>Ga0268264_10000421_pt1 | contig 59726 bp, 43 predicted proteins | sample KBSSwiS32_FD_190357 | JGI IMG/M metagenome (GOLD analysis project Ga0268264, IMG submission 190357) | Switchgrass rhizosphere microbial communities from Kellogg Biological Station, Michigan, USA - KBS Switchgrass S3-2 (SPAdes) (version 2) | ecosystem: Host-associated > Plants > Roots >... | reverse complement strand
TGCTCGGACCGAACGGCGCGGGCAAGACCACACTCCTGCGTTTGTTGACCGGCCTGCTTTCGCCCAGCCGCGGCTCGGTCTCGTTTCGCGGCGTGGCGGTCGGCGCCGACGATCTCGCCGAATACCAACTGCGGATCGGATTCCTGCCCCAGGAGTTCAACGCCTACCCCGATTTCACCGCCGAGCAGTTTCTCGACCATTGGGCGATGGAGCGCGGCATCGACAGTTCTTCCGAGCGCGCGACCGAGATCGGCAAGCTCCTCGCCGCGGTGGGTTTGGCCGAGCACGCGGGGCGCAAGGTGCGCGATTTCTCCGGCGGCATGCGCCAGCGGGTGGGCATCGCCCGCTGCCTGCTCGGCGCGCCGCCGATCCTGATCGTCGACGAGCCGACGACCGGCCTCGACATCGAATCGCGCGGCCGGTTCCGCCAGATCCTGCTCGAACAGGCGGCGGACCGTATCGTCCTCTTCTCGACCCACATCGCCAGCGACATCGAGGCCGCCGCGTCGCGCATCCTCCTGATCCACCGCGGCCGGCTGCGCTTCGACGGCCGGCCCGAGGATCTCCTCGACCGCGCCCGCGGCCGGGTCTTTACTTCCCTCGTCTCCGACGCCGAGCTGGCCGCCTTCAGCCACCGCTACCGCGTCACCGCCCGCCTCCGCCGCCTGGAAGGGCTGGAAGTCCGCGCCGTGGCCCGGCCCGGAGACTCGATCGCGGGCGACCTCACCGAGCCGAACCTCGAAGAGGCCTATTTGGCTGAAATCGAGCGTGTGGATGCGCTGGAAGGGCGGGAGCGGCGGGTGGAGAGTTTTTCGTTCCTGGGAGGAGAAAGGACCTAAAGGACTGCAAGGACCCAAAGGACCGCAAGGTCCCTCTTCGGGGCAGTTGGTCCTTGCTGTCCTTGGAGTCCTTTAGGTCCTTTTGTCCTTTCCCGCCTACCGCCCCCGCCCCCCGCCCTGGTACGATCCGCGTCCCTGTCGGAGGTTTTTCACCATGGCGATGTTTGATGGTCTGCAAAACAAGCTACAAGAGGTCTTCCGCAACCTGCGGGGCGAGGGACGGATTTCGGAAGAGGTGCTCTCGGGCGCCATGCGCCAGATCCGGCTCGCTCTGCTGGAAGCGGATGTCCATATCCGGGTGGTCAAGCCGTTCGTCGAGCGAATCAAAGAACGGGCGCTCGGCGCGGAGGTGATGGAGAGCCTTTCCCCGTCGCAACAGGTGGTGAAGATCGTCCGCGACGAGCTGGCGCTCCTGCTCGGCGACGAGGGCAAGGAGCTGCAGCTCACCAGCCGCCCTTCGATCGTCCTGCTCTGCGGCCTCCAGGGCTCCGGCAAGACGACCACAGCCGGCAAGATCGCCAAGCGCCTGGTGGGCAAGGGGCGCCACCCGATCCTGGTCGCGGGCGACCTTCAGCGCGCCGCGGCGGTCGAACAGCTCCAGCAGGTGGGCAAGATCGCCGGCGTGCCGGTCGTCGCCCCCGAGCCGGGGGAGGACGTGATCCGCCTCGCCGAGCGGGCGCTCAAAGTGGCGCGCGACCGCGGCAACGACGTGGTGATCGTCGACACCGCCGGCCGTCTTCACGTCGACCAGGCCCTGATGGCCGAGATCGCCCAGCTCGCGGCGCGCCTGAAGCCGGACGAGGCGCTGTTCGTCGCCGACTCGATGACCGGTCAGGACGCGGTCAAAAGCGCCGAGCAGTTCGCCGCCGTGGTGCCGCTCACGGGCGCGATCCTCACCAAGCTCGACGGCGATTCGCGCGGCGGCGCGGCGCTGTCGATCCGCACGGTCGCGAAGGTGCCGATCCGAATGGTCGGCACGGGCGAGAAGGTCGACGACCTGGAGCTGTTCCACCCCGAGCGGATGGCGTCGCGGATGATCGGCATGGGCGACGTACTGTCGCTGATCGAGAAAGCCGAGAAGGGAATCGACGTCGAAGAGGCCAAGCGCCTCGCCGAGCGGGCGGTGTCCCAGGAGTTCTCACTAGAAGACCTGCGCGATCAGTTGCGCCAGATGAGGAAGCTAGGTCCGCTTGCCTCGGTGCTGGAGATGCTGCCCAAGGTAGGGCCGCTCAAGGACCTCGACGCCTCGAAAGTCGATGAATCCGGCCTGGTCCGCATCGAGGCGATGATCAACTCGATGACCCCGCAGGAGCGCCGCCGGCCCGACGTGATCAACGGCAGCCGCAAGATCCGCATCGCCAAGGGCTCCGGCACCTCGGTCCAGGAGATCAACCGCCTGCTCAAGCAGCACAAGATGATGAAAAAGATGATGAAGGGCGTCCAAGGCAAGTTCATGCGGCGGGCGATGGGGATGAAGGGAAAGATGCGCGGGTAAGCCGCACTTTGCAACGCAAAGGACTTGACGGCTCGGGGTGCCGCAGGTAGATTCCGCCCGTGCCCGCCTTGCGTCCCGTTCCTTCCGACCCTCCCGAACCCTCTTCGCTCCATGTGCGGGCGATGGACAACCTGCGCTACATCCGCGAGACGATGGAGGGGGCGGCGCGGTTCACCGGCGTCTCCGGTTTCGGCGAGATGGCGGTCGGCGCGACCGCGCTTGGCGCCGCTTGGCTTGCCTCCCACCGCCCCGATCCGACCTCTTGGCTGTCGATCTGGTTGGCTGAGTCGGTTCTCGCTTTCCTGGTCACGTTCGGCGCGATCGCCTGGAAGGCGCGGCGCGCGGGCCTTTCTCTGATCACCAAACCCGGCCGCCGCTTCGCCTTCGCGCTCTTCCCGACGCTGGTGGCCGGCGCGCTGCTCACGTTCGTCCTGGTGCGCGAAGGGCAGCTCGAAATTCTCCCCGGCCTCTGGCTGCTGCTCTACGGCGCCGGGGTCGCCACCGGCGGCGCGTTCGCGGTACGCACGGTGCCGGTGATGGGGCTGTCGTTCATGGCGCTCGGCGCCGCTGAATTGGTGTTCGGTCCGTTCGTCTCGCGCGATTTGCTGCTCGCCGCGGGCTTCGGCGGGCTTCATCTGATCTTCGGCGCGATCATCGCGAGGCGGCACGGTGGCTAGGCGGGCGAGTCTGGTGCGCGGGCCGGAGAGCGGCGAACCGGGCGACGGGGACGAGATGGAAAAGACCTCCTCGCGGCTCCCCGCGTCGTCCGCATCGTCCGGCGCCAGCGGCCCCGCGACCCCGGGCTCCGCGCTCGATCTCGACCGCCTGATCCACGAGCGGATTCGGCTCGGTATCCTCTCGGCGCTCGCGGTCCACGACACGTTGACCTTCAACGACTTGAAACACCTGCTCGAAACGACCGACGGCAATCTGAGCGTCCACGCCCGAAAGCTGGAGGACGCCGGTTACATCGACTGCGCGAAGCGGTTCGAGGGGCGAGTGCCGAAGACCGAATACCGTCTCGCGGCACCAGGCCGGCGCGCTCTCGAACGGTACCTGGACCACATGGAAGCGTTGATCCACGCCACACGCCACGCTTGACCCTTTTTTCTTTGGAGACTTTGTCGAATGAAGCGCTTTGCTGTAGCTCAGTGGAGGGTGCGATGAACGGTCCCCAACCGCTCCACGTGGCGATCATCATGGATGGCAACGGCCGTTGGGCGACCCGGCGCGGGCGATCGCGTACGGCGGGGCACCGGGCCGGGGCGACGGCGGTCCGCCGGACGGTCGAGGCCGCGCCGCGCCTGGGGATTGGCACGCTCACGCTCTACGCGTTCTCGTCCGACAACTGGCAGCGCCCGCCGGTCGAGGTATCGGCGCTGATGCGGCTGTTCCATGCCTACCTCGCGAACGAGGCCGCGCGGGCGGCGGAAAACGGCGTGCGGATCGAAGTCATCGGCCGTCGCGACCGCCTGTCGCCCGAGCTGCTGCGGGCGATCGAAAAGGCCGAGGCGACGACCGCGCTCGGCGAGCGCCTGCGTCTACGGATCGCGGTCGACTACTCGGCGCGCGACGCGATCCTCCTCGCCGCGGATCGCTTGCGCGCGCTCCCCACCGCGGGGGCGATCGACCGCGAAACCTTCTCGCGCCTGCTCGCCGGGGCAATCCACGGCGCCGCCGCGCCGGACGTAGACCTGTTGATCCGCACCGGCGGCGAGCAGCGACTGTCCGACTTCCTGCTTTGGGAATGCGCCTACGCCGAGCTGGTCTTTACCGACCGGATGTGGCCCGATTTCGGCGCCGACGATCTGGCGGAGGCGGTCGAGAATTTTCACCACCGCGAGCGCCGGTACGGCAAGGTGTTGGAGATGCCGCTACGGCGGGCGGAAAGTCCGCCCGTGCGGATCGCGGCGCGGGGTTGAGGCGGAGTCGTCTCGGGATCGTCTGCTCGATCCATCAAAAGAAAAAACGCCGGCGAGACGCCGGCGGTCCCAGGGAGCGAGCACACCCAAGGGGCGGGTTCCCCCCGCCCCCGCCGATGACCAGGCCTAGCCTTCGGTCACCGGTACCGGCTCCTGGGCCTTCCCCTCTTCGGGCGCCGGCTCTTCAGCCTTCGGCACTTCGATGATCACGTCCGAGGGCTTGATCTCCGACTCCTCAGTTTTCGGCTCTTCCGCCTTCGGTTCTTCGATCACCGGTTCCGGTTTCGGCGCCGGTTCCGGTGCGGGCGGGGCGTCTTCGAGGCCGCGGGTCATCATGTCGGAAACCGCGCGGTTGAAGCGGACGACGTCGGGGATCTCGGCGCTTTCGGCGAGCAGGCCGTAGCCGAGCAGCATCTGGGCGTAGTCCTCGATGCGCGAATCTTTCGGATCGGCGTGCCAGAGCCCGTGCAGGCGGGTGAGGATCGGGTGGCTCGGGTTCAACTCGACGATCCGGCGCTGCGCCGGGCCGCCGCCCTTGCCTTTCTGGAGCAGCCGTTCGAGCTGCGGGCTGTAATCGTGCTCGGCGCCGACCAGGCAGACCGGCGAGCTGGTGAGCCGATTGGTCAGCCGCACCTGCTTGACGTGGGTGTCGAGCAGTTTCTGGAGGTGGTCGAGGAACGGGCGCAGGTGCTCTTCCTTGTCCTTGAGCTCCGCTTCGATCTTCTTCTGCTCGTCCTCGTTGCCCAGCTTGACCGTGCCCTTTTCCACCGACTTCATCTTCTTGCCCTGAACCTCTTGGAGCGACTGCACGAGCAGCTCGTCGACCGTGTCGGTCAGGAACAGGACTTCGATCCCTTTCGCCTTGAACGCTTCTAGGTGCGGCGAGTTTTCGACCACCTCGCGCGATTCGCCGGTCAGGTAGAAGATCTCGGCCTGCCCCTCTTGCATGCGCGAGATGTAATCGGCGAACGAGGTCAGCTTCTCCTTGTCGGCCGACGATTCGAAGATCAGCAGGCTGAGCAGCTTCTCCTTGTTCTCGTAGTCCGAGCTGGTGCCCTCTTTCAGGCAGCGGCCGAACTGCTTCCAGAACTTCAAGTACGTTTCGTTCTCGTTCGCCTTCATCTCCTCGAACGATTCGAGCAGTTTCTTGGTCAGCCACTTCTTCATCTGGGCGATGTGGCGGTCCTGCTGCAACATCTCGCGCGAGACGTTCAGCTGCAGATCGGGCGAATCGACGACGCCGCGGACGAAACGGAGGTACTGCGGCAGCAGCTCCTCGCACTTTTCCATGATCTGGATGCGCTTGACGTAGAGCTGGAGGGCCGGCTTCGACGCCACGTAATACAGGTCGTAGGGCGCCTCGGAGGGAATGAACAGGAGCGATTGGTACTCGATCCGCCCCTCCGCCTTGTACGACAGCACCTTCAGCGGCTCGTTCCAATCGTGCGCGATGTGGCGGAAGAAGTCCTTGTACTCGTCCGCCGTCACCTCCGCCTGCGGCCGGGTCCAGATCGGCTTCATCGAGTTGAGGGTCTTGTCCTCGATCCGGACCGTGACGTCCTCGCCCATCACCTTCTTGTCGAGGTCCTCGTCGTTTTCGGCCTTGAGCACGATCGGATAGGTGACGAAATCGGAGTAGCGGCGAACCACCCGCTGGATCGCCCAGCGCTCGGCGAAGTCGTCGAGGCCGTTCTCCTTGTCTTCGGGCTTCAGGTAGAGCGTGATCGTCGTGCCGTGCCCCTTCCGCTCGCCTTCCTCCAGCTGGTAGGTGCCGTCGCCGGTCGATTCCCAGCGCCAGGCCTGTTCCTCGCCCGCGCGGCGGGTGACCAGCACGACCTTTTCGGCGGCCATGAAGGAAGAGTAGAAGCCGACGCCGAACTGGCCGATCATCTCGGCGATCGCCTGCTTCGATTCGGCCGCGTCCATCCGCTCGACCATCTCGCGGGTGCCGGACTTGGCGATCGTGCCGATGTTGTTGATCAGCTCCTCGCGGTTCATGCCGATACCGTTGTCGGCGATCGTCAAGGTGCGCGGCTCCTTGGTCGTGTCGAGGCGGATTTCGAGTTTCTCCTCGCCCAGCAGCTCGGGACGGGTGAGCGCCTCGAAACGGAGCCGGTCGAGCGCGTCGGAGCTGTTCGAGATCAGCTCGCGTAGGAAGATCTCTTTGTTCGAATACAGCGAGTGGATCATCAGGTCGAGCAGCTTCTTGGTCTCGGCCTGGAACTGATGAGTCTCGACAGGGGCAGCCATGCGGTCCTCCTCTTGCCTGAACGCTCGAATTGTTGAAGTTCGTGGAACTCAACCGGGACGGAGAGCGACGTGGGGTCTCCCGGCGGGTCCGAACCTGGGGCGTCGAGGCGGGCTCGACCCCCAGATGTTTCCGTATTGTACCAGTGCCTCGGGGAGGCGAAAAAGCGACGGGTGGCGGGGCGGGTGCTAAAGTGCCGTTGCCATGTACCGTTCTCTCGTGCGAACGTTCCCGGCTACCGCCCGCATTCCCGGGAAGGGCTCAGAAAACGCTACGCCGGCTGCGACTTCCGGCCCGCCGGCAGGCCCATCGCTCGAGAACCGGCGGCCGCGGCAACGCGGCGAAGCCAATCGGGGACTGAGCGGCTAAACTCTCGAGGCGGTCTAGTGTCAGATCGTCACAAGGAGTAGGACGGCATCTAACTTTGATCAGCTCAGTGCTCTCGCAGGCCGACGAGGTTCTTTGCGCCGAGACCCCCGCGGTCTGGGCGGCGCTCTCCCCGCTTGGTCGCAGGCTCTTTCAGCCGGCGAACTTCCTACCCCAGCAGACCGCTGACGCCCGAGGGACCGCCTATAACGGCACGATCGGCCAGATCACCGACGGCCACGGCAAGCCGCTACCGCTCGACCCGATGGCCGCGGCGCTTTCGGGACTTTCGGAGACGGCGCGTGACCGCTCGTTCCTCTACTCTCCCGTCGATGGCATTGCGGAGGTACGCGCCGCCTGGCGAGAACGGCACCGGCGAGGAATTGCCGACGAAATTCCTTCCTCGCTGCCGATCGCCACGTCCGGCCGGGAGCTGGCGATCTCGGCGCTGGCCGAGATCTTCCTCACGCCGGGGCGCACGGCGCTGGTCGCTGCGCCCGAGTCGGTGGCCTTCGAAGATCTGCTGACGCTGCACACGGGAGCCCGAATCGAAGCCGTGGCGCTCGACAGCGGCTCTCTCAAGGCGGCTTTGGGGAAGCTGCCTCCGGAGGAGCCGGCGTTCCTGTTGATCTCGGGAGTCGACGTCGCCGACCGCGCGGAAGTCGTTCGCGCTCTCGAAGCGGCGGCGCGCCCGCTGATCGTCGTCTGCGATGCCGGGGAGGCGCTCGATCCGCGACCCTGGTTCTGGGATCTCGTAGGCCGAGCGCCCCATCTGGTGCCGTTCCTGGTCGACGGCCCGGAGGATTCGTTTCCCGGCGCCGGCCTCGCGTTCCTCACTCTGCCGTACGCGCCCGGTTCGGCCGTCGCCTCGGCGCTCGAATCGAAGGTGAAAACTCTGCTGCGCGCCGCGGTCGGCTCGCCACCTTCGCTATCGCAGATGATTTGGCTGGAATCGGTTCGGCCGGCCGGTTAGAGGCGCGGGGAACGGATCAGTTCGCGGCAGGTCGTACCACCACCGCGACGGTCGAAAGCGGAGGTAGGGTCCAGCGAAGCGCTGTCCCTTCGGGCGACGCGAAACTCGGAACCACCTCGCCGAGGACCGATTCGAACGTCGATTTGGCGCCGACCAGGCTTTTCGGATCGAGCGTCAGGTCGCGCGGCGCGGTGCCGAGGTTGGTGGCAATCAGGATCGTCTCGTCGGTGGTCTTCTTCGCGAACGCCAATGCGGTCTTGTCGGCGAACAGCGGGAGCCGTTCGCCATGGGAGAGCGCCGGGTGATTGCGCCGGGCGTGGAGGATGCGCGAGGTCTTCTCCACCAGCGCGGCGTCGAGCTTGCCCCAGGGCATGGGGATGCGTCCGACGTCGGTGAATCCCGCTTTCGGCCCGCCGTGGGTGAGGCCGGTTTCGGTGCCGTAATAGATCACCATCGGACCCGACAGGCTGGCCATGAAACCGAGCGCCGCGGTCAGCCGTTCCGGCCGGTCGGCCCAGGCCATGAAGCGGGCGAGATCATGGTTGTCGAGGAAACGGGCGAGCGCGGCGCCGGGGCCGACGATCTTCTCAGTGCTCAGAAGCGCGGATTCGAGATCCTTGCCCGAGCCGCCGCGGGCGAAGGCAGAGGTGAGCGCCGACTGGAGCGGAAAGTCGAGCAGCGCGTCGAACTGCGGCTTGCCGGCGATCGGCGCGGCGTAGGTCGCCATCTCGCGGGCGTTGCCTTCCGGGCCACCTTCGTCCTGCCAGCATTCGCCGACCAGGAAAGCGCCCGGCTTTGCGGCTTTGACTTCCCTGTACAGTTCCGCCCAGAAGTCGTGGGGGACGCCGCGGACGTAGTCGAGCCGCAGGCCGTCCACCCCCTCGTCGCGCAGCCAGTGAAGCGCCACGTTCTTCAAGAATCGCCGGGTCGGCTCGTGCCCGAAATCCCAATAGCGGTAGCCGCCGCCCCAACTGTCCCAGAGCTTCTCGGCATCCTGGCGCGCGGCGGTGGTGCGCGGGCGCAGGCCGTCGGGATCGCCCTCGGGCTTCTGGTAGGTGCCGGCCGCGTGGTTCAACGGGATGTCGAGAATCGTCCGGATGCCGCGCTTGGCCAGCTCGCCGCGGAGCTTTTGAAACAGGGCGAGAGATTCGTCGGGCTTGCCCGGGTTGCCCACCGCGTCGCCGACCGAAAAGTAGTTCGTGACGTCGTAGCCGTGCGAGCTGCGGCTGGCGAAGACCGGCGACAGCCAGACCGCGTTGACTCCCAGTTTCTCGAGATGATCGAGATGGTCGAGGATGCCTTGCAGATCGCCGCCGGCGTAATTCGGATGCTTCCAACCGGAGATCTCGCCGTCGTTGGCGCGGTTGCCGTCGGCGAACATCTCGACCGTCACGTGGTAGATGATCCAGTCGTCGAAGGGCCCGGCAGGTGCGGCAAGCGCGGTATAAGGGAAGCCCAGGAGGGCCACCCAGAGGACCCAAACGAGGGCCAGGCGAGGCTTCAGAGTCTCTTTCCTCAAGTCGGGGGAGACGAGCTCACCTGAGGAACCGGCGCTTCCGGCGCGGCCACGCAACCTTCGGCGGCGGAATCGCCGCAGCCGCCGGGGAACGGCGGCACGGCGACCGGGGCGGCGGCCTTCGCGGGGTCTTCACCTTGCGGGTCGTGGCTCTCCGCCGCCGCCGCGAGGCACTCCGCGTCGTTGTCCGCGCAGGGGATCTCGCCGTCGTCGACACCGGTTTCCGGGTCGGTAGCCTCGGTCGCTTCAGCCGCCTCGGCGTTTTCTTCTTCTTCGTCCGCTTCCGGCTCGCTCTCGAACGCTGCGGCCGAGGCCGCCAGACTCTCGGGCAGCTCGGTGGTCTGCTCCAGAAAGCTCCAGGCCTTCCCCTGGTCGAGATCGAGCACTCGCACGGAGCCGGTCTCGGCTTCGGTCTGGATCTGCTCGACGATCGGATCGACCGCGGCGTAGGCGGCGCGCTGCGCCTTGGGAGCGGCGGCCTTGATCGCCGCCCATTCGCCTTCGATCTCCGGCAGCGCGGCGAGCGCGGTCAGGTAGGCGTCGAGGTCGTTGGCCGCCAGGAGCGAGGCTTGGGTGCGGGCGCGGAACTGCGCGAGCCGCCGCGCCTCTTCGAGCTGATGCGCGCGGCGCGCTTTCGCTTCGAGGCGCTCGATCTGGCGGGCGAGCTGTTCCTGAAATCGGCGGACCACCTCCAGCCGATGCGCCTCCTCGGCCGAGAGCTGGCGATCCTGCCGGTGGCGCACGCCCTCCGGGCCATAGGTGCCGCGAAAGATCGCCCACGAGGTGGAGAGTGTGGCGAGCCCCGCCTGGATCCCGGCGTTCGGAATGCCGACCCGTTCCCATGCGGCGGAGAGCTCGGCGATTCGGCCTCCGGCCCTCGCGACGCGCGAGAACAGATCGCCGGCCGGCGGGCGACCGGGGCCGCCGAGGCCGGCGCCGACCTCGGCGAGCGCCTGGTTCGCTCCTTGAAGGGAGGCCCAGAACGGCGCGATCCGCCCCGGCTCCGCGGCGAGGCGGGCGTCGGCCGAGGCGGTCTGCTGCACGATGATCAGGGCGTTGCCGGCGATCGCGATCAGCGATCGGGCCGAGGCGCGCGGAGCGTTTTGCGCCGCGGCGCCGGAGACGATTCCGATCGACAGCAGAAGGGCGAGCGAAGCCCGGTGGGGGAGGCGAAGGTGGATCATGGCGTGTTCGTTCGGAGAGTATACGAACGGGGGGGACGGTTCGTCCGCGTTAGTACGGGCCGCCCATCTCCAGAATCAGCGGCTTGGTCTTGGTCGCCACTCCCAGCCCGTCGCCCAGCGGCAACACCACCGCTTCGAGCTGCGGGTGGATCATGAAATAGCCGTTGAACGACTGGAGCGCCTCGGTGGTCTCGTCGTCCTCGTCCGAATCCGCGTACGTGGCGACTTTCCCGCCCCAGAGCAGGTTGTCCACCACCACCAGGCCGCCCACGCGCAGTTTGGGCAGCACCAGGTCGAGATAGCGGCGGTACTCGGTCTTCGTCGCATCGAGGTAGATGAGATCGAAAGGGCCCTCTATCGCACTATCGCCGCCGAGCACGGCGAGCGCCTCGCCGTGGATCAGCTCGACCCGATCGATCACGCCCCCTCGTTCGAGGTAGCCGCTCGCCTCGGCGAGGATTTCGGCGTCCGCGTCGATCGACAGCACCTTCGCTTCGGCGGCGGCGCGCGCTAGGCAGAGCGTGCCGTAGCCGATCAAGGTCCCGACCTCCAGGATGCGCCGCGCGCCGATCGAGCGGGCGAGCATCCCGAGCAGGCGACCGACCTCCGGATCGGAGATCGGCAGCTTGCGTTCGGCGGCCGCCTGCTCCATCTCGCGCCGGAGCGGATCGCGCGGCGGCAGCAGGCGTTCGAGATAGCTCGCCTGCTCCGACCGCAGAATGGCGTCGGCGCCATGCTTCATCGGTTTGCGACCTGGGGGTAGCGGCTCAGTTTGCCTCCTCGCTCCTTCGGGCGCCTTCGGCAGCAGCCAGTCGCTGCGGACCAAACTGAGCCACTACCGATGTGGGTCAGGTCTTGGGCGACCATGCGGCGTTCTCCAGAGCCAGAGTCCGCTGGTGCGGAGAGCCGGTGACCTCGAGGTGGAAGTCGGCGCGGAAACGAATTACGCACTGGCCGCCGGGTGGCAGGGTGTCGATCGTGATCGGCACCAGGTGGATGCCCGGGCCGGAGACGTTGGTCTCCCCGCCGCCGCAGCTGTTGACGATCTGGGCCGAAGGCGGATGCGTGCCGTTCAAAACCAGCTTTTCGCCCGGGTTGTCGCCGGCCGGAATGCGCACCGAGAGCCAAAGCGTGCCCGGCTTGTTCACCGGCGCCAGGCGGATCGCGCCGTTGCCCGCGAGCCAACGACGGACGAGCGTCTGGCGGTCGCCGCCCTCCTCGGCGGGGAGCCAGGTGCGGGTGAACTGAAGCTTCGCGGCCAGCTTGTCGACGGGCGGCACGTCGATTTCACCGACCACGTATTCCTTCTTCTTGAGCTCCTTGCCGGTTGTTTCGAGCGCCCAGCGCTCGCTGCCCGGCGCGTAGAGCCCGATCACCAGCCGGTGTTTGCCTTCCGGCAGCGGGGTGGCGAGAGCGGTCTGGTACAGATGAACGTTGTAGCTCTGCGGCGTCCCCGGCTTGAAAGCCGCGGGATACGGATGATCGAACGTCCGCTCGATCTCCCCCTTGTCGTCGACCAGATGGACGAACACGGTGGGCGGCGCGGCGATCGCGGTGATCGGCTCCCAGGTCAGCTTGACCGTGGCAAGCTCGGGGTAAGGCAGGCGCAGGGTCGCGGGCTCGATGCGCAGCCGGGCGACCGGAGGTTCGGAACGTCCGCAACCGGCGGCGAGGGCCAGCGGGAGCAGAGCGAGGCAAGGGAGAGTAAGGAGAAGATTCTTCTTCATGGGGCGAAGACGCTAGCTAGGCGGGGGGGCGCTGTCAAGTTGGCTCGACCCCCCGCCCGACGACTCCGCCCTTGCTGCTCTTGCCGCGAGTCTTCCCGCGGCTACTTTCCGCCCTGCCCGACGATGCTGACGGAACCGTTCACGGTATCGATCTCGACCTCCGGGCCGCCGCCGTTCAGCGTGCCTTCGATCCGGTTCCGCTTCTTGGTGCCCGCCACGTCAAAATCGCAGTTGACTCCGCCGTTGGTGGTCGAGGCGGAGAGGTTCGCCCGGGCGGAGGCGGGCAGGCGCAGGGTGATCCCGCCGTTGGTCGATTCGAGCGAGGTTTTGCCGCCGAGATCGACGAGGTCGGCCTCGATCCGGCCGTTCACGGTCGAGGCTTCGAGCGTGCCGCGGGTGCCGTGGGCTTCGAGGCTGCCGTTGGTCGATTCGAGCTTGAGCGTGCCGTCGGTGTCGGTCGCGTGGACGCCGCCGTTGACCGTGGTGAGGCGCAAGTCCCCCTTGCCGCCTTGGAGCGTGATGCCGCCGTTGACGTTGTCGATCCGCAGGTCGGCCTCGCGGGGGATCCGCACCTTGAACTCCACCTTGGCCTCGGCGCCGCGGCCGGACAACCAGCTGAACAGGCCGTTGTGGCTGTGGGGAAACCGCGCTTCGACCCTCACCCGGCTCGGTTTGGCGTCGACGATCACCTTCAGCTGATCGAGCGTCTTGTTCGCCTCGTCCTCGCTGGGCGATTTGACGATCTTGTCGGCCCGGACCTCGACCTCGGCGCGGTTCCAGGTCTCGATCGTGATCGAGCCGTTGACGTTCGACAGATCGAGCGTGCCGCCCGCCGCGAGGGGATAGACGCCGGAGACGACTTTGTGGACGGTGGCCGCGTGGGCCGGCAGGGTCGCGGCGCCGAACAGGGCGGCGCCGAGGAACAGGTTGCGGAATTGGAGTTTGGCCATGGCGAATCCCTCTCTGGTTTTCGATCTCGGGTGCCGCCGCAGGGGACCGGGACGGCCTGGCGTCGGCTGAAACCTACTTGGAGCCTTACGTTCGAACCGGGCTCGAAGTTACAGTAGGGATAGGCTTGGCCGGGAAGGCCGAGAGCACGGAGAGCGAACTTGAGCGAAGAGCAAGTCACCGACGATCTTGGGCTACTGCTCGGCATTCTGCCGGATGCGGTGCGCCAAGCTCTGGCCCATCGGCAGGATCTCGATCGGCTGCTGGAGATCGTGCTCGATCTCGGTCGCCTGCCGGAGGCGCGTTTCCCCGCGCGGGGCGAAGACCTCGGCACCGAACCGGTCTCGCGCGCCGATCTCGCCCACGTGGTCGAGCGGGTGGGGCGGTTCGGGGCCGACAACCGGGCGGGGATCGAGCGGACGCTCCATCGGATCTCGGCGCTGCGCAACCGGACCGGCCAGGTGGTGGGCCTCACCTGTCGGGTCGGCCGGGCGGTCTACGGCACGATCGACGTCGTCCGCGACGTGATCGAGTCGGAGCGGTCCCTGCTGCTGCTCGGCCGGCCGGGTGTGGGCAAGACCACCCTGCTGCGCGAGGCGGCCCGGGTGCTCGCCGACCAGCTCGGCCGGCGCGTCGTGGTGGTCGACACCTCGAACGAGATCGCGGGCGACGGCGACATTCCGCACCCCGGCATCGGCCGCGCCCGGCGGATGCAGGTGCCGACCCCCGCCGAGCAGCACGCGGTGATGATCGAAGCGGTCGAGAACCACATGCCGCAGGTGATCGTGATCGACGAGATCGGCACCTCGGCCGAGGCGGCGGCGGCGCGCACGATCGCCGAGCGCGGCGTCCAGCTGGTGGCGACCGCCCACGGCAACGCTCTGGAAAACCTGCTGCAGAACCCGACGCTCGCCGACCTGGTGGGCGGCATCCAGGCGGTCACCCTGTCGGACGAAGAGGCGCGCCGTCGCGGCACCCAGAAGACGGTGCTCGAAAGGAAAGGCCCGCCGACTTTCGACGTACTGGTCGAGATCCAGGACAAAGACCGCCTGGCGGTCCATCGCGACGTGGCCGAAGTGGTCGATCGCCTGCTGCGCCACATCCCGCCGGCTCCCGAGCTGCGGGTGCGCACGGCCGACGGCTTCGAGATCCAAGCGGCGCCGGCCGGACGCACCGGGATCTCCGCGGCCCCCGCGGTTGGGTTATCGAGGTCAAAGCCGGCCAAGCCCGGCTTCGACGAACCGCACGAATCCGCTGCGGCAGGTCCCGCGCCCTCCGCGCCGAGATTGGAATCGAACTGGCCGGGACGCCCGGTGCGCGGAAGGACGCGCAAACTGTTCCCCTACGCCGTGTCGCGCAGCAAGATCGAGCGCGCGCTCCGGAAACTGCGGGTGCCGGTCGTCATCGTCGAAGACCTGGACGACGCCGACCTGGTCGTGGCGCTCAAAGGCCAGGAGCGGCGCCAGCCGAGGAAGCTGCGCGAGGCCGCCGAACGCGGCCTGCCGATCGGCGTCGTGCGCACCAACACCCAGGCGCAGATCGAGATCTTTCTGCGCGACGTCTTCGGGCTCGACGAGGAGGAAGAAGGAACTGAGGACGTGGTCCTCCAAGAGGTGGAGACGGGGATCGACGAGGTGCTCGAAACCGGCCGCTCGGTCGAGCTGGCGCCGCGGGCCAGCCACCAGCGCCGGCTGCAGCACGAGCTGATCGCCAGCTCCGGGCTCGCCTCGCGCAGCCAGGGCGAAGAGCCGTTCCGCCGGGTGGTGATCTACCCCTCGGCCCGCTTCGCCCCCGCGGCCTCGGCCGATGCCTGAGCGGTATCTAGAGGGAGTTGAGGGTCCGGCGGGACGTTCAGGCCGTCGAGCACGTCTTTGAACTCGACGGCGTAGATCTCCAGCACCGCGAGGAACAGAGCGGCCACCACCGGGCCGACGATGAAGCCCATGGCGCCGAACACCGCGATGCCGCCGAGGGTCGAAAAGAAGACCATCAGGTCGTGCATACCCGCCTCCTGGCCGACCAGGCGAGGGCGGATGAAGTTGTCGATGTTGCTGATCACCACCGTGGTCAGAATGATGATCGCGATCCCCTGCCAGACGTGGCCGGTGAGCAGCTGAAACACCGCGGCGGGATAGAGCACCAGCCAGGCGCCGACCATCGGGATGACCGACATGATCGTCGCCACCACACCCCAGAGGATCGCCCCGTCGATGCCGAAAGCCCAGAGCGTGATGCCGGCGAGGCTCCCCTGCACCAGAGCGATCACCAACGTGCCCTTGACCGTCGCGCGCGCCACGGACGAGAAGCGGGCGATGATCGCCTCCAGATGGCCGTCGGGCAGCGGGATCAGGTATTTGAGCTTCGGGATCAACTTCTCGCTGTCGCGAAAAAAGTAGAACATCGTAAACAGGGTGAGGAACAGGACGATCACCACTTGGATCGTGCCGGATGAGGTCGCCTTGATCACGTCGGCCAGGAACGTACCCGCGGTCTTCGCCACGTCTTGGGCGCCCGCGCGCCAGTCGAACTGGTCGAGGTGCAGATCGCGGAACCAGGCCGAGCGCTTCATAGCGCCGAGCGGGCCGGCATCTCCCTGCTCGATGAAATCGCGGACCCTGCCCTCGGACGAGTTGTAGAAGTCGAGCGCCTCGTGGGCGACCAGGTTCGCCACCCAATAAAACGGCACTACGAGGCCGACGATCACCACGAGGCAGCAGATCAGGGCGGCGAGGGCCTTCCGGCCCCTGGTCTTCTTCACTAGAACGTCGAACAGCGGCGCGAGCAGGGTGCAGAACACGGTCGCGAGCAGCACCGGGATCAGGAAATCCCGGACCATGTAGAAGAACAGCGCGGTCGTCGCGATCAGGACGAAAACGAAAAAATTGCGGCTCAAACGCGGTTCGTTCATGGGCTACCTCGGGTTGGCGACGGATCATTCTTCCACGCTCCCGAGGCTACGGGTTGAACCGATCTCGACTTCGGGTATGATCCGCGCCTCGCCGGAAAGTTGTGGGCGACCTGATCGAAATGCCCGAGAAGACGAATTTCATCTCGCCGAGAGGGATCTTGCGGCCCGTTTTCGCCGTCGGCGTCGTTGTATGCGGCCTTGCGGCCGGCCCTCTGCAGGGCCAGGAGCCGCCTCGCCCCGCCAGCGATCTCCAGCCGACCGGGGCGGTCGTACTCCTTCCTCCGAGCGGCGATGCCGCCGTCGCGCCAAGCCCTCAGGGCTCACAAGATCTCGAACCGGCGGTCGGTCCGGAGGCGATCCCCGCTCCAGACACCGCTCCGTCGCCCTCGGGCCTCGCCGCTCCGGCGCTTTCCGGCCTCAACGGCTGCATTCCGGATCTGCCGAACGATCCGGACCTGGCCCGCAAGTCTTTGCTGGTTCCGGTTTTAGGGATCGTGCGCAGCCAGCTTCGCGACTCGTTCGTGCAACGCCGAAGCGGCGGGCGGACCCATCACGCGATCGACATCATGGCGCCGCGCAACACGCCGATCCTGGCGATCGAAGACGGCACGATCGTCAAGCTCACCTACAACCGGCTCGGCGGCATCACCCTCTACCAGCTCGACCCGACCGGCACCTACGCCTATTACTACGCCCACCTGGAGCGCTACGCGCCCGGTCTGGCCGCCGGCCAGCCGGTGCAGCGCGGCCAGGTGATCGGCTATGTCGGCACCTCGGGCAACGCGCCGAAAAACGCCCCGCACCTGCATTTCGCGATCTATCGGTTGCCCGAACAGCGCTCCTCTTGGCTCGGCCAGCCGATCAACCCGTTCGAGATCCTCCATCCGAGCCACTGCCCGGTCCCCGAAGGAAAGCTCGCGCAGGACGCCACCTCGGCCGCCGGATTGGCCGCCGCCACGGCGCTCTCGCTCGTAGCGCACCCGTAGGTAGTGGATTCGTTTGCCTCCGGCAGCAGCCAGTCGCTGCGGGGCAAACGAATCCACTACCCCCCTGGGTGGCACATCGTTAGTGGTGCGGTCCCCCGGCGAATTTCTTCTCGCCGGCCTCGACGCGCAACGCGAGCCGATTCTGTTTCGGCGGTAGCGGGCAGGTGGCAAACGCCGTGAACGCGCAAGGCGGGTTGTACGCCTTGTTGAAATCCACCACCACCTTGCCGTCCTTCGGCGGATCGGTATCGAGGAAGCGTCCGGCGCCGTAGGTCTCTTTGCCGTTCGTGTCATCGGCGAAAATCAAAGACAGCCCTTCGCCTGGCTCGCCGAGGCCGTCGAGCCGGTAGGTCTTGCCGCCGAATTCGAACACCACCGCACCGGCCGAAGAGATGTCCTCGACCTGGCCCAGGATGTTCGGCACCGGAACCTTCTTGACCGGCACGTACGGCTCAAACCGCGCCTCGAACCGCCAGTCGGCCCGAGTCGGATAGACGTCGACTCCCTGGAAGTTCTTCAACAGGGGGCTGTCCGTGTCCTTCACTCGCACGCCCAGCCGGTCGCCGCGCTTGATGACGTAAAAGCGGAGCGAGCCGAGCTCCAGATGAGTCGGTCCGCCTTTGTCGGCGTCGACCGCGAGATCGAGCCGAGACACCGGCTTGCCGTCGCTCATGAGACCCGCTCCCGCCGCGGCTTCGACACTCACCTTGTCGCCATGGCGCACGAACGTACCCGCGACCACCGGAGCGCTCCCTTCGGGGAAGATCACCCGATTCTCGGCACCGCTGCCGAACCGGTTGTCCCCTTCCTGCAACCAGAACAGCCCGACCAGCGAGAGCCACCCTTCGGGCTTCTTCAAACCGTCGTTTCGCTCCTGCCGGAAGGTAGCGATCTCTTTGACGTAAGCCTCGTCGACAGAAGGCGCCGCCTTCGGTTCCGGATCGGCGGCACGGGCGGAGATCGGGGGCAAGAGCGTTACGCCGGCCACCAGAACGGCGGCGAGCAGGATGGGCGAAGCGGTACGGGTTGGGAGCATGGGGAACCTCCAAGGGGTCGGTCGGCTGAAGCATAGCCTACCGCTCGCGCCCTCAGTTGTAGTGCTTGACCCGCGGCCAGAGGTCCGCGATGTTCCCCTTCAACCCGTGGCAGACGTGAATGTTGAGGCCGCTCTCGTAGGGCATGCAGTTGCGGCATTCGTAGATCGCGCCGAGGCGGACGTCCGTGAACAGCTTGCGTAAAGTGGCCTCGTCGTCGCCGATCACGATCATGCAGCTGCCGTCGGCGCCGCGGGGTCCCCAGAGGTAGTAGTTGTTGTGGCCGGAGATCGCGTCGGGCAGGCCGTAGCGGTCGCCGAGGACTTCGATCGCCCCCGCCTCGCCGTAGTTTTGGCCGAAGATCGCGCAGCGGCCGCGCTCCGCCTCCGGGATCTGCTGCCAAACCTGGCCGACCGTCGCCGCCAGACCTTCCCAGCCGTGCATGTCTGCGAAATGTTGCGGCAGCCGGCCCATCTTGTGGTTTTCAGAGGAGCCCGGGGTCTGGCCGATCGCGGCCTGGTAGCGAACGAACGTCTCGACCGGCAGGATCGGCAGGGTGAGCGGAGCGGTGAGGGCGCCGCCGATCGCCAGGAGACCGAGCGCCACGGGTTTGGGCCAAGCGAGCTTCCGGACGCCAAGCCAGTCGGAGAAGGCGAACGCGCCGAGCGCGAACAGCAGTGGGTAGATCGGTGCCAGATAGTATGGCTTGCCCCCCTGGGCCACGAGCAGGACGAAGATCGCGACGTAGGCGACGGCGACCGCACGGTAGCGGCGACCTTCGCGCGCGAAGGCGCACCAGGCGAGGGCGCCCAGCCAGAGCGGGAGGGTGAACGGGTGCATCTGCTTCACCTGCTCACCTAGAAAGGCCAGGGGCGAATAGTGGACGTTCTTGTGCGCCGCGGCGTTCGCCGCGAATTCCAAGAGCGGCCAGCCGTTGGCGACCTGCCAGGCGAGATGGGGGGCGAAGAGTGCCACGGCGAGCGCGCCGCCGATCCAGGGCCAGCGGTTGGCGAGCAGTCGCCGCTCTGGAGTGAGCGCCAGACCGATCACCACCCCTGCCCCGAGGAACGCCACGCTGACTTTGTTTTCGAGGCCCAGCCCCGCGATCGCGCCGAAAGCCAGCCAGAGCCGCGGATCGCCGCCGCGCAGGAGTTTGAGCAAGATCCAGCCCAGGAGCGTCCAGACCAGGGCATCGATGACGTTCATCGACAGGTAGTGGAAGACGAACAGGAAGACCGGCGCCACGAGCGTCGCCAAGCTCGCGAACGCCTCGGCGAACCGGCCGCCGCCCAAATCCTTGGCGATCCACCCGGCGAGGAACACCACCAACCCACCTGCGAGGATCGGCAGGACGCGCAGCCCTTCCGGCCGCGTCCCGAACAGCGCCTCGGAGATCCGCGCGAGCAGTGCCACCCCCGGCGGATGGTCGACGTACCCCCAGGCGAGCCGCCGGCCGCAGGCGACGTAATACAGCTCGTCGCGGAAAATGCCGTACTTGCCGATCGTCGCGGCATGGAGCGCCACGCCCAGCGCGGCGATCCAGAACGCTGGAGAGAGCACCAGACTGGAGCGGGGAGCGGGCGAATCCGGTTCGGACATGGTGCGAGATCATGCCACGAGCCCTTGCCTGGGGAGAGCCCGAGCGCCGTGATAATCTCTCTCGGGTAGTTGCCGCTTTCCTAGAAGAACCCCCGAGAGGCAGGTCTTTTCCGCATGAGTCAGACGATTACCGTACTCCCCGGCGACGGCATCGGGCCGGAGGTCACGAAAGCGACGCTCCGCGTGCTCGACGCCGCGGGCGCCGATCTCGAATACGAATTCCACACCGCGGGCGCCGACGCCGTGGCGGCCGAGGGCGAGCCGCTGCCGGAACGGGTGCTCGAATCGATCCGCCGCACCAAAGTCGCGCTCAAAGGTCCGATCACCACCCAGGTGGGCAAAGGCTTCCAGTCGGTCAACGTGCAGCTGCGCCAGAAGCTCGACCTGTACGCCAACCTGCGACCGACCCGGTCGCTCGAAAGCATCCCGAGCCGGTTCGAAAACGTCGACATCATCGTCGTGCGGGAGAACACCGAGGATCTCTACGCCGGCCTGGAGCACATCGTGGTGCCCGGGGTGGTCGAGAGCCTGAAGATCATCACCGACGTCGCCTCCACCCGGATCGCCAAGTTCGCGTTCGAGTACGCCAAGCGCCACGGCCGCAAGCGGATCACCGCGGTGCATAAAGCGAACATCATGAAGCTCTCGGACGGTCTGTTTCTCTCCTGTTTCCGCAAGGTGGCGGCCGACTATCCGGAGATCGAGGCGACCGACAAGATCGTCGACAACATGTGCATGCAGCTGGTGATGCGTCCGGAGGAGCAGGACGTCCTGCTGCTGCCGAACCTCTATGGAGACATCGTCTCCGACCTCTGCGCCGGCCTGGTCGGCGGCTTGGGCGTCGTGCCGGGCGCGAACCTGGGCCTGGAGGTGGGAGTCTTCGAAGCGGTCCACGGCAGCGCGCCGGACATCGCGGGCAAAGATCTCGCGAACCCGTTGGCGATGATCCGTTCCGCGATCCTGATGCTCTGGCACCTGGAGAAGGACGAAGCCGCCGCCCGCGTCCGCGCTGCGCTGCGCGACGTGATCGTCCGCCAGAAGATCCGCACCCGCGACCTCGGCGGCGACGCCTCCACGACCGGATTTGCCGATGCGGTGGTCGCCGCGATCGAAGCGGGAGTAACAGCCACGGCGTAGAGGTTAGGTGTAGATAAGTTTGAATTTCCCGCGGGGACCCACCCGTCCCCAAGCGGAGTGACGCAAGAACGTCGAAAGAGATGCCATGACCGAGCCGGTATCCTCCACCAGCGCCACGAACCCCGCGGTTGTGACCCTGACGACCGCCTGCCCGTTCGACTGCCCCGACGCCTGTAGCCTGGAGGCGCGGGTGGAAGACGGCCGGGTGACGAAGCTCGACGGCAGCCATGTGAACCCCTTCACCGCGGGGTACATCTGCGCCAAGGTGCGCCGCTACCCCGAAGCGGTCTACGGCCCCGATCGCATGACCCATCCGCTGCGCCGGGTCGGCGCCAAGGGCGAGGGGCGATTCGAGCGGATCTCGTGGGACCAGGCATTGGGCGAGATCGTCGAGCGGGTCCAAGCGCTCCGTGCCAAAGGCGTCCCGGAGGCAATCCTGCCGCTCTGCTACGGCGGCTCGAACGGCCTGCTCACCCACGATGCGGTCGACTCGCGCTTCTTTCGCCGGATCGGCGCCTCGCGGCTGGCGCGTACGGTCTGCGCCGCTCCCACCCGCCGGGTCGCCACCGCGCTCTACGGCCGGATGGCGGGAGTGGCACCGCAGGACTTTCGCCATTCGCGTCTGATCGTCGTCTGGGGGACCAACCCCTCGGCTTCGGGCATTCACCTCGTGCCGCTGATCCGCGACGCCCGCGTGGCCGGGGCGAAACTGGTGGTCATCGATCCGCGCCGGACGCCGCTCGCGAAGCAAGCCGATCTGCATCTTGCGGTCCGACCGGGCACCGATCTCGCGGTGGCGCTCAGCATCCATCGTCACCTGTTCCGCACCGGGGCGGCCGATCTGGAATTTCTCCGTTCCGCGACCGACGGCTGGGAGGAGCTGGAGCGCCGCGCCGACGAGTGGACGTTTGAGCGCGCGGCGGAGGTCTCCGGCGTGCCGGTCGCCGACATCGAACGCTTGGCTACCTGGTACGCCGAGATCTCCCCCGCGGTGATCCGCGTCGGCTGGGGAAGCGAGCGGAACAGGAACGGCGGCTCGGCCACCGCGGCGGTAATGGCGCTGCCGGCCGTGGCGGGCAAATTCGGCGTTCGCGGCGGCGGGTATCTCCAGAGCAACTCGGGGATCTGGAACAACGAAATCGACGGCGCGGGCACGATCGCCGAGCCGGAGGCCGCGACCCGGCTGATCAACATGAACAGGATCGGCGAGGCGCTGCTCGAAGCCGAGCCGCCGGTCGAGCTGCTGTTCATCTACAACTGCAACCCGGCGATGACGCTGCCGAACCAGGAGAAGGTGCTGCGCGGTTTCGCGCGCGAGGATCTGTTCACCGTGGTGTTCGATCCGTTCTTGACCGACTCGGCGCTCTGGGCGGACCTCGCCCTCCCGGCGACCAGCTTCCTCGAACATGCGGAGCTGACTCGCGGCTACGGCGCCATGCTGCTCCAGGACGCTCCCGCCGTGGCCGATAGGGTGGGCGAGGCGCGCCCGAACTACGAGGTGTTCGGCGAGCTGATCGAACGGCTCGGCCTGGCGCACCCGGATGACGCGGTCGCCCCCGAGGACGTGCGCAGGAAGTTGCTCGGCTCGGCGAACGGCATCGGGGAAGCGCTCGACCGCGACGGGGTCGCGTTCTCTTCGTTCGGGCAGGGACCCATTCAGATGATGGACGAACTGCCGCGCACGCCCGACCGCAAAATCCATCTCTGCCCCGCGGATCTCGATCGTGAGGCGCCGGGCGGACTTTACGGGTTCCGCGACAACCCCTCGAACCCCGGCTTTCCGCTCACCCTGGTCTCGCCCGCCACCAACAAGACGATCAGCTCCAGCCTCGGCCAATTGGTCAAAGCGAAAGCCGCGGTCGATCTTCACCCGGATGACGCCGCCGCCCGCGGGCTGGAGCACGGCGCCGAGGTGCGTGTCTGGAACGAGCTCGGCGAGGTTCACTGCCTTCTGCGCGTGACGACCGAAGTTCGACCCGGAGTCGCCTCGCTCGCCAAGGGGCTCTGGGCGCGCCACACGGCGAACGGTCGCACAGCGAACGCGCTCGCGCCGGACGACCTGACCGACCTGGGTGGGGGCGCCTGCTTCAACGACGCGCGGGTGGACGTGGCCGCAAGATAGGGGCGGATGGCCACGCTCTTCGACGACCAGGAACCTCCAGTCTCGGCGGCCGCTGTGCCCGAACCTAGCCTGGGTTCGCCGCTGCCGGAGCGGATGCGCCCGCGGACGCTCGATGAGATCGTGGGGCAGGAGGCGGTGGTGGGCCCGGACGGTTTTCTGCGCCGGGCGATCGAAGCGGATCGGGTGCCGTCTCTGGTGTTCTGGGGGCCGCCGGGTTGCGGCAAGACCACCCTAGCGCGGGTGATCGCGGCGGCGACCGCGGCGCGCTTCGTGCCGTTCTCCGCGGTGACCTCCGGGATCAAAGAGGTCAAGGAGGTCATGGCCGAGGCGGCCGCGCACCGCCGCCGGACGGGCAAGCGCACGCTTCTATTCGTCGACGAGATCCACCGCTTCAACCGCGCCCAGCAGGACGCCTTTCTTCCGTATGTCGAACGCGGCGACATCGTGCTCGTCGGAGCCACCACCGAGAACCCCTCGTTCGAGATCAACGCCGCGCTCCTTTCCCGCTCGCGCGTCGTGGTGCTCGAACCGATCGGCATCGAGGCGCTCAGCGGTCTGCTGCGCCGCGCGCTCGACGATCCGGACCGAGGATTGGGCACTCTGGGCATCGGCGCCGACGACGAGGCGCTCGACTCGCTCGCGCAGCTCGCCTCGGGCGATGCGCGGAAGGCGTTGAACCTCTTGGAGCTGGCCGCCGCGGACGCGGTCGAAGAAGGGCTCCCTGCGCTCACTTCGGAATCGATCCGGCGCGTCGCCCAGAAGAAGGTCCTGCTCTACGATAAATCCGGCGAAGAGCATTTCAATCTGATCTCTGCGCTCCACAAGTCGCTGCGCGAGAGCGACCCGGACGCCGCGCTCTATTGGCTCGGTCGCATGCTCGCGGCGGGCGAGGAGCCGCTCTATCTCGCGCGGCGGATGATCCGCTTCGCGAGCGAAGACGTCGGTCTCGCCGATCCGAACGCCCTCGTCCAGACGCTCGCCGCGGCCGACGCCTACCACCGTCTCGGCAGCCCGGAGGGGGAGCTGGCGCTCTCTCAAGCCTGCCTTTACTTGGCGCTCGCGCCGAAGAGCAACGCGGTCTACGCCGCGACGGGGCGGGTCAAAAAGACGATCGAAGAGCGCCCCGCCGAGCCGGTGCCGCCGGTGATCCGGAACGCCCCGACTCGCCTGATGGCGGGCCTGGGGTACGGCAAAGGGTACGTCTACGCCCCCGACACGGAAGAGGGGGTCGGCGGTCTCGACTGCCTTCCCGAAGCGCTCCAGGGCACCCGCTTTTACCAGCCGAAGGGGGAGGGCTTCGAGGCCCGCTTGAAGGAGCGAATGGAAAAGGTCCGCGCGTTGCGGGACTCTGTGCGGGGGAAGCGGGGATAGATGTCGGGGCTTCAGCTATGATTCGCGCCGCACTGCGGCGAACCGTCCCCGATTCGTACCCTCCTCCATGCCGACCTCCCTCGCCACCCGCCAGCTGATCGTCGTCACCGGCAAGGGAGGTGTGGGCAAGACCTCCGTCGCCGCCCTGCTCGGCAGCGCGCTCGCCGCGGCGGGGCGGCGAACGCTGGTCGCCGAGGTCGATCCGCGAGAAAACCTGCACCGGATGCTCGGCGTTCCCCCTTCGGGCGGCGAGATCCTGCGCGCCGGATCCCGGCTCTGGGTGCAGAACCTGAGCCCCCAGCGGGTGATCGATGATCTGGTGCGCGAGCAGCTCAAATTCGATCTGATCTCCCGCCGAGTGCTCGACAGTCCGATCTACCAGCACTTCACGGCCGGGGCGCCGGGCTTGAAGGAGATGGCAGTGCTCGGCCATGCGTTGCGCGTGCTCAAGGGCGAGGCGGGAAAAGACGCTCCAGCGATCGACACCGTAATCCTCGACGCTCCCGCGACCGGCCACGGCGTGGCGCTGCTCGCGGCACCTCTCCTGGTTTCCGAAGCGATTCGCTCTGGGCCGATCCATCGCCTGTCGGCCCAGGTCGCGGAGCTGATCGCCGACCCGGTCCGATCGGCAATCGTCGCCGTCACCCTCGCCGAGGAGATGCCGGTCCAGGAGGTGCTGGAGCTGGCCGAGACGCTTCGCACGCGCGTCGGCCGCGAGCTCGAGCTGTTGGTGGCGAACGGTCTGTTTCCGCCTGTGCCAACTGCCGAAGGCGTCCGCAGGAGCGAGGAGGCAAACGAAACCGCGACCGCCGCCGCAGATCCCGCGGGTTATCTCTGGCGTCATCGCCGGGCGAGCCAGGAGCGCGAGCTGGCGCGGCTCGCCGAGCTTTGGCCGGGAGGTCGGATCGACCTGCCGCAACTGCCGCTGGTCGGAGGGCCCGAGCTGGTGGCCGCGTTGCGCCGCGAAGCGGAGGCCCAAGCGGCCTGGGGTGAGCTGTGGAGCTGATCTCGAACGATGCGCCGCTGCTCGTGTTCGTCGGCGCCGGAGGGGTCGGCAAGACGACGCTCGCCGCCGCGACCGCGCTGCGCGCCGCACGCGAGGGGAAGCGGACGCTGGTGATGACGTTCGATCCCTCGCTGCGGCTCAAAGACGCGCTCGGCGTGGGCGAAGAGGCGCGCGATCGGGAGGTGCCGGTCGATCTCGCAGGCCTCGCCGAGATCCACCCCGGCGGCTCGCTCCACGCGAGCCTTCTCGATGCGCGGCGGACGTTCGACCGGCTGATCGAGCGCTACGCCCCCGACAACCAAGCTCGCGACCGGATTCTCGGCAATTCCTTCTACGGCCAGCTTTCCGGCTCGCTTGGCGGCATCCTCGAATACATGGCGGTCGAGCGTCTGTTCGAGGCGGCGCGTGACGGCCATTACGACCAGGTGATCCTCGACACGCCGCCGACCCGCCAGGCGCTCGATTTCCTGGAAGCGCCCGCGCGGATCGTCGGCTTCCTCGACAGCGGCGCGCTCAAGGTGGCGCTCAAGCCCTGGTTCGATGAAAAAGGGCGCCTGAAGCCGGCGGCGCGCTGGGGCGGACTCGGGCGCCGGTTCGAGGGGTTCCTGGACGACGTCGTAGGGCTCGATCTGCTGCGCGACATGGCGGAGTTCTTCCAGGTCTTCGCGCCGCTCTTCACCGGCTTTCGCGAGCGGGCGAGCGAGGTCGAAGATCTCCTGCGCTCGCCGCGAACCCGCTTCGTGCTGGTCGCCGGTCCGGGGGAGGAGGCGATTCCCGACGCTCTGTTCTTCGCCCGGCGGCTCGCCCAGGCGGGGCTCCACCTCGGGGCGATGGTGGTCAACCGGGTCCATCCGCTGTTGCCTTTTCCTCCAGAGGGTCGCTTCGACGGCCGCCATCTCCTGGCTTGGCTTGGGGAGCGCGACCGCATCGGGTTGGCCCGGTTGGCGGAGCTTGCCGGTCCGCGGCAACCGCTGCTTCCGGTGCCGCTTTCGGCCGACGAGCCGACCGATCTGCCGGCGCTCGCGGCACTTGGAGACTTCCTTGCAGAGGGTCTTGCCGAGGGATCTTGACGCGCTGCGGCAAGATCGCTTGACGAATCATGCCGCAGTGCGGTAATTTTCTTGTCGCGGGAGCGAAAGCCTCCGCGAACGGACGAACCAGAAAGAAGGTACGACATGGTCCGCCTGATCAAGCGTTACGAAAGCCGCAAACTGTACGACACCGAGGAGAGCCGCTACGTCGGGCTCGACGAGATCGCCACCTGGGTGCGCGAGGGCCAGGAGATCCGCGTGGTCGACAACGGCAGCGGTGCTGACGTAACGCCCCAAACGCTTACCCAGATCATTCTGGACGAGGGGCGTAAAGGCACCTCGTTCCTCCCCAGCGACCTGCTCCACGATCTCGTGCGAATCGGCGAGCGGGCCGTACATGCGGGTAAAGAGCAGTTGTCGCAGGGCGTGGACAAACTGGTGCAGGCGTCGATCGATCACCTCGGGCCCGTGCGCAAGGTGCGCGAGGAGATGGCGAGTCTGCGCAACCGGCTCGAAGATCTGGAAGCGTCGCTTGCCGATCTCGATCCCGCCGCAACCCCGAAGACCGAAGAAGTCGAGCCGAGCTGACCGCAGGTCTCTCGCTCGCAAGAGAGCGTCACGAAGCAGCACCAAGAACGGAGAACACCATGATCCAGGATTTCCAGAGCGCGACCGACAAGACCGGTGCCGTGCTTCAAAAGATGGGCCGCGAAATCGCGGCGACCGGCCGCAACGCCTGGCTCGCGGGGTTGGGCGCCGTGGCGGAGGCCGATAGCCAAGGTCGCAACCTGTTCGACCGCTTGGTCGAGCGCGGCCGGCCGCTGGCCGAAAAGCAGAAGCAGACGTTCGCCGAGGCTGGCGAGAAGGTCGAAAAGACCGCGCGCGAGCTCGGCAAGCTGGTCAACGACTCGGTCGAATACGAGGTGCGCGGCGCTCTCGGGCGTTTCGGCCTCGCGACGCGCGACGATCTGAAGGCGCTCGAACGGCGCCTCGAGAACCTGTCGCGCGAGCTGGACGACCTCACCGTCGTCGGCTCGTAAACGAAACATCAGCACCCCAACATCAGCATTCCAAACATAAAACTCAAGGGGATTCCCCATGGCTACTCAAGAGAAGAAGATTCAGGACGAGGTGAAGGATTCCGCCCATCGCATCTGGCTCGCGGGTCTCGGGGCGCTGGCCGCCGCCGAGGAGGAGGGCTCGAAGCTCTTCTCCCGCCTGGTCGAACGCGGCAAGGGTTTCGAAGCCGACGGCAAGGAGCAGTTCGCCAAGGCCAAGAAGAAGGCCGAGAAGGCCTACGAAGACGTGAGCGAGACGGTCGACGAGAAGGTGACCGCCGCCCTCCACCGCATGGGCGTGCCGACCCGCGACGAGATCAAGCGCCTGACCAAGAAGGTCGAGGAGCTGACCGCGAAGGTCGAGCAGCTCAAGCCGAAGGCGACCCCCGCGGCAACCGCCGAGAAAGCGGCGGCGCGCAAGAAGTCCGAGTAACTTTCCATCCTTTGCGGCCGGCCCTCGGCGGAGTGAGGAGCCGGCCGGTTAACCTTTCGGGAGCGGAGGGGTGTCCAGCGTGAGCAAGGCACGGGCGGCAGGAAAGAGCGCAGGGTCCCCGGGGGCGAGCCCGAAGATCGGCCTCGCGCTCGCCGGGGGCGGTTTAGAAGGCGCGATTTACGAGATCGGTGCCCTGCGCGCGCTTGACGAAGCGCTCGACGGCTTCGATTTCAACGACGCGCACATCTACGTCGGCGTCTCGGCCGGGGCGTTTCTCGCGGCGTGCCTGGCGAACAACCTCACCACCGCCCAGATGTGCCGGGCGATCGTCTCCACCGAGCCGGGCGAGCATCCGTTCGTCGCCGAAACCTTCCTCACCCCGGCGTTTTCCCGCGTCGCCGGAGCCGCCGGCTCGCTGCCGCGTCTCCTGTTCGAGGCGGTCCAGGACTACGTCGCGCGCCCGGCCGAAAAATCGTTTCTGGGCTCGCTCACCCGCCTTGCCAGGTCGCTCCCCGTCGGCCTGTTCGACAACGAGCCGATCCACCGCTATCTCGAACGGATCTGGAGCATCAAAGGGCGGACCGACGACTTCCGAAAGTTGGGCAAGCGGCTCGTGGTCGTCGCGACCGATCTCGATTCCGGCCAGGCGGTGCGCTTCGGCGAGCCGGGGTTCGATCACATCCCGATCTCCAAGGCCGTGCAGGCGAGCTCGGCCCTACCGGGCATCTACCCGCCGGTCGACATCGAAGGGCGCCACTACGTCGACGGAGTGTTGATCAAGACCCTCCATGCCTCGGTGGCGCTCGAAGCGGGAGCGGAGCTGGTGTTGTGCATAAACCCGATCGTCCCGGTCGACACCGTCCGCGCCCGCGGCGCCGGGTTCGAAGGGCATCCGAACCTGCTCTCCTGGGGCTTGCCGGCCGTGCTGTCGCAGACTTTCCGGACGCTGATCCATTCGCGGCTCGATATCGGCATGACCTCCTACAAGACGAAGTTCCCGAACGCCGACGTGGTCCTGTTCGAGCCCGACAGCGACGACCACCGGATGTTCTTCACCAACATCTTCGGCTTCTCCGAGCGCCGAGCCGTCGCCGACCACGCCTATCGCGCCACCCGGCGCGAGTTGCTCCGCCGCGCGCCGATCCTCGGGCCCCAACTCGCCAAGCACGGCATCACGCTCCGTACCGACCTGCTCGAAGATCTCGACCGCGACCTCTGGGAAAGCGTCGGCCCGGGCAGCGGCCGCCACGCCCGCAAGGACTCGACCAGCGACGTCGCCGACCGCCTCGACTCTGCGCTCGACCGGCTCGATGCCTGGATGGATACGCAGAACTAGCCCGGAGCCCGCCACGCCTGGCCGTCGCTAGTTCGCGCGCAACGCCTCACTCGGATGGATCCGGCTCGCTCGCGTCGCCGGCAACCAGCACGCCACCAACCCGATCGTCGTCATCGTCATCACGACCACCACCAGCGTGAAGGGATCGCGGGAGGCGACGCCGAACAGCAGGCCTTCGATGGAGCGCGCCAGCGCCAGCGCGCCCGCCACACCGACCGCGAGTCCGAGCCCCACCAGCAGGCCGCCCTCCCTGAGGATCATCGCCGTCACGCGCGACGGTGCGGCACCCAACGCCATCCGGATGCCGATTTCGTTGGTGCGGGCACTCACGTTGAACGCCAGCACCGCGGCGATCCCGATCGATGCGATCACCAGCGCGAGGATACCGAATCCCCCCAGCAGCAGCGCGTTGAGCCGGCGCGGTCCGACGCTTTCGTCGCGCACGGCCTCCAGCGACATAACATGCTCGATCGGTTGATCCGGTGCGATCGACCGAATGATCTCGCGCGCCGGCGTGGCCAAATTTGTGGGATCGACGGTGCTGCGAATCACCAGCCCTCCCGGCGGGAATTCGGCCTGCGCCACCGGAAGGAACGCAACCGGCAACGGTTTCGCATCGAGGCCGCCATCCTTCGTGTCGTTCACGACGCCGACTACGGTGCGCCAATCGTCTTCCGAGATACCGATGAAGCGCAGCACCTCGCCGGTCCACGCGACGCGACGGCCGATCGGATCGACATCGGCGAACAGTCGGTTGGCCAGCGTCTGGTTGAGGATCACGACCTTGCCGGAGGAGGGCCCGTCTCCCGAGGTGAATTCGCGGCCCTTGCGCAAGGGAATACCGCCCGCGCGAAAGTAGCCCGGGTCCGCCGTGCGATATTCCGCCGTTGGCGTCGCTCCCTCGATCTTTCGCCCCTCCGCCTTGAGCTCCAGCAGGACCTGGCTCGCGCGCAACGGAACGGTGAACCCCAGCCCGACGATCTCTACACCCGGCAGCGTCCCCAACTCACGCCGCATCTCTTCGTAACGCCGTCCGGCCTGGGCAAAATCGGTGACGGCGGTGTAGTCGAGCGGCACCTCCATCGTGAGCACGTTCTTCGGATTGAGCCCGGGATCGACCGCCGCGAGACGCAGCATGGAGCGCACCAGCAGACCCGCGCCGGACAACAGCACCACCGAAACGGCCACCTGCGTGACCACGAGCGCCTGCTGCAACCGCTTGCGGCGCGCGCTGCCGCTGGTCTTGACACTGCCGGCGGCCAAGCCGGCGCCCAGCGAATGTTCTGCACCGACCCGCGGGACAAACGACAACAGGACCGCGATCGTCACGGCGAGCAGCGCGGTAAACGCCAGCACCATCCAATCCACCCGAATTTCGTCGGCGCGCGCGGAGAACCGCGCGACGAAACCTGACAACGTGCCGACACCGGCGATGGCCACGAGCAGGCCGAGCACGGCGCCACCGCCGGCAAGCACGAGGTTTTCCACCAGCAGCAGTTTTCGCAGTCGCGCCGCGCCGGCGCCAAGCGCCGCGCGCACCGTCAGTTCGTGCTCGCGACGCACTCCGCGCATCAGCGTCAGGTTCGCCACGTTCGCACACGCAATGACCAGCACGAGCGCCGCAACTCCCATCAGCATCCACAGGATGAGCCGCGCATCGCGCCCAAGTATTTCTTTGAACGGAATCAGCTCGACGGTGTATCCCGCGGACTTTTCATACGACTCCGGATACTGCGCGTGGACGCGCTTCGTGATCACCCCGATCTCCTGCCGAGCCTGGTCGACCGTCGCGCCGGGCGCCAGTCGGGCGATCATCTCCGTCATCCGGTGGCTCCGCCCCTGCACCATCAACGCGCTCACGTGATGCTCGCTGATCGACATGTTCATCAGCGCATCGATCCGGCCGGGAAAGAACGGCGCCGGCTCCAGCACGCCGATCACCTCGACCGAGCGCTTGCCGATGTGCAGGGACTTGCCGACGATGCCGGGGTCTCCGGAGAAATGCGCCATCCAATACGCGTGCGCGAGCAAGATCACCGGCGCTGCCCCTGCCCCGTCATCCGACGACCTGAACGCGCGGCCCAGGACCGGAGTGAGCCCCATCACGCTCAGATAGTTGCCCGTCACCAGTCCGACGTCGATCTGGGAGGCATCGTTCGCCTCGATCAATGACAGCGTGAGAGGCGAGTACTCGGCGATCTGTTGCATCGTGCGCGACTGGGCACGGAAGTCGTTGATCTCCGGCACCGAGAACGCGATGTTGGTCTGTCCCTGATTCACCGTATGGTGGCGCAGATACATGAGCCGATCACCGTCGGCGTGCGGCAGCGGGCGCAGGAAGACGCCACGGACCGCCGAGAAGATCGCCGTGTTGGCGCCGATCCCGAGGCCGAGGGTTAGCACAACCGCGATCGCGAAGCCTTTGGCGCGCGACAGCGAGCGGAGGACGTAGCGAAGGTCAAGTGACATTGGGGAACTCGCGAGGCGCGGTCGGCGGTGAGGAGGGCGGAGATGCGCTCACTGGTGGCAGACGTTGAGGGATCGAAGCATATCGGATCGGATGGACGCTTGGAACAAGCGCCCGCGAAGAGCGCCTGAATATCTCAGGCTCGCCGGCACCAAATAGGGTTCGCGAGCGCCTCGATTGCAGAACCCTCGACTGCATTGTGCGATTTCGCAGGAGAATTGCCGATCCTTCCAGAGGGAAGCGCAATTCTGCGAGAAGTCTGCACAGGCGCGTGGCCGGCATGTACAAACTTGCCGCGGGAAAGCGTTGCCCTGTGCCGGGCAAGGCTTTCCTTGGTCAGGGCAACGCTTTCCCTGCGGGAGGCATCGACTGCCCGCTTGCGGGATTGCGTTTCCTTGGACAGGGAAGTGCGATCCTTGGGCGAGGTTGTACAACTCAGCCGTCGGTCTGTGCGTGTGCGCCCCGGGCTTGTTCGATTTTGCCTGCGGCTTCTCTTTTCTACCGCCCGACTCCTATCTCCGTCTCAACCCGCTGTCCCAGCTTGAGCGGCGTCTTCTCGTCGAGCGCGATCTTTACCCGCAGGACCCGGGTGTCGCTTGGGCGTCCGGGGTCTTGCGGTTGGAGGCGGCGGAAGACGACGGCGTCGGGAACTTCTTCGACCCGGCCGCGCCAGGAACGGCCATCGTGCCCTTCGGCGGTAACTTTGACCGGAGCTCCGAGGACGACACGGCCGGCGTCGAACTCGTCGACTTCGACCTCGATGCGCAGGTGGTCGAGGTTCGCGACCGTGGCGATCGGATCGCCGGCTTTGAGGCTCTCTCCCACGTCGGCCGAGCGAGAGATCACGACGCCGTCGATCGGGGCGACGATCCTGGTTTTGGCGATCACCGCGGAGAGGCGGGCGACGGCGGCCTGCTGGGTCGCCAGACGCGCTTGCGCCGCTTCGACGTCGCGGCGGCTGGTGTCCGCCGCCTGGCGAGTGCCTACTCCTGCCGCGAACAGGCTCTCCTGGCGGGCGTTCTCGGACTGGGCGAGGCGCAGGTCGGCTTCCGCCTCGGCGATCCGGCCGCGGGCTTCTCCCACTTCGGCGCGCAGGTCGTCGGCGCGGATTTCGGCGATCGTCTGCCCTTTCTTCACCCGGTCGAGCTCTTCGACCACCAGCCGGACCACGGTGCCGGCGAGGTCGGTGCCGACCACCACTTCGGCGCCCGGATAGGTCACCACCCGCCCTTCGGCCGCGACGCGCGGCGCGGGGGCGTTGGCGGCGACCGTGGTAGCCGCCGCTTCGGCGCGCCGGTTCGACGCCGCGGCGCTGCGATCGTGGACCTGGGCCGCCACGGCGACCGCGATCGCGAGGCCGGCGAGCGGCAGCAGGAGGCGTTTCCAGATCGGGGCGGGAAGAGCGAGCGAGGCGTTCATGGCGAATCTCCGCGAGGAAATCTAGTTTTCGAGAATCCGGCCGTCGCGGATCGAGAGAACCCGATCGACGATCGTGCGGACTTTAGGGTCGTGGGTGACGATCAATAGTGCGCGGTTGCCCGATTTCGCGGCGTCGCGAAACATTTCGAGCACCTGGGCGCCGACGGCCGAGTCGAGGTTCGCGGTCGGCTCGTCGGCGAGCAGGACGGGAGGATCCCCCGCCAAGGCGCGGGCGATCGCGATGCGCTGCTTTTGTCCGCCGGAGAGATCGCGGGGCAGGAAGTTCTTGCGCTCGGCGAGGCCCACCGCGTCGATCAGCCGTTCGGCTTCGCGTTTGGCGGCGCGGCCGGCAATCCCTTTCAGGTTCAAGGCGTATTCGACGTTCTCGGTCGCGTCGAGCGCGGGGAACAGATTGAACTGTTGGAAGACGAAGCCGATCGCCCGGCGGCGTAGGGCGGGCAGGCGGTCCGGGCGACGCGGATCGACCGCTTCGCCCGCGAGCGTCACTTTGCCGGAAGTGGGGGTCAGGATGCAGCCGAGGATCGACAGCAAAGTGGTCTTGCCCGAGCCGGACGGACCTTCGAGGGCGACGATCTCGCCGGCTGCCACCGACAGCGAGACGCCGTGAAGAACGGGGACCGCTTCGCGACCTTCGCGGAATTCCTTGGTTACGTCGCGTGCTTCGAGAACGCTCATCGGCTTGTCTCTTTCTCAGGTCCGGAAAACCAGGGCGGGGTCGATGCTCGCGACCTTTTTGAACGAGATCATCGCGGCACCCAGGCAGAGCGCGATCGTGCCGACGAAGACGATGCCGGCGAAGCCCGGCGGCAGGATCAATCGAAGATTGATCTTCGCGAGCAGCGGCGAGAGCGCCCAGGTCTGGGCCGCGCCGACGAGAAAACCGACGATCGCGGCGATCGTCGCCTGCTGGCCGAGGATGCCGTAGATCTGCAAGTTGCCGCCGCCGATCGCTTTGACCGTGCCGAACTCTTTGAGGTGCTCCATGGTCGAGGTGTAGAGCGTCTGCGCGACGATCAGCACGCCGACCAGGCAGCCGAGCAGCACGGTCATTCCGAGGTTCAGTCCGAGCCCGGTGCTTTCGATCCAATAGTTGCGGGACCGGTAGGCCCATTCGTCCCGGGTGTAGACGTCGTTGTGGGGGAGACGGCGGCGAATCTCGTGCTTGACCGCCTCCGGATCGGCGCCCGGCGCGAGCTTAACCAGCGTGTACGTGGTGTTGCCGTCCAACTCGTCCGGGTTGATCTCCTGGGCCAGGCGGTAGTTCATGAAGATGATCGGCGTGGTGCTGAACGACAGCGCCTCGCGCGAGGAGCCGATGATCTTCATCCTGCGGTGCGCGATCTCGCGGTATTCGCCGACCGAAAACTTGCCGAAGCGCTTTTCGGCCGAGCGGTCGAGGAAGAAATAGCGTCCGCGCTTCAAGTCGCCGAGGTTGCCCGATTCGATGCTCCAGGGCAGACCCCAGCGGGTGAAGTCTTCTAGCGCGTACATGAGCGTTCCCTCCTGCGAGCCGGAGGGGAGCGCGAGAGTCATGAACCAGACGATCAGATTGTCGGCGCGCGCGACACCCGGCACCGAGCGGACTCGGGCGACGTAGGTTTCGGGGAAGGTGTGGGCGAAATCGACGTTCGGCGTGTTCTTGGAGGTGACCCAGAGGTCGGCGTTCAGGTGCCGGATGGTCACCGACGCGTTGTCGAGCAGTCCCATGAACAGGCCGACCTGGAGGAACACGAGGGTGACGGCGAACGCGACGCCGATCACGGTGATCGCGAAACGGAGCTTGTCGTAGAGGAGATTCTTCCAGGCCAGGTTGACCATCGCCTATTCCTTCGTCCCTTTCAGATTCACCAGACCGTCGAGCATCGCGTCGATCAGGAACTTCGCGGTCTTCTTCGCCGGCCTCCAGGTCACCCAATCGTCGCCACCGAGCGCGATGTGGAGCGAGGCGACGCCATGGACCGCCGCCCAGAGCGATTGCGCGACCAGATCGGCGTCCGTGACCTCGGGGCGAAAGCACTTGGCGCCGATCGCTTCAATGACCGTGCCGTGGAGGAACGCATAGGCGTCCTCCTCCGGATTTCCCTTGCGGATCGCGCACTCGTCGCCCTCCTCCACCACCTCCGGATGCGACTGCATGAACATCAGGCGATAGTGGTTCGGGTGCTCGAGGGCAAAATCGACGTAGGCGACACCCGCCGCGCGCAGGCGTTCGAGCGGCTCTTCGATCCGGGCGATGCGCTGGAGTTTCTTCGCCAGGACCAGGAAGTCGTGGTCGCACAGCTCCTGGATGACCGCGCGCTTGTCTTTGAAGTGGAGGTAGATCGCGGTCGGCGAATACTCGATCCGCTCGGCGATCTTGCGCATCGTCACCGCCTCGTAGCCCAACTCGGCGAACAGCTCGCGCGCGGCGTCCAGAATCTTCGCCCGCAGCTCTTCGCGTTCCCGCTCGCGCCGTTCCTTGGTTCCCATGGTGCCGTCCCGATCGAGACTCCGGTGGTGTACGAGCCTCGGATAGTTAACGTCGTTAATCTATCGAGGCTTGTTCCGACGTGTCAAGGGGGGCACCAACGAAAAAGGCGACCCGAAGGTCGCCTCTCGAATTCTCGGATGCGCTGGTTGAATTCAGTGCACGCCGGGCGGGAGCGGCGGCGAGAACGGCGGCTGTGCCTCGTAGGTATTGTGGTAATACCAGGTGATCTTCCAGAAGAAATGCGGCTCCTGGCCGTCGCCCGAGGGCCGGTTCGGATCGTTGATCGTCTCGCGCCGATCGGGCGAGAAGCCGACCACGGCGCCTTGGAGATAGCCCACCCAGATCGCCGCGTCGTTGAGCGCCTGCACGTCGGTGATCTCGACTTCGGTCGGCTCGCCGTTGCGCCCGGCGGTCACGCCGCCGAGATCTCCGGGGCGATTGATCGAGAACCAGATCAGCGCATCGCGCAGCACCGAGCGCGCTTCGTTGCCCGGGCCGATCCAACGCTTGAACCGGGTGCCCGCCGTGTTCGGTCCCCAGCGCAGCTCGTAGGCGGCGCGGACCAGTGGATCCGAGACGCTCAGATAATAGGGATCGGGGTGCGCTCCGACAGCGCCGGGATCGGCGGAGAAGACGGCGCTGTAGCGCTGGAGCGGGCTCGTAAGGGTGTCCAGTTGGTAGATCGACACCGAGAGTCCGCGGACCTGCGGGTCATATCCGACGCCGGGGATCGGCGGGGCGACGGCGGCCTTGGTGGTCGCGGGCGCATGAGCGCCCGCCGCAAAGGCCGTGGCAGCCGAGAGGCTCAAGAGGAGCGCAACTGCCGAAAGCAGGGCGAATCGGGTTCGGGGCATCAAGGAATCCTTTCTTGCTGGTGGCTCGGACGCGCGATCATCGCACACCCCCGCTTACGGGGCGAGAGGAGTCACGCAGAGGCACTGTCACAGTACTTTTCGCTTCGATGGGAGGCACCGATGGCTTCAGGAAGAGCGAAGAGGCGACTTAGTCAGCCCCCCCGCTTACGCTTCGGGTCGTGCGCTCGTCCAAGGATTCTACGATTCGTCCCGAAAATCAGCCCTGAGGCATCCCATTTCGGCGGACTTCCTGGCAAACTCTACGTCATCTTATGAGTGCCCGGGGTGGGGAGGTCATCCTGATCTACCGGTCACCCTGCGCCGTTTGGAGATCCGACATGTCACCGAGAGGATTTGTGGCCGCCCGCACCTTCGTCGTCGTCCTGTTCACTTTGTTCCTGCTCACGACTCCGGCGTTCGCCGCGCCGCGGTCCGAGGATTTCGGTTTCGCCCGGATGGCGTCCCTCTGGTCGCGTTTGGTGGAGCGGGTCACCAGCCTGTGGGCCGCCGATCTTCTTCCCCCGGGCGGCGGCAGCACCGGCGGCGGTTCGGGCACGAGCCTGGATCCGAGCGGCCACCGGCAGCCGACCGGCTAGTTCGGAAGAAGCCGAGTAGGTCCGCCCGCGGGGCGAACCTCGAAAAAATAATCTTGGGCGCGTCACCGCGGGCCGAGATGTGCGACAATTCTGCCGGTCTTGGCGATGAGAGAGCGAACAGCGATGTCCTGCGACGTGCCCGGTTCCAAATCGGTCCACCCGAAGCCTTTGACCCTGGGCGCGTTCGTTCGCGGCGAGCTGTCCGGCGGCGAACGGCGAGACGTGCTTCGACATCTGCTTGCCGGGTGCCGTCAGTGCCGCCAACAGGCGGCCGAGATGGCGGCGCCTCTGTTCGAGGTCTCGGCGCGGAAACCTCCGGTCGGGGGGATGGAGGCGTACGACGCGCCGCTGCGTCGGGTCGCGCGGGCATTCTCCGGGGTCTCCTTCGAAGCGCGAGCGGGCGCAAGCCGTCAGATTGAGGTGTCGGCCGCCGGAGTCTCGCGCCGCCGCGTCTCCACCGGGTCCCGTCGATCCACCGCCGCGCCCGAAGAGCTTCGCACGCAGACCGAAAAGTGGCTCGCCCGCGCTCGCACCCTGCGCTATGCCGATCCCGAGCGGATGCGCGCGGCAGCGTCGCTCGCCGCGCTGCTCGCGGAGCGGATTCCGCACAATGCCTTTCCGCCCGGCGTCGTCGCCGACCTGTCCGCGCTCGCGTGGGCCGAGCTCGCGAACGGGCGGCGGCTGGTGGGCGACCACCAGGGAGCCGAGCGGGCGTTTTCGCGCGCCATCCACTGGATCGATCGGGGGTCCGGCGACCTGCAGCCGCTCGCCGAGATCGCCGAGCTTGTGGCTTCGCTCGAAATCGACGCACGCCGGTTCGCGCCGGCCGAACGTTTGCTCGATCGAATTGTAATCGCTTACCGCGCCCTGGGAGAGCCGCATTTCGCCGGCCGGACGATGATCCGCCGCGGCGTGATGCTCGGCTACCGCGGTGAGGGTACCGCGGCGGTCCGCCAGATCGTCGAGGGGCACGGCCTGCTCGATCCGGGTCGCGATCCGCGCCTCGCGCTCGTCGCGGTGCACGGATTGGTCAGCCGTCTCGCCGACGCCGGCCGGTTCGAACTTGCGGCCGAAGTGCTGCGTGACGGCGCGCCGCTCTACGAGGCCTACGCCGAGCCGATCGATCGAATCAAAGTCTGCTGGACCCGGGGCCGGATCGAAATCGGCATGGGGCGGCTGGACAAAGGCGAGAAATATCTGCTGGAAGGCCATCGAGGATTTCGCGACCGGGGCATGCCGTACTTTGCCGCGCTCGTGGCGCTCGACCTCGCAGCGCTTCATTTGCGGGAAGGCAAGACGCAGGAGGTCGCCCGGTCGATCGAAGAGCTGCTCGCCGAGTTCCGCGCGCTCGGAATTCGCCGCGAAGCGATCGCCTGCCTCCTGATCCTTCAGCGGGCGATCGCGACGGAACGGGCCACCGAGAAGCTGGTGACGCGCGTCGCCTCGCGGCTCGGCCGATTCGCCGCGACCGCCCCGACGTCGGTTCCGGCGCCCTGATCAAGTTTTCTTGTCGCGCCGTTCGGTGCCCCGCCGGCTCGCCTTCCCGGCCTTCAATCGGTTGACCTCGGCGCGGACGATCTCGCGGACTCGGCGGTCGAGATCCGGCTCTTCGGGGGCGCCGTCGAAAAGGTCGGTCCGCCCGCGGTCCATCGGCGCGGATTCGACCATTCGAGAGAGCAGGCCGTCGACCAACGGGACGAGCGGTTGCGCCTCCCCGCCGCCGCCTTCGTAAGCGGCGACGAACTCTTCCGCTTCGATTCCGAGCCCGGCGAGAAAACGCTTCGCCCGACGAATCTCCGCCGCGCCCGAAGGGACGGCGTCCTCGCCGTCGGTTTCCCGCAGCAATTTTGCCAGAGACGCCAGGGCCTCGTTTCGGTCCGTCTTCGTCATGGAGTGAGCGCGAACTGTAGACCAGATTTCGCGCCGATTCATATCTCGTCTAAAGATCGGTTGTGATTTCGTTTGTCCCGCAGCGACTGGCTGCTGCCGAAGGCGTCCGAAGGAGCGAGGAGGCAAACGAAATTACTACGGTCGTTCAAGGATCGGCGATCGGGGCGGTCCAAATTCCTTCTCGCCCGCCGCCGCGGCGGTCGGTCCAGGAGGGGAAAAACTTTCCCATGAACCCCGAGAGACTGTTGTAGTCGCCGTATTGGTTGCCCAGCTCCGCGCCTCCGCCGGTCTCGTCGGTCCGGCCGGTGGACACCTTGAGCGGCACGCTCCAGGTGGAGCCGTCGTTGGCGGAGCTCTGGTACCAGACGTTGGTGGTGCGCCGCGTCGAATCGCCCACGGTGTCGTAGTAGATGACGCCGATCCGGCCGTTGGTCTCGTCCACCGCGAGCCATTGGTTGTACTGATCGGTCTTGCCGGCGCGGTTGTTGATCATCTTCGGGGCCGACCAGGTGGCGCCGCCGTCGGTCGAGCGGGAGAACCAGATCCGCGTCTTGCAGGCGGAGGAGGCGTTGCTGCCCGGTTCGTTCGCCGGCGAGGTGCATCCGGCGGCGCCGGTGAGGTCGGTCCAGGCGGCGTAGACGTTGTTCTTGGCCGCCGTTTTGTAGGCGCCGCCGGAGAGATAGATCAGAGCCCGCCGGTGGTTGAAGCTCGGCACGCCGATGTCGTAGCCGTCGAACGTGGTCGCGATCAATACCGGGCGGGCGAAGGTCGCCCCGCCGTTGGTCGACTTCGCGACGAACACCTTTCGATTGCCGGTGGTCGGCCAGAACGCGAAGACATGGCCGGCCGCATTGGTCTTGACGTCGCCGCCGATCGCCGTGCCGGTGCTCTCCGTTCCGCTCACCTTGAGGGGGGTCTTCCATCCCGTGGCGGTGCGCCGATTGACGAACGCCGGGTCATCGTTGTGCCAGATGACGTAGATGTTGTCTTTGAACGGCGAGGTCGCGCTGTGATCGACCCACTGGATCTGCTTGTCCGCGCTCGTATGGCTGCCCGAGATCGTGCCGTCGAGCGTCCAGGTGGCACCGCCGTCGGTCGAGCGGAACGAGTGGATGCGAAGCTGGGTGACGCTGCTGTTGATCCCGATCGTGGTCGACCAGGCGACCCCGTTCGAGGACCAATCGACGGTCGGATCCGAGTTGAACGCGTCGCCCGGCGACAGCGGCAGAGTGGTCTGGCCCCAGGTGGCGCCGCCGGTCGAGGAGTAGAACTGCGCCTGCCGCCCGCTCCCGGAGAGATTGTTCGCGGCCCCGATGATCCGTTGAGGGTTCTTGAAGTTGATCCGAATGTCGGATTCGCTCCGCAGCTCCCCAGGGCCGGAGATCAGGACATTCTTGCCAACGGAGGCCCGCAGGGGCGGCTCGGCCACGTCGGCCTCGCGCGGCCCCGGTGCGAGATCCGGATGGTGCCGCATCCACTCCACGGCTTCTTTCAAGACGAGCGGATAGCCGCCGGTCGGATTGGTGGCCGAGTAGCTACCCTCCGGATGCGACTTCCGCCAGGCGGCCCGCAGCCAGAGCGGGACCGGCAGCCGATCGAACGACTCGTCCGCCCGAAGCGCGGAAAAATCCTGGTTCGCCCGGATGAACCGATCGAGCGCGCTCCCCTTAGGAGCCTTGACCGCTGCAAGTTGGGAATCGAGCGTAGGCCGAGACGCCGTGGCGGCCCAAGCGAACGGCGCCGATACGGCGAGAACGGTGAGAGCCAGGCGGAGGGAATGGGTGGGTCTTTGCATGCCGGAGGCCTCCTAGAGGCGGGACGCTATCAGACCGCGGGGAAAAGGGGTGTCGCCCCTCGGGTGTGCTCGTCCTGGGACCGCCGCCGTCTCGGCGGCGCAACCTCCGGAGGAGAACACCGCTCACCGCAGGCGTGCCAAGTGGGTTGACACCCTACGGCACGCTGCCTAGATTGCTGGTCATGGCCTACCTCCTCGATCGAATCACCACGAACCCCGACCAGTGCGGCGGGCGACCCTGCGTTCGCGGCCTCCGCATCCGGGTGGCGGACGTTCTCGATCTGTTGGCGGCCGGGGAAAGCGCGGAGGAGATCCTGGCCGAGTACCCCTATCTCGAAGCGGCCGATATAGGAGCCTGCTTGCAGTACGCCGCCCGGCGCCTCGACCATCCGATCCTCAATCACGCGAACGAGCAGGGCGCCCAAGTTCTGACCCGACGCGGAGAGGAAGTAGCTGTGGTTCCTTCCTTCGATGACTACCGCGAGCTCAAAAAGAAGCGAATCCCGCATTCGGAGTTCTTCCGAGACTCTCCCCTCACAGAGCTCGACCTCTCGCGCGACCGGAGTGGGGTTCGCTCCGGTCCAGACCTGTGACCTACCTCCTGGACACCTGCGAGACGGGCTCAGCTAGCCGCAGCCGAGCCGCTCAGCCTTCTCCCTCCGGCTGCCCTTCCGCCGCCCTTTCCGCCCGCAACCGCTCGATTGCCGTAGCCACGTCGTCCTCCCACGGCAGTTTCTCGTCCTTCTCCGGGTGGTACGGCGGCAGGTTCGGAATTTCCACGCCGAGCCGCTCCAGCAGGGCTCGCGATTTGTTCAACTCGTAGCGATGCACATATGGTTCGCCGTCAGCCCAGGCCCATTCAAATGCTGCGGTGGCGTGCCATTTGGCTCGATCGAGTTCGCCTATCGTCAGCCACAGCTCGGCGAGGCCCCTGTGGAAAGGCTTCTTCGCTTGGGCGAGTCTCTGGGCGTGCTGGCGGGGCTCTGAGAGATGGCCGAGGTGGAGCTTCGCCAATGCGAGCAAGGTTTCGGATTTCACGTCGATCTGAATCACCTCGTTCGCCATCCGAACGGCTTCTTGGAGACTCTCAGCGGCCAATTGCCAAGCACTTTGTTCGAGTTGCCACTCGCCGCGAAGGCTGTGTAGACCGCGAAGGCCATTGCGGCTCTTTCCTTCCCGGGTTAGTCGCTCGGCGCGGTTGAGGTCGTCCTCGCAGAGCGTTCCTTGCCAGAAACGTGAAAGTGCTAGTTGCCGCTCCACCTCCCAGGGCCTACAGGCGGAGTGTTCACTGAGGAGCAGCCTTAAATCCTCAGCTCTGGCCCATTCACCACGCTCGCCGAGAGTTCTGAAGAGATGTAGGCGAGCCCTGAATAATGGCTCTGGATTTTTAACAAAAGAAGTAGCATATATTGCTAGATTTTCGTAACGCTCCGATCGCTCTAGGCGGTTTCGGTTGTAGAACAGAATAGAGATATTCATGAGATGGTAGCTAAGCTGCCACCAATCCTCCTGGGCTAACCCTAATCGTAGGCATTCACCGTACGTAGCGAGCGCTTCAGGAAAGTTACCGAATCTTTCAAGGGCGAACGCGGCCCATGCCATCAGATAGCTCTTGGCTTGCGGATCAAGAGCTCCGGGAGGTTTGGCCCATCCGTCCGGAAAAAAAGGTTTAAGGAGTCCCAATACTTCGGCGTGTGCTTCCAGTTTGTAGGCGAGTGCGTTGGCGAATTCGCCGTAGTAGGCATTGTAGGCATCCTCGAGCCTCCCCATCGAGAGGAAGGTCCGCACGATTTGCAAACCAGCACGAAGATCTTCGATTGTCTCCACCTGTTCGTACGAGCCGGGTACTTGCTGTGAGAAGTGATCGATAACTCTCCAGCCGTATTTCTCAGTTTCATGACGTCGAAGTCCACTGGCCGTAACGCTTCGAACGACTGGATGTAGATCGTATCGCCTTTCTCTGACATTGTACTGAATTAGGTCGCGATGTTCGAGATCGGTGATAGTATGAGATAGCGCCGACGGTGATAAGTCCGAATTGAGCGCGCTCAACGTCTCATAGTTGACCGCTTCCGAAAGCAAGGCGAGGATCGAAAGAAGTTCGTGGCTCTGTTCCGTTAAAGCGACGAGAGCAGCTGAAAGAATATGTGTGCGTTTCTGGACGAGTGGAAGATCGGCCAGCTTCAGACGTCCTCCTCCTTGAGGAGCATCTTTCCATGCCTCAAAATGTCCCCGGTCGGGCATGTAGTTGTTAACGAGGCCTGCAAGAATTCCAATGACGAGTGGATGGCAGTCGCAGTTTTTTTGTAGATAGCCTTGAATTTCCGCCGAGTCGCCAAACACACCACAAGCACGGAAAAGTGCTTCGGCATCGGGCGGTCGAAGACCGCGGAGCGGGACGCGGAGTACGGTATCCGGAAAAACTTGACCTGATGAATTGACCAATGCCCGGGGTAACAAGCGCGAAGTGATCAATATTTTTGAGGGTTTGCAGGTGGCTAGCATACGGAGAAGCTCGTCATCTTCCGGACGGATCGCCGAACTTGGATCGCGCTTTCCAATTTCATCGGCAGCCCCCACGTCTTCATCGGTGATCTGAGCCGCATCAATCCGATGATAGGCGGCCAATATTCGTTCTAAGCCGTCCAGCACGAACAGCCATGGCCGTTCCCGAAGATGATGCGTTAGTCGTTCTCCCAGCTGAAGAGTTTCCACCTTGTCAAAGATTTCGGGCGGTTCGCCGGTAATGTAGACGAGGGCATATCGGCAGAAGGTTGCCAGCTGTGCCCCCTTGTCGTAAAATGAGTACCAGAACCTCCCCTCCCAATCCGAGCGTACCGTCGGTGCGTGGTTCGTCACCCACTCCCAAGTCAGCATGCTCTTGCCGGTGCCGCCGATCGCCTCGAAAAGCAGGATCGGATGCGGCTCGGTCGGCAACGCCCAGTCGCTCAACCTTTCGAGCTCGGCACGGCGCCCCACGAATGCATGCGAGCCGAGATAGGGCGGTTCGGCGTAGAAGGCGGGGGGCGTGGGGACCGGAATTGGGATCGGGTTGAAGGAGAGAGGAGCCAGGGGAGGTGGGGCGGGTGGAGGCGGTGCGGCCTTCTGTTCCAGCGAGCGTCGAAGCCCGGCGACGCCATGAATCGCCTTCTTCGTGAAGTCCGCGAGATCTTCGAATTCGACGTAGATCCGGCCCGCTTTTGCTCGTTCCCGATATTCCTTGAGCTTCTCTATTTTGACCGGATCGGTTTCCACGTCAGCCCTTTTGACGGGATGATCCTCGCCCATGATGAACACCAGCGTTGGCAGGTCGAGCTTCTGCGACTCCTCGAATTCCAGTCGCGAGACCGACCAACCATTGGAATTGAGCTTCGGTGATTCGTCGAACTGACCGTAGCGGTGCCCGATCAGGCCGATGTACGCGCTCGCCTTGTGAACCATCTCGAGCGAAGACGAGATCACGCCGTCGCCAGCCACCGCGACGTAGCTGCCCATCTCAATCGGGAAAAGCTCCTCTTTTTTAAGCGCCTCGATCAAGACATCTCGATGCCCTTTGAGATCGTCGAACGTCCCGGAGATCATCACCCCTTGGTAAGAGCGGGGAGCCTTCTTCGTCTCATCGGTCATCAGCGTCGCTTCTCCGCGAACAAGATCTTCGATCTACATCCGGCCTGGCCCGCTTGCTACGTCATCAAATTGCTGGCAACAAAGAAGTTTCTGGACGCTATGGTAGCGTGTCGGGCACGTCAAGAGCGGTTGCGCGATTTCCGACAGGCGCCGCACGGCTCTCCCCACCTCCAACCGGGTCCCGGAATCGAGGATTGCGGGAGCGGTGAGGAGTGAATCGGCGCAGCCCACTTGTTGCTCGGCGTAGTCCAGAGATGTCGTGGCTCGCGCCACCGGTTTCCCCATCGCGCGCACCGGTGATCTGGTTCCCACCACCGGTGCCCGCGCCCAGCGCACCAGTGTTCTGGCCAGTACCACCACTCCCCTGGCCCAGCGCAGTGGTGTGCTGGCTCGTACCACAACTCCCCTGGCCCAGCGCAGTGGTGTGCTGGCTCGTACCACCACTCCCCTGGCCCAGCGTAGTGGTGTGCTGGCCCGTGCCACCAGTCCCCTGGCTCAGCGTAGTGGTGTGCTGGCCCGTACCACCACTCCCCTGGCTCAGCGTAGTGGTGTGCTGGCCCGTATCACCAGTCCCCTGGCCCAGCGTAGTGGTGTGCTGGCCCATACCACCAGTGCCCTGGCCCAGCGCACTGGTGTGCTGGACCGTACCACCAGTGCCCTCGCCCAGTGCACCGGTGGCAGGGCTCGTCCGACAGGTTCGCGCGCACAGCGCACCAGTGTTGCGAGGGATCTCACCCTACCGCCGAACGGCCACGGACGCTCGCGCGCCCGTGGCCGTTCTTCTTACTGCGGATGTTGAGGTCGTTCGTCCCTTACCGCAGGTCGAGCTCCCACGAGTTGAACGTCCCCGTGTCGGCCGAGGCCAAATCGCGCACCCTGAGCTTCCAGGCGCCGTTGACCGATTTGCCGGTGAAGGCCGAGAGGGCCTGGTTCGGTGCGGTCAGGTCGGCGTAGACGGTGTTGATGTTGTCGGTTCCCGCTCCGGTGCGGTTGTGGAGCAGGACCGTCGTGTTGTCCGGTCCGATCAGGGCGACTTCAAGGTCGCCTTGGTAGGTGTGGGTGATCGCCACCTTCACCGAGAGGCTGGTGACCGTGCCGGTCGCCGGGACGTTGATCGTGCTGGTGACGCCGGTCGTGTTGTTGTCCGGGATCGCCAGGCTGGCTGTCGCCTTGTAGTTGCCGTTGAAGGTGATCTTCCAGCTGTTGAACGTGCCGGTGTCGGCCGCCGCGAGGTCGCGGACGCGGAGCTTCCAGGCGCCGGAGGTGTTCTTGCCGTTGAACGCCGTGAGCGCTTGGTTGGCGGCGGTGACGATGCTGTAGGTCGTGTTGATGTTGTCGGCGCCGGCGCCGGTCCGGTTGTGGAGCAGGACCGTCGTGTTGTCCGGTCCGATCAACGCCACTTCGAGGTCGCCTTGGTAGGTGTGGGTGATGCCCACGGTGACGCTGACGCTGGTGATCGTTTGCGAGGTCGCGACGTTGATCGTGCTGGTGACGCCCGTCGTGTTGTTGTCGGGAATCGCGAGCGCCGGGGTGGCCGAAGCGGTGATCACCGCGTTTCCGCCGACCGGGCAGGTGCTGGTGGTCGCCGAGACTTGCGCCGAGTTGGCCGAAGCGCAGGTGCCGTTCGACGCCTGGACGACGTAGAAGTAGGTCGTGTTGCAGGTGAGGCCGGTGTTGCTGAACGGGCTCGCGGCGGGGGTGCCGACGGAGCCGTAGGGACCGCCGCTGGTGGTCGAGCGGAGGACGTTGTACGACGTGGCGCCCGCCGAGGCGGTCCAGGCGACGTTGATCTGCGACGTGCTGATCGCGGTGGCCGAGACGCCGGTCGGCACGGCCGGCGGCGTGCAGGTGCTCGTGCAGGAGGACGTGACGAAGGCGGAGCAGCTGCCGTTGCACGACAGGGTGCCGCCGGTGAAGCCCTGGGAGACGCAGGTCTGGCCCGCGAGGTCGCTGCCGTCGCAGACTTCCGGCGTTTCGCGCAGATTGTTGCCGCAAACCGGCCCGGCGCCGAAGTCGATCACGGCAAACCCCAGGTTCTCCTTCTGCGCGTTGGTCGACGAGCCCGGGAAGAAGTGACGAGTGTCGACCCAGGCCATGTACGCCTTGTTGCTCTTGACGTCGAGGCCCAAGTACTCGCCGTACTGGTTCGGGTTGCGGTTCGGGTTGTCGGTCGTGTTCTCGTCGGTGTAGGTGATGCCGCTGTTGTTGAACTCGGAAGAGACCGCGCTCGCTTTGACGTTCGCTTCGAACGAGACGCCGCAGTTGGTGGAACGCGCGAGGAACGGCTCGACTTTCCGGTTGTTGGAATCGTTCCGCGCGTCGTGCCAGGCCGCCACCACGTTGCCGTTCGATTGATCGACCTGGAGGGTTGGATGAAACTGAGTGCGGCCGGCGAGGCCGTCGTCGTTGACCTTGACCGGCGTCGACCAGGTCGCTCCGTTGTTGGTCGATTTGATGACCCAGACGTCGGTCTCGGTGGCGCCGCCGGAGGAGTAGTCGCCGTAGGTGGCGTAGAGCGTGCCGTCGCAGGCGCCGCCCGAGTTGTCGACGTCGATCGCGCCGAACGGCGCGATGCCGCGGTTGTCGGAGACCGGCGGCTTGGAAGTGGTGCCGGCGCCGAAGCCGAAGAGGTTGTGGTCGTGGACCTGGACCGGAGTGGACCAACTGACTCCGCCATTGGTCGAGCGCGAGTACCACATCCGCTCGTCCGTGCAGTTCGTGCCGCAGGTGAGCGACTCCCAGACGATGTGGACGGTGCCGTTCTTCTGCACCGCGAGCTCGCAGCCGAGATCGATGCCGCCGACCGGCGCGGTCGGAATGTCGACCTCGTTCCAGCTGACGCCGTTGCTCGACGACCACGCCATCTTCTCGTTGTTGTCGCGGTCCCAGCAGGTGTAGTGGCGGCCGTAGAACGGGCTGGTGGGCGTGTTGTCGATGTTGTAGAAGTTTTTGTCCTCACCCGTGGTGGTGGCCCAAGCGTTCTTGATGATGCCCTGCTTCACCCAGGTCGCGCCGCCGTTGGCCGAGCGGGCGACCACCATCGAATACTTGGTCGTCGTTGCCGTGGCGCAGAGCAGCATGTAGTTGAGGAACACCTCGTTGTTGTCGTTCCAATAGACCGCCGGGTCGGAGCCGAAGATCGTGCCGGTGCAGGTGCCGAGGCCCATGACGTTGTTCGAGGGCGCGCAGGTATAGCCCCAGGTCGAGCCGCCGTCGCCGGAGAAGAAGATCGCCTGCGTCTGTTGGCTGTTGCAGGCGGTTCCGGGCGCGTCGAAGGTGTTCGCGGCGGCCACCATCTGGTTCGTGTTGTGCGGGTTGACCGCGATCTGGATCTCGCCCTGGTAGTCGGTCGGCGCCGGGCTGTTGGTCGAGGCCACGTTCTTGTTGGCGCCGACGGTGGCGCGATTGGGATCGCCAAGCTCGTCTTCGCCGGTATCGGCCGGCCAGCCGGAGAGGACTCGATCGACCGTCACGTCGCCGTAGAGTCGGCGGGCGAGCGCGTCGTTGACCTCGATCCAGCGGACGTGGAGATCTTGAATGAATTTGGGGATGAAGATCTCGTAATGTTTGACCTCCATGTCGATCTGCCGGAATTCGAGCGGCGAGAGCGGCATCCGCTTGAGGAACGCGTCGAGCGCGGCGCGGTCCTGGGTGTTGGCGAAGGCGCGCCGCTCCAGCGCTTTGAGGCCCGCGTCGTTGTTGAACGCGTCGTAGGCGGCCCGGAGCCGAACTTTAAGCGCGGTCTTCGAGAGCCCCTGCTCGGCGAGAGCCGCTCCGGTCGTCGCCAAGATCGCCAGGCAGACGACGGCGCACAGGGTACGCAGTTTCCGATCCATCGGAGTCATCCTCTTTCATGTTGCACCATAGCCGGATCATCCGGCTTGGCGAACTGCCGGCCCATTCAAAGGCCGGCGAGATCACAGACAACGGGCGCCCGGTGATCGGGGAGCCCGACGTTTCAGTAGATTCTCAGGAGGAAACGACAGTAGTGCTGTGCGGACTTCGGCGGCGGAGTATAAGCGACTTGGCGTCGCGTTCCCAGCCCCAATTTAAAATCTCAGCCGGTTTTCTTGGCCCCGCGGCCCCGTCGAATAAAACGGCCACGGACGCTAGCGCGCCCGTGGCCGTTTTCCGGACTGATGCTGTTCTTTAGCCTTTACCGCAGGTCGAGCTCCCACGAGTTGAACGTGCCCGTGTCGACCGAGGCCAGGTCGCGTACCCGGAGCTTCCAGGCGCCGTTGGTCGCTTTGCCGGTGAAGGCCGAGAGGGCCTGGTTCGGGGCGGTCAGGTCGGCGTAGACGGTGTTGATGTTGTCCGTTCCCGAGCCGGTGCGGTTGTGGAGCAGGACGGTCGTGTTGTCCGGGCCGATCAAGGCGACTTCGAGGTCGCCCTGGAAGGTGTGGGTGATCGCCACCTTCACCGACAGGCTGGTGACCGTTCCGGTCGCCGGGACGTTGATCGTGCTGGTTACGCCGGTCGTGTTGTTGTCCGGGATCGCCAAGCTGGCCGTCGCCTTGTAGTTGCCGTTGAAGGTGATCTTCCAGCTGTTGAGCGTGCCGGTGTCGGCCGCCGCGAGGTCTCGGACGCGAAGCTTCCAGGCGCCGGAGGTGTTCTTGCCGTTGAACGCCGTGAGCGCTTGGTTGGCGGCGGTGACGATGCTGTAGGTGGTGTTGATGTTGTCGGTCCCTGCGCCGGTCAGGTTGTGGAGCAGGACGGTCGTGTTGTCCGGACCGATCAACGCTACTTCGAGGTCGCCCTGGAACGTGTGGGTAATCCCTACGGTGACGCTGACGCTGGTGATCGTCTGTGAGGTGGCGACGTTGATCGTGCTGGTCACTCCCGTCGTGTTGTTGTCGGGGATCGCGAGCGCCGGGGTGGCCGATGCGGTGATCACCGCGTTGCCGCCGACCGGGCAGGTGCTGGTGGTCGCCGAGACCTGCGCCGAGTTGGCCGAGGCGCAGGTGCCGTTCGACGCCTGGACGACGTAGAAATAAGTGGTGTTGCAGGTAAGGCCGGTGTTGCTGAACGGGCTCGCGGCAGGGGTGCCGACGGAGCCGTAAGGGCCGCCGCTGGTGGTCGAGCGGAGGACGTTGTACGACGTGGCGCCCGCCGAGGCGGTCCAGGCGACGTTGATCTGCGACGTGCTGATCGGGGTGGCTGAGACGCCGGTCGGCACGGCCGGCGGCGTGCAGGTGCTCGTGCAGGCGGAGGTGACGAAGGCGGAGCAGGAGCCGTTGCACGACAGGGTGCCGCCGGTGAAGCCCTGGGAGACGCAGGTCTGGCCGGCGAGGTCGGAGCCGTCGCAGACTTCCGGCACCTCCCGCAGGTTGTTGCCGCAGACCGGTCCGCCGCCGCCGGGGGCCGCGGCGGCGTAGACGTCGATGGAGTCGGCCGAGCCGGAGCTCTCGTTCCGGTTGTCGGTGAAGATGCCGAGCACCTGGCTGCCGAGCACGTCGAGGCCGTTGTAATCGCCCCACTGGAAGCTGTCCTCGATGTGCGGCGAGGTGGCGCTGGTCGCGCGCACCGGTGCGGACCAGGTATTACCGCCGTCGGTCGACTTGCTGTAGTAGATGTCGACGCTGGTGCGCGCTGCGTTCTGGCGCGTGTCGTAGAACATCACGTGGACCGTACCGTCGCTGCCCACGCCGAGCCACTGGTGGAAGCGGTCGACCGTGTTGGCGTCGGCCGTCTCGTGGGGAGTGCGCACCGTCCAGGTGGCGCCGCCGTCGGAGGAAAACGCGACCCGGATGCGGCCATGGTTGTTCGCCGCGGTGGTCGATTCCGCCGCCGTGGTGTCGGTCCAGGCGACGTAGACGCGGTTGGCGAACGCTCCGTTCGTCAGGTCGGTGTCGGCCGACACGTATTGGAACGCGCGCCGGGTCTCCATCGCCGGGATGTTGAAGTCGTAACCGTCCTGGTTGGTCGCGACCGTTACCGCCGCGGCGAAGGTGGCGCCGCCGTCGGTCGATTTGCGCACCAGGGTGGTCTTGCCGGTCACCGTCGGCCAGAAGTAGTAGACGTTGCCGTTCTTGTCCGAGGTGATGTCGCTGCCGATGCCGTTCTGCGCGGCGCCGGAAGACATCGAGACCGGGGCGCTCCAGGTGTTGCCGAAATCGGTCGAGCGCGAGAACTTGAGAATGTTGTTGTCGTGCCAGGTCATGTAAAGGTTGTCTTTGCGCGGCGAGGTGGCGAACTTGTCGACGTGGAGGAACTCCTTGTCGGAGATCGCGCCGGAGGTCAGCTCGCGCCGGGGATCGCCCGGCGTGACGTTCTGCAGATCGGTCCAGGTGGCGCCGCCGTCGGCCGAGCGGTAGACCCAGACGTCGCAGGCCGAGGCGCCGCAGCCGCCGAGGGTCGCGGTGTAGGCCTTGGTGCCGTCGGCCGAGTAGTCGATCGTCGGGTCGCAGCAGGTGCCGCCGAGCGGCAGGGTGGGGGCCTGGGTCCACGACGTGCCGCCGTTGGTCGAGAAATGCATGAACTGGCCGGAGCCGGGGCCGTTCGAGCCGGCGATCACCTTGTTGGCGTCGAGCGGATGGATCTTGATCGTCGACTCCGCGCCGCCGGTGGGGGAGGTGACGCGCACGTCGCCCGCGAGAGCGCGCAGCGGGTCGTCCTCGTCGACGGCGCCGGGACGGTTCGGCAGCACGACGTAGACGCCGTTGCGGATCGTCGCCCGCTCGTAGTACCTGCCGTCGATCTGGTAGCCGCGATGGAGCAGGTAGAAGACCTGCAAGGCGCTCCTCGGGTACTGGCCTTCGCCGGTGCGGCGGAGGCCGGGGTTCGCGCGGCGCATCTCGACGCGGAAGAACGCGGGGATCGGATCGCGCTGTTCGATCTCGTTCGGCGCGAGCAAGGCGAGGTCCTTCTTGGTGAGGCTGTAATTGCGGTCGTCCCACGGGCCGATCAGGGTGAGGCTCTCGTAATTGACTCTTCGATCGACCCCTTTGGCGGCGTCGATGTGAAGCGGCACGGCCGGCGCCTTCGCCGTCGCGGCGAGCGCCGGCAAGGCCAGAGACAGGACTGCCATCGAGAACAACAGGCGTTTCCTCAAGACACTCTCCTTGGGTAGGCCCTTAGAGGGCCAAATGGAACAACGGCACGCAGAGCACGGTCCTTGCCGTAGGACCGGCCGACGGCCGTCGAAATGGCGAAACTGGTTCCCTTGCGGGGAAGGGTGCCGGCTGGAAGCCGGCGGAAAGCGATCTCTACCCTTCTGAGTGCTCGACCTACGGGGAAACGGGTCAAGGAAGGAAAAGAAAAAAGTGTGGCCCCCGGAAGGGGCCGCCCTGGGGCGTTACGGTGGGGCGTAGATGGACGACCCCGATCTTCTGTGGTGAACTCGCGCTCGATGCTCCGGCCGATCTCTCGGTGGTTTCGCTGGCTGCCAGGCCTGATCCTCTTCCTGCCGCTCGCGGCTCGCACCCTAGAGTCACCGCCCGCGATCCGGGCGAACCCGATCTCCCAGCGGATCGTGATCGACGGTCGCCTGGACGAAGCCGCTTGGAACACCGGCGTTTCGATCCCCTCGCTCACGCAGCAGGAGCCCTCGCCGGGGGTGGCGACGCCGTTCGACGGCACGCGGGTGACGATCCTGACCGACGGCGAACGGCTTTATGTCGGGGTCGTCTGCCCCGATCCCGCGCCGGAGCGGGTCGCGATCCATACCTTGCAGCGCGATGCCGAGCAGGAGGGCGACGATTCGATCGCGCTGGTTTTCGATACGTTCGGCGACCATCGGACCGGCTACCTGTTCCGGGTCAACGCGGGCGGCGCCCGGCAAGACGGGTTGATTTCCGGCAAGGACGGCGTCTCGCTCGATTGGGACGGGATTTGGGAAGCGCGCACCCGGCGCGACGCGTCCGGCTGGACCGCCGAGATCTTGATCTCCGTGCGCAGCCTGCGCTTCGGTCGCGGACTCGACGGCTGGGGCTTCAACGTCGAACGGACGGTGGCACGCGAGCGCCTGACCCTGCGTTGGGCGAGCGCGAGCCTGGACTCAGGGCTCGCGGATCTCCAGCGGGCGGGGACGCTCTCCGGCCTCGCCCGGCTCCGCCAAGGGCTGGGTCTGTCGGTCGCCCCCTACGCGCTCGGGCGGATCGACGAAACGTCACGCACGGGCGTGCGGCAGGACGGCGACCTGGGTCTCGACCTGTCGTACAACCTGACTCCAAGCCTCGGCGCGGTGGTGACCGTCAACACCGACTTCGCCGAGACCGAGGTCGATTCGCGGCAGGTCAATCTGACCCGCTTTCCGCTGTTCTTTCCGGAAAAACGTCCGTTCTTCCTCGAAGGCTCGAACCTGTTCGAGTTCGGTTCCGAGCTTGCTCCGGACCTGATCCCGTTCTATTCGCGGCGGATCGGCCTGGCGGAGGGGCGGGCGATCCCGATCGACCTCGGCGCGAAGGTGCTCGGCCGCCAGGATCGCTGGGGGTTCGCTTTCTTGGGCGTCGAAACGGGCTCCGACGGCAGGGAAGCGCGGGCCCATCCGCTGCTCGCGGCGCGCACGACGTTCGACGTCGACGACCACCTGCGGCTCGGCGCGCTCGGCACCCGCGGTACGCCTTCGGGCGCGGGCGACAACACCTTCGGCGGGCTCGACGCCCTCTGGCAGACCTCTTCATTTCGCGGCGACAAGAACCTGACGCTCGCCGCTTGGGCGGCGCGCAGCACGGGCGATCGTCCGTCCGGCCGGACCCATGGCGACCGATCTCGGGACGACACCGGCTGGGGCGTCCGGGCGTTCTATCCGAACGATCTTTGGGACCTCTCCTTCTCGCTCGACAGTTACGGCGAAGCGCTCGATCCCGCGCTCGGATTTCTGCCGCGGCCCGGGACCCGCAAGTGGGCTTGGGGCACCGCGTACCAGCCGCGTCCGAGCGCCGAAGGTCCATTCGGTTGGGTGCGGCAGTTTTTCTTCGAGCTGTTCGTCACGCGGGTCGACCGGCTCGGCGGGGCGACCGAGAGTTGGCGCGTGTTCACCGCACCGTGGAACGTCGAGACCAAGAGCGGCGAGCACTTGGAGGCGAACTGGGCGCCGCAGTTCGAGCGCTTGAGCGAACCGTTCGAGATTGCCTCCGGCGTCGTGATCCCGCCGGGCGATTACCGCTTCGATCGGTACCGGGTCGAAGCGCAGAGCGCGAGCTCGCGCCCGTGGCGCGTCGGCTCGACGGTCTGGTTCGGCGATTTCTTCGGCGGCCGGTTGACGCAATGGGAATCGTTCGTCTACCGGACGTTCGGCGCCGGTACCCTGCGCGTGGAACTCGACGCCGAGAACGATTTCGGGTCCCTGCCGCAAGGCGATTTCGTCCAGCGTCTGCTGCAGGCGAAAACCTTCTATTCGTTCTCTCCCGACCTGCTCGCCTCGGCGTTCGTGCAATACGACTCCGAGTCGCGCGATCTCGGTCTGAACGCGCGTCTCCATTGGACTTTTCAACCGGGGCGCGACCTCTTCGTGGTCTGGAATCGCAACTGGAAACGAGCTCTCTCCGAGAGCGATCGTTTCACTCGCGAAAGCGATCGGCTGGTCGTCAAGCTGCGCTGGTCGCAGCTCTGGTGAGCTAGGGGATCGGGCTTGCCCGGTCAAGTGGCTTCGTTCAGCTCCCGCCGCCGCTTCAGCTTGTAGACCGCCGGGTAGACCAACAGCTCCAGGACGAACGAGGTCGCGAGACCGCCGATCATCGGCGCGGCGATCCGTTGGAGGACGTCCGCGCCGGCCGAGTGGGTCCAAAGGATCGGCAGCAGGCCGCAGAACGCGGCGGCGACGGTCATCAGCTTCGGCCGCGCCCGCTTCACCGCTCCGTGGACGATCGCCTCGTCCATCTCCTCGGTCGTCCGGAGGCGGCCGGCGGCGCGCGCCTCGTTCCACGACAGGTCGAGGAACAGGAGCATGAACACCCCCGTTTCGGCGTCGAGCCCGAGGAGCGCGATCATCCCTACCCAGGCGGCGACCGAGACCTGGTAATCGAGGAGCCAGAACAGCCAGATGGCGCCGACGCACGAGAACGGCACCGCGAGCATCACCAGCGTCGCCTTCCACGCCGCGCCGGTGTTGGCGAGCAGCAGGACGAAGATCAACCCGAGGGTGATCGGCACCAGCAGGCGCAGGCGCTGTCTCGCGGTCAGCAGATGCTCGTACTGGCCGCTCCAGCCGAGGCTCACCCCCGGCGGCAGTTTGAGGTCGCGGGCCACCGCGGCGCGCGCCGCCTCGACGAAACCGCCGAGATCGCGGCCGGCGACGTCGATGTAGACGTAGCCGGTCAAGAAACCGTTCTCGTCGCGGATCATCGACGGGCCGGAGACGACCGCCAGATCCGCCACCTGGCCGAGCAACACGCGGGCGCCCACGGGGGTATCGACGGGCAAGCGGGCGAGCGATTCGGGCGTGTCACGCAGCTCGCGCGGCAGGCGCACGGTGACGGGAATCCGCGCCCGGCCGTCGAGCAGGGTCGAAACCTGTTCGCCGCCCGCGGCGGTCGCGATCAGGCCGTTCAGCTGTTCGATCGTCAACCCGTAGCGCGCGAGATCGGCGCGCCGGGGCGTCACGTCGAGAAACAGGCCGCCGGCCGTCCGTTCCGCGAACACCCGGGCGGCGCCCGGCACGCGCGACAGGATCGCCTCGACCTCCGTGCCGACGCGTTCGATCTGGGCGAGATCGGCGCCGTAGACCTTCACCCCGACAGGGGTGCGCAGACCGGTAGAGAGCATCAGGATCCGGGTCTGGATCGGCTGCAACCAGGAGTTCGTGACGCCGGGCGCGCGGATCGCCGCGTCCATCTCTTCGATCAGCTCCTCGCGCGAGATCCGATCGGGCCAGAGCGCGGCGAACGGGGCGTGCGCCCAAGCGGGGACATGGCTCGACCACCAGCGCGGTCTTTCGCGCCAGGTGGCGCGGGGTTTGAGCACCACCGTGGTTTCGACCATCGACAGCGGCGCCGGATCGGTGGCGCTCTCGGCCCGTCCGGCCTTGCCGAAAACCCTTTCCACTTCCGGGAAACTCTTGAGGATGCGATCCTCCGCCGTGATCAGCCTTTGCGCCTCGCCGATCGACAGGCCGGGCAACGTGATCGGCATGTACAGCAGCGTCCCCTCGTCGAGCGGCGGCATGAATTCGGTGCCGAGAGATAGGTACGCGGGCACGCTCGCCGCGACGATCAGAATCGCCGCGCCGATCGTCGCCCACGGGTGGCGGAGCACGAAGCGGCAGGCCGGCTCGTACAGTTTCGCCACGCCGCGCTGGACCGGATGATGGCTCTCGGCCCGGTAGGTGCCGACACCGAACGTGGTCGCGATCCGCGCGAGCCACCGCGGGCGAAACGTGAACGGCTCGGCGCGCGCGAACAGCATGCGCAAGGCCGGATCGAGCGTGATCGCGAGCAACGCCGCGACCGCCATCGTCAGGTTCTTGGACGCCGCGAGCGGCCGGAACAGGCGCCCCTCTTGGCCCGAGAGCGCGAACACCGGCAGGAACGCGACCGCGATCACCAGCAGCGAGAAGAACACCGACGGGCCGACCTCCTGGAGCGCGCGCAGGCGCACCTCGGCGAACGGCTCCTTCTTTCCTCCCTCCTGCCAGAGATGGATCCGCTGGTAGGCGTTTTCCACCTCGACGATCGCGCCGTCGACCAGCACGCCGATCGAGATCGCGATGCCGGCGATCGACATCAAATTGATTTCCAATCCGAGCGCCGAAAACGGCAGAAAGGCGAGCAGCACCGCAATCGGCAGCGTCACGATCGGCACTATCGCGGACGGGAAGTGCCAGAGGAAGAAGAGGATCACCAGCGCCACCACGATCATCTCGATCACCAGCTCGTGACGCAGCGTACGAATCGTCGCGCGGATCAGCGTCGAGCGGTCGTAGGTCGGCACGATCTCGACCCCGGCGGGGAGGCTCGCGGAAAGCTCCGCGAGCTTCGCCTTCACCCGATCGATCGCGGCGAGCGCGTTTTCGCCGTGGCGGATGACGACGATCGCGCCCACGGTATCGCCGGTACCGTCGAGATCTGCGGCGCCGCGGCGGAGCGCGGGGCCGACCGCGATGTTCGCCACGTCGCCGAGCAGCACCGGCGCGCGCCCGGGCTCGGCGCGGACCACGGCGCTTGCCAAATCCGCCGCGCTCTTGGCGAGGCCGCGCCCGCGGACCATGATCTCGGCGCCGCCCGCCTCGATCAGCCGGCCGCCGGTCTCGACGTTGGCGCCGCGCACCGCGCCGACCAGGTCGCCGAGCGTCAAGCCGTACGCCTGCAATCTGGCCGGATCGGCGGTCACCTGCATTTCCGGCGGCAGGCCGCCGACCGAAGCGACCTCGGCGACTCCCGGCACCGCTTGGACCGCGAAGCGCAGCGTCCAATCCTGAAGCTGGCGCAGAGCGGTCGACGACATCTTTCCCGAGCGATCGACCAGCGCGTACTGGTAGACCCAGCCGACGCCGGAGGCGTCCGGGCCGAGCTCCGTGCGCACCCCCTCCGGCAGGTCGACCTTCGCCAGCTGCTCGAGCACGCGGGAGCGCGCCTGGGCGGTGTCGGTCCCCTCCTCGAAGATCGCGTAGACGTAGGAAAAGCCGAAATCGGAAAAGCCGCGCACCGCTTTCACCCCCGAGGTGCCGAGCAGCGCGGTCGCGAGCGGATAGGTGACCTGTTCCTCGATCCGATCGGGCGGCCGGTCCCAGCGCGAATAGACGATCACCTGCGGGTCGGAGAGATCGGGCAGCGCGTCGAGCGGGATGCGGCCGAGGGCGGCGACAGCTAGCAGGATGAGCGCGCCGACGGCGAGCAGGACGAACAACGGATGGCGCGCCGAGGCGCCGATGATCCTGGCGATCATCGCGGCTCCTTCGGTTCCGGCGTCGTGGGCGCCGCCGGGAGCGCGCCGCGCAGCCGGCTCTCGGCGTCGAGCAGGAACGCCGCCTGCGCCGCCACCCGTTCGTTTTCTCGCAGACCGGAGAGGATCTCCGCCCGACCGCCGACGCGCGCGCCGACCACCACCTCGCGCGGCGCGAACTTGCCCGGGGAGATCTCGACGAACGCAAGCGTCCTCTCGCCCGTGGGCAGGAGGCCGGAGTCGGGGATCGTGAGCCCCATGCGGCCGGGCTCCGCCAGCTCTAAGACCGCCGACATGCCGGGTTTGAGCGCCAGATCGGAATTGCCAAAGACGACGCGGACGGTGAGCGTCCGGTTGGTCGGATCGAGCAGCGGCAGGATCGCCGCGACCCGGCCGGAGCGGCTTGCGCCCGGCGCGGCGGCGAGGTTGAGCGTCGCGGTGCGCCCGACCACCCCGAGCGCCGCGTCGCCTTCGGGCAGGCTCGCTTCGACGAACACGGACGACAGGTCACTGATTTCGAACAACATCGCTCCCGCCTCGACCCGGGCGCCGCGCACCGCGCCGAGCCGGGTCACCCAGCCGGAGGTGGGCGCAACGATCGCGAGCGTCCGCTCCGACCGGCCGGTGCGTTCGATGCGAGCGATCGTCTCCTCGGAAAGCCCGAGAAGCGAGAGCCTGCGCCGTGCCGCTGCCGCGAGCTCGGCGCCGCCGCTTACGACCTCCGGAATCGCGGAACCGGCGAAACGCCCGGCAGTCTCCCGGGCGCGCAGGTACTCTTCTTCGCCGGCCACCAGCTCGGGGGAAAACAACCGCGCGAGCGTTTGCCCTCGGTACACCCGTTCGCCGGTCCGGGCGACCGGCAACGCTTCGAGCCAGCCGCCGAAACGGACCACGACCTCCACCCGGCGCGCCTCGTCGGCGACCACCACGCCGGGCAGGCGGACCGAGCGGGCGATGAATTCGCGGGCCACCGGCACGATCGTGACACCGCCGAGCGCGAGGCTCGCTTCGGAGAGCGCCGGGGCTGCAGCTGGAGGAGCGCCCGCTGGGCCGCCAGTCGGCGCGTTGGCCTTGGGCTCGGCATAGACCGGCACGTAGTCCATGCCCATGTCGTCTTTCGCCGGCACCGGCGACGTGACGTCCGGCTGCATCGGATGGCGATAGAACAGCGGTTTCTCTCCCGGATGGGGCGGGCCGGCCGCAGGCTTGGAACAAGCGAGGCCGGCAGCAAGCAAGGCCAAAAGGGTGACCGCGGTAAGGCGATTCATCGCAAACCTCCCGGAGGGGCGATAGGAATTGGATTGTCGAGCAGCGTCGATTCGCTCGGCGGGCCGAGCAGCGCCGCAAGCTCGGTAGCCGCGGAGTAGCGCGCGGCCTGGGCTCGGGCGAGATCGGCGCGCGCGTCGATCCAGGTGGTGAAGGCGGCCAACGCGCCCGAGAGATCGCCGCGCCCCGCCAGGTAGTCCGAGCGCGCGGCGTCAAAGGCGAACCGCGCCTGGGGCAACAGGGCCTGCTCGAGGTGGTACGCGATCTCGCCGCTGCGCTCGATCTCGGCCGCGAGCCGCGCGGCTTGGGCCTGGGCGTCGATCTCGGCTACTCGTAGATCGGCGCGCGCGGCTTCGACCTCGCTTTGCGCCGCCGCGTGCAGCGCCTTTGCCCGGGCGTTGTGCCATGAGGGGAGCTGCACCCCGAAACGCAGCGCGACCATCGGGTCCAACGCGCCGCGGGTGCCGATGCCTGCGCCGGCCGTAAAGTCCGGCTTGCCCGAGAGCGCCGCGACCGCCGCGCGCTTCTCCGCTACCGCCAACGCCGCGCGCCGAAGCTGCACCTCGGGGGCCGCGCCGACCGCCCGGGCGGAAGGATCTGCCGCGAGGGGTCTTCCGAACAGGTGGGTGGGTGGAGCGGCCGGATCGGTCACGGCTTCCAGTGGCGCGGTCGCCGGTGCCGGGCTCTCTTCGGCCGCCGCCTGGAACAGGGGGGGAAAAGGCGGCAGCGCGTCGATCGGCCCGATCGCGGCAGGACCGCTCCGGCCGAGCCAGCGTCCCAGCTCGGCTTCGGCCGCCCGCCGTTCGGCGGCGATCTCGATCCGCCGCTCCTCGGCGTGAAGTCGTTCGAGTTGCGCGCGCGCCACCTCTCCTTGGCCTCCCTGTCCCGCGCCGTACGAGTTGACCGCCGTCGCGGCCACCAGGTCGAGCAGCTCGCGGCCGGCGCGCCAGGCGGCATCCGCCTGATCGAGCGCGAAGATCCTCGCGTAGCTGGCCCGCACCCCGGCGGCGACCCGGCGGATCGCGAGCACGGCGGCCACCCCTGGGATCTCGGCTTCGCTCGCCGCGGCCGCACGCTCCGCCCGTCGCCGCGCGGGGTGCGGCAGCTCCTGGCGGAATTCCAGGCCGAGCAGGGAGAACTCGCTGGTCCCGACCGTGTAGCGCGGGAAGCTTTCGTCGTCGAGATAGGTCTCGAACATCGGCCCGGGAAGGATTCCCGCCGGGCGCGCCGCCGCGAGCGCCGCCCGGGAACGTGCTTCCGCCG
>Ga0268264_10000420_pt1 | contig 59901 bp, 56 predicted proteins | sample KBSSwiS32_FD_190357 | JGI IMG/M metagenome (GOLD analysis project Ga0268264, IMG submission 190357) | Switchgrass rhizosphere microbial communities from Kellogg Biological Station, Michigan, USA - KBS Switchgrass S3-2 (SPAdes) (version 2) | ecosystem: Host-associated > Plants > Roots >... | reverse complement strand
ACGCCCGTGTCGACCCGTTGGTCGCCGACCTCCCGGTGGCCTACCCACTCTCGGTCGGGAAGCTGACCTGTGGCGACTGGGCCAGCAGCGTCCCGGACCTGCTGGTCGCCGAGGGCCGGATCGGCGTCGCGATCGACGAGGATCCGGCCGACGCGCGCGGCGCCCTCGAGGAGGCGGTGGCGGCCGCCGCGGCCGCCGATCCGTGGCTGCGCGACCACCCGCCCGTCGTGACCTGGCCCGGCGGGCAGTTCGCGAGCGGCAGGTACGCCGACGACCCGACCGGGCTGTTGGACACCGTCGCCGCGGCCCACGCCGACGTGGTGCAGGGCGCGCGGCCGCGCGAACGCGGGGCGCCCTACGGCAGCGACCTGCGGCTCTACGCCGGCGCCGGCATCCCGACCCTGCACTACGGGCCGGGCGAGGTCAGCCTGGCGCACGGCCCCGACGAGTCCGTGGCCGTCGACGAGCTCGTCACCGTGACCGAGGCGCTGGTGCTCACGATCCTGCGCGCCTGCTGCTGACCGTCGCGAACCACCGCGTCGGGGTCCGGCTCGGTGACCGTCACCTCAGAAGAGCAGCGCGGACGCCGGGTCCTCGATGATCCCGGCCACGTCGGCGAGGAACCGCGACCCGGACTCGCCGTCGATGTGCCGGTGGTCGAAGGAGAGCGCCAGCGTGGTCACGTGACGCACGACTATGTGGTCGTCGACCACCCACGGCTGCTTCTTGATCGCACCGAAGCACAGGATCGCCGACTCGCCGGGGTTGATGATCGGCGTGCCGGCATCGACCCCGAAGACACCGACGTTGGTGATCGTGAAGGTGCCGCCGGCCATGTCGGCCGGCTGGGTCTTGCCCTCGCGGGCCACCGAGGTGAGCTCACCGAGCGCGCCGGCCAGCTCGACCAGCGACAGCTCCTGGGCGTCCTTGATGTTGGGCACGACGAGTCCACGCGGGGTGGCCGCGGCGATGCCGAGGTTGACGTAGTGCTTGACCACGACCTCCTGGGCGGCCTCGTCCCAGAAGGAGTTGATGACCGGCGTACGCCGCATGGCGAGCATGCACGCCCGGGCCAGGACCAGCAGCGGCGAGACCTTGACGTCGCGAAGCTCGCGCCGCTGCTTGAGCCGCTCGACGAGCTCCACGGTCGCGGTGGCGTCGATGGTGACCCACTCGGTGACGTGCGGTGCGGTGAACGCCGACTGCACCATCGCGCCCGCCATCATCTTGCGCACGCCCTTGATGGGCTCGCGGGTCTCCCGCTCGCCGGACGCGCGGGCGGCGGGACCGCTGGTCGAGCCCGTCGAGGCCGCCGCAGGCGCGGCGCCCGCCGCGCGCTCGACGTCCTCGCGGCTGATGGTGCCGTCAGGCCCGGTCGCCTCGAGGGTGGCCAGGTCGACGCCGAGGTCCTTGGCGAGCTTGCGCACCGGTGGCTTGGCGAGCACGCGGACCGCGGCGGGCTCCATCGGCTCGGCATGCGCGGCCGGCACCGCCGGCTCCGGGTCCGCCGCCTCGACCATCGGAGACGCGATCCCGGTCTCGAAGGACGCCTGGGTCTGGATCCGGGTGGCCACGTCGCCGGAGGCCACCTTCCGGGCCCGCCGGGTCGGGCCGCGGTCGGCCTTCATCCGGCCGACGAGGGACTCGCCCTCGCCCGACCCGGACGCCGCCGGGTTGGACAGGTCGATCTCCATCTCCGGCTCGGCGGGCGCGGCGGTCGGCGGCGCACCGACGTCACCGATCGCGATGATGGGCGTGCCGACCGCGATCGTCTCGCCCTCGGGCGCCAGGATCGCGGACACCTCACCGGCGTAGGGCGAGGGCAGCTCGACGATCGACTTCGCGGTCTCGATCTCGCAGACGATGTCGTTGATCGCGACGGTGTCGCCGACCTTGACCTTCCAGCTGACGATCTCGGCCTCGGTCAGCCCCTCGCCGACGTCGGGCAGCAGGTACTCGGGCATGTCTTCGAACCCCTTAGAACGACATGGTGCGGTCGACGGCGTCGAGCACCCGGTCGAGGTCGGGCAGCCACTCCTCCTCGATGCGCGAGGCCGGGTAGGGCGTGTCGAAGCCACCCACGCGCAGCACCGGCGCCTCGAGGGAGTAGAAGCACTGCTCGGTGATCCGGGCCGCGAGCTCGGCACCCATGCCGAGGTTGACGTGCGCCTCGTGGACGACGACGGCGCGGCCCGTGCGGCGTACGGACGCGAGCACCGGCTCCATGTCGAGCGGCGAGAGCGTGCGGAGGTCGATCACCTCGAGCGAGCGACCCTCGTTGGACGCCGCCTCGGCCGCCTTCATCGCCGTCTTCACGGTCGGGCCGTAGGCGAGCAGGGTGACGTCCTGGCCCTGGCGCACCACGCGCGAGGTGAAGAGCGGGTCGGGGGTGGCGTCCTCGTCGAGCTCGGCCTTGTCGGCGTGGTACTGCCGCTTCGGCTCGAGGAAGATGACCGGGTCGTCGCACGCGATGGCCTGCTGGATCATCCAGTAGCCGTCGACGGGGTTGGAGCACGCGACCACCTTGAGGCCGGGCGTGTGCGCGAACTGGGCTTCCGGCGACTCGCTGTGGTGCTCGACCGCGCCGATGCCGCCGCCGAACGGGATCCGGATCACGATCGGCATCTTGATCCGACCCTTGGAGCGGAAGTGGATCTTCGCGACCTGGCAGACGATCTGGTCGTAGGCCGGGTAGACGAAGCCGTCGAACTGGATCTCGACGACGGGGCGGTAGCCGCGCATCGCCATGCCGACGGCCGTGCCGACGATCCCGGACTCGGCGAGCGGGCTGTCGATGACGCGGTCCTCGCCGAAGTCCTTCTGCAGCCCGTCGGTGATCCGGAAGACGCCGCCGAGCTTGCCGACGTCCTCGCCCATGACCAGGACCTTGGCGTCGGCCTCCATCGCCTTGCGCAGGCCCATGTTGAGCCCCTTGGCGAGAGTGATCTTCTGAGCAGCGTCGCTCATGCGTGGCTCCCCTCGAAGGAGTCGAGGTAGGCCGCGAACTCGTCGTGCTGCTGGCGCAGCTCGTCGGTCTCCTCTGCATAGACGTTGCCGAAGATGTCCAGCGGCTGCGGGTCGGGCAGCGCTTTGACGCCGTCGCGCAGCCGGGCGCCGAGGTCGTCGGCCTCGCCGGCGACCTCGTCGAAGAAGGCCGCGTCGGCAAGGCCGTTGCGGCGCAGATAGGCCTGGACCCGCGAGATCGGGTCCTTCAGCTTCCAGGACTCGACGTCACCGGAGAGCCGGTAGCGGGTCGGGTCGTCGGTCGTGGTGTGTGCGCCCATCCGGTAGGTGTAGGCCTCGACGAACGTCGGCCCCTGGCCGTCGCGGGCCCGCTGCAGGGCGGCCTGCGTGACGGCGTACGTCGCCAGCACGTCGTTGCCGTCGACGCGGACGCCGGGAAAGCCGAAGCCCAGCGCGCGCTGGTAGAGCGGGATCCGGCTCTGGCGCTCGATCGGCTCGGAGATGGCCCACTGGTTGTTCTGGCAGAAGAAGACGACCGGGGCGTTGTAGGAGGCGGCGAAGATGAACGCCTCGTTGACGTCGCCCTGGCTCGAGGCGCCGTCGCCGAAGTGGGCCACCACGGCAGCGTCGCGCTCGGGGTCGCCGGTGCCGACGACGCCGTCGCGCTGCATGCCCATGGCGTAGCCGGTGGCGTGGAGGGTCTGGGCGCCGATGACGATCGTGTAGAGGCCGAAGTTGTAGTCCTCGGGGTCCCAGTCGCCGTGGTCGACGCCGCGGAACAGGCCGAGCAGCTTGAGCGGGTCCAGGCCCCGGCACCACGCGACGCCGTGCTCGCGGTAGGTCGGGAAGACGAAGTCCTGGGGGCGCAGGGCTCGGCCGGCGCCGACCTGTGCGGCCTCCTGGCCGAGCAGCTGGGCCCAGATGCCGAGCTCGCCGTGGCGCTGCAGCGCGGTCGACTCGGTGTCGATGCGGCGTACCAGCACCATGTCGCGGTAGAGCCCGCGGATGGCCTCCGCCTCGTCGCCCTCCGGCGTGAAGCTGAACTCCGGGTGCTCCACGCGCTCACCCTCGGGCGTGAGCAGCTGAACCAGCTCGGGTCCGCCGTCCTGCTGTGCCGGGCCGAACACCTCGGCGAGATCGGGTCCGAAAGCTGTCACAGAGGTCTCCTAGGAGGTCACGGCCGGGTCGGGGTCTCCGCCACGGTGGAGGTGTCTCGGCCACCGCGTCGCGGGGGTGGTGCGGGCTGTGAGCCGGGTCACGATCGTGCGGCGCCAATGTATCGGTGGCACCCGTCGGTGCCCAACCCGGCGGGTGCCCCTGCCTCGCCCCCCGCCCGCCGTAACGGTCGGCGGCCCGCGCGCGACGATGTGGCCATGACCAGCTACCCACCGTCCATCACGCCCCAGGGCCACACCGCCCCGGTCCCCCGCCGGGTGCGGGCCCAGCAGGGCGGCCGGTGGGTGGTCGACACCAGCGCGGCCGTCTACGTGTGGGAGGTGGAGTACTACCCGCAGTTCTACGTGCCGGTCGCCGACGTCGACCCGGAGCTGCTCGCCGACCCGGCGCTCAAGCCGAGGCTGCGCCGGCATCCCGAGCTGCCCGACCACGTCCGGATCCGGTGGGACGCCCTCGACCACTGGTTCGAGGAGGACGAGGAGGTGTTCGTCCACCCGCGCAGCCCCTACGTGCGGGTCGACGCGCTCCGCAGCTCCCGGCAGGTCCGCGTCGAGCTCGACGGCGTCGTGCTGGCCGAGGCCTCCTCGGCGGTGCTGGTCTTCGAGACCGGCCTGCCCACCCGGCACTACCTCGACCGCAGCGCGCTCGACCTGACCCACCTCGAGCCGTCGGACACCGAGACCGCCTGCCCCTACAAGGGCCGCACCACGGCGTACTGGTCGGCGCGGATCGGCGACACCCTCCACCAGGACCTCGCCTGGTGCTACGACTTCCCGACCCGCCAGCTGCTGCCGATCGCGGGGCTGGTGGCGTTCTACGACGAGAAGGTGGACGTCTTCCTCGACGGCGTGCGCCAGGAGCGGCCGGTCACGAAGTTCAGCTGACCCGCCCCGTGACCCGCCCCGCGTCCTCGCCGGCCGCGGCGACGATCGAGGTCACGACGCCGGGATAGGACTCCTCGAGATCCTCGAGCCGCAGCCGCTGATGGGTCTGCCCGCCGATGGTGAGGCGCTCGGTGAGCCCGGCCTCGCGCAGCACCTTGAAGTGGTGGCTGGCCGTGGACTTGCTGACGGAGTCGTAGAGCTCGGCGCAAGCGACCGGCGTCCCGGCGCTCTCGAGGCGACGCACCATCTCGAGGCGCACCGGGTCGGACAGCGCCTCGAGCACGTCGCGCAGGCTGCCCATCGGGCTGATGGCCGGTAGCTCCTCCATCTCTGGCTCCTCACGTGCTGGCTCCGGACGTGGGCCGGATCACCGGAAAACAAGTTCGACAATCATCGAACTAGGGGTACTGTGGGTCGAGTTCGATCGATGTCGAACTTATCACGCAGGAGGAAGCCATGAGCACGGTCACGCACTCGGGCACCGTCGGTGCCGCCCGCCCCACCAGCGCTGCCGGGGGGCAGGCCTGGGCCTACCCGCTCGTGATCGCGCTGCTCGCGGTCTCCCTCGGCGTCTCCAGCGCTCCCGCTCCGCTCTACGGCCTGTACGCCGAGCGCTGGGGCCTCGCGCCGATCACCACCACCCTCGTGTTCGCCGTCTACGCGTTCGCAGCGCTCGGCGCGGTGCTGATCGCGGGCCAGGCCTCGGACCGCTTCGGCCGCAAGCCGCTGCTGGTGGGCGCCGCGGTCGGCATGCTCGTGGGCCTGGTCCTGTTCATGACCGCGACCGGCCTCCCAGCCCTGTTCCTCGGCCGGTTCATCCACGGGGCCGCCGTCGGCACCGCGGTGGTCGTCGGCAGCGCCGCGCTCCTCGACCTGCGGCCCGAGCACGGCGCGCGCACCGGGCAGCTCACCGGGGTGATGTTCAACGTCGGCATCGCCGCGACGATCCTCAGCGCCGCACTGCTGGCCCAGTTCGGGCCGGACCCGCTCGTCACGCCGTACGCCCTGGTCGCCGCGGTCGTCCTGGCGCTGCTCCTGGGCGTCCTGGCGATGACCGAGCCGCACGGGGCGCGGGGCTCCGCGCCGTTCCGGATCGCGCGTCCGTCCGTGCCGTCGGCGATCAAGGCGGACTTCCGGTTCGCCGTCCTCGGAGTGATGGCGTCGTGGTCGGTGCTCGGGGTCTACCTGTCGCTCTTCCCGAGCTTCGCGGGCCAGTCGACGCACATCCACAGCCTGGTCTTCGGCGGCATCGTGGTCGCGGCCATGGCGGGCGCGGCGGCGGTCAGCCAGTGGTTCGGTGGGCGGCTCGCGGCGCGCCGGGCCGCGGTCTCGGGCGACTTCGGCACCGCGGCGGCGCTGCTGCTCAGCGTGCTGGCGCTCGACTCCGGGCACGCCTCGCTGGTGCTGGCGGCGGCGGTCTTCATGGGGCTGACGTTCGGGCTGGCCTTCGGCGGCTCGCTGCGCCACCTCGGCCAGGTGGTGCCGGCCGGCCACCGCGGCGAGGTGATGTCGGCGTTCTACGTGCTCGCCTACAGCGCCATGGCCGCACCGACGATCCTGGCCGGCTGGGCAGCGACCGAGTGGAGCCTGTCCGCGATCTTCCCGTGGTTCTCGCTGGCGACCGCGCTCGCGTGCCTGACGGCGGGGCTGCTCGGGCTGCGGGCGGCGAGGACGCCGCTCCCCGCCTGACCGCGCCTCCCCGGCGGCTCAGGCCGGGCCGGGCAGCTCGCCCGACCCGCGCGCGACCAGCTCTGTCGGCAGCACCACCGACCGCGCAGGTCCGTCGTGGCCGTCGAGGCGGCCCAGCAGCAGGTCGACGGCCTGACGGCCCTCGGCTCGCGCGTCCTGGCGAACAGTGGTCAGGCCGGGCTCGAGCAGGTCGGCGGTCGCGAAGTCGTCGAAGCCGACCAGCGCGACGCGGTGCTGCAGCTGCCGGTTGCGGAGCGCGCGGACGGCGCCGACGCTGATCACGTTGCGGCCGCAGAAGAACGCCGTGGGCGGGTCGGGCAGATCGAGCATCGCGGTCACCGCGTCGGCGGCCTCGTCGGCCGTGCGGTCGCCGGAATGCTCGAGCGCCGGGTCGACCGACAGGCCGGCTCGACCCAGCGCAGCTCGGCAGCCGGCCAGCCGCTCGACCGCGGTCGGGATTGCCAGGCTGTCGACCAGGCAGCCGATCCTGCGGTGACCGTGCCGGACCAGGTGCTCGATCGCGTGCTCGGCGCCACCGCGGTTGTCCACCGTGACCGAGTCGACCGCGATGTTGGTCGGCGGACGGTCGACCATCACCACCTTCAGCCCCGCAAGCAGCTCCGGCAGCAGGTAGGACTGGTCGACCGAGGCCGGCATGAGCACCAGTCCGTCGCAGCGCCGGTGCACCAGCCCGGTCACCAGGTCGCGCTCACGATCGGGCTCGTCGTCGAGCGAGGCCGACATGACGACCACGTCGCGCTCCCGCGCCCGCTCCTCCACCGCGCGCAGCAGGTCACCGCAGAAGTCGTTGGACAGGTCCTGGACGAGGACACCGATCGAGGCGGTGCGCTGCCCGCGGCGCAGGTTGCTCGCGGTCAGGTTGCGACGGAACCCGAGCCGCTCGACGGCGTCGAGGACCTGGCGCGAGAGCTCCGGCGAGACCCCCGGTTCACCGTTGACCACCCGCGAGACGGTCTTGAGTGAGACGTTGGCCAGGGCGGCCACGTGCTGCATGGTCGCGCGCCGGCCGGCCTCGGGCCGGTCCCGGCGCCGGCCGTCCGCCTCGCCGTCAGCATCCATGATGACAACGATGTCACAAATTCTCGGCATGTGCTTGACGTCACACTCCGAATGGGGGCAGTCTCGTCTTTGACAACGTTGTCAGTCCAACCCTCGGACCAACCGAGCAGACGACGTTGTCGGGAAGGAACAGATGTCTCAGCACTCCTGGCGCCGGCCACTGGCCCTCGCGGTCGCGGGTCTCACCGCAGCTGTCGGGCTCGCCGCCTGCGGCAACGACTCCGGCGGTGACAGCGGCAAGGTCGCGGTCACCCTGATCACCAAGACCGACACCAACCCGTTCTTCGTGGCCATGGCCGACGGCGCCAAGAAGGCCGGCAAGGAGGACGGCGTCGACATCACCCTCGCGGCGGGCAAGGAGGACGGCGACACCGACAGCCAGATCGCGGCCATCGAGGACGCCATCGCCCGCGGCGACGACGGCATCCTGATCACCCCGGCTGGCCCCGAGGTCAACTCCGCGATCAAGAAGGCGCGCGACGCCGGCCTCTACGTCATCGCCCTCGACACCCCTCCGGACCCCGCCGACACCGTCGACATCACCTTCGCGACCGACAACTTCGCCGCCGGCCAGCTGATCGGGCAGTGGACCAAGGCCCAGCTCGCCGGTCAGCCGGCCACCATCGCGATGCTCGACCTGTTCAACGACAAGGTGGTCTCGGTCGACTACAACCGCGACCAGGGCTTCCTCACCGGGATGGGCATCGACACCGCAGACCCGAAGGTCAACGGCGACGAGGCCGCGACGGGCAGCTACGACGGCGGCGACTACACGATCGTGTGCAACGAACCGACCAACGGTGCCGAGGACGGCGGCCGCACGGCCATGGAGAACTGCCTGCAGAAGAACCCCGACATCAACGTCGTCTACACGATCAACGAGCCCGCGGCTGCCGGCGCCTACGCCGCGCTCCAGCAGGCCGGGTCCGCCGACGGCGTCCTGATCGTCTCGGTCGACGGTGGCTGTGACGGTGTGAAGCAGGTCAAGGACGGCGTCATCGGCGCGACCTCGCAGCAGTACCCGATCAAGATGGCCGAGCTGGGTGTCAAGGCGATCGCCGACGTCGCGGCCGGCAAGGACAAGCCGGCCAACAGCCCCGGTCTGGACTTCTACAACACCGGGGTCTCCCTGGTGACCGACAAGCCCGCGGACGGCGTCGACTCGATCGACACCACCAAGGGCGCGGACCTCTGCTGGGGCTGACCCCTCCTCTGAAGGCCCCGCACCACTGGACCCGGCGGGATCAGGCACGGTAGACCCGATCCCGCCGGGTCCTTTCACATCACCCCCACATCAGCCAAGCCCACCCACCCACTCAAGCTCCTCAAGGGAAGTGCTTCAGCGTGGAGACAGCCAGCAACACCACCTCGGCTCCGGCCACGGCGGCGGACACCTTCGCGGCCAGACGACAGTCCCCGATCCAACGGGTGCAGCACCTGCTCCACTCGCACCCGGCGATCAGCCCGCTGCTGGTCCTGATCGTCTCCTGGCTGGTGTTCTCCCAGCTGAACTCGCGGTTCGCCTCAGCGGGCTCCCTCTCGCTGGTGCTCCAGCAGGCCGCCGTGATCGCGGCGCTAGCCGTGGGCCAGACCCTGATCATCCTCACCGCGGGGATCGACCTGTCCTGCGGCGCGATCGCGATCTTCGCGATGCTCGTCGGCGCCAAGATGAGCGCGGAGCACGGCGTACCGGGCCCGCTGGCCGTCCTCATCGCCCTGGTCGTCGGCGCGCTCGCCGGCTGCCTCAACGGGCTGCTCGTCACCCGGCTCAAGCTGCCGCCGTTCATCGTCACGCTCGGCACCCTGTCGATCTTCACCGCCCTCGGGCTGCTGTACACGAAGGGCCAGGCCGTCCAGGCCATCGACATGCCCGACTTCATGACCTGGACCGGCACCGTGATCAAGGTGGGCGACTTCGTCATCACCTACGGCGTGGTGATGGCGGTGGTGCTCTACGCCGTGATGGCCTTCGTGCTCGCGCAGACCCGCTGGGGACGGCACGTCTACGCCGTCGGCAACGACGCCGAGGCCGCGCGGCTGGCCGGCATCAGCGTCTCCCGCGTCCTGGTCAGCGTCTACGCCGTCGCCGGGCTGATCTACGGCCTGACCGCCTGGATCCAGATCGGCCGCGCCGACGCCGCCAGCCCCAACGCGATCACCGACGGCAACCTCGAGACCATCACCGCGGTCGTCATCGGCGGCACCAGCCTCTTCGGCGGCCGCGGAGCGCTCGTCGGCACCGCGCTCGGTGCGCTGATCGTCTACTTCTTCCGCAGTGGGCTCTCGCTCGCCGGCGTCGACGACCAATACCGCATCCTCGCCATCGGCATGCTCGTGATCGCCGCCGTCGCGGTCGACCAGTGGATCAGGAAGGTGCGCGCATGACCACCACCCCTTCGACCAGCGTCTCGACCGGTCCCTCGATCGGCGCCGCGCCGGTCCTCTCCGCCCGCAGCCTGGTCAAGACCTTCGGCCGGGTCGTCGGTCTCGACGGCGTCGACCTCGACCTCTACCCGGGCGAGGTGCTCGCCATCATCGGCGACAACGGCGCCGGGAAGTCGACCCTCATCAAGTGCCTGACCGGGGCCATGGTCCCCGACGCCGGCGAGATCCGGCTCGACGACAAACCGGTCAGCTTCAAGCGCCCGCAGGACGCCAAGCACGCCGGCATCGAGACCGTCTACCAGACGCTCGCGGTGGCGCCGGCGCTCGACATAGCGAGCAACCTGTTCCTCGGGCGCGAGCGGCGCCGTCCCGGCCCCCTCGGCTCGGTCCTGCGGGTCCTCGACCACAAGGGCATGCGCGACGACGCCGCCAAGGCGATGTCCGACCTCGGCATCGGCACCCTGCAGAACATGGGCCAGGCCGTGGAGACGCTCTCCGGTGGCCAGCGTCAGGCCGTCGCGGTCGCGCGTGCCGCGGCGTTCGCCACCAAGCTCATCGTCCTCGACGAGCCGACCGCCGCCCTCGGCGTACGCGAGACCAACCAGGTGCTGAACATGATCGAGCGGGTGCGCGAGCGCGGCATGCCCGTGATCCTGATCAGCCACAACATGCCCAACGTCTTCCAGGTCGCCGACCGCATCCACATCCAGCGGCTAGGCCGCTGTGCCGGTGTCGTCACCCCGAAGTCGCACACGATGAACGACGCGGTCGCGATCATGACCGGCGCCACCACGCTCGAGGAGTCCCCCACCAGCGCTACGACGCCTTCGAACTGAGGGCGGTCGTCGAGGAGGTCGCGCAGCGACCGCCACGAGACAGTGACCCGGGGCTGGAAGCCGCCCCGGTCCCAGCCTCGGGTTGCGAGGACGCGACAGGCGCTGCGCGCCTTCCTCGACCACCGCTCGGCGCGCCGAACCGGCTCGGTCGCCGTCTTTTCCACGCCGCAGCGCGACGCAACAACAAACCGAACCTTCCGGCGTGGAAAAGCGGTGGCCGAGACGGTTCGACAAGTGCGCGCCGAGCACGCGCGAGCGAAGCGAGCGCCTCAAGCACAGCGCCGAGCACGCGCGAGCGAAGCGAGCGCCATTAATCAGTGCACCTCACCGAGGTCCTCGTGCTCCTGGTGGCTGACCGGCTCGACCTGGAAGGTCGCGTGGTGCACGTCGAAGTGGTCGGCCACGCAGCGGCTCAGCTCGTCGAGGGTGGCGCCGACGCCGCGCTCGGCGAGGCACGCGTCAGTGACCGTCACGTGGGCGGAGAGCGAAGGGATGCCGCTGGTGATGGTCCAGGCGTGCAGGTCGTGGACGTCGGTCACGCCCGGGACCCCCATCAGGTGGGTGCGCACGTCATCGAGGTCGAGCCCCTTGGGCGCGATCTCGAGCAGCACGACGGTCGCGTCGCGGGCGAGCAGGAACGCGCGCGGCAGGATCAGGACCGCGATGACCAGGGTCGCGATCGAGTCGGCCCTGGTGAAGCCGGTCGTCCAGATGACGACGCCGGCGACGACCGCCAACAGGGAGCCGAGCAGGTCGGCGAAGACCTCGTTGAGGGCGCCGCGCATGTTGAGCGACCCGCGCTCGGCCCGCGACAGCACGCCCATCGAGATCGCGTTGGCCGCCAGGCCAACGACAGCGAAGGCGACCATCGGGCCGGCGTCGACGTGCTTGGGCGTGGCGAGCCGGGTGACCCCCGCGTAGGCCAGGTAGCCGCAGACCAGCAGCAGCACCACCGAGTTGAGCAGCGCCGCGAGCACCTCGGCGCGGTGCAGGCCGAACGTCGACCGCGGGCCGCCTCGCAGCCCGGCGACGTACGACGCACCGAGCGCCAGCACCACCGCGGCCGCGTCGGTCGCCAGGTGGCCGGCGTCGGCGAGCAGGGCCAGCGACCCCGTGACCAGCCAGCCGACCACCTCGAGCACGAGCACGCAGGCCGTGACCGCGAGCACGACCCGCAGCCGGCCCCGGTCCTCAGCCCGACCAGCGGCGTGCCCGTGGTCGTGTCCCATGTCCTCAGGCTAGAAGGTGCAGCACCGTCACGCGGTCGGGTCGTCGTCCTTGCCGAAGGTCTTGCCCCTGCTGGGGTCGACCGCAGCGCGCCCGGGCGGCACCGGGACCGGCTCAGCCCCGCTCGTGCGGCTCGGCCCAGCCGGCCAGGTCCGGACCCCGCGGGACGACCCCGGTCGGGTTGATGCCGGTGTGCACCAGGTAGTAGTGCCGCTTGATCTGGTCGAAGTCGACGGTGTCACCGAAGCCCGGCGTCTGGAACAGGTCGCGCGCATAGCCCCACAGGGCCGGCAGCTCGGTCAGCTTCTGCCGGTTGCACTTGAAGTGGCCGTGGTAGACGGCGTCGAACCGGACCAGGGTCGTGAACAGCCGCACGTCGGCCTCGGTGATCGCCTCGCCCATCAGGTAGCGCCGCCCGCTCAGCCGCTCCTCCAGCCAGTCGAGGGCGGTCCACAGCCGGTCGTACGCCGCGTCGTAGGCCTCCTGCGAGCTCGCGAACCCGCAGCGGTAGACGCCGTTGTTGACTTCGGTGTAGACGCGCTCCATCACCTCGTCCATCTCCTCGCGGAGCTCGGTCGGCCACAGGTCGGGAGCGTCCGGCCGATGGAAGTCGCCCCACTCGTGGAAGAGGTCGTGGGTGATCCACGGGAAGTCGTTGGTCACGACCTGCCCGGAGCGGACATCGACGATCGCCGGCACCGTGATCCCCTTCCCGTAGGCCGGGAACCGCGCGAAGTAGGCCTGCTGCAGCCGCTCGATGCCGAGCACGGGGTCGACCCCACCCGGGTCCAGGTCGAACCTCCAGCTGCGCAGGTCGTGGGTCGGCCCGCACAGGCCGAGCGAGATCACGTCCTCGAGCCCGAGCAGCTGGCGGACCATGATCGCCCGGCTGGCCCACGGGCACGCCCGCGCCGCGATCAGCCGGTAGCGGTCGGGCTCCACCGGCCACAGCGGCACCTCGGTCGGCCCGTGCTGCGGGACTCGGGCCCCGGCGGTGATGCGGTCAGGGATGTAGTCGGTGTCGCGCTCGAACCGGCCGCCCGTCTCGCGGCTGTCGTCCTCGTTCACGCACCTGCCGGTACCCGGGTCGTTGAAAGGTGGACGGTCACGTGCAGGACAGGTAGCTGCCGTCCTGGGCGGCCCCCACGTCGGTCGTCTGCGCGCTCAGCTGCAGCGCAGGTAGCTCCGGTCCGCCGTGAACTTGCCCTTGCCCTTGATCTTGAACGCCACCTCGACGTCCGCTGCGGACTCCGGGTCGAGCCCGCTCACCGTGGTGACCTGGTTCTTCTTCGGCTTCTTGACGGTCGCGACCTTCGCCCCGTCGACCGAGACGGTCGCCTTCTTGATGACCCGGTGCTTGCCGTGGCCGGCCTTCTTGGACCAGGTGAGCGCAAGGGTGCCGGCCGTGCAGTCCCGGCCGTCTCCGAGCTTGACGTTTTTGCCCGCGTTGCCCGACTGGTCGCTGCTCGCCGCGCCGGGCGCTTGGAAGCTGATGTCGGCGGCGAAGTCACCGGACCTGGTCAGCGTGGTGGCCGTCGTCGGCGCGTCGAGCCCCACCGACAGCTCGCTGACGCCGATGAAGCTGGTGCCGGCCGGAAGCACGACGGAGGTGGTGCTGACGCCGTGGCCGCCGAGGGTGTAGGTCAGCGCCGCCTCAGGGTCGTCACTGGATCCCAGCAGACTCCCGGCCTCCACGATTCCGATCATGTGGTGGGCTTCAGCGGAGATGGTCAGCAGCGTCGGCGCGGCGAGCGAGAACTGGAACTCCAGCACGCCTCCCGCGTCGAGGCTGGCACCGCAGCTGGTGTTGGCGACGGCCGTCGTCAGGCTTGCGGAGCCGCTGCCTGCGATGTGGACGTTGGTGAGCTGGCCGCCCACCTGCGTGGCCGTGCCCGTCACCGTCGCGCCGGCGGCCATCGTGGTCTGGTCGGCGGCGACCGCGTTGTCGGTGAGGACGGCGCTGGAGCTCACCGACCGAGTGACCGGAACTCCGTCAGCCGCGAACGTCGCGAGCCCGCTGTCAGCGTTGCCAGGACCGGTCTGGGTGCAGGTGTGGCCGGCGGCCTCGTTCTTGTCGAAGCTCACCTCGGCCTCGAGCTGAGCGAGTCCGAGCGCGGCAGCGTGCGAGGGCGGCGCAGCGATCAGCAGACCGCCGCCGGTCAGGACGAGCGCGAGGACGGCTGTCGGGAACCGGCGCAACGATCCGGACATGTGGGTGTCTCCCTAGGACGAGGTGGGCAGGCGCGTGCAGCAGGTGCTCGGCCCGAGCCCCGACGCTACAAAGACGCCGAGCGACGCGGGAATGGCCCGAACGGGCCATGACTGCAGCCGGACCGGTCGCGGAGGCGACCCACAAGGCTGGGTACCGGATCGCCATGACCACAACACCGCAGGAGCCCGCGCCGGACCCGGAGGTCGTCCCGAGCGGAGACCCCAACCCGATCCCGACCGAGCCGCTGCCCGAGCAGCCGACACCCGGCGAGGACCCCGACACCCCCCGCCCCTAGCAGCCCTGACGGTCCCTGGCCATGGCGGGGGTGACCCGCACGGGCGGCGGTGACCCTTGAACCGGTTGGTCGCCTCGGGAGGTTGAGCAGGCACCGCCGCCGGGCGCGTCGTCGGCGACACGCGGGCGCGGCGGTGGGCCCTCAACCGGTCGCGACGTCACAGCCGTTGACAGGTCACCGGCGCCTAGCGCAGCTCGAGTCGGAAGAAGCGGCTGAACGGGTCGTCGCGGTAGTCGCCGAACGGCCCGCACGGCGCGAAGCCGAACCGCCCGTAGAGCGCGTGGGCCGCCTCGAACTCCGGCCCGTGGCCGGTCTCCAGGAGCAGCTCGACGTAGCCCCGCGACCGCGCCGTCGCGACGATCTCAGCGAGGACCGCCGCGGCCACCCCGCGGCGCAGGTACGCCGGCGCGGTGCGCATCGACTTCACCTCACCCCGGCTCGGGTCGAGCTCCTTCAGGGCGCCGCAGCCGGCCAGCTCGTCTCCGGCCCAGGCAGACCAGAACGTCACCCCGGGCGCGCGCAGCCCGCTCAGGTCCAGCGCGTGCACGCTCTCGGCCGGCGTGATCTCGTGCATGGCGGCCAGGTGGTCGGCCAGCAGGGCGGCCACGTCGGGGCCGGACAGGTCGTCGACGACGACGCGCAGTGGGTCGCTCACAGGCAGAACGATGACAGCGGCCCCGGGTCCGAGGGACCCGGGGCCGCAGTTCGTCGGGCTCGATCAGCCCTTCTTGCCGCCCTTGACCGCGGCGGTGTCGGAGCCGAGGCGACCGCCGCCGAGGTGGAGGACCCACAGCTTCTCGCCGGCGAACTTCGCCTTGGGCTGCAGCGACGCGCGACCGTCGTGGAGCTTGACCTTCTTGGAGGCGATAGGTGCCGCCCTCGGTGATCAGGACGACCTTGCCCTGCGGCGTGCCGAGCTTCTGCGCGAGCTTCTTCTTGGCCACCCGCACCGTGATGGCGAGCTTGCCGCCGGGCGCCCGCTTCACGGTCACCTTGGACTTCTCGCCGACCTTGGACGTCGGGGCCGTGGTCGCGGTGCCGATGAAGTCGGAGCGGTAGGCGGTCACGACCACCCGGATCTTCGCCCTCTTGTCGCGCTTGGTCAGCTCGTAGGTGGAGTCCGTACCGACCGTCGTCGAGCCGCGCAGCCACTGGTAGCGGTAGTCCACGTCGGCCTGCCGGATGGCCATGCCGGAGGTCGGCGGGGCGAGCCACGTGCCGGGCTCGACCCGCAGCCTGGAGCCGAAGCTGGAGTTGCCGACGATCCGCGGCTTCTCGAGCGCCGTCATCTTGTCGGAGAGCTGCACGGTGACGGGCGTGAAGGCACCGGCGTTGACCGACACGGCGGTGGCGTTCGCGTAGGTACCGTCACTGCCGAGGAACCTGCTGAGGTAGCCGCGGTAGGTGTCCGTTCCGCTGTCGTAGTCCGACCCGGCCGCGAGGACGTCGTAGGACTGGCCGGGCGGCTGACACCGCTTCGCGAATCGCACACAAACCTTTGCAAATAAGTCTCTGTGGTTTTAGCCTGGTCGCATGGAGACCAGCGCGATCACCCCGACGCCGCAGCAGCTCAAGGCGCTGACCCACCCGACCCGGCTCCGGATGCTCGGGATGCTGCGCATCGACGGCCCAGCGACTGCCACGTCCCTGGCCGCCCGGCTCGGCATCAACACGGGCGCGACCTCCTACCACCTGCGCCAGCTGGCCCAGCACGGCTTCGTGGTCGACGACGAGTCCCAGGGCACCGGCCGGGAGCGCTGGTGGAAGGCCGCGCACCGGTCGACCATGACCGACGTGGCGGCGGCCGAGGACCCCGACGTACGCCAGACGACCGAGGCCTACCTGCAGTCGGTCGCGGTGGTGATGACCGAGCTGCTGCAGCGGGCCATCGAGGAGCTCCCGCTCGTCCCCCGCGAGTGGACCGACGCGTCGACCTTCAGCGACTGGGTCATCAAGCTCACCCCCCGCCGCGCCAAGGCGCTGGTCGAGGCGCTGGCCGCCTCGCTGAGCGACTACGAAGCGGATGACGACGAGGACGCCGAGGACTTCGTGGTCCAGCTCTCGGCGTTCCCCTACCCCGGGCGGGTCGGAGGCCGGTCGTGAAGCGGCCGCTCTACGGCTGGCTCGCCGCGGCGGGGGTCTCGCTGGTCGGCACCCGGATCTCGATGGTCGCGCTGCCTTTCTTCGTGCTGAGCACGACGGGCAGCCCGGAGAGGACCGGCCTGGTGGCGGTGGCCGAGATGGTGCCGCTGGTCCTGCTCAAGGTGCTCGGCGGCCCGGTCATCGACCGGGTCGGCGCCAGGACGGTGACCCTCGGCTGCGACTGCGCCTCGGTGGCCGTGGTCGGCGCGGTCCCGCTCCTGCACGAGTCCGGGCACCTGTCGTTCGTCGGCTTCCTCGCCCTGGTCGCGGTCGCGGGAGCGCTACGCGGGCCGGGCGACGCGGCGAAGGCCGCGATGACCCCGGCCCTGGCCGCCACGGCGGAGGTGGCCCTGGAGCGGGTCACCGGGCTGAGCTCGACCGTGGAGCGGACCGCCTCGATGCTGGGCGCGGCCGCGGCCGGAGCCCTGGTCGCGGCGATCGGGCCGGCCCAGGCCCTGGTCGTCGACGCCATGTCCTTCGGCTGCTCCGCGCTGCTCCTCGGCTGGGCGGTCCCGCAGCACACCGGTGCGTCCGCGGGCGACGCGGACCCCGCGCCCTACGTCGAGCAGCTGCGGGAAGGGTGGCGGTTCCTCCGCGGTGACCGGGTCCTGGTCGGGATCACCGTCATGATCGCGCTCACCAACATGATCGACCTCGCGTGGTCGGCCGTGCTGGTGCCGGTCTGGGGTGTCGAGCGGGAAGGGGGCGCGGCCGCGGTCGGTGCGCTCTTCGCGACCTTCGCCGGCGCGTCCGCGCTCGGGTCGCTGGTGGCGGCGGCGTACGCCGAACGGCTGCCGCGCTACGCGACCTACCTGGTCTGCTTCCTGGTGACCGGGCTGCCCCGATTCGTGGTGATGGCACTCGGCACGCCGTTGGTGGGTGTGCTCGCGATGGCGGTGGTCGGCGGCTTCGCCTCCGGGTTCCTCAACCCGATCCTCGGCGCGGTGATCTACGAACGGGTGCCGCAGCACCTGATGGGCCGGGTCAGCTCGCTCTCGACCGCGTGCTGTTTCGCGCTGATGCCGTTGGGCGGGCTGCTCGGCGGCTTCCTGGTCGGCGGGGCCGGCCTCACGGCGGCGATGCTGGCCTGCGGCGTGGCGTACTTCGCGGTCACGATGCTCCCCGCGGTCGACCCGCGCTGGCGTGGCATCGGGCAGCGGCCGAAGGCCCTGGCTACGGCGTGAGCTCGCGGGCGTGGCGCACCGCCCACAGGGCGAACCCGAAGACGGCGAGGCCGCAGCAGATGTCGGTGACCACATGGAGCTGGCGCCACCACACCATCGAGGTGGCGCCGGGCACGGCGTAGTGCGCGAACCCGACGAGGCCGCTCACCGAGTAGCCGGTGAGGAAGACCGCTGCCGCCGTCACCCGGCCGCGCAGCCACAGCCACAGCCCCACGGCACCCGAGGCGGTGAAGACGAACCAGCTCAGCCCGACCACGGCCGCCGAGGGCGGCGGGACCGGCCCGACGCCGCCCTGCGGGTAGTCGTCGTAGTTGACGTAGTTGTCGACGTAGTGGACCACCGAGACGACGAACGCGAACCCGAGCAGGGCGACCAGCAACCTCGTCGCCCGCGCGCGGTCCACGCGGCCACCGTAGTTCAGTAGCGGGCCCCGGCCACCCGCCCCGCCAGCGCGTCCAGCCGGCCCATCTCGTCGGAGGTGAGGTGCACGTCGAGCGCGCCGACGTTCTGCTCGAGGTACGTCGGCCGCTTGGTGCCCGGGATCGGGACGACGTCGTCGCCCTGCTGCTGGACCCACGCGAGCGCGACCTGCCCGGGCAGCGCGCCGTGTGCCTCGGCGACGGCGGCCACCTCGGCCACGATCGCCTCGTTGGCGGCCCTGTTCTCCTCGGTGAACCGCGGCATCCGGGCCCGCCCGTCGCCCGTGCCGAAGGACCGCCCGGCCAGCGCCCCGGTGAGGAAGCCGCGGCCTAGCGGCGAGAACGGCACCAGCCCGATCCCCAGCCGACGCGCGGTCGGGACCACCTCCGCCTCGAGCTCCCGGGTCCACAGCGACCACTCGCTCTGCAGGGCCGAGATCGGGTGCGTCGAGTGGGCGCGCTCGAGCTCCTCGGCCGTGACCTCCGAGACCCCGACGTAGCGGACCTTCCCCGTGGTGACGAGCTCGGCCATCGCGCCGATGGTCTCCTCGATCGGCGTCTGCGGGTCGACGCGGTGCAGGTAGTAGAGGTCGATGTGGTCGGTGCCGAGCCGCTCGAGCGACTCCTCGCACCGGCGCCGCACCTCCTCCGGCGTCGCGCTCAGCACGAACCTGCGGCCGGTGGTCGCATCGGCCGTGGTGTCGATGCCGCCGATGCCCATCTTGGTCGCGAGGGTGACCTCGTCGCGATGCTCGGCCAGCACCTTGGCAAGCAGCCGCTCGTTGGCGCCGAAGCCGCCCGGCCCTGCGTCGCCGTAGACGTTGGCGGTGTCCCAGAACGTCACGCCGAGCTCGAGCGCACGGTGGAGCGTCGCAATCGAGGTCGCCTCGTCGGCGTCCCCGTAGGACTGGCTCATCCCCATGCAACCCAGCCCCTGCGCCGACACGATGAGTCCCTGCGTTCCGAGTGTGCGCGTCTGCATGCCCACCAACCTAGGAACTGGAGTGCGCTTCAACGCAAGCGTGATCCGTAGACGGAGCTAGGGACAGGGACCGCCCGAGGGGTCGCACGGACCCCAGCCTCGGACCGGCTTGCTCCAGGTCCGGCCGTTGGGCGCCATGTCGGCGTCCTTGCCCTTGGCCACGCGGACCGCGATCCGCCACGACCCGGGGTCGACGTCGATGTTGGGCGGGGTCTTGCCCAGGCACCACCACAGGTCCAGGGAGATGCTGACGCTCCTCTGGCCGCGCCTGACCGGGTCGATCACCGGCGGACCGCCCTCGGAGCCCCCGCACCTCGCCTTGCTGCCGCCGTGGCCCCAGCCGCCACCGCGGCGGAACACCTGGGACCTCCTCAGCTCCTTGCCGCCCGCCTTCCGTGGCGCGCCGAGCGAGAGCTCGTAGTGACCGTCGGCGGTCGAGTCGCCGTCGACGTCGAACCAGACGGTCAGCAGGTGGCCGGGCTGGAAGCCGTTGGGCACCGTGACGATGACCTCCTGCTCGGAGTCCCAGTACCAGCTCGCGTCGGCCTGGACCCGGGAGATGTCGACGGTGGGCGAGGAGGTCCGGGTGTCGTGGATGACCAGGTGCTCCGGAGCCGCGGCCCGCTGCGCCGCGGCGGGCGACGAGGGCGGTGCGGCGGCGAGCGCCGTCACGAGCGCTGTCACGAGGAGCGCGGGGGCGACGAGGCGTGGAGCGCGAGGCATGGGCTGAATCTTCACACCCCCGGACCCGAGCGGAACAGCCCGCCGGGGTCAGTGCGGGAACGCCGCCGCCAGCTCCAACAACCGGTCGTTGGCCTCGTCCTCGCCGATCGAGACGCGCGCACCCTCGCCGGCGAACGGGCGGACCACGATGCCGAGCTCGTCGGCCGCGGCCGCGAACTCCCCGGTCCGCTCGCCGAGCTCGAACCAGACGAAGTTGCCCTGGGGTTCGGGCACCTCCCAGCCGGCCGCGCGGAGCCCCTGGCGCACCCGGTCGCGCTCGGCCACCAGCGCCTCGACCCGCTCGAGGAGCTCGGGCTCGGCATCCAGCGAGGCGATCGCCGCGGCCTGGGCCACCGCGGACACACCGAAGGGCAACGACACCGCGCGCAGTGCGGCGGCGACCGGCTCGCGAGCGACGGCGTAGCCGACCCGGAACCCGGCCAGGCCGTAGGCCTTGGAGAAGGTGCGGAACAGCACGACGTTCGGGTACGTGCGGGAGGTCGCGAGGCCGTCGACCTTGTCCTCCATCCGCACGAACTCGACGTAGGCCTCGTCGACCACCACCAGCACGTCGTCCGGCACCCGGGCCAGGAACCCATCGAGCTCGGACTGCGTCACGGCCGGGCCGGTCGGGTTGTTGGGGGTGCAGACCATGACGCAGCGGGTGCGCGGCCCGATCGCCGCCGCCATGGCGTCGAGGTCGTGGCGGCCGTCGGCGGTCACCGGGACCGCGACCGCCGTCGCCGCTGCCGCCGCGATCGCGATCGGGTAGGCCTCGAAGGAGCGCCACGCGTGCACCACCTCGTCGCCCGGCTCGCAGAAGGCGTTGAGGAGCTGGTAGATCAGCGCGACCGATCCGGTCGCCACCGCCAGCTCGCCGACGGGCGTCTCGAGCCGGGCCGACAACGCGTCGTAGAGCGCGGTGCTGCCCATGTCCGGGTAGCGGTTCATCACCTCGACGGCGCGGTGCGCGGCCTCGACGACGCCGGGCAGCGGCGGGTAGGGATTCTCGTTGGAGGAGAGCTTGTAGGACGTCATCCCGGGCCGCACCGTGGGCGGCTTGCCGGCGATGTAGGCAGGGATCGCCGCGACGTTGGGGCGAGGCTGGGGACCGGTCACCGAGCCAACCTAATCTCCGGGACGTCGCCGCAGGTCAGACGGGGTGCCGAAGGTCACGTGCCGAAAGCGACGATTCTCTTTGGATCGATCCAATTAACGGCGCACACTTGAGACATGAGCACCAACACCAGCACCCTCACCCAGCTCCACGACCACTACGTCGAGGCCGTCAACTTCGCGGTCGCCGAGAACGATGAGCGCCGCATCGAGCAGCTCGCCGCCGAGTTCGACCGCGAGCTCGCCGAGCTCTCCCGCACCGCCGCCTGAGCCTCCGACCCACTCCCGACCCACCGCCGTCACACCGTGACGGCCGATCTCACGCCTCCCGGGTGACAGCACCACCACCCACCCGAGGAGGACAGATGCCCAGCGCATCCAGGTCGACCACTCCGGTCGGCATCGACATGGACATCGTCGAGGGCCGCTATGCGACTCTCGACGACCACACCGTCTCCTTCGAGACGTTCAAGCAGGACCTCGACGTGGCCCCCTACTTCAAGGGGCTGCCCGGCGACGCCTGCACCTGCCTGCACCTGGGCTACGTCACGGCCGGCCAGATCACCTTCCGCTGGCCCGACCGTGAGGAGACCTACGTCGAGGGCGACGCCTACGTCGCGCCACCCGGTCACCGGCCGCTGATCGCCGCCGGCACCTCGGTGGTCGAGTTCAGCCTGACCGCCGACCTCGAACCGGTGATGGCCACGATCGGCAGCAACATCGAGGCGATGGCGGGGGCCGAGTCGTGACCGCCGTCGAGGCGACGCCGGCCCTCGAGGGCGGCGTGGCCGACCTCGCCCGGCTGCTCGTCACCTGGCTGGAGACCGGCGTCCGGCCCGAGGGCATGTTCGCCCGGGACGTCTTCGCCGACCTGACCGTCCCCCACTGGCGGCTGCAGGCCGAGGGCGACGACGCGGCGTTCCACCTGCGCGAGGACAACCACCCGCAGCCCGGGAAGGTGCGCGTCGAGGCCCTGGACCGCACCTCACGCGGCTTCCTGCTCCAGTTCGAGGAGCGGTGGGAGGACGGGGGTCAGCAGTGGTACTGCCGCGAGATGGTGCACTGCGTCGTCACCGACGGGTGGATCAGCGAGCTGATCATCTACTGCACCGGCGACTGGGACGAGCAGCGCCAGCGGCTGCATACCGAGCAGGTGCAGCTCATCCGGCCCTAGTCTCACCTCGATGGTGAGCGAGGCGGCCTCCGCGGCGTCGCTGCTGGCCCGGGCCGAAGACGCCTGGGCCGGCGGCGACGGCGAGGCCGCCATGGCCTTCTTCGGCCGGGCCGCCGACCTGGCCGAGGCCGACGACGACCTCGACAGCCGGGTCGCGGCCGTGCTCGGACTGGCCCGGGGCCAGCAGTACAACCTGACGCCCGGGCTGCTGCCGGTCCGGCTGCACGCGGCGTACGACGCGGCGAGGGAGCCGGCGCCGCGCGCCCGGCTGGCCGCCGCACTGGCTCGCTGCTGGGCCTACTCCGGTGAGCCGCCACGGGCCCGCCCGTTCGCTCTCGAAGCGCTGGACCTCGCCGGCGGGTTGGACGACCCGCTGTTGCTCGCCGACGCCCTCGACGCGGCGCTTGCCTCGCACTGGGGACCCGACGAGCTGGCCCGGCGCCGCGACTGGGCGCTCCGGCTCGACGACGCCGCGGTCTACCTGCGCGACCCGGACGCGCGGCTGCAGGCCCAGCTCTGGGGGCTCACGGTCGCCTGGGAGGTCCTCGACCTGCCGCGGATGCACCGCTGTATGCGTGCCCTCGAGGTCCTCGCCGAGGAGTCACCCCGGGCACGGTTCTTCGCGGCCAGCCGGCGGCTGCCGCTGGAGCTGCTGCGCGGGCGACTCGACGTGCTGCCGCTGATGATCGAGCGTGCCGAGTCGGCCGCGTCGCAGACCGTGATCCCCGACGCCGTCGGCGTGCTGCACGGCATGCGCGGCTATTTGGCGTACTTCGCCGGGGACGAGACCGGCTGTGCGGCCGAGGCGCCCGCCTTCGAGGAGTACGCCACCGAGTTCGGGGTCGCCACGATCCGGGCCGAGGCAGCGGTCATCTGGCTGGGCGCGGGTCGCCTGGACAAGGTCTCGGAGATGATCGGCGCGTTCACTCCTCAGGTCCTCGCCGACCTCCCCAAGGACAGTGACTGGCTGCTCATCCTGCAGTGCCTGCTGGAGGGCGCCATCGCCGTGACCGATCTCGAGGTCACCTCGGCCGTCGTCTCCCTCCTGGTGCCGTACGCCGGCCGGTCGGTGGTCAACGCGGGGGCCGTGAACTGGCACGGAGTCACCGACGACACCTTGGCGCGTGGCTACGCACTGCTGGGTGACGCCGACTCCGCGGCCCGCCATCGCGCCGCGGCGCTCGCGACATACGAGCGGATCGGCGCCGGCTGGTGGCGCGGCCGCCTGGCCGCGGCGCTTCCGGCGCAGCCGCGGCCTGCCGGGGACCGGGTCGTGCACCTGCACGAGCAGCCGGGCGGGCTGTGGCTGGTCGGCCGCGAGGGGGCCACCTTCGTGCTGCCGCGGATGCGCGGGCTGGTGCACCTGCACCGGCTGCTCAGCGAGCCCGACCGCGACGTCCCCGCGACCGCTCTGGTCGGGGGCGAGGTGGTCGAGCAACCCGGCATCGAGCTCCTCGACGAGCAGGCTCGCCGCGCCTACCGCGCCCGCCTGGAGGAGCTCGACCCGGACGACCCCGAGCGCGCCTGGCTGCTGGACCAGCTCGGCGCCGCGACCGGGCTCGCCGGCCGGCGCCGCACCAGTGCGTCGACCGAGGAGCGCGCCCGGGTGGCGGTCCGCAAGGCCATCGTCGGGGCACTCGCGCGGATCGCCGAGGTCGACCCGTGGCTGGGCCGGCACCTGCACGAGCGGGTCCGCACCGGTCTCGAGTGCCGCTACGACTCGGACCCGGACCATCCGGTCCGCTGGCTGCTTCAGGCCGAGGCGTAGACCAACAGCACGACTCCGTTCGAGTCAGCGCAGCCGCCACGGCCGGACGACGGGGAGCGCCGTGAGCCCGATGACGACGCCGATCACGGCCCCGGTGACGTTGTCGATGATGTCGGTGACGTCGCAGGCCCGGTCGATCCGGGCCGCGGCGAGCTGGGTGAGCTCGATCAGTGTCGAGTACGCCGCCAGCCCGACCAGCCCCAGCGGCACCGTGACCCAGGCCGACCGCCACCGGGCCGCGGTCAGCACCAGCAGCACCCCCGACGGCACGAAGGCCACGGCGTTGAGCACCCGCTGGCCGCCGGGAAAGATCCAGAACCCGTCCGGCGCCGGTCCCCCGATGTCCCACGAGCAGCCGGCCAGCCGGTCCTCCGCCGAGACGACGCCGGGTGGGCCGTTGGGCGGGATCAGCGTGAGCACCGCGATGATCACCAGCGACCAGAGCAGCAGCCCCAGCAGGATCGACCAGGGCCAGCCGAACCGTCGGGCCACGAGCGCGGTGACCGCCGCCAGGACCACACCGGACCCGGCGATCAGCAGGAGCATCACGCCCACGCCGCCGACCGGGAACATGGCCACGACGCTACGGGTCGCCGGGCTGGGTGCCCGCGGCCAGGTCCTGCTGTGAACGAACCCTTGCAGCGCTGGGTCGGCCGCTCAGACCTGCGGCAGCAGGACCTCGCCGCCATGGACCGAGGGCAGGTCGCGTCCTACCTGGATGTCGACCGGGTTGGTCAGGCAGCGGATCGAGCCGCCGCCCTTGTGGAACTCCGAGACATCGACCAGTGCGACCTCGAACCCCCAGGCCTCGAGCTGGTCGCGGACCCGGTCGGGCGCGGCCGGCATCACGACGGTGGCCGGACCACCGGTCGCCGACGGCACCACGATGGAGTTGGCCGCGAAGGTCGTCAGCGCCTCCTCCTCGGTGAGGACCAGCGGCTCCGGCACCAGGCGCATCAGCACGTCGGCCGACGCGGGGTCGAGGGCCTCGGGACAGACGATCGCGCGCCGGTCGTCGAGCGGGCAGAAGGCCAGGTCGAGGTGGTACATGCCCGGGTGCGTGATCCGCAGGCCGCGGACCCGGACGCCGAGGTCCTCGGCGAGGTGTTTGAGCGCGAGCTCCTCGGTGCGCGGCCCGTAGCCGGCCAGCAGCGCGTCGCCGAACGGGAAGACGTCACCCGACTCCAGGTGCGCGCCGATGCCGTGCCGGCCGACGTAGGCGGTCGTGAAGCCGTGGTCGGAGAACCAGGGCTGCGCGGACGCGGTCTCCATCCGGCGCTGCGGGTAGCGCATGTGCGACATCACCACGTGCGGCTCCAGGCCACCGTCGCCGCGGCGACGCGCCACCGCGAGGCCGAGGTTCATCGCGTAGACCATGTCGGGGGCGTCCGGGCGCTGCGGGATGGTGTCGACCGTGCCGCCGACCCGCTCGATGGTCTGCACCAGGGTGTGCCACTGCGCCATTGCGAGCTCGCGGTCGGGCTGCTCGGTGGGATCCATGAAGGGGTTGATGACGTAGTCGATCCGAAAGTGGGTCGGCTCGACCATCACGTAGTGACGGCCCCAGGCCAGCGACATGCGTTCCCCTCCTCAGGTGGACCAGCAACGGACGGCGCGCCGCCCCGCGGCCGCTCGCGGAGGCGAGCAGGCTGGGTAGGGAGCGACCGACGAGGCTGCGGGTGTAGGACCAAAGATTGTCAGACAATCTGACAGTCACTAGTGTGACGTACGCCGGCAACCCCGGCAAGCCCACAGGAGAGACCGCATGAGCGAGGCACGACAGGAGGGCCCGTTCGGGACCCTGCACCTCGAGCACGCCTCGACCGTGGACCGGGTCGCCGCCGAGCTGCGGCGGGCGATCTTCGACGGTGAGGTGGAGTCCGGCACGCCGCTGCGCGAGGTCGCCCTGGCCGCGTCGCTGGGGGTCTCCCGCCCGACGGTCCGAGAGGCGCTGGCCGCGCTGGTCGCAGAGGGGCTCGCGACCCGCGAGCCAAACCGCGGCGTCTCGGTCGCGAGCCCGCAGGCCGACTCGGTGCGCGACGTCTGCTGTGCCCGGCTGGTGCTCGAGGGGGCCGGGATCCGGCGCTGGCGCGAGGCGACCGAGGAGCAGCGGGGGCTGGTGCGCAGCACCCTGGAGGACTACATCAGCGCGATCGACTCCGACGCGTCCTACCAGGAGCTCAACGAGCGGCACCTCGCGTTCCACGTCTCGCTCGTGGGCCTGACCGGCTCGCCCCGGCTGGTGGCCATGCAGGAGAACCTCGCCGTCGAGCTCAAGCTCGCCCTCGCCCAGGTCGAGCGGATCCGGCGCAACGCCCACGACCAGGCCGACTCCCACGCCGCGCTCGTCCGGCTGCTGGAGCGCGACGAGGTCGACGCGGCGCACGCCTTCCTGGTGCGCCATCTGGCCGATGCACAGGACGAGATCATCGAGGCGCTCCAGCTCACCTGACACACTGACCGCGTGATGCGGTTCCTGAGCTGGTTGGTGACCACCGCGGTGGCCCTGGCCGTCGCGACGCTGCTGATCGACGGCATCCGGTTCACCGGGCCGATCCACGGTCAGGAGGAGATCAAGCACAAGCTGGTGCCGCTGCTGCTCGTGGCGCTGATCTTCGGGGTCATCACCTCGTTCGTGAAGCCGGTGCTGACGATCCTCTCGATCCCGTTCATCGTGCTCACGCTGGGGCTGTTCCTGCTCGTCATCAACGCGGCGCTGCTGCTGCTGACCAGCTGGGTGGCCGACCAGCTGGACATCGGCTTCCACGTCACCGGCTTCTGGCCGGCGGTCGGCGGCGCCATCGTCATCACGGTCGTCACCTGGATCGTCGACGGCGTGATCGGGGAGTCCAAATAGGCGCCCTCCCCGCACCTCGCGTCCCCGGCCGCTACGCCGTCGCGCTGGTCTGCCTGGGCAACATCTGCCGCTCGCCGATGGCCGACGTGGTGCTCAGCCGGCTCGTCGACGACGCCGGGCTGGCCGGCCGGGTCACCGTGTCCAGCTGCGGCACCGGCGACTGGCACGTCGGCCAGCCGATGGACGAGCGCGCCGCCGCGACGCTGCGCGCCAACGACTACGACCCGTCGGCGCACCGGGCACAGCAGTTCTCCCGCTCGTGGCTGAGCAGCAACGACCTGGTGCTGGCGATGGACGCGAGCAACCTTGCCGACGTACGCCGCGTCGAAGCAGAGGTGGGCGCCGACCCCGAGCGGGTCCGGCTGTTCGGCGACTTCGACCCGGTCCAACCGGGTAGGGAGGTGCCGGACCCGTACTACGGTGGTGAACAGGGCTTCGAGGAGGTGCTCACGATGGTGGAACGGACCTGTGCCGTGCTCGTCTCCGCGCTCCAGCAGCTCCCCGGGCTCAGAGGTAGCGCCACGTGAGCACCCCGGCTGCATGACGCGCCAGCCCGTGGTGGCCCGGCACGCCGAGGAGCTCCTCGGCGCGGCGGTCGTGGCGACCGCGCCGCTGGCCGGCGGCGACACCTCCTCGGCCACCAAGCTCCGGCTCTCCGACGGCAGCACGGCCATCATGAAGACCCATCCCCACCCGCCACCCGGCTTCTTCGCGGCCGAGGCGCACGGGCTGCGCTGGCTCGGCGAGGCGACGGACGCCGGCGGGGTGCACGTGCCCGAGGTGCTCGGCGCCGACGACGACTGCCTGATCCTGCGCTGGGTCGAACCCGGCAAGGCCTCGACCGACGCCGCCGCCGCCTTCGGCCACGCCCTGGCCGCGACCCACGCCGCCGGCGCCGCGACGTACGGCGGCCAGACCGACGGCTTCATCAGCAAGCTGCCGCTCCCCAACACGCCGTGCGAGAGCTGGGCGGAGTTCTACGCCGTGCGGCGGGTGCTGCCCTACCTCAAGCTGGCCCGCGACCGCGGCGCGGTCAGCGAGGCCGAGGCGGCCCTGGTCGAGGGAGTGATCGGCAAGCTCACCTCGCTGCTGCCCGAGGAGGCGCCGGCCCGGCTGCACGGGGACCTGTGGAACGGCAACGTGCTGTGGGGGCAGGAGGGCAAGGTCTGGCTGATCGACCCCGCCGCCTACGGCGGCCATCGCGAGCTCGACCTGGCGATGCTCGCGCTGTTCGGGCTGCCGCACCTGCCGCGCGTCGTGGAGGCCTACCACGACCGCAGCCCGCTCGCCGAGGGCTGGGAGGAGCGGGTCCCGCTGCACCAGCTGTTCCCGCTGCTCGTGCACGCGGCGCTCTTCGGAGGTGGCTACGGCGCCCGCGCGGCCGAGGCGGCCGCGCGCTACGTCTGACGCGGTCGGGTGACTCAGCCCGTCAGCGCGGGCGCTCCCGCCGGTAGACCGCCTTCACCGTGACCGGGTCGTCGCCCACCGTCAGCTTCAGCTTGTGCCGCTTCTTCGCGCGCTTGCCCGAGACGCCCTTCCACTTCTCGAAGGCGTAGCGGACGCCATGCTTGACGAAGACCTTCGGCGCGACCAGCTTGACGAGCGTGCCGGAGTCGAACGAGGTCCGGTAGGGCGCCCAGTGGCGCTTCCCGTCGACCTTGATCTTCACCTTCTTCGGCGTCGACTTCAGGGTGAACGCCGTGGGGCCGACGTAGGAGATCCGGTGGAGGCCACCCGAGCCCGCGTCGTAGTTGCCCGCAGTGAAGGAGCCGTAGTCGACGTAGTAGAGGTCGCCACCGGGACCGGCGAGGAGATCGGCGGGCGCCCCAACGCTCTGTGCGAACACCTGCACCTTGCTCGGGTCGGGCTGGCCGTTGGCGTCCTTCTCGAACCGCCAGATGCAGCCGCGCAGGAAGTCGGAGAAGAACAGCGAGTCCTGGAAGGCGGCCGGCCACGAGGTCCCGAGAGGGGTGAACGCGATGCCCGACATCGCCGAGGAATGCGTGTAGGGGCAGGTCTCCCCCGGGGTGACCGGCCCGGCGCCGGTGCGGGTGCGGTAGCTGAAGAACGGTGCCTGGACCGTGCTCGGGTCGCTGCCGACGGCGGCGTAGAGGTCGGTGCAGATCTGCTTCCCAGCGGCTGCCACTGCGGGTTGACCAGCGACTGGCCACTGCCGCCCTCGTAGCAGGGCCAGCCGCGGTTCGCGAGGCTCTGCCCGTAGTCGTCCAGGACGTTGATCTCCTCCCAGTTGGAGGACCCGACATCCACGCTCCACAGCTGCTTGTTGCCCTGGCGGAAGACGAAGCGCCACGGGTTGCGCTGGCCCAAGGCCACCAGCCACTGGCTCGCGGTGGCCTGGCTCGGCGCCAGGCCGGTGACCGGGTCGAGCCGGAAGATGGTGCCGTCGATGCCGAGCGGGTCGGTCACGCCCTGGTCGGAGCGCTGGTCCTGGGCTCGCAGGGAGCCACCCTCGTCGATCGGGTCACCCGGGCACGCCGCGCCCTCCGGGTAGCCCACGTTGTTGGCCTGCCCGTAGTCGCTGTTGCGGAAGCTGGCGCCATCACCGGCGGAGGCGTAGAGCTTGCCGTCCGGGCCGAAGGCGACGTCTCCGGAGGAGTGGCTGGAGAACTGTGCGCAGCCGTCCTGGACCAGCACGTCCTCCGGCCCCGACATCACCCAGCCAAGTGCGCTGCGGGTCGCGGTCAGCCGGGACACCCGGTCCATCACCGGGCAGCCCCTCCGATAGGTCTGGTCGGGGTCCGAGGCGTCCTTGGGGATGTGCGCCTCGTTGACGTCGTCGGGCCCGCAGTTGTCGTAGGCCTGACCGGGCGTGCCCCAGGCCGGGAACGTGTTCGGCGTCTGCGGGTCGGCGTTGTAGGTGTAGTTGACGTAGACGTAGTCGTGGCCGGCCGTCCCGAACTGGGGGTCGACCGTGATGCCCGTCAGGCCGCGGTCGCCGTAGTTGCTGACCTGGACGGACAGATCGGCGAAGTCCGTGGACGTCGCGGCCGGCTCGAACTGACCCGTCGCGGCGGAGTAGTCGAAGGACTTGATGACGCCGGTCTGCAGCGCGATGAACGCCGTGCCGTCCGGTGCGAACGCCGCAGCGACCGGCTGCGACACGCCCCCGATCGCGAGGGTGTCGCGGAAGCCCGTGGGCACGGTCGACTTCGCGGCCACGGGTGACCCGGCCCGACGCTCCCCGCCGTCGGCCGACGCACCGGTCGTCGACAGGCTCAGCGAGGTGGCCAGCAGTGCGGTCGCGGCGAGGGCGACCAGCTGAGCGCGGCGTGGTGCCATGTCGGGCTCCCCGTTGTGTCGACCGGACGGAGGCAGGACTCTAACCCGTCAGCGGCTCTCAGCGCTGCCGCTTGTAGATCGCGGTCAGCTCGACCGCCGGGTCCCAGACCGTCACGCGGTGGCGCCGGGCACCGCCGTCGGACCAGCGCACGAACACCCAACGCACGCCCCTCTTCAGCTCGTGTCTGGGTGCGCTCACCTGCACCGTCGACCCTCTCACCAACGGGCCGGAGCCGGACACGCGCAGCCGGCCCGGCTTGGCGTCGACGGTCAGGTTCACCAGCTGGGGGTCCAGGCGCAGCTCGCGGGTGCCGACGGCACCCTGGTCGTCGACGACGCTCGCGACCAGCCACAGGTGGCCGGTCGCAGGCAGCGCCGGCACGTCGAACTGCCCGCTGCCCACGTGCGTCCACCGCTGCACCTCGACGCGGGCGCACGCGTCGCAGTCCTGGCGCTGCATCACGAAGGAGTAGGCCGAGTCGGACAGCGGCTGCTGCGGGTCGGTCGCAGCCGCGTCGAAGCCGAGCGTCTGCCCGACATAGAAGGCCCCGTCGGGGTAGGCCGTCAGCCGCGTCACCGTGGGCGGAGTGTCGACCGGGTCCGCATAGCTCGCGGTGTAGGTCGTCGGCGTGGTCGGCGCGGACACCTCGTGCGAGCGGGCACCGCCGTCGGACCACGACGCGAAGGTGGCCGTCCCGGTCGTCGGTGCGGCCGTGACGGTCACCTGCGAGCCCTGGATGAAGGTCCCGGCGTACGGCGCCACGAGGTCGTCGCCGTTGACCGTGATCGTCGCGCCCTCCGGCGAGCTGTCGAACGTCAGCACCACCGTCTTCGGGTCGAGCTGGATGGTCGTGCTGGTAGTGAGCCCACCGCTGTCGGTCACGGTCAACGTGAGCAGCAGGTGCGAGGGGAACTCGTGGTCGGGTGCCGCGAAGCTGCCGCTCGGGCCGCTGAGCGTGGTGAGGTTGTGCGTGTGGCACACGTTGCTGGGGCAGTGCCGGATCGCCACGTTCCAGCTGTAGGCCGAGTCCGGTAGGACGCCGTCCTGCTGGTCGGTGGCGGCCGCGGAGTAGGAGATGGTCTGTCCGACCGTCCAGGTCAGCGAGGCGTCCGGCGTCACGGGGCCGAGCACCGGCGCGGTGTTGCCGGACTGGATCTGCTGGTAGGCGGTCGAGGTGTGGCCGTGGCCGTCGTCGACCGTGAGCCCGACCTGGTAGGTGCCGACGGGGTAGACGTGGGTGGGCTTGGCGGCTGTCGAGTCGCCGAAGGTGCCGTCGCCGTCGAGGTCCCAGCTGTAGGTGAGCGGGTCGCCATCCGGGTCGGTCGACGTCGTGGCGTCGAACGCGACGGTCAGCGGCGCACCGCCCGAGAGCTGGTCCGCGACGATCGTGGCCGTCGGCCCGCCGTTGCTGCCGGTGTAGACGATCCGGTGCACGCCGGCGGCGTTGGCCGTCGGGACGCCCTGGTCGTCGAGCCCGTAGTCGACGTAGTAGAGGTCGCCGCCCGGCCCGGTCACCAGGTCGACGGGCGTCTCGGCGGCCTGCACGAACGGCAGGATGGTGGCCGGGTCCGGGTCGCCGTTCGGCAGCTTGCCCAGCATCCAGACGCACGAGCGGGCGTAGTCGGAGAAGAACATCGCGCCCTTGTAGGCCGCTGGGTAGTTGCTGTTGGCCGAGCCGAAGGCGATGCCCGAGACCGACGAGGTGTCGTTCATGCAGTCCTCGCCGGGGGTGAGGAGCGGTCCGCGGGTCTGGTAGCTGAAGTACGGCGCGGCCACCGCGCCGGTGCCCTGGCTGTAGAGGCTCTCGCACAGCGGCTTGTCCAGCGCGTTCCAGCCGTCCTGCACCAGTGACCCGGTCCAGCTGCCCTCGTAGCAGGGCCAGCCGCGGTTGACCGGTCCGCCCGCACCGGTCACGTCGGGGATCCGGTTGACCTCCTCCCAGGCGCTCGCCCCCACGTCGCCGGACCAGAGCTCGTTGGTGAGTCCGCTGCCGTCGGCCTTCGGCCGGAAGGTGAGCCGCCACGGGTTGCGCTGGCCGTAGGCGACCAGCCAGCTGCTGGCGGTGCCCTGGGTCGGCACCAGCCCGGTCGCCGGGTCCATCCGCACGATGCTGCCGTCGACGCCGAGCGGGTCGTTGGCCCCCGACGTCCGGTAGTCCTGGGCGCGCAGCGAGCCGCCCTCGTCGGTGGGGTCGCCGCAGGGGTTGACGTACTGCCCGTAGTCGAGGGTGTCGAAGCTCGCGCCCTCGCCGGCGCTCGCGTAGAGCTTGCCGTCCGGGCCGAAGGCCACGTCGCCGGAGGCGTGGCTGCCGAACTGGAAGCAGCCGCTGGCGAGCAGCTCCTTCTCGGGGCCGCTCATCACCCAGCCCTGGGCCTGGTGGACAGCCGTGAGCCGGGTGACGCGGTCCATCACGACGCAGCCCGCCGTAGGCGGGTTGGTGGTGGCCGGCTGGGCGCAGTCGTCGTACTGCTGGCCCGGCGGTCCCCACTTCGGCACCACGGGAGGGTTGTCGCGCGGGTCGCGGTTGTAGGTGTAGCTGACGTAGACGAAGTTGTGGCCCGCGGTGCCGAACTGCGGGTCGACGGCGATGCCAGTGAGCCCGCGGTCCCAGTAGTTGTCGACGTTGTCGCTGAGGTCGGCGAAGGTCGTCGACAGGGTCCAGTCCTCGAAGGTGTCGGACGCGCTGTCGTAGTCGAAGGACTTGATCACCCCGGTCTTGAGGGCGACGAACGCCGTGCCGTCCGGAGCGAAGGCGACCGCCGTCGCCTCGGAGATGTGCCCGATCACCTCGACGTCGGCGAAGCCCGGCGGGAGGATCGCAGTGGCGACCGCCCCCTGTGCGGCGGCCGCGATCGAGCTCGGTACGGCGTGGTCGTGCCCCTCGTGTGCGGCCGCGGTCGTGGCGGTCGTGGCCGGGACCAGCACCAGCCCGGCGACGAGTGCCATGACCACGAGCGCAGGACGACGCGTCGTACGTCCCATCGTTCTCCCCCCAGAGGACGGCCCGAGCCCATGCGCAGGATAGGCGGCAGCGCCGCACAGCCGCGCTTCGGCGTGTCAGGTGGTCCAGAACGCCTGTCGCGGGCGCGGCCGCGCTCTCAGCGCCGACTCAGGCGCGGCTGGCACAGTTACGGTCGTGAGCAGCCCCGTTGCAGGCCATCTCGCCGGCGGTGCCACCGGCCGGCAGCGCGTCCTGGTCGTCGACGACGACAAGGCGGTGCGCGAGTCGTTGCGCCGGTCCCTGGAGTTCAACGGCTACGACGTGGCGGTCGCCGCCGACGGAGCCGAGGCGCTGGCCGGGCTCAGCGCGGCCGGTGGCGCGGCCGCGCCCGACGTCGTGGTGATGGACGTGATGATGCCGCGGCTCGACGGCATCGAGACCACGCGGGCGCTGCGCGCGGCCGGCAACGACATCCCGATCCTGGTGCTGACCGCGCGTGACGCCGTCGGCGACCGGGTCGAGGGGCTGGACGCCGGGGCCGACGACTACCTGACCAAGCCGTTCGCGTTGCAGGAGCTGCTGGCCCGGCTGCGGGCGCTGCTGCGGCGCGCCGTGGTGCCGGTGGGCGAGGCCGACGAGGTGCTGTCGTTCTCCGACCTGTCGATGGACATCGCGAGCCGCGAGGTGCGCCGCGGCGGCCGCTCGATCGAGCTGACCCGCACCGAGTTCACGCTGCTGGAGATGTTCCTGCGCCGTCCCCGACGGGTGCTCGAGCGCAGCTTCATCCTCGAGGAGGTCTGGGGCTACGACTTCCCGACGACGGCGAACTCGCTCGAGGTCTACGTCGGCTACCTGCGCCGCAAGACCGAGGCGGAGGGGGAGCCGCGGCTGATCCACACCGTGCGCGGGGTCGGCTACGTGCTCAAGGAGACATGACCATCATCCCGACGCTCGACCCGGGCGGACGCTGGCACTACCGGCGTTCGCTCGCCAGCCGGGTCACCCTGCTGACCACGATGGCGGTCGGGCTCGCGGTGACGATCGTGGCCCTGGGCGCCTACCTGACCGTCCGCATGCAGCTGCAGTCCTCGCTCGACGACTCGCTCGAGACCCGCGCCACGACCGCGGCGGCGAGCTTCGAGGAGATCCCCGACAGCCTCCCGGCGTTCCTGGCCGGCGCGTCCGACGTGCGAGTCGGGTTCATCAAACACGACGGCCAGACGCAGTTCATGGACCAGTACGCCGTGATCCGCCTCGACCACCGCGAGCTCGATGTGGCGACCGGCGACTCCAAGCGCAGCCTGCGCACGATCCGGGCCGGCGGCGTGGACTACCGCGTGATCACGGTGCCCATCCCCGCCGTACCGGGGCTGGCGATCGTGCTCGCGCAGTCACTGGAGCCGCAGGACCGGGTGCTCACCAGGCTGGGCCTGGTCACCCTGCTGTTCGGCATCGCCGGGATCATCACGGCAGGCGTCGCCGGCTGGGGCGTGGCCCGCAACGGCCTGCGCCCGGTCCGTCGGCTCACCGCGGCTGCCGAGGAGATCGCCCGTACCGAACGGCTCGCGCCGATCCAGGTCGAGGGAGACGACGAGATTGCCCGGCTCGCGTCGGCGTTCAACCAGATGCTCGCCTCGCTGGCCGCCTCCCGCGACCGGCAGAGACGGCTGGTGGCCGACGCCGGTCATGAGCTGCGCACGCCGCTCACCTCGCTGCGCACCAACATCGACCTGCTGACCCAGGCGGGCACCGAGCTGCCCGAGGACGCTCGCGGCGAGCTGCTGACCGACGTACGCGCGCAGCTCGAGGAGCTCAGCACCCTGGTCGGTGACCTGGTCGAGCTCGCGCGCGACGAGCCCAGCCCGGCGGTGACCGGCACCGTCGAGCTGCACGAGGTGCTCGACCACGCGGTCGCCCGGGTGCGGCGCCGGGCGCCGTCGCTGACGTTCGTGGTGACCGCCGACCCGTGGTACGTCGAGGGCGACGCCACCGGGCTCGAGCGCGCGCTCACCAACCTCCTCGACAACGCCGCGAAGTGGAGCCCGCCCTCGGGCACCGTCACCGTCTCGCTGCACGGCGGCGTGCTGAGCGTGGACGACGAGGGGTCCGGCATCGCCGAGGCGGACCTGCCGCACGTCTTCGAGCGCTTCTACCGCTCCGCGGATGCCCGCTCGCTGCCCGGCTCGGGCCTCGGCCTGTCCATCGTCTCCCAGGTCGCCGAACGGCACGCCGGGACCGTCGAGGCCGGCCGGTCGCCGTCCGGAGGCGCCCGGATGATGCTCCGGCTGCCCGGCGCCTCCTCGCCCAAGCCCACGGCGCCCCCGCAGGCGGTGCTGAAGCCCGAGCCGACGAACGCCTGACCCGGCGCCGCCTCAGGCGGGCCGGGCTGCCAGCCGGTCGGCGGTGACCATCGCCTGAGCCGTCAGTGTCGCGATCTCCTTGCGGGTCGGCTGCTGCGGACTGCCGAAGTAGTGGGCGTCGAGGAGCGTCCCCGCGTGCAGGAACACCGCCAGGTAGTAGATCTCGGTCCCGTCCTCGGCCGTGACCCGCTCGGTGAGCGACATGGCGTCGTCGACCGGGAAGCCGCCGGCGTGCTCGACGAAGGCGAGCGTCTCGTAGCGGTACCGCCCACCTGTGCGCGCGGTCTGGAAGACGCTGCCGTCGCAGCTGCGCACCGACTGCCGCATCTGGTCGACGGCCAGCGCGGCGGTCGCCTCGTCGGGGTAGGCCACCACCTCGTTGGAGTACGACGCGGCCTTCGCATGCGCCAGAGTGATGTCGACCTGCCGGCGCGCGGTCCGGGCCACCTCGGTGGTGAAGTCGAACCCGCAGTTGTCCAGGCTCGCGAAGCCGTCGACCTGGTCGCCGTGCGGCCTCAGCTCGACCCTCCCACCGCCACGCAGGTCGGACTGCCTGAAGCCCACCTCCGCGACCAGCCGCCGCGAGTCGGCCGAGTCGCTCGCGCCGGGGCTCCCTGGCGGCGTTGCGGTCGGCGCTGCGGTCGGCGCTGCGGGCGTCCTCGACGGCACGGTCGTCGGCACCGACGTGGTGGGACTCGGCGACGGTGGTGCGGCCCGCTCAGCGTGGTCCGACGAGCACGCGACCAGGGTCAGGCAGGCAACGGCCAAGGCAGCAGCCCGGCGCCAGGATCGCACCGGACAATTGGACGATGCCCATCGCCGTCACGTCCCGGTTTCCGGAGGACACCGGGGTGACGGTCTGGCTCACTGGCCGATGACGTTGGGGTCGCGCCAGGACCGCTCGAACGGCAGCCGCCAGGCGTGCGGGGCGATCAGCTGGTGGATCGCGTTGGGTCCCCACGAGCCCGGGGCGTACGAGCGCACCGGCGGCGGCGCCTGGAGCAGCGGGACCGACTTCGCCCAGAGCGTCTCGATGCCGGCGGCCGTGGTGAAGAGGGTGTGGTCGCCGCGCATCGCGTCGAGGATCAGCCGCTCGTAGGCCTCGAGGACGTCGATCGCGGAGCCCGTCTCGTGGGTGGCGAACTGCATCGACAGCTTCTCCAGCTGCATGCCGGGACCCGGGCGCTTGCCGTAGAACGACAGCGACATGCGGGACTGGTCGGCGAGGTCGAAGGTGAGGTGGTCGGGGCCCTGCATGCCGGCGTTCGACCCGGCGGGGAACATCGAGAGCGGCGGCTCCTTGAAGGCGATGGAGATGATCCGGGCACCCTCGGCAAGCTTCTTCCCGGTCCGCAGGAAGAACGGCACCCCGGCCCAGCGCCAGTTGTCGATCTCGATCCGCAGGGCGATGAAGGTCTCGGTGTCGGAGTACTCCGCGACCTCCTCCTTGCCGCGGTAGCCGTTGTACTGGCCGCGGACCACGTCGTGCGGCTCGATCTGCTTCATCGAGCGGAACACCTTCAGCTTCTCGTCGCCGATCGGGCCCGGCGCCAGCGAGGTGGGCGGCTCCATCGCCATGAAGGCGAGCACCTGCATCAGGTGGGTGACCACCATGTCGCGATAGGCGCCAGTCGTCTCGTAGAACTTGGTGCGCCCCTCGAGCCCGAGCGTCTCAGGCACGTCGATCTGCACGTGCTGGATGAAGTTGCGGTTCCAGATCGGCTCGAACAGCCCGTTGGCGAACCGGAACGCCAGGATGTTCTGGGCCGCCTCCTTGCCGAGGAAGTGGTCGATGCGGAAGATCTGCGACTCGTCGAAGACCTGATGCAGCTCGTTGTTGAGCGCGATGGCCGACTCGAGATCGGTGCCGAACGGCTTCTCCATGATGATCCGCGACCGCTCCACCAGCCCCGCCTCGTCGAGCTGGTGCACGACGTCGAGAGCGGCCTTGGGCGGCACCGAGAGGTAGTGCAGCAGGCGTACGTCGCCCTCGACGCCCAGCTCGGCGCTCGCCTTGCGGACGGCGTCGGCCAGGGCGTGCGGGCCCTCGCTCTGCGGGACGTAGGTGAGCATCGCGGCGAACCGCTCCCACTTCCCGTCGTCGAGCTGGCCCTTGCCGAACTCGGTGCACGCCTGGCGGGCGCGCTCCAGGAACTCCGCGGTGTCGATGTCCTCCAGGGAGGTGCCGACGACCCGCGCGTCCTTGAGCAGCCCCGACTGGGTCAGCCGCAGCAGCCCGGGCAGCAGCTTGCGCCGTGCGAGGTCTCCCGTCGCACCGAAAAGCACGATGACGTGCGGTGCGGTCACTCCGTCAATGGTGGCCATGGTTGGTTTCAACGGTATTACCCCGGGGGCAACGGCAACAGCGAACGCTCCAACCGCTCGGCCTTCAGCAGCGCCTCGGCGTACTCGCTCTCGACGTCGGAGTGCACGGTGATCCCGCCGCCCGTGCCCAGCCGGTAGCGGCCCTCGCCGGTGGTCGTGAGCGTCCGGATGATGACCCCGAGATCGGCGCGGCCGTCGGCGGCGAGCCAGCCGAACGCGCCGGCGTAGGCCCCGCGCGGGGTCGCCTCCACCTGCGTGATCACCTCCATGGTCCGCAGCTTGGGCGCACCGGTCATCGACCCGGCCGGGAACAGCGCCCGCATCGCCCCCACCGTGCTCACGTCGTCGCGGAGCCGGCCGCGGACCGTCGAGACCAGCTGGTGGACGGTGGGGTAGGACTCCACCGCCAGCAGGGCCGGCACCTCGACGGTGCCGACCTCGCAGACCATGGCGAGGTCGTTGCGGAGCAGGTCGGTGATCATCAGGTTCTCGGCGCGGAACCTCGGCTCGGTCGCCAGCGCCCGCCGCAGCTGCTCGTCCTCCTCGGGCGTCGCGCCGCGCGGTGTGGTGCCCTTGATCGGCTTGGTCTCGATGGTGCGGTCGCCGGTGTCGGCGTCGCGCGTCACGAGCGCGTAGCGCTCGGGCGAGGAGCTGAGCAGCCAGCCGCGAGCGCCGCCGTCCGGCGAGCCGACGTCGTGCTGCAGGAACCCGGCGTAAGGCGCGGGGTTGAGCGCGCGCAGCCGCAGGTAGGCCGCGACCGGGTCGAGGTCGCTCTCGGCGTCGACGCGGCAGGTGAGGTTGACCTCGTAGCTGTTGCCGGCGTACAGGGCTTCTTGGACCTGGGCGAAGGCTTTGGCGTAGAAGGCGGGGGCAGTTTCACCGGGTACCCGGTGAAACTGGTCCTTCCCGGACGGAGTTCCAGCCGGGAAGGACGAGTTCCGTACGGGCAGGACGTGGTCGAAGAGCCGGATGTGGCTGGGACGCATCCAGACGGCGTCCGGTACGTCGGCGCCGGGAGCGGCGAGCAGGGCCGGCAGGTCGGGGCGGCAGGCGTAGCCGAAGTAGCCGAACCACTGGTCGCGGCGAGAGCCCGCGGCCAGCTCGTCCTCGAGCACGGCGAAGACGTCGGAGCCGACGACCACCGACTCGCCGTCGGCGTGCCGGGTCACCTCGCGGGTGGCGGCCGAGTAGGTGAGCGAGACGTCGTCGGGCTCGAGGATGCCGATCAGCGACCGCGACCCGGACCAGTCGCGGGCGCCGCCGCCGTCGAGCCAGAAGCAGCGCTGGTGCGCGGCCGCGGCCTCGCGGAAGGCCGCCTCGACCGGGCTCACGACGTCGCCGCCAGGAAGTTCGCGACCAGCTCGGCGCCGTGCTCGGACAGGACCGACTCGGGGTGGAACTGCACGCCCTCCTGCGGGAGGACGACGTGCCGCACGCCCATCACCACGTCGCCACCGGCGTCCGAGGCGGTCACGACCAGCTCGTCGGGCAGCGTGAGCGCCGCCAGCGAGTGGTAGCGCACGGCAGCGAACAGCTGCGGCAACCCGGCGAAGACCCCCTCGCCGTCGTGCCGGATCCGCTCCACCACCCCGTGGGCCGGGGCGATCCGGTCGACCGTGCCTCCGTAGGTCATCACCAGCCCCTGCATGCCGAGGCAGACGCCCAGCACCGGCCGGCGACCGTCGAGCAGCACCTCCCGCCCGACCGCGAAGTCCGCGGGGTCGACCGGCGTGCCCGGCCCGGGCGACAGCACGACGTGGGAGTAGCGGAGCACCTCCTCGGGCGAGACCTGGTCATGCTGGACGACCGCGGGCAGCACGCCCGTGACGGAGGCGACCAGGTGCACCAGGTTCCAGGTGTAGGAGTCGTGGTGGTCGACCACCACCACGTCCGGGGTCACAGTCGGCCCATCATCGAGCGACGGCAACGCCGCGAGGTGCGTGCTATGTGGGCGCGAAGCGCACACGAACGTTCGACGTGCGGCACCTAGTCAAGATAGAGATAGGGGGACCCACGCTCCGCGGCGCATCACTCGGTTGACCTCGAGATCGTCCGACAGCTCGACCAGGTCGGCCCAGGCGCCGGGCTCGAGCCGCCCGACCCCCGCCAGGCCGAGCATCGCCGCGGGCGTGGCGGAGACGGCCGCGAGCGCCTCTGGCAGAGGTACGCCGGCCGCCGAGACGGCCAGCCGGAGCGAGGCGGCCAGGGTCGCCGTCGACCCGGCTATCGCGCCGTTGGACGCGAGCCGGGCGGCGCCGTCGCGAACCTCCACCGTCAGCGCCCCGAGGTGGTAGTCGCCGTCGGTGGCGCCGGCCGCCGCCATCGCGTCGGTGACCAGCGCGGTCCGCCCGGCACGCCACGCGAGGGCGAGGACGGCGGGGTGGACGTGGACGCCGTCGGCGACCAGCTCGAGGTAGGCCGAGGACTCGAGGAGCGCGGTGATCGGTCCCGGCTCGCGGTGGTGCAGCGGCGGCATCGCGTTGAACAGGTGCGTGCCGACGGTCGCGCCGGCCTCGAGCGCGGCCCGCGTCTCGGCGTACGTCGCGTCGGTGTGCCCGACGGCCACCACGACACCGGCGGCCACCAGCTCGGGGATCGCGACCAGCGCCCCCGGCAGCTCGGGCGCCAGGGTGACCATCCGCAGGTGGCCGCGGGAAGCCTCCACCAGCCGGTCGACCGCCTCGAGCGTGGGTGGCACCAGCAGCGACGGCTGGTGCGCCCCGGCCCGGCGGCGGCTCAGCCACGGTCCCTCGAGGTGGATGCCCGCGACCAGGCCGTCGTCGGCCAGGTCGGCCAGCGCGGAGCACGACGCCGCCAGCCCGTCGACCGTGTCGGTCACCAGGCTCGCGACCACCGAGGTGGTGCCGTGCAGGAGGTGGGTGCGCACGGCGGTGGCGACCTCGCCCGGGTCACCGCCGTCGAACGACGCACCGCCGCCACCGTGCACGTGCACGTCGACGAAGCCTGGCACCACCAGTCCGGGCACCGTCCACGACGGTCGCTCGGGCGGTGGGCCCCCACCGACGGCGAGCACCCGCTCGCCGTCGATGACCGCCCAGCCGTCCACCACGATCCCCGTGGGCAGCGCGAGTGCCCCGGCTGCCAGCACCCGCGCTCCCAACGGCAGCGGCTGGTCAGGCACTCGTGTCAGCCACGACGGACGACTCCTCCCCCTCCTCCTCGCGGCCCGGCGTGCGCAGGTTCCAGGTCCGGATGACCCATCGGAACGAGAAGTAGTAGATGAAGGCGTACCCCACACCGATCACGATGAGCAAGAAGGGCTTGGTGGCGATGTTCCAGTTCAGCGCGAAGTCGAAGAAGCCCGCCGAGAAGCCGAACCCGTCCTTGATCCCCAACGCGTTCACCAGCGCCAGCGAGGTGCCCGTGAGCACGGCGTGCAGGATGTAGAGAGGCCACGCGACGAACATGAACGCGAACTCCAGCGGCTCGGTCACGCCGGTCAGGAACGAGCAGAGCGCTGCGGACAGCATGATGCCGCCGACCGCCTTCTTCTGCGCGGGCTTGGCCTCGTGCCAGATCGCCAGCGCGGCCGCGGGCAGCCCGAACATCATGATCGGGAAGTAGCCGGTCATGAACGCCCCGGCGCTCGGGTCGCCGTGCAGGAACCGCAGGATGTCGCCGTTGTACGTCTGACCACCTGTGGTGTAGCTCCCGAACACGAACCACGGGGGGTTGTTGAGGATGTGGTGCAGCCCGAGTGGGATCAGCAGCCGGTTCAAGGTCCCGTAGACGAACCCGCCCAGCACGTTGTGGTGGGTGACCCAGTTGCCGAGGTGCGTCAGTCCGGAGTTGAACGCCGGGTAGACGAAGGCCGTCAGCACCGCGATCACCAGCATGGCCACCGAGGTGATGATCGGCACGAACCGGCGGCCACCGAAGAAGGCGAGGTACGGCGGCAGCGCGATCCGGTGGTAGCGCTGCCAGAGGTAGGCCGCGACCAGGCCCGAGATGATGCCGCCGAGAACGCCGTAGTTGATGAGTGCGTCATCGTCGAGGACGTAGGGCGACATGGCATCGCCCACGCCCTTGAACACGACGTAGCCGACCACGGCGGCGAGGGCGGTGGAGCCGTCGGACTTGCGGGCCATGCCGACCGCGATACCGATCGCGAACAGCAGCGGCAGGTTGGCGAACAGCGCGTTGCCGGCAGCGCCCACGACCGCTGAGACGTGGTCCCAGCCCACGCCGTCCTTGCCGAGCAGGTCGTCCTGTCCGAGCCGCAGCAGCAGCGCCGCGGCGGGCAGGCTGGCGATCGGCAGCATCAGGCTGCGGCCGAACTTCTGGACCGGAGCGAGGTTGATCCGGTCCTTCCAGGAGGTGGTGGTTGGGCCGGCGGTGGCGTCGGCTGTGCTCATAGAACTTCCTTCTTCGAGTTTCCAGAGGTGCCCGATCGGGCGGTGCTGTCGCTGGTGGCGGCCGGGTCGCGGGAGTCCAGTGACATGTGCAGCTGGTAGCGGTCGCCGCGGTAGCGGGAGACCACGTGTTCCAGCGGCTGGCCGGCGGAGGTCGAGACCCGCCGGAAGACCAGGAGAGGGGTGTGCAGCGGCGCGTCGAGCAGGTCGGCGTACGTCGCGTCGGCCGCCTCTCCCCACAGGGTCTGCTCGGCGCCGTCGATCGGCAGCCCGTAGTGGTCGCGGAACAGCTCGTAGAGCGAGCCGCCGAGGTCGTGCCGGATCAGCCCGGGCAGCAGCGGCTCGGGGTACCAGCCGTGCTCGTGGGCGATCGGCTGCCCGTCGGCCAGCCGGACCCGGTCGAGCCGCCACACCTTGGCGCCGGAGGCGAGCCGGAGGGACGCGGCGACATCGGCCGGCGGGTCCTCCAGCTCGATGCCCAGCGCCCGGGTCGACGGCTCCAGCCCGCGGCGGCGCATGTCCTGGCTGAACGACGCCAGGTGCAGCCGGCTCTCGACCCGGGGCCGGGCGACGAATGTGCCCTTCCCGTGGATCCGCTGCAGCACTCCGTCGGAGACCAGCCCGTCGATGGCCTTGCGGACCGTCGCACGCGACACCTTGTGCCGGGCCATCAGCTCCCGCTCCGAGGGGATGGCGACATCGGGACCCTCGCTCATCGCGAGCTCGGCCAGCGCGTCGCGCAGCTGGGCGTGCTTGGGCCGTGGCCCGTCGGTGATCACTCGAGCTCCCTCACGATTCACCCCTGTACGACTGGTCCGGTGATTGGTACTGTCTGGTACGTACCAGTGGAGGATGCCGATCAGATGCGGCACTGTCAAGAGCGCCACCGAAGATGGCGACTCCCGGGAGGAAGAAAATGACCAGCAAGGCAGAGCAGATCCTGGCCGGGCTCGGCGGCGCTCAGAACGTCGTCGAGATCGAGGCCTGCATCACCCGGCTGCGCACGGAGGTCAACGACGGCACGCTCGTCGACGAGGCCGCCCTCAAGGCCGCCGGCGCGCACGGCGTGGTGAAGTCCGGCAACGTCGTCCAGGTGGTCGTCGGCCCGGAGGCCGACAACCTCGCCGACGACATTGAGGACCTCATGTGACGACCCGGGTCACAGCTCCGCTCGCGGGGCGGCTGCTGCCGCTCGCCGAGGTGCCGGACCCCGTGTTCGCCGCCGAGATGGTCGGACCCGGGGTGGCCATCGACCCGGAGGGCGACCGGGTCACCGCCGTGGCGCCCATCGCCGGCACGGTGCTGAAGGCGCACCCGCACGCCTTCGTCGTGCTCGGCTCGGACGGGGTGGGCGTGCTCGTCCACCTCGGCATCGACACGGTGCGGCTCGACGGCAAGGGGTTCGAGCTGCACGTCGGCGACGGCGCGACCGTGGCAGCCGGTGACCCCATGGTCACCTGGGACGTCGCCGCCACCCGGGCCGAGGGGCTCTCGGTCGTCGTCCCCGTCGTGGCCATGGACCGGCCGAAGGGCTCGGTACCGGCTCCGGACGGCGGGGCCGTCGCCGCCGCCGGCGACCGGCTTTTCGACGTCGGCTGAAAATGGATAACGGGCCCGATGGCGCTGGGGGGCAGTCGCCATCGGGCCCTGTGCCCATTCGATCACTCCGGGCGCGGTTGTGCAGCCGAAATCGCAGGGTTTTCCTGTTCGGTGCGTCACCGTGACCGGGCCTCTTCACCCCAACGGGTGAGGGTGGCAGGTCGGAATCAGGTGAGGAGCAGGTCGGACACCAGCCGGTGCACCAGGTCGTAGCCGTGTTCGGTCAGGATCGACTCGGCGTGGAACTGGATGCCGCGGTAGTGCGGGCCGTAGAGCGCGTGGATGTCGCCCGTCTCGGGGTCGGCCTCGACGCGGACCCCCTCGGGCAGCTCGGTGTCGCCAGCGACCCGGCCCACGAAGGTGTTGTAGAACCCGACCCGCTCGGTGCGGCCCTCGATCTCCACCGGTGACTGGGTGCCCTGGAAGACGATGTCCTTGTACGCCAGCGGCAGGCCCAGCTCGTGGCAGAGCGCCTGGTGGCCCAGGCAGACGGCGAGGAAGGGACGCCGCTGCTCCAGGAGCCGCGAGGTCGCCTCACGCAGGGTGCGCATCTTGGCGTCGCTGTCGTCGCGCGGGTCGCCGGGACCGGGGCCGACGATCACCAGGTCGTAGCCGTCGAGGCAGCCCTCGGCGTACTGGTCGTAGCGCACCACCGTGCTCGTCAGCCCGAGCACGCCCAGCACGTGGCGGAGCATGTTGACGAAGTCGTCCTCGCCGTCGAGCACCACGACGCTCTTGCCGTGCAGCCGCGGGTCGGGCGGCGCACCGGCCTGGTCGGTGAGCCAGAACGACGAGAGCCGGCGGTTGCGCTGGTTGAGGGTGAGCAGCACGTCCTCGTCGTTGACCAGCTCGGTGACGTTGGCGCTCGTGGTCGGCGCGGCCGGCACCAGCCCGAAGGCGCTCAGGATGCCGCCGGCCTTGGCGTGGGTCTCGGCGACCTCGTGGGCCGGTTCCGAGTCGCGCACCAGCGTCGCACCCGCGGTCACCGTGAGCCGGCCCTCGAGGTCGACGTCGGCGGTGCGGATCACGATCGGGCTGTCGACCACCGGGCCGCCATAGGCATCGCGGCCGAGCACCGCGAGCGCCGCGGCGTAGTAGCCGCGCCCCTCGCGCTCGTACTTCTTGATCAGCCGACACGCGTTCTCGACCGGCGACCCGGTGACCGTCGCGGCGAACATGGTGTCGCGCAGCACCTCGCGCGGGTCGCGGTCGGTGCGGCCGGCGAGGAGGTACTCGGTGTGGATCAGCCTGCTCATCGGCTTGAGGAACGGCCCGAGCACCTGCCCGCCCTCGTGGCAGATGTCGCACATCATCTTGAGCTCCTCGTCGACCACCATGAAGAGCTCGTAGATCTCCTTCTCGTCGTGGAGGAAGTCGAGAAGCTGCTCGTGCAGGCGGTCGGTGGGCTCGCCGGCCTTGGGCAGCCGGAAGGTGCCGCTGATGGGGTTCATCCGGACGTCGCCGCCGTGGATCGAGACGTGCCGCTCGGGGCTCGCGCCGATCAGGTAGCGGTCGCCGGTGAAGAACAGGAAGGTCCAGTAGGCTCCGCGCTCGCGCTCGAGGAGCCGCCGCAGCACGGTCAGTGCCTTGCCCGGCCCCCAGTCGGCGACGGTGGCGCGGTAGTGGCGGCTGACGACGAGGTTGGCGCCCTCGCCCTGCCCGATCTCGTCGTGGATGATCGACTCGACGAGCTTCGCGTAGGCGTCGTCGTCGATGTCGAAGCCGCCGCGGTCGGCGAACTCGACGCCGGTGTCGTCGATCGCCGCGACCACCTCCTCGACCGAGAACTCCAGCTCGGTCTCGACATCGACCACGACAAGCGGCGTGCCGTCGTCGTGCGCCTCGAAGCCCCGCTCGCGCACCTGCCGGAACGGCACCGCCAGCAGCCGGTCGGCGATGTGCCCGTCGTCGGGCGCCCCGGTCTCGAGGGGCACGTCGAGCAGCGACTCGACCACTCTCCGCCGGCCACCGACGAGGCCGACAGTGTCGCGGTCACCAGCGCGGGTGGACCTGCGGATGATCGCCCACGCCTCGTGCCCCTGGAGCGCGGCGATCGCGGCCCGGGCATCTGGTGTGGCAGTCATGGACAAAGCCTAGATGCGCCGCGTGCCCTCGCCCCGACGTGCCCACACCCGCCCGGTCGTCGAGGAGGTCAGCGCACGCCCATCCGGACGACGTAGTCGTTGACGAAGCAGCGCTGTGGGTCGAGGCGTTCGGCGAGCCGCTGGAAGCGCGGCAATTCGGGATAGGCCGCGGCGACGGTCGCGGGACCCCACCGGTCGCCGTAGACCTTGCCCCAGTGCGGCCGAGGGTCGTACGGCGCCAGGACGGTCTCCAGGGCGGCGAGGGCGGGAGCTACGACGGCGAGGTCGCTGACCCAGGTGGCGTGCACTGCGAGCGTCCGGCGCCCGTGGAAGGGGCTCAGCCAGAGCTCGTCGGCCGCGACCGTCCGGACCTCCATCACCTGCAGCGCCTCGACGAACCCGGGAGAGGCCTCCACCAGCCGGGGCCAGACCTCTCCGAGGCGGTCGAGCGGCACGAAGAACTCCGACTGGAGCTCGTCGCCGACGCTGGGAGTGAACGCCGCGCGGAAGTGCGGCAGCCGCTCGTGCCAGGGGCCCGGCCGCCCGAGCTGCTCGGTGGCGGCCGCGGCGTCGAGCCCGCGGATCGGGTGCACCGCGACCTCGGCTCGCCGGCCGCCCCAGTCCTCCGCGGCGACGGCGGCCGCGTCATCGACGCGGGCCTTGCGCCACACGGCGTCGACCACCCGCGGGTCGGCGAAGCTCGTGAACAGGCTGACGCTCCACGCCGACGACAACAGGTCGACGCCCCGCTCGGTGATCGTCGACGACGCGACGTCGAGCAGCACGTCCTGGGCCACGTCGTAGGTGGGCAGCAGGGCGAGCCACAGCCGGGTCACGACGCCGAGCGAGCCCAGCGACAGCACCATGCCGGCGAAGTCGGCGTCGCCGCGCCGGGCCGTGGTCACCGTCCCGTCGGCGCACACCAGCTCGACACCGACGACGGAGGTGGCCAGGCAGCCGTTGCCGACGCCCGAGCCGTGGGTGCCCGTGGCGCACGCGCCGGCCACGCTGATGTGCGGCAGCGACCCCATGTTGGCGAGCGCCCAGCCGCCGGCCTGCAGCCGCACCCCGAGCTCGGCGTACGTCGCGGCCGCCGGCACCTCGGCGACGGCCGCGGCGGAGTCGATCTCGATGCCGTAGGGCAGGGCGCGGGTCGAGACGACGGTGCCGGTGCAGTCGATGAGGTCGTTGAAGGAGTGGCCCGAGCCCAGCGCGCGCACCCGGTCGGAGCCGGCGAGGGCCTCCTGCAGCTCCGCCATGGTCCGCGGCTCGCGCACGTCGCCGGTGGAGTAGGTGACGTTGCCCGCCCAGTTGCGCATCGACCCACTATCGCTGGTCGCCGGCGCGCAGCAGCCGCGCGAGCCCGGTGCGCCGCAGCCGCCGGGCCTCGACCTGGGTCGTCAGCAGGGCCGCGGCAAGAGGTACGACGAGGGTCAGCCCCGCCCACCAGGGCACCACCAGGTCGGGGGAGCCGGCCTCGCCGGTGACCTTCTCCAGCTCGAGCGACCCGAGGGACGTCAGCGCGCAGCCGAGCCCGAGGAGGAGGCCGGCCACGGAGCCCACCACGACCGGGGTCAGCAGCTCGCCGGCCAGCAGCCGCCACAGCTCGGCGCGGCCCAGCCCGAGCGAGCGGAGTCGGCCGAGTGACTCGGCGCGGGCGGGCGCCTCGAGGGCCGCGCCGAGCACCACCCCCAGGACCGCCAGCAGGAGCAGCAGGGCCGAGACCGCGACGGCCAGGTGCACCAGGCCCGACGCGAGGGGCGCGTCGCGACGAGCAGCGAGGACGTCGTCGAGCAGCTCGACCTCCCCGGCGGGGCCGGCCACGTGGCGGACCGCGGCCGCCGACCCCGGACCCACCGCCCACACCGTGTCGGGGTCGGCCGCGGCGCCGGTCGCCGCGAACGCCGCGGCGTCGACCACGACCACGGGTCCGGTCGCGGCCTCGACCTGTGGGGCCACGCCGACCACGCTGAGCGCGATCGGCACGTCGTCCCACCGCAGTACCGGGTCGATGCGCAGCCGTGGGTCGCCACCCAGCAGCAGCGCCGGCACGGGGTCGCCGGCGCCGCCGGCCTGGAGCTTGGCGAGCTGAGGAGCGTCGGGGAGCGGGCTCGCGGCGAGGAGCCTCTCGTAGGCCGCCGCGTCGACCACCACGAGCGTGACGGTCGCGGCGCTCTCGCGCGAGGAGGCCTGCACGTCGTCGGCGACCCGTCCGGCCACGGCCTCGTCGACGCCCGGTGCGGCGGCGACGTCTCGTGCCGTCTGCGTCACCGACGGGTCGGCGACCGCCGTGACGCGGGCGTCACCACCCACGGCGAGCAGCGCGCCCGCCGTCTGACCGTGCTGCTCGGTCGCGGCGAGCGAGATGCCGAGGGTCAGCTGGGCGACCGTCACCGTGACGACGAGCAGGGGCAGCAGCCGGGCGCCCACCTGCGCCAGCCGGGCGCCCACCACGAAGCCGACGACGGTCCTCGACCCGCGCGCCCGGCCGAGCACGAACCCGGCCAGGCCAGGGAAGACCCGCAGCACCACCAGGGTCCCGGCGACGGTCCACCACACCGGTGCGCTGGCTGCCGTCGGGTCGCCACTGCCGAGGTCGCCACCCGTGACCCCGCGCTGGCGCAGCGCCACGAAGGTCAGCGCGGCGACCGCCACGACCGTGGCCTCGACGAGGTAGCGCCGCAGCCGTCGCGAGCGGGCCGCCGTACGCCGCGCACTGCGGTTGGCGGGCACCCGGCGGACGTCGGTGGACCCGGCCGCGACCAGCACGCCGAGCACGGGTGCGCCCAGGGCCGCGACGAGCACCACGGGCACCGTCAAGCCCCAGCCCGCCGCTCCGACCAGCAGCAGGGTCGCGAGCACGCCGGCGCCGGCGCCAGCGAGCGCCACGAGCAGTGCCTCGACGAGGAGCTCCGTCCCGATGCCGAGCAGCGCGGCGCCGCGCTCGCGCGCCATCGCCACCGAGCCGGCGCGGCGGCGCACGAGCAGCCGGGCGGCCAGCGCGAGCACGAGCAGCACCGAACCCAGCAGACCGAGGAGCACGACCTGGGCCTGGCCGCGGGCGGTCGCCACCTGCGCCTGCCCGTCGGCGAGCACCCGGTCGAGCAGGCTGTCCCACGAGATCCGGCCCCGGGCGAGCGCGGTCGACGACTTCAGCGAGACCACCGACCGGGCCAGCGCGGAGGAGCCGCGCCAGCTCAGCTCGTCGGGCTGCGGGTTGAAGACGACGCGCTCGGTGAGGTCGTCGGTGGGTACGGCGAGCCGCAGGTCCGGCAGCGCCTCCGGCGAGACCAGCGCGGCCGCCGAGATGCGTTCGACGCCCTCGGTGACGCCCTGCACCGGGTGCAGCAGCTCGGGCGAGCTCAGCCAGGCATCCGCCCGCGGGCTGGCCGCGACGAAGATCCCGCTGATCCGGACGTCGACCCGTCGGTGTTGGACGTCCTCGGCCGGCAGCCGGTCGCCGGGCTCGAGCCCGAGCGCCGTCGCCGATGCCTCCGAGAGCGCGACCTGCACCGGCCAGAGCGCATCGTCGGCGGGCACGGCGCCGTCGGTCGAGGGCTGCGGCGGACCACCCGCGGTGTAGGTCACCGCCGGGGGCCCCTGGGGGGTGTCCAGGTAGGCGAGCCGCAGGTAGCGCCCGGGTCCGGCGTCCACCAGCTGCAGCGGTGGGGTGGTGAGGCTGGTGACTCCCGGGCTCACCACCGCGGCGAGCCGGTCGGGCATCGTGTGCTGCGCGTAGTCGGCGTCCTGGCGCAGCTCCCGGACGGAGCCCGGGTCGCGCGCCTGTCCGTCCGGGTCCTCGTCCTGCCGCGGGAACGTCGCCACCACGGTCGCCCGGGTGCCGGCGTCGCGCACGGTGTGCTCGATGGCGCGGTCGGCCGTGCGCTCGGTGAGCGGTGCCACCGCGGACGTCAGGGCCGCGGCCAGCGCGACGACGAGTCCGGTGAGCAGCAGCAGGCCGGGGTCGTCGCGGATCCGGCCGGTGATCGTCGGGCCGTGCAGGCCGAGCGCCCTCACGAGGCGTCACCCACCCGGAGCTGGGCGGTCTCCGCGCGGCGTACGTGGAGGACCGAGGCGACCGACGCGATGACCACACAGCCGAGGACGAGACCGCCGAGCAGGCCGAGCTGAACCGGCCAGGGCCAGGCGAGCAGCGCGTCCGGCACGGGTGCCGCGCCGAGGTCGGACCGGATCAGGCTCGGGCCCAGCAGCACGGACGCCGCGGCCCCGACGACGGCGCCGACCACCACGAGCGGGACGAGGAATGCGACGTGCTCGGCGAGGAGCAGCCGGCGGGCGCTGGGGCGGGTCAGGCCGATCGCGCGCAGCCTGGCCACCTCGGCCGAGCGCCGGCGCTGGTCGGCGCTGACCAGGAGCCCCGCCCCCGCCAGCAGCAGGGCGGCACCGGCGACAACGAGCAGCACCAGGGCGGCCGGCACGGTCACCCGCATCGGCCCCTCGGCGAGCTGGTGGCCCACGTCCTGGCGCGTCGTGACGTCGCCGAGCTGTAGGGCCTGCAGCGCGTGCACGGTCTCCGGGGATGGGTCGGCGACCCACCAGCCATCGACGACCGGGTCGAGCCGCCCGGCACTGATCAGTGCGCGCGACAGCACGTCGACGTCGGCCAGCGCCGCGATCCGACCGGGCGCCGAGGGCACGGTCGGCACGATCGCGGTCACGCGCATCGGAATCACGACGGCACCGAAGTTGGCCGCGACCTCACCTCCGACCTTGGTGCCGATCGCGTCGGCCAGCCGCTGGGACACCGCGACCGGCACGTCCTCGGGAGCCTTGAACGCCGTCGCCAGCAGGTCGGCGGTCGAGTACGCGAGGTAGCTCAGGTCCACCTGCGCCGAGGCCAGCAGCACCGCGCCGGACGGGTTCGGTTGCACCGCGAGGGTGACGCCGTGCACGGGCGTCTGCTGTCCGAGGGCCTGCACCGGCCACGAGGAGGTCCCGTCGCCCACGCTCGCGCCCGGAAGGCGCAGCGCGACGGACAGCCCGACGACCTGCTGCCGGCCCGGGTCGTCGCCCGGCCTGCCGTCCACCTGGAGGCGCAGCGCCACGACCTGTCCCGACCCGATCGGGCTCTGCCAGCGCACCGGGTGTGGACGGCCGTCGAGGGGGATCGGGGCCGCGGTCACCGAGCCGCGGAACCCGGCGGCGTCCTGCACCACCACCGTCGGTCTCACCGAGAGCCTGACCCCACCCTCCCCCTCGCCCTGGACCTCGGCGACGCCATCGGGCTCGAGCTGCACGCCCCGGACGGCCGAGTCCGGCGACAACCCGGCTCCGACGCCGCCCCAGGTCGACCCGTCGAGCCGCCCCCGGAGCAGGGTGTCCGCGTGGCGCGAGTCGATGGCCACGAGCATCGGCGGGGAGCCGACATCGCCGAGGTAGTGGCCGAGCGCGAACGGCCGGTCGGTCACCGCGGAGACGACCGACCCACCGCTCCCGGTCTCCGCCGCGGCGGCGACGGCGGCGGCGTCCGACGGCGTGGCCGTGGAGGGGAGAGTGAGCGCCAGGTCCGTCCCCACCCGCAGCGCCGCCTGATCGACCTGCGACCGCTCCCACGTCGCGCGGAGCGCGACCCCGAAGAGCGCCGCGGCCACCGACGCGGCGAGCAGCACCATGGCGGTGCCCGTGTGTGGACGGCGAGCCGCCTGGTTGGCGGCGAGCGGCAGCACCAGCGACGGCGAGCGAGCAGCCGCGCCCGCGACCGCACCCAGGAGCAGCGGTACGACGCGCACGGCCACCACCGTCACCGCGACCAGGCACAGCACCGGCGCCACCGTGAGCGTCAGGTCGCCGCTGGTCGCGGCCGTCGCCGGCCGGGTGTGCAGCTGCCAGGCGGCCGCCGCCGCGACCGCGAGCAGGAGGAGGTCGACGCCGGAGCGGGCCACCGCCCGGCGCCGGCTCGAGGCCGCAGTGGTCGCCGCGTCCAGCGCCGGCACGACCAGCGCCAGGGTCAGCGCGACCGAGCCGCCCGCCACGGTCGCCACGAGCTGCCACGTCACCGTCGGGTCCTGCGTCAGCCCGGCCGATCGCATCGACGGGAGCCGGGTGAGCCGCGCGTGGGCGAACGCGGCAGCGGGCAGGGCCAGCAGCGCGGAGACGGCGGCGACGAGCAGCGCCTCGACCAGCGTGGCCCCCAGCTGCTGGCCACGACCGAGACCGAAGCCGACGAGCAGCGCCCGCTCATCGTCGCGGACGGCCGCGATCAGGCGGCCGGCGAGGAGCAGCGCGGCCAGGGAGAGCATGGTCCCCAGGAGCAGCACCACGAGGACCGTGGAGCGGGTCGTGGCCTGCTGGGCGTGCACCCGGTCGACCGTGTCCGGAAGGTCGGAGGCCACCCGGCTGATGTCCACCTGGTCGCCCACCCTCGACGCGAGCAGTCTCGAGGCGCCGCCGAGCTCCGCCACCGCACGACGAAGCGCCGCGTCGTCCGCGAGCCGCAGGTTCGGATGGGCGGTCACGCGCACCCCGGCGATGTTGGAGCCGCTTGCGAGCAGCGCCGCGTCGTCGACGACGAACGGTCCGTACGCCGGCGCGGTGACCGAGCCGTCGCTGTAGGCCACGTCGACGCCGGCCCCTGACAGCGGGTCGGTCTCCCAGCCGATCCGGGACTGCGGCCGGTAGGTGCCGACCACGACCACCGTCACCGGCCGGCTGTCCGCCCCGATGCCGGTCTCCCCGCCCAGCGTCACGCGGTCGCCGAGCTCCAGCCCTAGCCGGCTCAGCGCCGCGTCGGGCAGCGCGGCCTCGTCGGGCGTCGAGGTCCCCGAGGCGGGCCAGCGTCCCGAGGTCAGCTCGGCGCGTTGCGAGAACCCGTCGCCGGCGGCCAGGTAGGCGAGTCCGGCGCTGCCGTCCGCGGCCACGAACCTCCGCATCCGCGAGGTGGCTGTCGTCGTCGTGGCCGGGTCCATCGGCGCGAGGACGTCGCCCACGACCTCGTGGGCCTGGTCGCGCACGGCCTCGAGGTCGGCGCCGCGCAGGCCGACCAGGAACGCGTCGACGTCAACATCCCGCGGCTGCGAGCTCTCGATCTCGCGGGCGAACGCCCGGTCCTGCGTCGTCCCCAGCAGCAGCGACGAGACGCCCAGCAGCGTGGTGGCGGCGGCGACCATGACAACGGTGGTCGCGAGCATCCGGCGCTGCACGAGCGCGCGTCGTAGGACGAACCTCAGCACGGCGTCATGAGAGGTCCCCGCCGTCGACCCGACCGTCGGCCATGGTCAGGACCCGGTCGGCGAGCGACATCGTCACCGCGTCGTGGGTCGCAACGACGGCCGTGACGCCCTCGGAGTCGACGATCCCGCGCAGCAGCCCCATGACCGACAGACCGGTCTCCGCGTCCAGCTGCCCGGTCGGCTCGTCCGCGACGAGCAGGCGCGGCGAGCCGGCCAGCGCGCGGGCGATCGCGACGCGCTGCTGCTGGCCACCGGACAGCTCAGCGGGCCGCTGGCGGGCGTGGTCGCCGAGTCCCACGAGCTCGAGCAGCAGCGCGACGCGCTGCTCGCGCTCGGCGACGGGCGTGCGTCGCAGCCGCAGCGGCACCCCGATGTTCTCGCCCGCGGTGAGCGCCGGGATCAGCCCGAAGGTCTGGAAGATGTAGGAGATCGAGTCGCGGCGCAGGCGGCTCAGCCCGTCGTCGCCGAGGTCGGTGACCTGGGTGCCGTCGACGCGCACCGAGCCGGCGTCGGGACGGTCGAGGCCGCCGAGGAGGTTGAGCAGCGTCGTCTTGCCCGACCCGGATCGCCCCACCACGGCGACCATCTCGCCCGGGGCCACGTCGAAGCTGACCTCGCGCAGGGCGTGGACCGTGGTGGGCCCCGAGCCGAAGGTGCGGCTGACGCCGCGGACCGCGACCATCGGCTCGGCGACCAGGGTCACGTGACCTCGCCGCGGTCGGAGCGGATCTCGACGTGGTCCTCGGCCAGCGCGAGCCGCACCCGGCGGCTCAGCTCGAGCGCCTCGCGGTACTCCCGGGGCACCTGGACCCGGCCCGCGCGGTCCATCACGGCGTACTCCTCCACGATGCTGTGCACACCCTCGACGTGCTCACCGCTGCGCAGCACCTCGCTGCTGGTGCGTCCGTCGCGGATGGCGACGGTGCGGGCGACCTGTCCGCTGACCGCGACGTCGTGGGTGACCACCACGACCGTCGCGCCGAGCACCTGGTTGGCGGTGCGCAGCGCGGCGAACACGTCGCGGGCGGTCTCGCTGTCGAGCTCGCCGGTGGGCTCGTCGGCCAGCAGCACCCGTGGGGCGTTGGCCAGCGCGACGCAGATCGACACCCGCTGCTGCTCACCACCGGACATCTGCTGCGGTCGCCGGTCGGCGCAGTGGGTCACGCCGAAGGTCTCGAGCAGCTCCGCGACCCGCTCCCGGCGCTCGCGCCGCGCCACCCTCGCGATCGTCATCGGCAGGTCGACGACCTGGCGCGCGCTGAGGTACGGCACCAGGTTGCGTGCGGTCTGCTGCCGCACGAAGCCCACCACGTGGCGGCGGTACCGCACCCGCTCGGACCGCGACAGGTCGAGCAGGTCATGGCCCGCGACCCAGGCCCGGCCGGCCGTCGGTGCGTCGACGCCGGCGAGCACCTGCAGCAGCGTCGACTTGCCCGACCCCGAGGCGCCGACGATGGCGACCATCTCGCCCTCGTGGACCAGCAGGTCGAGCCCCTGGAGCGCCTGGACCTCGATGCCGTCGGACTGGTAGATCCGGACCAGGTTGTCGCACACCACGAGTGCGTCGTGCCCGTACTCCGGCGCTCGCGCGGGCGCGGCGGGCAGTGTCAGACCCTCCACAGCTGACCCACCCGTCCCCCGGCGTTGCCTCCGGCCAGATGTTAAGGCCTGTTGGCAAACCCCGGGCGGCGCGACGTCCTAGAGACCGAGCTGCTTGGCGCAGTCGCCCCAGGCGCGCACGACGTAGCGCGCGTACCAGCCCTCGTGCGTGGCGTCGGGGTGCTCGCCGTCGACCAGGTTGGACAGGTGCGAGGCGGCCACCGACGGCCAGTCCGCCAGGCAGGTGAGCGCCCGGCCCGCGGCCAGGTCGCGCATCCACCGCCCGTACTTCTTGGTGGCGTGGACCGGCCCGGCGTTGTCGCCCTGGAACTTGCGGTAGGGCAGCAGGAACATCACCGGCGTGGTCGCCGGGAGCGAGGCCATGGTGTCGCGGAAGTCGTCCTCGTTGAAGCCCTGCCGACGGTTGGTGCCGAGCTGAACGATCAGCTGGTCGGGGTTGTCGTGGTTGGCGCGGAACCACTTCAGCCGGCCGGGCAGCTCGTCGAGGCGGCGTCCGGGCCGCAGGTCCAGGATCCAGCCCGGCTCACGTGCATAGAGCTCGTTGTCGGCGCGCCAGCTCACCGAGTCGCCGACCATGTAGAAGCCGCCACGCTGCGAGGCCGGGACCGGGCCCTCGCGCTTGACGCACACCCCGTCGTCCATCACCCAGCCGGCCCGGTAGGAGCAGTTGAACCGGTTGCGGTCCAGCGCGACCTCGTTGAGCGACTCGTGCTTGTGGCGCGCCAGCCGCTCGAGCGCCGCGGCCCGGCCGGGGGTCAGGCACTCGTCGTAGCGCCCCTCCTCCTCGCCGTGGTTGACGAAGATCGTCGCCGCGCCGGCGCACTGCGGCGCGTTGGGGACGACGTAGCGGGCGCGGTTGGGGTTGGACGCGCAGGAGTTGATCGCGCCGATCCAGACCCGGCCGAGGTCCGCGCAGCGGCGGGAGTTGATCGGGCGGGCGAACTCGGCGCCGGTGCGCCCGCTCAGCTGGCAGAGCTCGGCGTCGTGCCCCTCCTTGAACATGGTCGCGCCGGGGATGCAGTGGTGCCGGGAGCAGCCGCTGCCGGCGATCCAGACCCGCCCGGTGAGCGCGCACTGACCCTGGCTGAGCCGCTTGTCGACTGAAGCGGTTGCATCGGCGTTCGGGCCGGTCACGACCGACAGCGTGGCGACCGCGATCAGGGTGGCCAAGAGGACGACGAGGGCGCGGCGCACGGAGCAGAACTGTGCCACGACGATCGAGCGCGTCGGAAAACGGCGAAGGAATAGCATTGTCTAGCAAGAAATGATAAGAAATAACAAGCAGTAGCAACAGCCTCGGAGGCTCTGGTGGCGCCGAACCCCTTCAAGCCGTCGGCCGGCTCCTCTCCGCCGGAGCTGATCGGTCGACGACCACTCCTCGACGGTATTCGCGAGGCGATAGCGGACGGACCAGGCGCGCCGGGGCGGCTCAGCATCTTCACCGGCGCCCGGGGAGTCGGGAAGACGGTCATGCTCAACGAGGTCGAAGGCGTCTTCGACCAGGAGGGGTGGCGGCGAGTCAGCCTGACCGCGGCTCCCGGTTTCCTTCTCGAGCTGCGCGGGCGCGTGTCCAGACTCCACGAGCAGGAGCAGCCGCCACCCCGGGCGCGGATCACCGGGGTGAGCGGGCCGGCCGGCTGGTCGGTCGACCTGGAGCGACCGCGGGTGCCTGAGCCGGAGCTGCGCGAGGAGCTGGAACAGGTCCTCGACCTCCTGGCTCAGAGGGGATCCGGGCTGCTGGTGACGATCGACGAGATCCACGCGGCCCGGCCGTCCGAGCTGCGCACCCTGGCAGTCGTCAGCCAGCACCTGATCCGCGAGGACCGGCAGTTCGCACTGGCGATGGCTGGGCTGGGCGCCGCGGTGTCCGACCTGTTGAACGACGAGGTGCTGACGTTCATGCGAAGGGCGGACCGACACGAGCTCGGCTCCCTCGACATCGACGACGTCGACGATGCGCTCGCGACCACCATCGCCGACAACGGCCGCAGCATCGACGAGGCTGCCTGCCGGGTGGCCGCCGAGGCAACCAGGGGCTACCCGTTCCTCGTCCAGCTCGTCGGCCATCAGGTCTGGCGAAGCACGCGCGCCGAGCACCTCACCATGACGAGCGTCGAGCGTGGGGTCGCGGCGGCCGTCCAGAGACTCCGGACGCTCGTCCACGAGGCGGCCCTCAATGACCTCTCGGACCAGGATCGAGCGTTCGTCGCTGCCATGGCGCAGGACTCCGCCACCTCACGGGTCGCCGACATCGCCGCTCGCATCCAACGTTCGCCGCAGTATGTCAACACCTACCGCTCGCGGCTGATCGACGCGGGGGTGATCGAGGCGCCGGCGCGAGGGCGGGTCCGCTTCGCGATCCCCTACCTGGCCGACACCGTGCGCGACATGGTCGATGAAGGAGTTCTCTGACCTCAGGAGATCGTCGTCAGCAGCTGGGTGGCGCGGGTGAGTACGACGTAGAGGGTCGACCGGCCGGTCACCGACTCCGCCTCGATCTCCTCGGGCCGGACGACGACGATGCCGTCGAACTCCAGCCCCTTGGTGTCGAGCCCGGTCAGCACGACCACGCGGTCCTCGCCCGACGGCGTCACCGAGGAGTCGATCGCGACCCGCGCGCCGGGCGCGTCGTCGGCCAGCTCCGGCCACGAGGCGAGCCAGGCATTGACCTCCGAGCGACGCGCGACCGGCACCACGATGCCGATGGTCCCGGAGACCCGGCCCGCGACGTCGAGGACGGCGCTGCGGGTGGCGGCCTCGAGGTCACTGACGCCGGTGACCACGGTGGGTTCGACGCCGGTGGACCGGACGGCCGTGGGCAGGTCGGCGTCGAGGCCGACGCGCTGCGCGTAGGCGGCGGCGTAGTCGTAGATCTCGGCGGAGTTGCGGTAGTTGGTCGACAGGTGGAACTCGTGCCGCTCCTTGCCCTCCAGCGCCGTGGCGCGCGCCTGCGCGGCCTCGACCGGGTCGGGCCACGACGACTGGGCCGGGTCGCCGACGATCGTCCACGACGCGGTCTTCCCGCGCCGCCCGACCATCCGCCACTGCATCGGGGTGAGGTCCTGCGCCTCGTCGACCAGCACGTGCGCGAACGGGTCGTCCTCGAGTCGGTGCGTCGGCGGCGTCCAGGCCCGCCCGGACGGCGCGTACTCGCGGTCGGAGGCGGTCATCAGCTCCTGCATGTCGAGGCCGCCCTCGAGCAGCGAGGTCTCGTCGAGGTCGCGCTCGTCCTCGGTGCGTTGCGGCACGTCGCCCAGGGCGTAGCGCAGCTCGTCGACCAGCGGCACGTCCTCGACGGAGACCGCGGTCTCGTCGCCCGTCCCCCACGACTTCGAGAGCAGCCGCTGCTCCTCGTGGGTCAGCAGCCCGTCGGAGACCTGCGCCAGCAGCTCGGGGTCGCGCAGCCAGCCGAGCACCTCGCGGGCGTCGAGCGGCGGCCACCAGGCCGCCACGAAGTCGAGGAACTCGTCGTCGCCGAGCAGGTCCTCGCGGAAGGCCTCGCGGCCCCGGTCGAGCCCGCGCTCACCGCGCACCTGGCTCCACAGCGCGTCGAGCAGCGCCCCGGCCACCCGGGGCAGCTGACGGTTGCGGCGACCCTGCGACATCAGCTGCCGGCGGATTCGGCCGAGCTGGCCGCGGTCGAGGGTCAGCACGTCGTCGCGCCAGAAGACCCGGAACTGCTCGGGGCTGCCCGGCGCCTGCAGCCGCGCGACGCGGCGCAGCAGCGTGGCCATCCGCGCCGAGCCCTTGATGTCGGCGACCGCGGGCTCGTCGTGGCGCGTCGCCCGGAGGCCGTCGACGACCTCGCCGAGGGAGCGCAGCGCGACCGCGGTCTCGCCGAGGCTCGGCAGCACCCGCTCGATGTAGCGCATGAAGACGCCGCTCGGGCCGACCACCAGGACGCCGCCGGTCTCGTAGCGGCGGCGTTCGGTGTAGAGCAGGTACGCCGCCCGGTGCAGCGCGACCACCGTCTTGCCGGTGCCCGGGCCGCCGCTGATCGAGACGACGCCGCGAGTGGGCGCCCGGATCGCCAGGTCCTGCTCGGCCTGGATGGTCGCGACGATGGAGTGCATGGTCCGGTCGCGAGCCCGAGAGAGCTGCGCCATCAGGGCGCCCTCGCCGACGATCGGCAGCTCGACACCGTCTGCCTCGAGCTCGGCGAGCGCCTCGGAGTCGAGCAGCTCGTCCTCCACGCCGACGACCCTGGCGCCGGTCGCCCGCAGCACCCGGCGCCGGATCACCTTGCGCGGGTCGGCGGCGGTCGCCTGGTAGAACACCGCCGCCGCGGGCGCCCGCCAGTCGATCAGCAGGGAGTCGCGGTGCTCGTCGCGCAGCCCGATCCGGCCGATGTAGCGGGGGTGGCGGTCCACGCTGCGCTGGAGGTCGAGCCGGCCGAAGACCAGCCCCTCGTGGGCGGCGTCGAGCTGCGCGATCCGGCGCGCGGCCTGGTAGACCATCGCGTCCCGCTCGACCAGGCCACCCTCGTGACCCAGCTCTCCGCGGGCCTGGCCCTCACGGGCCAGCTGCTGTGCGTTCCGGGCGGACTCCTCCAGCTGGAGGTAGACCCGGTCGACGAAGGCCTGCTCGGCCGCGATCTCCTCCTCAACCGGATCGGTCTCGCCCAGCTTGTCGTTCAACGAGTCGTTCCCCTCGGCCCAGCCTGGTGTGGATACAGGTGTGCTCACCACAGAAATGGCAAGCCCCCAAGCCTAACTGAGGAAACGCTGTCGCGGATCTTCCGTACCGATCCGCACCCGTGCGGCGGGCTCAAGCCTTGCGGTTGAGGAAGGCGGTCATCGCCTCCTTGGCCTCCTCGGAGGCGAAGAGCCGGGCACTCACGGCGGCCATCTGCTCGCCGTGGGTGTCGATCCGCTCGACCAGGTCGCGGTTGAGGATCCGCTTCGACTCCCGCAACCCCTGAGGGGCGCCGGTCACGAGGCTCGCGCAGACCCGGCGTACCTCCTCGCCGAGGTCCTCGGCCGGAACCGCCCTGGT
>Ga0268264_10000417_pt1 | contig 60164 bp, 63 predicted proteins | sample KBSSwiS32_FD_190357 | JGI IMG/M metagenome (GOLD analysis project Ga0268264, IMG submission 190357) | Switchgrass rhizosphere microbial communities from Kellogg Biological Station, Michigan, USA - KBS Switchgrass S3-2 (SPAdes) (version 2) | ecosystem: Host-associated > Plants > Roots >... | reverse complement strand
CCGGTCGCGGTGAGCAGGCCGCTGCGCGCGGTGACCGCCTTGAGGTAGCTCACCTTGATCTCGATCGAGGTGTAGCCCTTCCCGAGCGGCAGCGTGCTGTGCACGGCGCAGGCGGTGACCGAGTCGAGCAGGGTGCAGACCAGGCCGCCGTGGACCACGCCGATCGGGTTGTAGGCCGACTCGTCGGGGCGGCAGGTGAACGAGACCCGGCCGGGCTCGACCTCGGCGATCCCGAAGTCCATCAGCCCGGAGATGGGCGCGGGCGGCAGCTTGCCGTCGCGGATCGCGGTGAGATAGTCGATCCCGGACAGCTTCAGCCCCTCGGTGGCACCGATCATCGGGTCGTACCAGGCCACCGTCCGCGTGCGCGGCTCGCCCCAGCTCGCGGGCGCATCGGTCACCTGGTTGGGCAGCTCGGTCGTGGTCATCGGGTCTTCGCCAATCTCTTGGTCGGGGTCGGGTAGTGCGCCATCCGGTCGGGGTCGTCGGGGGCCACGGCGTGCTCGAGCCCCCAGGCGAGCAGCGCGTCGAGCACCGGCACCAGCGCGGCACCGGAGTCGGTGAGGTGGTAGTCGTAGCGGGCCGGGTGGTCCTGGTAGGCGCGGCGCTCGATGATGCCCGCCTGCTCCAGCGCCTTGAGCCGCGCGGCGATGCGGTCGCGCGGGGCGCCGGTACCGCGGACGATCTCGTCGAACCGTCGGCTGCCCAGCACGATCTCGCGGATCACCAGCAGCGCCCATCGCTCGCCGACGACCTCGAGCGACGCCGCGATCGGACACGGCCGGCCGGGTAGCTCGGCCAGCGGGACGGTCACGGGTGCGGACACGGGGGAAGCGTGACACGAGTAGGTTTGAATTTCAAACCCAGTGGCGGTGACCTCCGCCGGGCTACAGCGCCGTCGTCCGTCCGGCCAGGTGCGGTGCGCCGCTCTTCGGGCTGGTCAGCCCGAACGCGAACCCGCCGTCGACCGGCGTCGAGCCGAACGCCACGGAGCCGGGCAGCAGCACCGGCTTCTTGAACGCGACGTCGACGCGGACCGCGTCAGGGAGCCGGTTCTCGAGCGCAGCGACACAGCGGGCCATCGTCCACATGCCGTGCGCGATCTGGCGCGGGAAGCCGAGCGCCTTGGCGGTGAGCGGGTAGAGGTGGATCGGGTTGTGGTCGCCCGAGACCGCGGCGTAGCGCCGGCCGAGGTCGGCCGGGAGCTTCCAGACGATGCCGTGCGGCTCCGCCTCGGGGAAGGCGGTGCCCGACGACGCGGCCGGGTCGCCCTTGCCGCGGCGCAGGTAGACCGAGGTCTCCTCCCACACGGTCACGCCGTCGGCCCGGACCAGGGTGTGGAAGTCATAGACCGTGCCCTTGGGGTGCGGCCGGCTCGGCCCCACGTTCACCGTCACGTTGACGGCCTCGCCGATCGCGATGGCGCGGTGGGCGGTGATCGAGTTCTCCAGGTGCACAGTGCCGATCGCCGACGCGGGGAAGCCCGGGTCGCTCATGATCGACATCTGCAGCTCGAAGGCCAGCAGATGGGGATAGGGGAGCGGCACCGTGTCCTTGGCCGGGAACCCGCAGACCTCGGCGTAGGCGTCGACGTGACCGCGCTCGATCGTGGTCGTGGTGCCGGTGCGGCTCAGCCCGGTGAGCTCGCCGCCGGTCTTGCGGATGCCGGGCAGCTGGTTGACGACGGGGATCGACGGCAGCGCCGCGCGGGCGAGCGTCAGTGCCCCCTCGAACGGCGGGGTCATGCTTTTGCCTTTCCGGGGTGGATCATGCGCCGAGCATCATCTGGCCGCAGACGCGGACCACGTTGCCGTTGACCGCCGTCGAGCCGGGGGAGGCGAACCACGCGATCGTCTCGGCGACGTCGACGGGCAGCCCGCCCTGGGCCATCGCGTTGAGCCGCTGGCCGACCTCGCGGGTTGCGAACGGCACGGCGGCGGTCATCTGGGTCACGATGAAGCCCGGCGCGACCGCGTTGATGGTGATGCCGTCCTTCAGCTCGCCGGCGAGGGAGTCGACCAGCCCGATGACGCCGGCCTTGGAGGCGGCGTAGTTGGTCTGGCCGACGTTGCCGGCGATCCCGGCGATCGAGGCGACGCCGACGACCGAGCCGTTGGCGTGGATCACCTTCTGGTCGAGCAGCTCGCGGGTGATCCGCTCCGGCGCGGTGAGGTTGACCGCGATGACCGAGTCCCACTTGTCCTCGGCCATGTTGGCGAGCTTCTTGTCGCGGGTGATGCCGGCGTTGTGGACGACGACGTCGACGCCGCCGTGCTTCTCCTTCAGGTGGTGCGCGATCCGCTGGGGTGCGTCCTTGCCGGTGATGTCGAGGGCCAGCCAGTCGCCGCCCAGCTCCTTCATCAGCGTCTGCAGGTCGTCGGCGAGCTGGGGCACGTCGACCCCGACGACCGTGGCACCGTCGCGGTGCAGCACTCGCGCGATCTGCTCGCCGATGCCGCGGCTCGCGCCCGTCACCAGGGCGACCCGGCCGGCCAGCGGCAGCGTCCAGTCGGCGACCTCGCCGGCCTCCTGAGCGCCGTGCACGCCGATCCGGACCACCTGACCGGAGACGTAGGCCGACTTGGGGGAGAGCAGGAACGCGAGCGTCGAGGTCGCGGCCGCCTCGGCACCCTCGGCGACGTAGACGAGCTGGACGGTGCCGCCTCGCCCGATCTCCTTGCCGAGGCTGCGGGTGAACCCCTCGAGCGCGCGCTGCGCGACCCGCTCGGCGCCGCTGACCTGCTCGGGCGGCGTACCGAGGACGACCACGCGCGGGCACGTCGCGAGGCTGCGGAGCTTGGGGGTGAAGAAGTCGCGCAGCGCGTGGAGCTCCGAGGAGTCCTTGATCCCGGTCGCGTCGAAGACCAGCCCCTTGTACTTCTGGTCCTCCAGGGTCGTGGCCGTGCTGGCGATGCCGAGCACGTCGAGCAGGCCGGGCAGCGACTCCACGAGCCGGCCGGTCCCGCCGACCACGACGGTGCCGTCGACCAAGGGCGCGCCCGCGGTGTAGCGCTCCAGCTTGGTCGGGTTCGGCAGGCCGAGGTTCTTGACCAGCAGCTTGCCGAGGGGGGTGGAGGTGAAGCCCTGGTAGCGATCGCTCATGGGTGCCATGTAACTCTCTGTGTAACTGGGAGTCCACATTTCGTGATCCCCGCCTCAGTGCCTTTGCATTCGATGTTACCCGCGGGAAACTTGACCTCATGACCTCGCTCAGTGGTGGCAGCATCCGCCGGGTCGCCGTCCTCGGCGGCAACCGGATCCCCTTCGCCCGCTCCAACACGGCCTACGCCTCGGCGTCCAACCAGGACATGCTGACCGCGGCCCTCGACGGCCTGGTCGAGCGGTTCGGGCTGCAGGACGAGCGGCTGGGCGAGTTCGTCGCCGGCGCCGTCCTCAAGCACTCCCGCGACTTCAACCTGGCCCGCGAGGCGGTGCTCGGCTCCCGGCTCTCGCCCGAGACCCCGGCCACCGACATCCAGCAAGCCTGCGGCACCGGGCTGCAGGCCGCCATCCAGGTCGCCAACAAGATCGCGCTGGGCCAGATCGAGGTGGGGGTGGCTGGCGGCTCCGACACCACCTCGGACGCTCCGGTGGCGATCAGCGAGAAGCTGCGCAAGAAGCTGCTCAAGGTCAACTCCGCCAAGGACACCCGCGGCCGGCTCGCCGCCCTTGCGGCGATCCGCCCCGGCGACATCGGGCTGTCGATCCCGCAGAACGGCGAGCCGCGCACCGGTCTGTCGATGGGCGAGCACGCCGCGCTCACTGCTCTGGAGTGGCAGATCGGCCGCGAGGAGCAGGACGAGCTGGCCGCGGCCTCGCACCAGCACCTCGCCGCGGCCTACGACAGGGGCTTCGAGGACGACCTGATCACGCCGTTCCGGGGCCTCGAGAAGGACAACAACCTCCGTCCCGACTCGTCGGTCGAGAAGCTCGCCAAGCTCAAGCCGGTCTTCGGCAAGGGCGAGTCGGCCACGATGACGGCCGGCAACTCGACGCCGCTGACCGACGGCGCCTCGACCGTGCTGCTGGCCTCCGAGGAGTGGGCCGAGGAGCACGACCTCGAGCCGTTGGCCTACCTCACGGCCTACGAGACGGCGGCCGTCGACTACGTGCACGGCGGGGAGGGGCTGCTGATGGCCCCGGCGTACGCCATGGCGCGGATGCTGGCCCGCGAGGGCCTCTCGCTGCAGGACTTCGACTTCTACGAGATCCACGAGGCGTTCGCCTCGCAGGTGCTCTCGACGCTCAAGGCCTGGGAGGACCCGGTCTTCTGCAAGGAGCGGCTCGGCCTCGACGCGCCGCTGGGCTCGATCGACCGGTCCAAGCTCAACGTCACCGGCTCCTCGCTCGCGGCGGGCCACCCGTTCGCCGCCACCGGCGGTCGGATCGTGCCGGTGCTGGCCAAGCTGCTCGCTCAGTCCGAGGGCGGCACCGGCCGCGGCGTGATCTCGATCTGCGCGGCCGGCGGCCAGGGCGTCACCGCGGTCCTCGAGCGGGCATAGCGACGATCCCGGACCAGCTCGGTCACAGGGCAGCGACGATCTTCTCGACCGCGGCGCGCGACTGCTCGTCGGAGACGTTGGGGAGCACGTCCTCCCACAGCGGCAGGAACGCGCCCATCGCCTGCAGCATGCCGAGCGGCCGAGGGATCAGCCAGACGTGGAAGTGAGCGCCGCCGTCGCCCCACCGGTATAGGTGGACCCGACCCACGTCGGGCACGGCAGACAGCATGGCCCGCTCGACGCGCGCGACGAGCGGTCCGAACGCGGCGGCGACGGCCTCGGGGAGGTCGGAGAAGGAGTCGGCATGCACCCGGCTGGCGAGCCAGAGCGTGCCCGGCAGGCTGCACCCCACCGGGGCGTGGACCGTGAAGTGGTCGTCGCCCCACGCGGCCGGTGAGGAGGTCGCCTCGCAGATCCGGCAGGGGTCGCCACCCGGCTCGCCCCGCCGCGGCGGCTCGGGCACGACCCGAGGTGCGGGGTCTCGGGCGGTCAGTGGTCCGGCGTACGGCAGGCTCATGACCTCACGGTGCGTCGCGACGGTTCGGCCGTGCTTGATCGCGGTTGCGGGTCAGCCCGCGAGCGAGGCGATCTGCGTGACCCGCGCGACGTCGACACCGATCCCGATGCCGGACTTGGCCAGCAGGGGATAGCGACCGACCCGCGGCACGGTGACGTAGCCGGCGCTGTCGAGCACGGCGAGCTCGTGGTCGACGGCGTGCAGGAACGCCGCGCAGCGTTCGGCATCGAGCCCGCGCGGCCAGATCAACGCCTTGCTCAGCACGTCCTCCCGACGGGCCTCCAGCTCGGCCGCCGCCGCCTCGAGGAGGGCCCGCATCCGTTCCACCGCCGCCTCGTCCGCCACGTCGCCAACGCTAGGTGCGACCACCGACATCTAGCCGGTGGCCGCCGCGTCAGCGCGAGGCGAGAGCCAGCGCCGAGGCGACGAGGTAGTGCCGGACCTGGTCGGGGGAGATCTCGCCGACCGTCGGGATGCCAGGCGCCGACTCGGTGACCAGGATGCCGACCCGAGCGAGCTGGAGGGCGCCGAGGCCGCTGGCGTAGAGGGTGTTGGCGAGCAGGTTGGGGTCCTCGACCCGGAACTCGCCGGACTCGACGCCGGCCTGCAGGGTCGCCACCAGGATCGCGAGGCAGCCGGAGATGCCGCGACCGAGCCGGAACAGCGCGCTCTCGGACACCTCGTCGAGCAGCTCGGGTCCGCGGCGCCGCATCAGCGCCTGCGCGCAGTCGATGAACGCCGGGTGGGCGAGCCCGTAGTCGACGAACGCGCCGACCAGCGCCTCGAGCCGCTGCGGGGCCGGTGCCCCGGGCTCGTCGGCGGCCTCGAGCGCCTCGTGGAGCTCGTCGAGGTAGCTGACCAGGGTGAGCGCGAACAGCTCCTCCTTGCCAGAGAAGTGCCGGTAGACGATGGCCCGGTTGATCCCCACCGCGGCGGCGATGTCCTCGATCTGTGCCTCGCGCACGCCCTTCTCGTCAAAGAGCGCGCGGGTGGCAGCGATGATCTCCTTCTCGCGCACCCGGCGCCGCGCCGCGGCGGCCGAGCGGCGACCGTCGGTCTCGGGCGCGCGCGTGCTCATGGAGCGATGGTAGGGCTTGTGCAACTCCGAGTTGCACAAGTGTGACGGGATTCCTAGCCGCATGCTCCTAGAGCAGGTCGGCGCCGCCGGTGGGGTCGGCTACGGGCGCGGCGACCGGCTCCAGAGGCGACCCGCCGGCGCGGACGTCGTCGCGGACCTGGTCGCGCAGCGACACCACGATCTGCAGCGCGCTGAGCGTCATGACCGTCGCGATGATCCAGAAGATCGTCCGGTAGTCGAGCACGCTCACCAGGACCGCTCCCACGGCCAGCGACACCGTCTGCGGACCGGAGAGCAGGACGTCACTGGTCGCCGATACCCGCCCGATGAGGTGGGTCGGGGTGCGGCGCTGCATCAGCGTGGTGAAGGCCACGAAGGTCCAGGGGATGGCGACCCCGAGCACCACCACCCCGATCATGGCGACGCCCAGGCTCGGCGCCAGCGCGACCGCGGCCGTCCCGAGGGCCATGGTCACCAGCCCGACGCTGGTCGCCGCGACCTCGCCGAGGCGGCGTACGACGAGGCTCGACGTGATCCCGCCGGCGACCGCACCGATGCCCTGGACGGTCACGATCACGCCGGCGAAGGTCGGAGCCTTGTCGAAGGCGTCGAGGACGGCGTAGATCGAGGACTCGAAGAACCCGATCACCAGGATCGAGGTGCCGAGCCCGGTCAGCACGTTGCGCAGCACCCGGTCGCCGCGGATGAACCGGAGACCGGCAACCACCTCGTCGCGGAACCCCGTCCGCGACGGTGGGGCCGCCTCCTCGACGGCGATCGTCGCGACGAACAGTGCGGCGACGACGAACGACGCGGCGTCGACGACCGCGACCAGCCACCCGCCCGCGGTGGCGAAGATCGCCGCCCCGACCAGAGGCCCGAACAGCCGGAACGCCTCCCTGGTCGTGGCGAGGCTGGAGTTGGCGTCGACGAGCAGCTCCTCGGGCAGCAGCTCCTTGAGCAGGCCGTTGACCGCGGCGGGCAGCACCGTGAACGAAACGCCGTAGAGGAACGCCACCGCCCAGATCAGCCAGACGTCGCTCTCGTCACGCACCAGCACCAGCGGCAGCACCACGACCGCGCTGGCCAGGTTGCCCCACACCAGGATCGGCCGGCGGGGCAGCCTGTCGACCCAGACGCCGAGCAGCGGACCGCCCAGCGCGGGCAGCACCATGAAGAAGAAGGTGAAGCCGGCCAGCGCGTTGGAGCCGGTGAGGGTCTTCACCCACATGCTCAGCACCAGCAGCATCACCGAGTCGCCGAGCATCGAGGTGCCGAGCCCGGCGAAGAGCCGGGTGTAGCCCGGCTCGGCGAACAGCCGCCTCATGCCTCCTCCACGCCAGGGAAGTAGGTGAGCACGCCCCACGTCACGAACTCGCACAGCCGAGCTCCCGGCGGGCGCTCGGTGGGGTCGGTCAGCCGCTCGATGTGGCGGTCGAGGACGGCGAGGATCGCGTCGTTCATCTCGCGCAGCTCGCTCGGCGTCAGCCAGGCGACCATCTCGCTCCCGGACTGCGCCTTGCGCCACTCCTCGCTCTCCTCGGGCAGCCGCCGCTGCGACTCGTGCAGCCGGTCGATCGCGCGGCCCATCGTGACCTGGGAGAGCGCGTGCGCGGCGCGCCGCTCCTCCGGTGAGGTCGACGCGTGCTCGTCGTCCCACTGGAAGCCGAGCCCGGGCACCTGCCACGGCCGTTGCCGGCCCTTCCCGCCCTCGGCCTCCTCGACGAAGCCGTGCTGAGCGAGCTTGCGCAGGTGCCACGAGCAGTTGGCCGGGGACTCGTCGAGTCGGTCCGCGAGCTCGGTCGCGGTCAACGGCCCCGCGATCGAGAGCAGCTCGATGATCGCCATCCGGACCGGATGGGCCAGGGCCTGCAGCTCACGAGGGTCGCTGAGCCGGCGATGGGGTTCGGGCATGCATCGAAACTACTCTTTCGAAAGGATCGTTGCAATGATCCCGGATCAGCTGTACGCACGTCGGCTGATCCGAGCGTGCTCGAGCCTCACCCGCCTTCCGGCTGCAGCCGATCTGCACACGTAGGGCCGCGCTGCGGGCCGGGCTGCGGCCTGCGGTGAGCGACGCGAAATCTCTGATGCGGACCGTTCAACCTGCCGGCCCGCCCACATCGTCCATCAGGTGGAGGAAGATCCAGCACGAGGAGTCTTCATGGCGGCACGTCGCGAGCAGGACGCCGCGGCCTTCTCGGAGTTCGTGGCCGGGAGGTCGGGCGCGCTGTTCCGCACGGCGCTGCTCGTCGTCGGCGATTACCAGCTCGCCCAGGACCTCGTGCAGGAGTCGCTGGCCAGGACCTATGTCGCCTGGCCCCGCCTGCGCGAGGTCGCGAACGCCGAGGCTTACACCCGGCGCGTGATCGTGACTACCGCGATCTCGTGGCGGCGCCGCCGTTCCTTCCACGAACGTCCCACCGATCTCCTCCCCGACCCCGGGGTACCCGACGGCACGTCGCTCCTGGACGAGCACGACGCGCTATGGGGCGCGCTCCGCTCGCTTCCACCGCGGCAGCGCGCGGCCGTGGTGCTTCGGTTCTGCGAGGACCTCCCGGAGGCGCGCACGGCCGAACTGATGGGCTGCTCGGTGGGCAGCATCAAGCGGCACACCTCCCTGGGTCTGACCAAGCTGCGGACCCGGCTCGGCCCCACGGTCGACCTGCCCGGCTCCCCACCTCCCGACCAACCGGCGGTGATCGCATGACCACGTCCCTGCGTGACCTGGGGCGGCGCCTCGACGACGTCGTCCCTCCCGAGGTCGACCTCGCGGATGTCGTGCGCCGGGGCGAGCTGCGGCTGCGCCGTCGACGCGCCGGAGTCGTCGCCGGGGCCGCTGCCGCCGTCGTGCTCGCGGTCACGGGGGCAGCCGTCGTCACTCGGCACGACGACCACGCGGCGCCCCCCGTCGTGGAGCTGCCGCACCGCACCGACCCCAACCCCGCTCCCGCGCCCGCACCGGCGCAGCGCCGGCTCGTCTACGCCGACCTGTACGACGGCCGGCCGACCACCCGGGTGCACGTGGGCTCGAGCACCGTCGACATGCCGGTGCCGTTCCAGTGGCTCGACGCCACCGACGACGGCGCTGTGGTGACGACGCAGAGCGGGCGGATCTTCTTCACCGACGGCGGCTCGATCACCGAGATCGGCACCCTGGGTTTCCGGACCGAGACCTACCGCAGCGGAGGCCTGGTCCGAGCCGGCCACACCGGGTCGCTGGTGACGTGGTTCGACTCCTCCGACCCGAAGACGCCGGCCCTCGTCGTCTACGACACGAGCGAGCTCCGTGTCGTGGCCAGGCACCCGGTGCCGAGGTGCAAGTACCTGTGCAGCACCCAGGTCCTGGTCGGCGGCCGCGTCTACTGGAGCGACTCCTGGATCGCCTACGGCAACACCGATCTCCGTGGCGCCTCGGTCTTCGACCTGTCGACCGGGACCGACTCGCCCGGTGACGCGGAGACGCTCGCGGCCGACGTCCGCGCCACGGGCCGCGGCGTCGTCGTCGGCCGGACCGCCGACTCTGGTACCGCGATGCTCAGCACCACCTTCACCGCGGACCACGGGCGGCTGGTCGGGGATCAGGGCCGCGCGACGTACGACCTGGCCACTGGCGAGGCTCTCGAGCTCCGGGTGCCGGACGACATCGTGGACGGCGCCGGCTTCGACCTCGTGCAGTGGCTGGACGACAACCGATTCGTGCTCCGAGGCGGCGCCCTGGACGGCTACGTCGACAACCTGTTCGTCTGCGACAACGACCGGGGCACCTGTCGGCAGGCGGCGCCGTCGGTCCGAGTGCTGCCGGATGGCTACGGTGGAGAGCCGCGACGCATCGTCAACGACCGCATCGTCAACATGTGAGCCGGCTCGCGGACCACGAGGTCCTGAAGCGGATCGTGCTGCCAAGCTGGGAGCGTGGGCCCGCTTCGAAAGAGCAGGTCAGCGCGTCGGAAACCCCTGGTTGTCGCTCAAGAGCCTCGGCAGGCTGCCAACGGCACACCCGGGCACGACCAGTCCTCTTGCGCGCTCAGCGCCCGCGTCAAACTGGGCTAGACGCTCTCACCTCGACCGCGTACGTGCCACCAAGGACGTCAGAGAAGGTTCCGCACCGTCTCGAGCGTGTCGGCCTGGTCTGCGGTCTTGTCGTCGCGGTAGCGGACGACGCGGGCGAACCGCAGTGCCAGGCCGCCGGGGTAGCGCGTCGAGCGCTGCAGCCCGTCGAAGGCGATCTCGACCACCTGCTCGGGCCGTAGGTGGACGACGTGGTGGTCGCGGACGCCGGCCGGGTCGAGGGCCAGCTCGGTGAACCGCTCGGTCTGCCAGGCGAGCATCTCGTCGGTCATCCCCTTGAAGGTCTTGCCCAGCATCACGAAACCGCCCTCGGCCGAGCCGTCGCGGGCTCCGAGATGGATGTTGGAGAGCCAGCCGCGGCGCCGGCCGGAGCCCCACTCGACCGCGAGCACGACCAGGTCGAGGGTGTGGACCGGCTTCACCTTGACCCACGCCGCACCGCGTCGGCCGGCGTCGTAGGGCGCGGCGAGGTTCTTGACGACCACGCCCTCGTGGCCCAGCTCGAGCACGCGTGAGGTGAAGGCCTCGGCCTCGGCGAGGTCGGCTGTCACGACCCGCGGCACGAGATGCTCCTCCGGCACCAGCTCCGCGAGCGCGGCCAGCCGCTCGGAGCCGGGGGAGTCGACCAGGTCGCGGCCGTCGAGGTGGAGCAGGTCGAAGAAGTACGGCGTCAGGTGGACGCCCTCGCTCATCGCGGCGCGGGACGCGGTCTCCTGGAACGGTCGCGGCCGGCCCTGGTCGTCGAGGGCCAGGACCTCGCCGTCGAGCACGAACGCTGAGGCAGGGAGCTCGCGTGCCACGGAGACCACCTCGGGCAGCCGCGCGGTGATGTCCTCGAGCGAGCGGGTCGCAACCAGTACGTCGTCGCCGTGGCGGTGCACCTGGATGCGGACGCCGTCGAGCTTCGTGTCGACGGCCACCGGGCTGTCGGGACCACCGCCAGCCTTGGCCATTGCGGCCTCGACCGTCGTGGCGCTGGAGGCCAGCATCGGGAGCACCGGACGGCCGACCTGGAGGACGAACTTCGCAAGTGCCTCCTCGCCACCGGTGAGCGCAGCCGCCGAGACCGCGACGGTCGAGCCGGCCATCATCGCGGCGCGGCGTACGGCGGCCAGGGGCACCGCGCCGGCGGCGGCCAGTCCCTCCTGCACCAGTGAGTCGAGAGCGCCCTGCCGTACCTCCCCGGTCACGATGCCGCGCAGCCACGGCTGCTCGTCGGCCGTCGCTCGCCCGAACAGCTCGGCCGTCGCGTCGGCGCGGGACTGCTGCGAGCCAGAGCCGGCGAGCGCCGCGATCCGGTCGAACGCCTCGTGCACCTCCAGGACCGTCAGCGACGGCTCGGCCGCGGGCGGTGGCAGCGACTGCATCGACCGCCAGCCGAGCCCGGTGCGGCGCTGGCGGAGCGAGCCCGCGAGGTAGGAGGTGACGGTCCGGATCTCCTCGGGGTCGGCCGTCGCGACCCGCGCCAGCAGCTCGGCGAGAGCGGCGGTCTTCGCCTTGCGGGAGCGCGTCGAGGCGACCTCGGTGGAGGTGGCCACGACATCGGCGAGCAGCATGGTGCGGACTCCTTCTCCACCATCGTGGTCGGTGCGTGTCCCCGGCGCGGTGCCCCGTTCGTCAAGAAGATGTCAGACGACACCGACATCGATCGACCAACCACGACGACAGGAGCCGACGTGCACTACGCACTCTTGATCTACACCGACCCGCACGCCCAGGACGGCGACACCGACGAGCAGCGCCAGGCCGTGACGGAGGAGTACCTCGCGATCAGGGACGACCCTCGGGTCTTCGCTGGTGGGCACCTGCAGCCGGTCGAGGCTGCGAGCACCGTCCGCGTCGCCGACGGCACGGCGCTCGTGACCGACGGCCCGTTCGCCGACACCAAGGAGGTCTTCGCGGGCTACTACCTTCTGGAGGCAGACGACCTCGACGGCGCCCTCGAGGTGGCCGGCCGGGTCCCGGCGGCCCGGATGGGCGGCGGCGTCGAGGTGCGGCCGTTCATGATGCCGCCCCACTGAGCAGGAGCCCCGCCATCGCACGCGACCCCGACCCCACCCCGGACCTGGAGCGGATCTTCCGGGAGCAGTGGGGTCGGGTCCTCGCCTCCCTCGTCGGCTCGCTGCGGGACCTCGACCTCGCCGAGGACGCCGCGCAGGAGGCGTTCGCCGCGGCGGCCGAGCGCTGGCCGCGCGACGGCGTACCGGCCAACCCGGTCGGCTGGCTGGTGCGGACCGCACGCAACGCCGCCGTCGACCGGCTGCGTCGCCGCCGAACGCTGGAGGCGAAGCTTCCGCTGCTCGACCGTCATGACGTGGAGGAGCCCGTGGACCACGACCTGGAGCTGCTCCTGAGTGACAGCTCGATCCCCGACGAGCGTCTCGAGCTGCTGTTCACCTGCTGCCACCCCGCGCTCGCGCAGGACGCACAGGTCGCGCTCACCCTGCGTGCCGTCGGCGGCCTCACCACCGAGGAGATCGCCGCGGCGTTCCTGGTCGCGCCCGAGACGATGAAGCGCCGGCTCACCCGGGCCAAGCAGAAGATCAGCTCCGCGGCGATCCCCTTCCGGGTGCCCCCGGACCACCTGCTGCCCGACCGGCTCGCCGTCGTCCTGGCCGTCGTCTACCTGATCTACAACCAGGGGTACGGCGGCCGGGTCGACCTGGCGGCCGAGGCGATCCGGCTCGGCCGGGTCCTGGTCGCCCTGATGCCCGACGAGCCCGAGGTGCGCGGCCTGCTCGCGCTGATGCTCGCCCACGACGCCCGCCGGGCGGCGCGCACGGCCGGCGACGAGCTGGTGCTGCTCCAGGACCAGGACCGATCGCTGTGGGACGCCGCCCAGCTCGCCGAGGCGCAGCGGCTCACCGACCGGGCCATCAGCGGCCGAGGTCCCTACGCGCTGCAGGCCGCCATCGCCACGCTCCAGACCCAGGAGCCGATCGACTGGCAGCAGGTCGCCGCGCTCTACGCCGAGCTCGCGGCTCGCACGGGCTCACCGGTGGTCGAGCTCAACCGCGCCGTCGCGATCGCCGAGTCCGGTGACGCCACGGGAGCCCTGGCGCTGGTGGACTCGCTCGACCCGGACCGGCTCGCTGGATACCAGTACCTCCACTCCACGCGCGGCGAGCTGCTGCGTCGGCTGGGCCGTCGCGCGGAGGCGCGGTCGGCGTACTCGCGCGCCCTGGAGCTGACCGCTGACGAGAGGGAGCGACGGTTCCTCCGGCGCCGGCTCGAGGGGCTCGGAGACGACGGGTCGTAGGGTGCCGTGTGCACCTCGACCCGGGACCCCTCGTCGTCCTGCTGGTGCTGCTGGCCGCGGTCATGCACGCGACGTGGAACGCGATCGCGCACTCGGCCGAGGACCGGCTGGTCGGCTTCGCCCTGATCTCGATCTCGACGCTGGTGCTCGGGACCGTCATGGTGCTGGTCGGCGAGCCGGTCGGGTGGCACTACTTCTGGTTCGCGGCGCTCTCGGCGAGCCTGCACGTCGCCTACCTGCTCCTGCTGATGGCCAGCTACCAGGTCGCGGACCTGAGCCGCGCCTACCCCCTCTCGCGCGGCACCGGCGTCGCGCTCACCGCACTCGCCTCGATCGTGCTGCCCCGCTCGCCGCTGGGTGTCGACGTGGTGCTCGGCACCGGGCTCGTCGTGCTCGGGCTCGTCGGCGTGACCTTGGCCGGGCCGTCCCTGACCCGGCGCGACTCGCTCGGCATCGCCACCGCGCTCGGCACCGGGGTGGCGATCGCCGGCTACACGGTCGTCGACGGGCTCTCCGTCTCCGGTGGCGCACCCGTGGTCGCCTACGGCGGGTGGCTGATGCTGCTTCAGTCGTGGGTGGTCCCGCTGTACGCCGTCCTCAAGCGCGGTCGAGCGCTGCGCTCGGTGACCCCGCGCCAGGCCGCGCGCGGTCTCACCGGCGGAGCGGTCTCGCTGGTCGCCTACGCGCTGGTCCTGCTCGCCCAGACCAGCGGAGCGCTGGCCGCCGTCGCCGCCCTGCGCGAGCTGAGCATCGCGCTCGGCGTGCTGATCGGCGCCTTCGTGCTGCACGAGGCCGCAGCACGCAGGCGGCTGCTGCCCGCGCTGGTGCTCACCTCGGGAGCGGTGGTCCTGGCGCTGAGCATCCACTGACGCCGTGGCGGCACTTCTGTAGTGACCCCGGACCTTCTCCGGTGAGATCTCGGTGCAGAAGTTCCGGGGTCACCGGAGATCCGGTGACGCCGCCCGCTCGACTCTTGACCCGGAACGAGAACACGTTCTAGATTGGACAGGTGTCCAGTCAGGTGTCCACCCTTCCACGGCGGGGGCTGAACGCCCGGCAGGCGGAGACCGTCGAGCGGCTGCTCGACGCGGCCGAGGCGGAGCTCGCCGAGGTCGGGACCGAGGCGCTCACGATCCGCACGGTCGCGGGCCGGGCCGGGGTGTCGCCCGCCACGGCGTACACCTACTTCGGCTCGAAGAACCACCTGTTCGCCGAGCTGTTCCACCGCAAGGTCCTGCTCGAGCACCCGGTGGAGGTCTCCGGCCGCACGCCCCGACAGCGGGTCAGCGCGGTGACGACCCACCTGGCCACGGTGCTCGCGGAGCGACCGCACCTCGCCGCCGCCGCGAACCACGCGCTGCTGGGTGCCGATCCCGACGTCGAGCGGCTCCGCGTCGTCATCGGCGCCGAGATCGTCGACCGGTTCCGCCGGGCGCTCGGAGCCGACGCGCGGCCGGAGCTCGTCGACGCGCTGACGCTCGCGCTCACCGGCGCCCTGCTGCAGACCGGCATGGGGCTGATCTCCTACGACGACCTGGCCGGCCGCCTGAACGCCGTCATGGGCACGATCCTGCGGGGCAACGCATGAGCACCGCCACCGAGGCGCCGGTCGTGCTGGACCCCTACGACTACGCGTTCCAGGAGGACCCCTACCCGGTCTACGCCTGGCTGCGTGAGCATGAGCCGCTGCACCACAACCCCGCACTCGACCTCTGGGCGCTGACCCGGCACGCCGACATCGCCGAGGCGGTGCGCACCGAGGGCACCTACTCCAACTCCTGGGGCGTCGCGATCGAGGAGTCGGCGTGGGGCCCGGACGCCCACAAGGTGATGTCGATCCTCGGCATGGACCCGCCGCGCCAGAAGCGGCTGCGATCGCTGGTCTCCCGCGGCTTCACCCCGCGCCGCGTCCACGACCTGCTGCCGCGGATCCAGGAGCTGACCGACCGCTACCTCGCCGAGTGCCTGGAGCACGGCGAGGCGGGTGGGGAGTTCGACTGGATCACCGACTTCGCCGGCAAGCTCCCGATGGACGTCATCTCCGAGATGATGGGCGTGCCCGAGGCCGACCGAGCCGAGGTACGCCGTCAGGCCGACGTCGTCGTGCACCGTGAGGACGGCGTCTACGACGTCCCGCCGGCCGCGATGGACGCCTCGCTCTGGCTGGTCGGCTACTACCAGGCGATGGTCGACCAGCGCCGGCGCGAGCCGTCCGACGACCTCACGTCGGCGCTGATCGAGGCAGAGGTCGACGGCGAGCGGCTCACCGACGAAGACGTCATCGCGTTCCTCTTCCTCATGGTCGTCGCAGGCAACGAGACCACCACCAAGCTGCTCGGCCACGCGCTCTTCCACCTGACCCGTCATCCCGACCAGCTCGAGCGGGTGTTCTCTGCGCCGGACCTCGAGCTGGTCAACCCGTGGATCGAGGAGACCCTGCGTTACGACACCTCGAGCCAGCTGCTCGCTCGCTACCTGCTCAAGGATGTCGAGCTGCACGGACGCGTCGCGCCGCGCGGCTCCAAGCTGCTGCTGAGCCTCGGCTCGGCCAACCGCGACGAGCGGGTCTTCTCGCGCCCCGACGACTACGACATCTCCCGCGACCCCGACGAGCTCGCGAAGATCCTCTCGTTCGGCGGGGGCCGGCACTTCTGCCTCGGCGCCAACCTGGCCCGGCTCGAGGCCCGGGTTGCGCTCACCGCCCTGGTCGAGCGGGTCCGCCGGGTGGAGGTCGACCACGACCGCTGCGTCCGGGTGCACTCGCTCAACGTCCGCGGCTTCGCCTCGGTCCCCATGAAGGTCGAGGTCCGCTGATGGGCAAGTACGACCAGCCCGAACGCCGGCCCGCGGTCGTCACCGGAGCCAGCTCAGGCATCGGCGCCGCGACCGCGCTGCGGCTGGCGCAGGCGGGCTTCCCGGTCGCGCTCGGTGCCCGGCGTACGGACAAGCTCGCCGACGTCGCCTCCCAGATCCGCGCCGACGGCGGCGAGGCCGTCGTCCATGCGCTCGACCTGACCGACGACGACTCGGTGGCCTCCTTCGCGAAGGCCGTGCAGGAGCAGCTCGGCGACATCGAGGTCGTCGTCAGTAATGCCGGCGCGGTCGCGCCCGGGACGATCACCGAGGTCGACCCGGAGCGGTTCACCCGAGAGCTCGACCTCACCGTCGTCGGCGCGCACCGGCTGGTGCGCGCGTTCGTCCCAGCGATGCAGGAGCGACGCCGCGGCGACATCGTCTTCGTCTCCTCCGACACCGCCGTCCGCCCGCGGCCGTTCATGGCGGCGTACTCCGCCGCCAAGTGGGGGCTCGAGGGCATGGTCGTCTCGCTGCAGATGGAGCTCGAGGGCTCCGGCGTCCGGGCGTCGGTGGTCCGGCCCGGCCCGACGTGGAGCGAGATGGGCAGCGACTGGGACCCCGACGACGCAGCGTTCGTGCTCAACCAGTGGGTGCGGTTCGGGCTGGCCCGGCACCCGCACTTCATGAAGCCCTCCGCGATCGCGGACGCGATCACCACGGTGGTGAGCGCACCGCGCGGCGTGCACCTCAACCTCGTCGAGGTCAGCCCCGAAGCCCCAGTTGAGGACGCATGACCGAGATCCAGATGGTCAGCTTCGCGGTGCCCGACGACGGCTACGGCCACCTCGCCGAGATGCGCGTCGACCCGATCGGGCTGTTCCACCGGGTCCGCGAGGAGTGCGGCGACCTCGGCCGGTTCCGGCTGGCCGACCGCGACGTCGTGATGGTCACTGGCGCCGAGGCCAACGAGCAGTTCTTCCGCGCGCCGGACTCGACGCTCGACCAGGCGGCGGCGTACCCGTTCATGACCCCGATCTTCGGCAAGGGCGTCGTCTTCGACGCCAGCCCCGAGGAGCGCCAGCAGATGCTGAAGAACCAGGCGCTCCGCGGCGACATGATGCGCGGCCACGCGCAGACGATCGAGGCCGAGATCCGCCGGATGGTGGCGCCGTGGGGCGACGAGGGTGAGATCGACCTCCTCGACTGGTTCGCGGAGCTGACGATCTACACCACCTCGTCGTGCCTGATCGGCAAGCCGTTCCGCGAGGAGCTCGACTCGTCGTTCGCGCAGGCCTACCACGAGCTCGAGCGCGGCACCGACGCGATCGCCTACGTCGACCCGTACGCCGACATCGAGTCGTTCCGGGCCCGCGACGCGGCGCGCGAGCGGCTGGTCGCGCTGGTGCAGGGGATCATCGACCGGCGGGTCGCCCGGGGCAAGGTCCCGCGCGAGGAGCGCGATCTGCTCGACGTGCTGATCTCGATCGAGATGAGCGCCGACTACATCACCGGCGTCTTCATCTCGATGATGTTCGCCGGCCACCACACCTCCTCCGGCACCGCGGCGTGGGCACTGATCGAGCTGATGCGCCACCCCGAGGTGCTCGAGGACGTGGTCGCCGAGCTCGACGACCTCTACGCCGACGCAGATGGAAACGGCGCTGTGGAGATCTCGTTCCAGGCGCTCAGGTCGATCCCGCGGCTGGAGGCAGCTCTCAAGGAGACGCTCCGGCTGCATCCGCCGCTGATCATCCTGTTACGGGTGGTGCAGGAGCAGATCGAGCTGGCCGGCCACACCATCCCGCCCGGGACCATGGTCGCCGCGTCGCCGCGGGTCTCCAACCGGATCGCCGAGGACTTCCCCGAACCGGACCTGTTCGACCCGACCCGCTACCTCGACCCGCGCCAGGAGGACCTCCAGAACCGCTGGACCTGGATCCCCTTCGGCGCCGGCAAGCACCGCTGTGTCGGCAACGCGTTCGCGATGATGCAGCTCAAGGCGATCTTCTCGGTGATCCTGCGCGACTACGAGTTCGAGATGGTGCAGCCGTCCGAGGACTACCGCGACGACACCTCCAAGATGGTGATCCAGCTCGCCCAGCCGGCCCGGGTCCGCTACCGCAGGAGGTCGCGATGACCGGCCGGCCGGTGTCGGAGTCACCGGTTAACCGGGGACTTTGTCGCTTCTACAGCGAAGTTTCGGTGCAGAAGTGCAGGTTTCACCGGTTAACCGGTGAATCCTGCAGCAGCAGGGGGACCGCATGAGGGTCGTCGCCGACCTCGACCTGTGCCAGGGGCACCAGATGTGCCAGGGCGAGGCACCCACCGTGTTCGGGTTCGACGAGGACGCCGACCGTGTCACGGTCCTCGACGAGCACCCCGACGAGTCACTGCGGTCGGCCGTCGAGGCCGCCGTCCGCTACTGCCCGGCGATGGCCCTGAGCATCGAGGAGAACCATGAGTGACGTGACGCGCGCCGAGATCGAGGAGTTCTGGGAGAGCTGGCTGGAGGTCAACCGCGAGGCCGAACGGATCGGCGACTGGACGATCATGGCCGACTGGTACGCCGAGGACGCGACGTACGGCTGGATGTACACCCCCGACGAGCACTTCATGGCCGTCGGCCGCGACCAGATCCGCGACCTGGCCATCGGCCAGGAGATGGCGGGCCTCGACGGCTGGCACTACGACTACCAGTGCACGATGGTCGACGAGGCCAAGGGGATGGTGCTCGGCTTCTGGAAGCAGCGGTCCGGAATCACCGACGACGCGACCGGCAAGGAGTTCGAGATCCTCGGCATCGGCGGCTCGTGGTTTGGCGTGGAGCGGCAGACGACTGGCCAAGATCGAGGACAGCTGAAGTTCGCGTGGCAGCGCGACTGGTTCGACCTCGGCTCGACCGCCACGACCTTCCTGGCGATCGCCGGCTCCGGCAAGGCGCCGCAGGGGCTGCTCGACCGGATGAAGGTCAACGGGCGCGAGCAGCCCGGCCACTACGCCTACGACGAGCTGCCCTCGACGCTGTGGCCGCCGCCGGTCGAAGCGGGGCAGTACGTCACGCAGGAGAGCGCCACATGACGACGCCGCCCGCGCACCTGGTCATCGACGGCAAGCTGGTCCCCTCGAGCGACGGCGCGACGTACCCGATCCTCAACCCGACCACCGGCGCCGAGATCGGGCAGGCGCCGGACGCCACCGCCGCCGATGTGGACGCCGCGATCGCCGCTGCGCGTCGCGCGTTCGACGACACCGACTGGTCCACCGACGTCGGGCTCCGGGTGCGCTGCCTGCGCCAGCTGCACCAGGCGCTGCTCGACCACGCCGACGACTTCCGCGCCCTGACCACGGCCGAGGTCGGGATGCCGGCGTTCATGCAGACCGCCGCCGGCTTCGACGTGCCCGTCGAGGGGCTGGCGTGGGTCGCCGACCTGGCCGAGTCCTACGCCTACGAAACCGACCTCGGCGTGGCCGCCCCGATGGGCATCCGGAGCCGGCGGACCGTACGCCGCGAAGCCGTCGGCGTCGTCGCCGCTATCACGCCGTGGAACGTGCCGACGCAGATCAACCTCGCCAAGGTCGGCCCGGCGCTGGCCGCCGGCTGCACCGTCGTGCTGAAGCCGGCGCCGGACACCCCATGGCTCGCCTGCGAGCTCGGCCGGCTGGCCGCCGAGCACACCGACCTGCCTCCGGGCGTGCTCAACGTCGTCTGCCCGCGCGACAACGCGGTCGCGTCGGTGCTGGCCAGCGACCCCCGCGTCGACATGGTCTCGTTCACCGGCTCGACGGCGACCGGGCGGGCGATCATGGCCGCCGCCGCGCCGACCCTCAAGAGGGTCTTCCTCGAGCTCGGCGGCAAGTCCGCGGCCATCGCGCTCGACGACGCCGACGTGGCGTCGGTCGCCGGTGCGACGGCGTTCGCCGCCTGCATCCATGCCGGCCAGGGCTGCGCGATCACCACGCGCCTGGTGGTGCCGCGGGAGAGGTACGACGAGGCGGTGCAGGTGGCCGCGGCGACGATGGAGTCGATCGGCGCCAAGGACCCCGCCGACCCCACCGCCATCTGCGGCCCGGTCATCTCGGAGGCCCAGCGGGACCGCGTCGAGTCCTACCTGCGCACGGCGGTCGAGGAGGGCGGCACCTTCGCCACCGGCGGCCACGTCATCGACCGCGACGGCTTCTGGGTCGAACCGACGGTCGTGGCCGGCCTCGACAACACCAGCCGCCTGGCCCAGGAGGAGATCTTCGGGCCGGTGCTGGTCGTGATCGCGCACGACGGCGACGACGACGCGGTGCGGATCGCCAACGAGTCGGCGTACGGCCTCTCCGGCTCGGTCGACTCCGCCGACCTGGAGCGGGCCAGGGCGGTGGCCCGGCGGATCCGGACCGGCACGCTCGCCGTGAACGGCGGGGTGTGGTTCAGCCCGGACGCGCCGTTCGGCGGCTACAAGCAGTCCGGCGTCGGCCGCGAGATGGGTGTGGCCGGCTTCGAGGAGTACCTGGAGACCAAGACGATCGCCGAACCAGCATGAGAGGCCCGGCATGAGCACTCGTTTCGAACGCAAGGTCGCCGTCGTCACCGGCGCGGCGCAGGGGATCGGCGAGGCGTACGCGCGGGCGCTCGCGGCCGAGGGCGCGTCGGTCGTGGTGGCCGACCTCAACGCGGAAGCGGGGGAGAAGGTCGCGGCCGACATCGGCGGCCTGTTCGTGCGCACCGACGTCTCCTCGGCCGAATCGGCCGCGGCGATGGTGGAGGCGACCGTGGCGGCGTACGGCGGCATCGACTGCCTGGTCAACAACGCGGCGATCTATGGAGACATGCAGTTCGACCTGCTGATCAGCGTGGACTGGGACTACTACCGGAAGTTCATGTCGGTGAACATGGACGGCGCGCTGGTGATGACCCGGGCCTGCTACCGGGAGATGCAGAAGCGGGGCGGCGGCTCGATCGTCAACCAGAGCTCGACCGCGGCCTACCTCTACTCGGGCTTCTACGGCCTGGCCAAGACCGGCGTCAACGGGCTGACCCAGCAGCTCGCTCACGAGCTCGGCGGGATGGGCATCCGGGTCAATGCGATCGCGCCCGGCCCGACCGACACCGCCGCCACCCGCACCCAGGCGGGCGACGCGGCGAAGGAGCTGGTCAAGGGGCTCGCGATCAAGAGGATGGGCCAGCCCGAGGACGTGGTCGGCGCCTGCCTGTTCCTGCTGTCCGAGGAGTCGGCATGGGTGACCGGCCAGATCATCGCGGTCGACGGCGGGCAGACCTTCCGCCCATGACGCTCTCGGTGGGGTTCGTGGGTCTCGGCAACATCGGCAAGCCGATGGCGCTGCGGCTCGTCGGCGAGCTCGACCTGCGGGTCAACGACGTGGTGCCGGAGCCGGTCGCCGAGCTCGTCGCGGCGGGCGCTGCAGCGGCCGCGTCGGTGGCCGAGGTCGCGGACGTCGACGTGCTCTGCGTGATGGTGCGCGACGACGAGCAGGTCCGTGCCGTGGCGGCGCAGGTGCTCGCGTCGGGCGCACACCCGGTGGTCGTCGTGCACTCGACCGTCTCGCCGTCCACGCCGGGCGAGCTGGCGGCGCTCGGGCTCCGAGTCCTCGACGCACCTGTCAGCGGCGGCCCGATGGGCGCCGCAGACGGCACCCTGGCGATCATGGTCGGCGGCGACGAGGCGGCGTACGCCGTGGCGGAGCCGGTCCTGCAGCGGATGGGCACCAAGGTCGTGCACGGCGGACCGCTCGGTGCCGGCACCCGGATGAAGCTCGCCCGCAACCTGATCCACTTCGTCGCTTTCACCGCGGTGACCGAGGCGCAGCGGCTCGCGGAGGCGTCAGGGCTCGACCTGCTCGCGCTGGGAGAGGTGGTCCGGCACACCGACGCGATCACCGGTGGGCCCGGCGCGATCATGTACCGCGACACCACGGCCCCGCTGGCCCCGGACGACTTCTGGCACGGCGTCTTCGACCACGTCCGGGCGCTGGGGGAGAAGGACCTCTCGTTCGCGATCGAGCTGGCCGACACACTGGGCGTCGACGTACCCCTCGCGCGGGTCTCGCGCGACCACCTCGCAACAGGACTGGGGCTCTAGAGATGGGCAAGTTCGACGACCTCCCCGACGAGCGCCGCCGCGGCCTGGAGCGGATGGAGGAGGTCTATGGCTTCGAGATGACCGACGGGACCGGCGACTTCTTCCGCTACACCGCCGACCACCTGTTCGCCGACGTATGGAGCCGCCCGGGGCTCTCCGACCGCGACCGCCGGCTGCTGCTGATCGGGCTGCTGGCCGGGACGGGCGCCCACGACGTGCTCACCATCCAGGTCCCGGCGGCGCTGAGCTCCGGCGACCTCGACGCCGAGGCGCTGCGCGAGATCGTGATCTTCCTGTGCCACTACGCCGGCTGGCCCACCGGCGCCCGCCTCAACGGCCTGGTCGAGGAGACGATCGCCAAGGCGCAGCGGGCGTGACGGTCCGCTTCGAGGAGCTCCCGCAGGGAGACACCGGGCTGCTCTCCGCGCGGCCGGGGCCGGACCTGGCGGCGGCCGGTTACGTCGAGCGGGAGTACGTCGCGCGCGGCACGGCGGTCTCGTTCGGCGGTCACGAGCCGGCGGCGTACGCCACCCGGGTCGTGGTCCGGCGGCCGGCCGCACCCGGTTCGTTCAGCGGGACGGTCGTCGTCGAGTGGCTCAACGTCTCGTCGGGCGCCGACGCGGCGCCGGACTGGAGCTACCTCGCCGAAGAGATCGTCCGGCGCGGTCATGCGTGGGTGGGTGTGTCGGCGCAGTTCGCCGGCGTGGAGGGTGGCGAGGCCGCCGTTGGTGTGTCGTATGTGAGCCCCGACGGGCTCCGGGCCCTCGAGCGCTACGCGGCGCTGCATCATCCCGGCGACGCCTACTGCTATGCGATCTACGCCTCGGTCGCCGCTGCTCTAGACGATCGGGGCGGGCCGTTGGCCGACCTCGTGGTCGACGTTCGCCTCGCGATCGGGGAGTCGCAGTCGGCGTTCGCGCTGACCACGTTCGCCAACGTCGTGCACGAGCAGATGCCGGTGTTCGGCGGGTTCCTGATCCACTCGCGTGGTGGCGGCTCGATGCCGCTGGGTGAGCCGGGGCGGGCGGTCGACCCGCGGCGCTATCGCGGCGAGGCCGCGGTCCCGATCCGCGAGGACCTCGACGTCCCGGTCGTCATGGTCCAGACCGAGACCGACGTGGTCGGCGCGCTCAACTACCTGCCGGCCCGGCAGCCGGACTCGGCGTTCGTCCGGCTGTGGGAGGTCGCCGGGTCCGCGCACGCGGACCGCTATGTCATCGGCGAGTTCGAGGAGCTGCTCGGCTGCCCGCGGCCCGTCAACCGCGGCCAGCAGGCCTACGTCGTCCGGGCCGCCCTGCGCTGGCTCGACGGCTGGGCCCGCGGCGGTGACCCGGCGCCATCCGCACCCCGCCTCGAGGTGCAGGGGCGCGCGTTCGTGCTGGACGACGCCGGCAACGCCCGGGGTGGCGTCCGGACGCCGGTCGTGGAGGCGCCCGTCGAGCTCCTGCGCGGCGACACCGACCCGGGCGCGTCGTACCTCTGCCAGCTGTTCGGGAGCACGCTGCCCATGCCGCCCGAGGTGATCCGGGAGCGTTACGCCGACCGGGCGGCCTACCACGCGGCGTACGAGCGGGCCGCCGACGCGGCGGTCGGGGCCGGGTTCGTGCTGGCCGACGATCGCGAGGAGCTCCTGGCCGAGGCCCGCCCGGGGCTGGTTGACGCGGCGTACGCCTGATCGACGCCGTTGTGGAATGGTCCGGGCGGGTCATGTCCGGATGGCCTCGGCTGATGGGATGATCTCCGGCGCCATGGCCTTCGTCCCCCTGCCCTTCCGCGGCTTCTTCAGCGTCCCCATCCTGCGCCGGGCCGCCTTCCACGTGAAGCGGCTGACCAGCGGGCTCGACGCCTCGTTCTTCACCCGCGTCGGCATCGCCCTGCTCGGGGTGCTCATCGCGTCGGCGGCGGTCGTCGACTTCGCCGAGCGCAACAGCGACAACCACTCGTGGAAGACCCTCGGCGGCTTCTTCAGGGAGTTCGGCGGGTGGTTCTACTGGTGCCTGGCCACCGTCATGAGCGCCGGCGCCTCGGATCGCGTCACCACGATCATCGGCTACATCATCGGCTGGCTGCTGATCCTCTTCGGGGTCGGGATCGTCGCCTCGCTCACCGGAGCCCTGGTCGGGTTCCTCATCGACTACCTGCTCAAGGAGGGCCAGGGCATGGGTGCTTCGGGCTACCGGGACCACATCATCGTCTGCGGCTGGAACTCGACCGCGCGGGAGCTGATCCAGGAGCTGTCGACCGACGAGTACACCACCAAGATCGTCGTGATCACCGACGCCGACAAGAACCCCGCGGGTGAGGGCGTCTACTTCGTCAGCGGAGACATCACGACGGCCCACGACCTCAAGCGCGCCGGCATCGAGGACGCCATGGCGGCCGTCGTCTGCCCGGTCGACGGCTCCAACGAGGCCGACATGAAGTCGATCCTCTGCGTGATGGCCATCGAGTCGCTGGCCCCGCACGTGCGCACCGTCGTGGAGGTCAACAACCCCAACCACGTCGAGCACTTCCAGCGCGCGGAGGCCGACGAGATCCTGGTCTCCTCGCAGCTGGTCTCGCGGCTGATGGCGCGCTCGTCGCTCTACCCTGGGCTGGCCGGCCTGGTCACCGACATCGTCTCGGGCGGCGACGGCTCGGAGCTCTACCGGGTCCAGCTGCCCGACTCCTACGTCGGGCTCTCGGTCGACGAGCTCTCCGCCAAGCTGCGCGCCGAGCACCGCGCCACGCTGCTCTCGATCAGCCGCGGCGGCCAGGCCTACGTGAACCCGCCCCAGGACTTCCGCCTGGCCAACGGCGACGACCTGATCGTCGTCGCGGAGTCGCTCGGCACCCTCGAGCCGCTGCAGATGGACCACGACCTCGAGTCGCAGTAGTAATACCCCCGCGAGCTTCGGCCCCCACCCACGACGGACGCTCGCTCCGCTTGGCGGGCTTCGCAGTCCATCGTGGCCGGAGGCCGATCGCGGGGCGCCTCGCTCCGCTCGGAAAGCCGGGTCGCTTCGCTCCCACCGCCCAATTACGCTCCAGTCGGGCCGGTCAGCCGGGGCGCACCCCGGCGATGACGATGTCGGTGCCGCCCTTCCAGGTCACGGCGAGCGTCTCGGCTGCCTCGACGTAGGTGCCGACGATCCGGGCGACGACGACCTCGAGCGGGCCGGCGTTGACGATCGTGAGCGGTCCCTCGTCGTAGCTGCCGACGACGTCGACCGGGGGTACGTCGGCGGCGCTCCCGCTGCCGCGCACCTGCGCGCTGGTCGGGCTCGACTCGGGGCCGTCGCCGAGGTCGTACTCGTGGTCGGCGCCGGTGCCGCCGGTGAGGACCGCCCGCACCAGCTCGCCGACGAACACCGGGTCGCCGCAGCCGTCGTAGACCCAGCGCTTCCCGAGCTCGGAGTGCTCCGTCGTGCCGATCAGGTAGTCCTCGGCCCCCTCGAGCTCGGCGCCCCGGTAGGTGAGTGGCAGGAACAGGGTCGGGACGCCCTCGCCGCCCAGCAGGAAGCCCTCGAGGCCGACCTGCCCGTCCGGGTCGTCGAAGCGGAACGACCCGACCGGCTTGCGGTCGGCGTACCCGTCGTACCAGGAGCAGGTGGGCAGCCAGCCCTCCATCAGCTCGCGCTTGGAGGGGGTCAGGGTCGCGTTCGGGTAGACGATCGCCATGCCCGAGAGCCTAGGGTGTGTCTCCTCATCCGGGGTGGATGCCGGCGTCGTCCAGGCGCGGGCTGCCTGCCCGGGGTCCCCGCGGAAGCGCGAGCGCAGCGAGCGTCTTCCGTGGGGTGGAGCGTGTGATCTGGGCGGCGTCCGGCGCCGCCAGGGATAAGGAGACACACCCTGGGTGTGGCCGCCCAGGGAGGAGCGAAGACCTGCCGAGCTTCGCCGTCTTCCGGTCACCAGCCGGGAGGCAGCGAGGTGAAGTCGGCAGCGCGGCCCTCGGCGAACGCCGCGAGCGCCTCCAGGTTCGCCGGGCCGCCCATCAGCTCGGCGAAGGCGGCGTTCTCACGCTCGCGTGCAGCGGCGATTCCGGCTCGCCGCGGCTCGGTCATGGTCCGTTTCACCGCGACCAGGGAGGAGATCGGCTTGGCGGCCAGCACCTCGGCGTGCCGGCGCGCCTCGTCGAGCAGCGTCTCGGGGGAGCAGACCCGCCAGACCAGCCCCATCGCCAGCGCCTCGTCGGCCGAGACCCACTCCGAGGACTGCAGCAGCCAGGCGGCGTTCTGCCGGCCGACGAGCAGCGGCATGAGGTACGACGAGGCCGCCTCGGGCGCGACGCCGAGGGAGGTGAACGGGCACTTGAGCCGGGCCTGCGACGACATGAACGACAGGTCGGCGAAGCCGAGGATCGTGCAGCCGATGCCCAGGCCGATCCCGTTGACCGCGACGACGAGCGGCTTCGAGAACGCGTCGAGGGCGTCGACCAGCCCCGGGAAGCCGTGCCGGCCCCGCTGGAACGTGGGGTCGGTGGCGATCCGGTGCATCTCGAGCAGGTCGGTGCCCGCCGAGAAGCCGCGGCCGTGGCCGGTCAGCAGCACGACCGCGACCGAGTCGTCGCCGGCCGCCTCGTTGAGCGCGTCGGCCAGCGCGTCGTAGAGCGCCTCGTTGAACGCGTTGAGCGCCTCTGGCCGGTCCAGGGTCAGGGTCCGGACCCGGCTGTCGTCGGCGACCTGCAGCGTCATGGCCGCACCGTAGCGGCGAACGCCCGGTCGAGCGCGCCGAGCCTCTCGTCCTCCATCCGCCCGGCGATCGCGGAGCCCTGGGCCAGCGCGGTCCCGTGGAAGGCGCCCGGGAAGCTGTGCAGCTCGACCGAGACGCCCGCTGCCAGCAGCCGCGCGGCGTAGTCGATCCCCTCGTCGCGAAGCGGGTCCAGCTCGCACGTGAGCACGTACGCCGCCGGCAGCCCGGTCAGGTCGGTGGCGCGCGCCGGCGCGGCGTACTGGTCGGCCTCCCGGTCGCCCAGGTAGTGCCGCCAGGACGCCTCGGCCTGCGGTCGGCTCCACAGCGGCGTCGCGACGTGGGTCGTCATCGAGGGAGTCGTCAACCGGTCGTCGAGCACCGGGATCTCCAGCACCTGGAAGCACAGCCGGGGGCCGTGCCGGTCGCGCGCCAGAAGCGCGGTGGCGGCCGCGAGCGCGCCGCCAGCGCTCTGGCCGTGGACGGCGATCCGGTCGCGGTCGACACCGTCGAGCCCCGCCAGGTGGACCAGCGCCTCGTAGCAGTCCTCGACCGCGGCCGGGTGGGGATGCTCCGGCGCGAGCCGGTAGTCGACGCTCCCCACCACCGCCCCGAGCCGCAGCGCCATGGCGACCGCCTGCGGATGGTCGATGTCGACACTGCCGAGGACGAAGCCGCCGCCGTGGATGTGCAGCACGGCCGGGAGGTCGCCGGCCGCCTCCCGCGGCCGGTAGACGCGCATCCGCGACTCGCGGAGCTGGACGTCGCTGATCTCAAGCCCGTCCTCGCCCTGGGGCGGGACGGACGGGATCAGCCCGGCGAGCAGCTCGCGAGCCCCCGGCACGTCGTCGAGGGTGTCGCTCAGGTCGGGCAGCAGCTCGACGAGGCCGACGAGCTCCGGGTCAAGAGTGGGCCAGGCGCGTGGGTCCACGTCACTACCCCTTCCTGAGGGCGGGCATCAAGTAGGTCGTCAGGTGCCTGGTCAGCGCGAGCCGGTCGTCGGGGTCGACGGCCTCGCCGGGCATCGTCACCAGGGAGACGACGACGCGCAGCACCCAGTCGGCGGCGGCTGCGATGTCGAGGTCGGGGCGGAGCTCGCCCTTGTCGCGGGCGATGGTCAGGTGCAGCTGCCAGAAGCCGACCATGCCGGGCAGCGAGTCGCGGACGAAGCGGCCCATCAGGGCCTCGAACTCGTCGGGCTCGCGGGCCCGCAGCTCGAGCGCCAGCGGACCCAGCTCCGAGGAGCGGGCGATCAGGATCGCCTCGGCGACCTTGGCCGCGAAGGTGCGCCGCGCCCCGACGCGCTTGTGCGCGTCGGCCCAGAAGGACTCGTCCAGCCGGACCAGCGCGGCGCCGAGGATCGCCGGCTTGTCGCGGAAGTGCTGGTAGAGCCAGGAGCGGGAGACGCCGGCCGCCTCGGCGATGCCGGCGACGGTCGTACGCCGGATGCCGTCGCGGCGCAGGCACTCCTCGGCCGCGTCGAGGATGCGGTCATGGACCGACCGGGTCGCCTCGGCTGTCGTCATGCGAGCACGAAGTCCTCGAGGTCGGGCGTGCGGGTCCAGGTCCAGAAGTCGACGAGCCGCCAGGGGCTCAGCGAGTGCACGTCACCATCGGAGTTCTTGTAGAAGTTGTGCTCGATGTGCGGCGAGGACCAGACCATGGTCTTGAGCTCGGCCTGGCACCGGGCGTACCACTCGTCGTACTTCTCCCGTCGCGGCTCCATCGTCCGCGCGCCGACCTCGTCGAGCCGCTGGAGGCACTGCACGACGTAGCGGACCTCGCACTCGGAGTGGAAGATCAGGCTGCCGCCGCTCGCGAGGTTGGTGCCCGGGCCGTAGAGGCAGAAGAAGTTCGGGAAGCCGGGCACCGTCATCCCCAGGTAGGCCCGCGGCCGGTTGCCCCAGTGCTCGCGGAGCTCGAGGCCCTCGCGGCCCCGGATCTCCATCGGCGCCAGTGGCTCGTTGACCCGGAAACCGGTGGCCCAGACGACCACGTCCGCCTCGTGCAGCCTGCCGTCGGTGTCGACGACGCCGGTCGGCTCGAGCCGGGCCACGCCGGCGCGGACCAGCTCGACGTGCGGCCTGGTCAGCGTGGTGAGCCAGCTCCCGTTGTCCTGGAGGGTGCGCTTGCCGGTGGGCGGGTAGTCCGGCACCACCTTCGCGACCAGCTCGGGGTCATTGTCGACCTGGCTCACGATCCAGTCGGTGAACATCACCCGGGTCAGGTCGTTGATCTCGCTCACCGACCGGTGCTGCGGCTCCCAGTCGGGGTCGACCTTGGCGGCGACCAGGCCGGTGTCACAGCCCGGCCAGAAGATGAGGAAGCGATACCAGCGCCCGTAGAACGGCAGGTGCCGCAGCGCCCAGCGGACGCCGTCGCCCACCTCGGCGTGGTAGTTGGGGTTGGGGAACATCCACTGCGCCGTCCGCTGGATCACGGTCAGCGACCGCACCCGGTCCGCAATGGCGGGCGCGAGCTGGAACCCGGTGGCGCCGGCGCCGACCACAACGACCCGCTTGTCGGTCAGGTCGACCGAGTGATCCCACCGGGCGGTGTGGAACGCCGGACCGTCGAAGGTGCCAGTGACGTCGGGCACGAACGGCCGGTTGAGCTGGCCGACGGCGCTGATCACGGCACGCGCCTCGAGCTCGCGGCCGTCGTCGAGGACGACCGTCCAGCCCGAGGATGCCTCGTCCCACCGGGCGCCGGTGACCTCCACGCCGAACTCGACGTGCTGCTCGATGCCGTGCTCCTCCATGACCCGCTGGAAGTAGGCCTGCAGCTCCGGCTGCCGGGCGAAGAACTCGGTCCACGCGTCGCTCGGCTCGAAGCTGTAGCAGTAGAAGTGGTTGCCGACGTCGACCCGCGCGCCGGGGTAGGTGTTCTCCCACCAGGTGCCGCCGACGCCAGCGTTCTTCTCGAGCACGACGAACGGGATCCCCGCCTCCTGGAGCCGGACGGCCGCCAGCAGCCCGGACATACCGAGCCCGACGACGACGACGGGCCGCGGGTCGGCGGGCGGTCGGCCGGCGTCCGGCACCGCCCGGGCATCCCGGCCGTCGAGCTCCATCTCCTCGAGCATCATCGGGACGTACTCCGGGCCGACCTCCTCGCAGACGATCCAGTCCATCATCCACTTGAGGAGCTGTGGGTCGACGGGCTCCGGCTCGGGGCAGCCGCGGTCGCGCCACTCGGTGATGATGCCGAGTGCCAGCTCGCGGGCCGCCTCCTGATCCTCCTCCGACATGAAGCCCTGCACCTCGTTGAGGAACAGCCCCTGGGGGCGCACCGGGCCGGTGAGGATCGACTCGCGCACGGCCGGGTCGTCGGTCATGTGCACGCACGACAGGAGGAGCGTCGGGACCGACACGTCGCGCAGTGCCTGGGCGATCTGTTCGTCCGAGAACTCCTCCGCGGTGAACGGGACGCCCGCGTGCGGGTTGCGCATGCGCAATTCAGCGCACACTTGTGGGAATGTGTCCAGTCCCCTAGCGTGCCAGCGCATGCGGACCGTGGTGGTGACCGGGCCCGGCGAGATCGCCGTCGAGACCCGCGACGACCCGGTCCTGCCCGGGCCGGACGGAGCCGTGGTCGCCGTGGAGCTCAGCTCCATCTGCGGCTCCGACATGCACTTCTACGACGGCGACATCCCGATGTACCCGCTGGCCCTCGGCCACGAGGTGGTCGGCACCGTGGTCGAGGCCGGACCGGACATCGCCTCGGTCGCGGTCGGCGACCGGGTGCTGGTCTCGTCCGTGGCCGGTTGTGGACAGTGCGCCGGATGTGCCCAGCGCGACCCGATCCTCTGCGTGCAGGGCGCGAAGGTCTTCGGCGCCGGCGAGCTCGGTGGCGGCCAGAGCGAGCTGCTCGCCGTCCCCGCGGCGGACTTCCAGCTGCTCGCGGTGCCCGACGGCGTCTCCGACGAGGCGGCGCTGCTGCTCACCGACAACTTGGCCACCGGGTGGGCGGGCGCCAAGAGGGCCGACGTCGCCCCGGGCGACACCGTGCTCGTGATCGGGCTCGGCGCGGTCGGGCTGTGCGCCGTCCGCAGCGCGCTCGCCCTCGGTGCCGAGCGGGTGCTGGTCGCCGACCCGGTCGCCGGGCGCCGAGCCCGGGCCGTGGCCTCGGGCGCGGTCGCGCTGGAGGGACCGACCGGCGAGGCCGTCCTGCAGGCCACCGCCGGACGCGGGGCGGACGCCGTCATCGACGCGGTCGCCAAGGACGCGACGCTCGACGACGCGTTCGCGGCCGTACGCGCGGGCGGCACCATCTCGGTGATCGGCGTGCACGACCTCGCGCCCTACCCGCTGCCGGTGCTGATGGGGCTGTTCCGCAGCATCACCCTGCGGATGACGACCGCACCCATCCACGCCACCTGGTCAGATCTCGTCCCGTTGATCCTGGACGAGACGATCGACACCACCGGGATCTTCACCCACCACTTCGGCCTCGACGAGGCGCCCGCGGCGTACGCCGCCGTGGCCGAGCGCTCGGCCGACTGCGTCAAGGTCACGCTCACCCCCTAGATCCAGCCGAGGAGCCCCATGAGCGGAGTCATCGTCACCGGAGCGGCGTCCGGTATCGGTCTGGCCTGCGCCGAGGTGCTCGTCGAGCAGGGCGCCCGGGTGTCGCTGTGGGACATCGCCCCGCAGGTGGCCGAGCACGCCGCGCGGCTCGGGATGCCGCACGAGGTCGTCGACGTGTCTGGCGACCTCACCGACAGCGTCGCTCGGGCCGCGGAGGTGCTCGACGGGCTCGACGGCCTGGTCCACGCCGCCGGCTGCGTGGCCGTCGAGCCGTTGGGCGCCTTCACCGCCGAGTCGTGGGACGCCGTGCTCGGTCTCAACCTGCGCGCCGAGGCGCTGCTGGTCCAGCTGATGCACTCGCACCTCGCCCGGTCCGCGAACGCCTCCGTCGTCGGGATCTCCTCGATCGAGGCACTGGTGGCCAGCGCGTGGATCCCGGCGTACTGCGCGTCCAAGGCCGGGATGCTGGGCCTGACCCGGTCGATGGCGGCGCAGCTCGGCCCGGACGGGATCCGGGTCAACGCCGTCTGCCCGGGCTTCATCGAGACGCCTATGCTCGGCCCCGCGCTGGAGATCGAGGAGCTCAAGGCCGAGCTCGAGAAGGGCGCCGCGCTGGGTCGGCTCGGCCGGCCGCGGGAGGTCGCCGAGGCGGTCGCGTTCCTGATGTCGGAGCGGGCGTCGTTCATCACGGGGACGGAGCTGGTGGTCGACGGCGGGTTCGTGAGCCACCACTGAGCCACCACTGAGCCACCACTGAGGCTCGAGGCCGAGCGTCGCACGCGGTGCCGTCGGCAGCGGGTCGTAGGGTCGGAGCCGTGGCTGGTGGCGGACGGGTGCGGGTGTGGCGGCCCGCCTGGCCGTGCCCGGTGGTGAGCATGCTGCACCAGCAGCGCCACGGCGGCGGCGACCCGACCTTCCGCGTCGACGACCGGGGCCGGGTCTGGCGCGGGATCCGGACCCCGCTCGGAACGGCCACGCTGGCGATCCGCCCGCTGGACACGAGCGGCGAGGTGCATGCCGAGGCCTGGGGCTCCGGCGCCGAGTGGGCGCTCGACTCCGTGCCGGGCCTCCTCGGCGCCCACGACTCCTGGGCGGGGTTCGAGCCGCGGCACCCCGTCGTCGAGGAGGCCCGGCGCCGTCACCCCCACGCGAGGCTGGGTCGCAGCGGCCTGGTCATGGAGTCACTGGTGCCGGCGATCGTCGAGCAGAAGGTGACGGGGCAGGAGGCGTTCGCCGGCTTCCGGCGGCTCGTGCACCGCTACGGCGAGCGCGCGCCCGGTCCCGGCGCCGAGCTGAGGCTGTGGGTCCAGCCCGCACCCGAGACGCTGCGCACCATCCCCTCGTGGGAGTGGCTGCGGATGCACATCGACCCGGCCCGCTCCCGCACGATCGTGACGGTCAGCCGGGTCGCCGAGAGCCTCGAGCGCACCATCGCTCTCAGCCACGACGAGGCCGACCGGCGACTGCGCAGCATCCCGGGCGTCGGGGTGTGGACCAGTGCCGAGGTCCGGCAGCGCGCCCACGGCGACCCCGACGCGGTCTCCTTCGGTGACTACCACATCGCCAAGGACGTCGGCTGGGCGCTGACCGGCGCGCCGTTCGACGACGCCGAGCTCGAGGAGTTCCTCCAGCCGTGGCAGCCGCAGCGGGGGCGGGTGCCGGCGCTGGTGGCGATGGCCGGGCTGCGCCGCCCCCGGCACGGGCCGAGGATGGCGCCGCGGACCCACCTGCCGGTCCGGCGCTGACCGGGAGGGAGGAGTGTCGGATCGACGACCGGCCGTTCGTCGTACTGCGACAACCGACCGCAGACACCCGATGGAGAAGTCACCATGAAGTTCCTGATGCTCGTCAGCCTCGACCCGACCCGTGACCAGAGCGACGAAGACCTGACCGGCACCCTCGAGGTCGAGGACTGGGTGACCAAGTACGACGACGCGGGGGTCCGGCTGCTCGGCAGCCAGGTCCGGATGGCCGAGGACGCCACCAGCGTCACCCGCCGACAGGGCAAGCTCCTGGTCACCGACGGGCCGTTCGCCGAGTCGCGCGAATGGATCGTCGGCTTCGACGTCCTGGAGTGCAGCGATCTCGACGAGGCGATCAAGGTCGCGGCCGAGCACCCGATGGCGGTCGGTGGCCGCCTGGAGCTGCGCCCCTTCGTCGAATGACCGACGCGACGACGGCGCTCGCTCGGGCGATGGCCGACGAGCGGCTGCGCATCGTCGCGTCGTTGATCCGCACCACCCGCGACTGGGACATCGCCGAGGACGCCGTCGCCGACGCCGCCGAGCGTGCGTTGCTGACCTGGCCGCGCGACGGCGTACCGCGCAACCCGGCCGCCTGGCTCACGACCACGGCTCAGCGGCGCGCCCTCGACGTGATCCGCCGGGCCGGCACCGAGCGCGCGAAGCTGGCGGAGGTCGGTGCCCAGCAGGCGTTCGACGAGCAGGGAGGGACGGGCCCGGTGGACCACGGAGTGCTCACCGACGACCGGCTGCGGCTGGTCTTCACCTGTTGCCACCCGGCGCTGGCGATGGAGGCCCGGGTGGCGCTGACCCTCAAGGTCGTCGGCGGGCTGTCCACCGGCGAGGTGGCCCGCATGTTCCTGGTGCCCGAGCCGACCATGGGCCAGCGGCTGCTGCGCGCCAAGAAGCGGATCGCCAACGCCGCCATCCCCTACAAGGTGCCCGAGGCCGCCGACCTGCCCGAGCGTCTCGACGGCGTGCTCGCGGTCGTCTACCTGGTGTTCACCCAGGGCTACGCCGGCGCCGCCGCACCGGAGCTCGCCGAGGAGGCCATCAGGCTGGGGCGGCTGCTCAGGGAGCTGATGCCCGACGAGGACGAGGTCAGCGGCCTGCTCGCCCTGATGCTCGCCCAGCACGCCCGCCGCCACGCCCGGCTGGTCGACGGCGAGCTGGTGACGCTCGAGCAGCAGGATCGGTCGCGGTGGGACCGCGCGGCCGTCGAGGAGGCGCTCGGCCTGGCCATGCCGCCGGGCCGGGCGCCCGGCCCCTACCGGCTGCAGGCCGAGCTCGCGCTCACCCACCTCCGTGCCGCGGACGCCGCCGACACCGACTGGCGCCAGATCGTCCGGCTCTACGATCGGCTCCTCGCGCTGCAGCCCTCGCCTGTGGTCTCCCTCAACCGCGCGATCGCGCTCGGCATGGCCGAGGGCCCGCACCGCGGGCTGGTCGCGCTCGACGAGCTGGCCGACCACCCCGCTCTCCAGGGGCTGCACCTGCTGCCCGCCGCACGCGCCGACCTGCTCGCCCGCGCCGGCCGCAGTGCCGAGGCGGTCGCCGAGCTCGACCGTGCGCTCACCCTGGCACCGACCGAGCACGAGCGTCGTCAGCTGGCCCGCCGTCGCTCCGAGCTGGCCTGAAAGACCGCCGCCGCCGCGATAGTCCGTGACGAAGTGGTTGTGGACAGTGGCGTCCGGGCAGCCATTTCGTCACGGACTACCGGGATGGGCAGAGTTGGGCTACGACAACGCCTCGGGGGACGGGGTGGTGTCGTCGTCGGTGAAGGGGCGGCCGCCGCCGACGGTGTCGCTGACCTGGGCGGCGTCGAGGACGCGGTAGGGCGCCGGGCTGCTCGCGGCCCGCGCGCGCAGCGCCGCAACCGGCAGCTCCGCCGGGCCGGCGACCAGCAGCAGGTTGCCCGGACGGCGGCCGCGCAGGGTCGGCGGCTCGGCGCTCAGCAGCAGCTCGGGTAGCGCGGTGCGGACCGCCGCGACCACGCGCCGGGTCCAGGCGAACGGCGCCGCGTCGACCAGGTTGAGCAGCAGCAGCCCGTCGTCGGCCAGGACCCGGGCGTACGCCGCCGCGCACTCCGCGGTGACCAGCTCACCGGGGACCCGGCCGCCGGTGAACGCGTCGACCACGACGAGGTCCAGGGCACTCTCGCGGAAGGACCCGAGCCCGGTCCGGCCGTCGACCGGGCGGACCTTGATCCCGGTGTGCCGCGGCAGCGGGAGCTCGCGGCGGACCAGCTCGGTCACGGCGGCCGCCGGCTCGAGGACGACCTGCGCCGAGCGGGGACGGGTGTGCGCGACGTAGCGCGGCAGCGTCATCGCGGCGCCGCCGATGTGCAGGGCCCGCATCGGCTCGCCGGGGGAGTGCCAGGCGTCCAGCACGTCGCCGATCCGGCGTACGTAGTCGAACTCCAGCCGCGCCGGGTCGGCGAGGTCGACATGGGACTGGTCGCGGCCGTCCATCCGCAACACGAACGCGGCCGGCCGGTCGGCGGGGGAGATCTCGGCGGACACACACCCATCGTGCCGTCTGCCACGTACGCTCCCGCCATGAGACGGGTGCTGACCGTGGCCCTGGGTGGACTGTTGCAGGGATCGGTCCTGGTCGTTGCCGGAACGGCCCAGGCGGTGGCGGCCGACGGTACGGGCGCCGATCCCGGCTTCGGGGACCCCGGGGGCTCCGGGGGCTCCGGGGGTTTCGGCGTGGTCGTGGTGCTGGCCGTCCTGCTCGGCATCGGCATCACCATCTACAAGGTCGCCATGGCCCGGGACCTGGCCGAGAAGTCCGGGATGGACCCGGACCAGGCCACCGCGATGACCCTGCTCACCGACGACGGCCTGGAGGCGACGTACCTCGCCTCGAACCTCCGCCCGCCCGCCGGACCCGCTGCCGATCCGCCGGCGGCCGGGACCGCGCTGCCCGCTCGCACCACCGCCGAGCGGTTGCAGGAGCTGGACGCGCTGCGCGAGCAGGGGCTGGTCACGCAGGCCGAGTACGACGAGCGACGGGCCGCGATCCTCGGCTCGATCTGACTCCTCCCAGCGGTGTGTAACGCTGGCTGGGCCGCCGAGACGGTGGAGCAACAGCAGGTGTTGGCCCGCCCGCCGCCTCTCCGAAACCCGGACTGTCGGTGGGGGTACCTAGCCTCGGAACGAGGAGGTTCCACCCATGACCCAGAGCTCCTGGACCGCTGACGCGCTGGTCGAGACCTACGACCAGATCCGGTCCCACACCGAGCGCCTCGCCGCGCCCCTCTCACCCGAGGACCAGACCGTCCAGTCGATGGCCGACGTGTCGCCGACCAAGTGGCACCGGGCCCACGTGACCTGGTTCTTCGAGACCTTCGTCCTGGCCGACCACGAGCAGGGGTTCGCCCCGTTCCAGGACAAGTACTGGTTCCTCTTCAACAGCTACTACGAGGCGGTCGGCCCCCGCTACGCGCGCGCCCAGCGCGGCGTGATCAGCCGGCCCGGGGCCCACGACGTCGGCGTCTACCGCGGCAACGTCGACGCCCGGATGCGTGACCTGGTCGCCGGCCTCGACGACGGCACCCTCAACAAGCTGTCCGGCACCATCGAGCTCGGCTTCCACCACGAGCAGCAGCACCAGGAGCTGCTGCTGATGGACATCAAGCACGTGCTCTCGCTCAACCCCCTCCAGCCGGCCTACGCCGGGTCGCGGAGCGCCGTCACCGACCCCGACCGGCTCGGCTGGGTCGACGTCGAGGGCGGGCTGGTCGAGATCGGCCACCGCGGAGACGGCTTCTCCTTCGACAACGAGCTGCCGCTGCACCAGACCTGGCTCGAGCCGTTCCGGCTCGCCGACCGGCTCGTCACCAACGGCGAGTGGCTGGAGTTCATAGCCGACGGCGGCTACGAGAGGCCGGAGTTCTGGCTCTCCGACGGGTGGGCCAGGGTCAAGGCCGAGGAGTGGCGGGCGCCCTTCTACTGGGCCGAGGTCGACGGGGTGTGGTTCGAGCACACCTTGCACGGCACCTGGCCGGTCAATGCCGGGCTGCCGGTCGCCCACGTGAGCCACTACGAGGCCGATGCCTACGCAACGTGGGCGGGCAAGCGGCTGCCCACCGAGGCCGAGTGGGAGCACGGCGTACGGTCAGCCGGTCCCGACGCCGACGGCGCAGTGGAGGGCAACCTCGCCGACGCCGAGACCTTCCACCCGCGCGCCGCCGGCCCGTCGACGGGTCGGCTCCGGCAGGCCTACGGCGACTGCTGGGAGTGGACCTCCTCGGCCTACCTGCCCTACCCCGGCTTCCACCCGGCGGCGGGCGCGATCGGGGAGTACAACGGCAAGTTCATGTCCAACCAGATGGTGCTGCGCGGCGGCTGTGCCCTCACCCCACCGGGCCACACCCGGGCCAGCTACCGCAACTTCTTCCCACCGGGTGCGCGCTGGGCGCTGTCCGGGGTGCGGCTGGCCGACGGCGGCGCGCCGGCCGAGGGGAGCGCGGCATGAGCGACCCGTGCGAGCCGGTCGTCTCGGTCCTGCTCGACCCCGACTGGGCCAGCGGCACCCTGGTCGACGACGTACGCCGCGGCCTCGACCGCCACCCGCGCACGCTGCCCCCGAAGTTGCTCTATGACGACGTCGGCTCCGACCTCTTCGACCAGATCACCCGGCTGCCGGAGTACTACCCCTTCGGTGCCGAGCACGCGATCCTCGAGGAGCACGCGGCCGAGATCGTGGTGGCGAGCGGGGCCACCACCCTGATCGAGCTCGGCAGCGGCACCAGCGAGAAGACCCGGTTGCTGCTCGACGCGTTCACCTCGGCCGGGCAGCTGAGCCGGTTCGCCCCGGTCGACGTGTCCGAGGGGACCCTGCGTGAGGCGGCCGCGGTGATCGCCGAGCGCTACCCGGGGCTCGAGGTCGAGGCCGTCGTCGGCGACTTCACCCTCCACCTGGCACAGCTGCCACGCGGCGGGCGGCGGATGGTCGCGTTCCTCGGCGGCACCATCGGCAACCTCTACCTCGAGGAGCGCCGGGCGTTCCTCGGTGCCCTCGCCGACGTCCTGGAGCCCGGCGACTCGCTCCTGCTCGGCACCGACCTGGTCAAGGGCTCCGACCGGCTGATCGCGGCCTACAACGACCCCGGCGGCGTCACCGCCGAGTTCGTCCGCAACTCGCTGCGGGTCGTCAACCGTGAGCTCGGCGCCGACTTCGACCTCGAGGCGTTCTCCTACATCCCGTTCTGGGACGCGCACATGGAGCGGATGGACCTCCGGCTGCGGTCGGAGACCCCGCAGCGGGTGGAGATCCCCGGCGCCGACCTGACCCTCGACCTCGCGGTCGGTGAGGAGATCCGGGTCGAGATCTCCACCAAGTTCCGGATCAGCAAGATCGCCGCCGAGCTCGAGCAGGCCGGCTTCGGGGTGAGCCGGGTCTGGACCGACGAGGCCGGCGACTTCGCGCTGACGCTCGCGACCAAGCCCTGAGCTCAGAACGGGATGGCGATGAACGGCGAGGAGTAGTCGGCGTCGCCCATCAGCGCACCTTCGGCGGCGCTCACCGACGTCCGGGCCTGCTCGGCCCGGATCATCATCGCGAGCAGCCGCACGTCTCCAGCGGTCGGGATCCCCGTCACCTCGGGGCGCGCCAGCACCCACGACACCGTCGCGGTGATCCGCTCCTGGTCGGCGTACGGCTCGTACCACGTGGTGTGTGAGTGCTCCGCCCGCTCGGGCCAGTTCCGGCGTGAGACGGTCTTGATGGTCATCAGCCCGGCGTCCTGCCGCTGGACCTCCTCGACCAGTGCCTCGTAGTCGGCGCGGTAGGCCTCGTCACGCCACAGCACGGGGTTGAGCGGCGTCAGCACCGTCGCGAACGGGTGCCGGCGCAGCGCCTCCAGGTGGGTCGCGGGGGCGTCGTGGCCGTGGCCGGTGATGCCGATCGCCCCGACCAACCCCTCCTCCTGTGCGCGCACCGCGGCGGCGAGGGCGCCGTCGGGCCGGGTCGCCCGGTCCAGCTGGTCGCGCTCCCCGATCGCGTGGAGCTGCAGGAGGTCGACGTGGTCGGTCTGCAGCCGGTGCAGCGAGTCGTTGATCTGCCGCCAGGCCGGCTCCCTGTCCCGCAGCCCGGTCTTGGTCGCCAGGAAGATCCGGTCCCGGATCCGCGACATCCACGGTCCGAGCCGCAGCTCCGCGTCTCCGTAGTCCGCGGCCACGTCGAAGTGGTTGATGCCCGCTGCGAGCGCCTCCTCGACGGAGCGGTCAGCGACCTCCTGGGTGACCTCGCCCAGCGCCGCACCGCCGTAGATGAGCACCGAGCTGCGATGCTCGAGCCGTCCCAGTCTGCGTGTCTCCATGTCGACCACTGTCGACCACGCGGGGCCCTCAGGTCGAGGCGGGGGCAGACCGCGCCGGCGACGCCGGCGATCACGTCGCCGAGTCTCAGAGCAGGGGGCGCAGCGGCCTGAGCACCAGCTCGGTGAACCGACGGTGCAGGTCGCGTGCCTCCCACTCGCCATGGGTGAGCTCGATGCAGTTGGACTCGTCGACCGACCAGATCTCCTCGAAGGTCTTGGCGAGCCCGTGGTCGACGACCTCGACGTTGATCTCGTAGTTGCCCTGCAGGCTCAGCCGGTCGATGTTCGCCGTGCCGACGGTCGACCACCAGCCGTCGACCGTCGAGGTCTTCGCGTGCACCATCGCGTCCTTGAAGCGGAAGATCCGCACGCCGGCGTCGAGGAGCTGGGAGAAGTAGCCCCGCGACAACCAGTCGGCGACGATGTGGTTGGACTTCAGCGGCACCAGCAGGCGTACGTCGACGCCCCGTCGCGCGGCCGCCTTCAGCGCGTCCACGAACCCCTGGTCGGGGATGAAGTAGGCATGCGTCATCCAGATGTTGGTGCTGGCCCGGTTGATCGCCTCGAGATACATGGCGCGGATCGGGAACATCCAGAGCCTCGGCACGTTGCGCTGCAGCCGGATGTGCGGCTCCCAGACACTGGCCGTCTCGACCAGGAGCGGCCGCTCGCTGGCTCGGAGCCGGCGGCGCCGGTGCAGGTTCCAGAAGTCCGCGAAGGCACGGCGTAGGTCTTGCACGCCCGGCCCGGTGATACGCACGTGCGTGTCGCGCCACTCGGTCTCGTAGGCCGTGCCGATGTTGTAGCCGCCGACGTAGGCCTCCTTGTCATCGACCACCAGGATCTTGCGGTGGTCGCGGCCGTAGCGGCGCAGGTCGAAGAAGCGCCAGCCCGCGCTGTAGGCGGGGTAGCGCAGCACCTTCATCGACGACGGGAAGTGCTTGAACCTCGGTGAGACGACCAGGTTGGCGAAGCCGTCGTAGATGCAGTAGACCTCAACGCCGCGAGCCGCCGCGGCGGCCAGCGCGGCCTTGAACCGCTCGCCGACCGCGTCGCCCTTCCAGATATAGGTCTCGAAGAGGATCTGGCGCTGCGCGCCCTCGATCGCCGCGAGCATGTCGGCGTAGAGGTCCTTGCCGAAGGTGTAGGTCGTGATCGAGCCATCGCCGACCGCGACGGTGGTCGGCGGCGTGGTCGGGAACGGCTTGGGCTTCTTGCCGCGGCGTCGGTAGGAGTCGACCAGGCTCATCCCGATCCCGAGTGCGATGGGCACCCCGAACACCACGGCGAGCGTCCGGCGCATCCACCGCAACACTCGCTCGATGCTCTGGGCGCTCACGCGGCAAATCTAGGGCGTGGGCGGTGGGCTTCGGGCCGACCTCGCCTAGGCGAGCTCGAAGTCGATCTCGTCCTGGGCCTCGCGACGGCGCTCGTGCTGCTCGGCCGCCAGGATCCACTCGCCGCGGCCGGCCGCCTGGTCGGCGTTCAGCTGGGCGGCGACAGCGTCCATCGGCATGTCCGGCCAGACCGTCGCCACGAACGGGCCGCCACGCTCGCTGCGCCGCGCCCCGGTCGCCTCCCAGATCCGCATCAGGCCGGTGATCGCCTCGGGAGACGCGTCGGGGTTGGGGGCGAAGATCGTGAGTACGGCGTCGCACGGCTCGACGACGTCGACGACCTGAAGCAGTCCGCTGGTGGCCTGCGCCGCGCGCACCAGGTCACCGGCCGCCAACGGGACGAAGAACGAGCTGCTCTCCAGCCGGTAGGTCCCCTCGGGCTCGACCGCCACGGCCATCACCTCGTCGTGGTCGACGTCGTCCACCGGGTCCCCGGACTCGACCTGGTCTCCGGGGTCGGCGGGAAGGAGCCGAACGCGGAGACGGACCGGGTCGCTCACTGGTGGGTGACCGCCTTGTGGACCGCATCGAGCTTCTTCTTCAACTCGGGGATCTCCTTCACCAGCGCGATCTCGTCGGACAGCCGGGCGAGCAGCCCCTGTACCTGGGCGAGGAGCTCCTTGGTCTCTTCCAGGGTCTCGTCGACCTGCTCCATCCGAGCGTCGACCCTCCCGAGTGTCTCACCGACGGTCTCGAGCGTCTCTCCGGCGTTCGCGAGCACCTTGTCGGCCCTCTTGAGAACGTCACCGACCGGGTTGATACCTAGCGCCATGCGACCACGGTAACCGCGACACAGCGTCACACCGCGGACCCCGGCCGGTTATCCGGAACCCGTCGTCGGTGGTCCAACGTAGGCTCGACGCATGCGTCCCGTCACCGATCTGAAGCGCCGTGTGGCGCCGTTCAAGGTCGTGTCCGACTACCAGCCGAGCGGTGACCAGCCCGCCGCGATCGCGGAGATCACCAAGCGGATCAACGCCGGCGAACAGGACGTCGTCCTGCTCGGCGCGACCGGCACCGGCAAGACGGCGACGGTCGCGTGGGTGGCCGAGCAGGTGCAGCGGCCGATCCTGGTGATGCAGCCCAACAAGACGCTGGCGGCGCAGTTCGCCAACGAGCTGCGGCAGCTGTTCCCCGACAACGCCGTCGAGTACTTCGTCTCCTACTACGACTACTACCAGCCCGAGGCCTACGTCCCGCAGACCGACACCTACATCGAGAAGGACTCCTCGATCAACGAGGAGGTCGAGCGGCTGCGCCACTCGGCGACCAACTCGCTGCTGACCCGCCGCGACGTGATCGTGGTGGCGACCGTGTCGTGCATCTACGGCCTCGGCACCCCGCAGGAGTACATCGACCGGATGCTGCGGCTCAAGGTGGGCCAGGAGCACGACCGCGACGGGATCCTGCGTCAGCTGGTCCAGATGCAGTACACCCGCAACGACATGACCTTCGCGCGCGGCAACTTCCGGGTCCGCGGCGACACCCTCGAGATCTTCCCGGTCTACGAGGAGCACCAGGTCCGCATCGAGTTCTTCGGCGACGAGATCGAGCGGCTGATGAGCCTGCACGCCGTCACCGGTGAGGTGATCACCGAGGACCGGGAGCTCTACGTCTTCCCGGCCACCCACTACGTCGCCGGCCCGGAGCGGATGGAGCGGGCGATCCGCGGCATCGAGCTGGAGCTGGAGGACCAGCTGGCCAAGTTCGAGCGCGAGGGCAAGCTGCTCGAGGCCCAGCGGCTGCGCATGCGCACGACCTACGACGTCGAGATGATGCGGCAGGTCGGCTCGTGCGCCGGCATCGAGAACTACTCGATGCACATCGACGGCCGCACGCCCGGCTCGGCGCCCAACTGCCTGCTCGACTACTTCCCCGAGGACTTCGTCCTGGTCGTCGACGAGTCACACGTCGCGGTGCCCCAGATCGGCGGCATGTACGAGGGCGACATGTCCCGCAAGCGCAACCTGGTCGACCACGGCTTCCGGCTGCCGAGCGCGATGGACAACCGGCCGCTGCGGTGGGAGGAGTTCCTGGAGCGGATCGGGCAGACCATCTACCTCTCCGCGACGCCGGGCAACTACGAGCTCGACAAGGTCGGCGGCAACACCCCGCCTGCCGTCGTCGAGCAGATCATCCGGCCGACCGGGCTGGTCGACCCGCAGGTGGTCGTGAAGTCCACCAAGGGGCAGATCGACGACTTGATCCACCAGATCAAGGAGCGCACGGCCAAGAACGAGCGGGTCCTGGTCACGACGCTGACCAAGAAGATGTCCGAGGACCTCACCGACTACCTCCTCGACGCCGGGATCCGCACCCGCTACCTCCACTCCGAGGTCGACACCCTCAAGCGGATCGAGCTGCTGCGCGACCTGCGGCTGGGGGAGTACGACGTCCTGGTCGGCATCAACCTGCTCCGCGAGGGGCTCGACCTGCCCGAGGTCTCGCTGGTCTCGATCCTGGACGCCGACAAGGAGGGTTTCCTCCGCTCCGACAAGTCGCTGATCCAGACGATCGGCCGCGCGGCGCGCAACGTCTCCGGCGAGGTGCACATGTACGCCGACAAGATCACCCCCTCCATGGCGGCGGCGATCGACGAGACCAACCGGCGTCGGGCCAAGCAGGAGGCCTACAACAGCAAGCACGGCATCGACCCGACGCCGCTGCGCAAGAAGATCGCCGACATCACCGAGATGCTCGCCCGCGAGGACGAGTCGACCCAGGAGCTGCTCCAGACCTGGGCCGGCACCGAGGCCAAGGGCCGTGCCGGGGGAGTCCGCCCGCCCAAGGGCGGCGGCCCACGCCAGCCGACGCCGATCCTCGGCGACCGCGCGGCCGGTCACCACGCCGCCGACCTGGCCGGCCTGCCGTCGTCCGACCTGGCCCAGCTGATCCAGGACCTCACCGACCAGATGAAGGCCGCCGCCGCCGAGCTGCAGTTCGAGGTAGCCGCCCGGCTGCGCGACGAGATCAGCGAGCTCAAGAAGGAGCTGCGCCAGATGATGGAAGCGACGAAGTGAGGAGGGACACCGACCGAGGAACGAGGTCGTGCGATCCCGACGAGCGAGGAGCTCGGCGAGCGCAGCGAGCCGCGGCGACCAAGTGAGCCCGGCCGCCCGGTCGTCGAGGAGGTCGCGCAGCGACCGTCGCGAGACGCGGTGAGCCGGGGCTGGTACTCGATCCAGTCCCAGCACCGGGTTGCGGGGTCTCGTGACAGGCGCTGCGCGCCTTCCTCGACCACCGGGGGCGCTGGGACCACGCGGGGGACCTCCGTCACCGGTCACCGGTGACGATCGGTTCTGACGCATAGCGTCGCGCGAGACGAGGCTGACGGCGTGGAGGCCTACGTCCTGCTCGCCGTGGTCGTGCTCGGCGTCAACCTGCTGCCGGCGTTCGGGCCGCCGACCTGGGCGGTCCTGGTCCTGTTCCACCTACACGGAGGTTTCTGGCTCCCCGCGCTGGTTCCCGTCGGTGCCCTCGCCGCGGCCAGCGGGCGGCTGCTGCTCGCGCTGGCCACTCGCAAGCTGGGTCGGCGGCTCCCGCGCCGCTGGGTCGGCAACCTCGAGGCCGCGGGGGCCCGACTCTCCGAACGGCGTGGCCGGACACTCGCCGGGTTGGCGCTGTTCGCGGTCTCTCCGCTTCCGTCGGCACAGCTCTTCGAGGCCGCCGGGCTGATGTCGGTGCGACTGCTGCCGTTGACCGCGGCGTTCTTCGCCGGCCGGATGGTGAGCTACACCGTCTACGCGGCCACTGCTCACGCGGTGAGCAGGACCGACACGGGCCAGGTGCTGCTCTCGTCGCTGACCTCGCCGGTCGGCGTCGCGCTTCAGGTCGCGATGGTCGGGGGTCTGGTCCTGCTCGGCCGGGTCGACTGGGGCGGCATCGGCCGGCACGGCTCTGCGAGCTGAGCGTCCGCCGGGTGTCCATCCCGGCGCTCGTGGTCAGGGACGGGTGGCTGCCGGGCATACCGTCGGTGAGTGAACCGCGCCTGGGCCGTCTGGGGCGTTGCGCTCGCGGCGTACGTCCTGGCGATCTTCCACCGCTCCTCGCTCGCCGTGGCCGGGCTGGCCGCCGCCGACCGCTTCGGCATCAGCGCGGCGCAGCTCGCGACGTTCACCATGCTGCAGCTGCTCGTCTACGCCGGGATGCAGATCCCGGTCGGCCTGCTGGTCGACCGCTGGGGGCCGCGGACCGTGATCCTGTGCGGCGCGACCCTGCTGGCGGTGGCGCAGACGGGGTTCGCCCTCGCTGACTCCTACGGCGCGGCGCTGGTCGCGCGCGTCTTCGTCGGCATGGGTGACGCGGTGACCTGGATCTGCCTGCTCCGGCTGGTGGCCAGCTGGTTCCAGGGACGCCGGATCCCGCTGGTGACCGCGCTCAGCGGCACTCTCGGCCAGCTGGGCGCGATCGGCGCCGCTGCGCCGATGACCTGGGCACTGGCCCACCTCGGCTGGAGCGAGGCCTACCTGATCGCCGCCGGCGCGAGCGTGCTGGCGGCCGCGGCGGTCGCGGTGGTCGTCCACGACCACCCCGAGGACCGGGTCGTCCGTGGCCCGCGGCTCACCTTCGGGGCGATCCGCGAGAGCCTGCGGGCCAGCTGGAGCCACCCGGGCACCCGGCTCGGCTTCTGGATGCACTTCGTGTCGCAGTTCAGCGCGACCGCGATGACCCTGCTGTGGGGCTTCCCTTTCCTCGTCCGCGGCGAGCACCTCAGCGCCGGTCGCGCCAGCCTGCTCCTGAGCCTCGTCGTGGTCGCCGTGATGTACAGCGGCCCCGCCATCGGCTGGTTCATCGGCCGGCACCCGTGGCACCGGTCGACGACCGTGCTCGGCATCGTCTGGTCGATCATGGCCGTCTGGACGGTGGTGCTGGCCTGGCCGGGCGACGCGCCGCTGTGGCTGCTCGTGGTGCTCACCCAGGTGGTCGGGATCGGCGGCCCGGCGTCGATGATCGGCTTCGACCTCGCCCGCACCTCCAACCCGGCCGAGCGCCTGGCCAGCGCCAACGGCATCATCAACCAGGCCGGGTTCTCGGCCAGCCTGGTGCTGGTCGTCGCGATCGGCGTGGTGCTCGACTGGCGTACGCCGGGGGGCGGCGCGGGCTACGACGCGAGCGCGTTCCGCTGGGCAATGTGCGCGCAGTACCCCCTCTGGGCACTGGGCCTGCTCCAGGTCTGGCGCTACCGCCGGAAGATCCGGGCGGTCGTCGACCGGGCCGAGCTGACCGCCAGCGCGCGGGCGGAGGGGTGAGCGGAGGGGTGAGCGGTCGCGGAGCGGGTACTGGCCCGTCGTGCCTGACACCGCCATCGACCTCGGCCGGCCGACGCACGGAGACGTCGTCGAGCTGATCCTCGACGACCACCGGCGCTTCGAGGCGCTGCTCCGCGACCTGCGCGACAGCTCGTCGGACCGCGACGCGGTACGCCGCGCCTTCGCGACGCTCCACACCGCGCACGCCGTGGCCGAGGAGAAGCACGTCTATCCGCGGCTGCGGCAGCGGCACACCGTCACCGAGCACGAGGCGGAGCACGGCGAGGAGGAGCACGCCGAGGGGCACGAGGCGCTGCTGGCCGTCCTCGAGCACGGGAGCACCGGCTCAGCGGAGTTCGAGGACGCCATCGAGGAGCTGGCGAAGGTGGTCAACCACCATCTCACCGAGGAGGAGCTCACGATCCTCAACCCGGCGAGGGCCGAGGTGCCCCACCGAGGAGCGGTCCGCGCTGGGCGAGGCCTTCGCCACCGAGCGCAACCAGCAGATCGACGCCGGCTGCGGGAGTGTCGACCACGTCCGAGCCTTGGTGGCCGAGGCACGCCGGGAGGGGCTTCTCGAGGAGTGACCTACGAAGACGCCGGCGCGGGGAAGTGCTCGCGCCGGTAGGCGCGCAGCGCCGCGAGGTCCCCGACCAACTGCTCGGCCAGGGCGGGGATGGCCGCAGCGGCGTCGGCGAGCGAGCCCTCGGTGACCTGCTCCTCGATCGCGCGGGCGGCCTCGCCGAGGGCGGTCACGCCGAGGTTCAGCGCGGCGCCGGCCAACCGGTGCGTCACCGAGCGCAGCTGGTCGGTGTCGCCCGCGGCCGCGGCCGCCGACATGGTGGTGACCTGCGCCTCCGCGTTGGTGATGAAGTTGCCGATCGCGCGGTCGACGTACGACGAGCCGTCGCCCGGGTCGTCGAGGGTGCGGAGCTCGTCGAGCCGGTCGAGGTCCAGCCGACCGGCGTAGGGCGGTGACGCGAGCCACCGGTCCAGTGTCTCGGCGAGCCGTGTGGCGTCGACGGGCTTGGTGAGGAAGTCGTCCATTCCTGCCTCCAGGCAACGCTCGCGCTCTCCCTCGACCGCGGCTGCGGTCATCGCGATGATCGGTCTGCGCCGGCCGTTCTCGTGCGCCCGGATGTGCCGGGTCGCCGTGTAGCCGTCGACGTGCGGGAGGTGCACGTCCATCAGGATTGCGTCGAAGCTGCCGTCGCGGGCCGCCTCGATCGCGGCCAACCCGTCCTCGGCGGTGGCGGTCGTGTAGCCGAGCGCCTGCAGCAGCCCGGTCGCGACCAGCTGGTTGACCGGGTTGTCCTCGACGACGAGGATCCGGCCCCTGCTCGGTGCGTTGACATCCCGCTGCACCGCCGTGGCCGGCGCGCCCTCGCCGGCCAGCAGCCGGAGCAGCGCCTCGCGCAGCTCACCGGGGAACACCGGGCGGCGCAGCGTCTCGTGGGAGCTGTCCGCTGCGAGCGGCCGGGCGGTCACGACCAGCCGGGCCGCTCGACCCGCCGGCTCGGGCTCCGACTCCTCCGCGACCAGCAGGTCGTAGTTTCCCCGGGTCAACAGGGCGGGCACCTCGGCGGGCGTCGCGGTCGCCGAGGAGTCGATGCCCCACCAGTCGAGCAGCTCGGCCAGGACGTCGAGGTGGACCGGGTCGGGCGAGACCACCAGCGCCCGGCGCCCTGAAAGCAGGCGGCGAGCCCGCGCGTCGGCGTAGTCGGTCGTCGGGTCGGACGCCGGCTCGAGAGCGACGCTGCAGGTGAAGATGCTGCCGCCCTCGGGGTTGGGTGCGTAGTCGAGGGTGCCCCCCATGGCCTGGGTGATCTCGCGCGAGATGGCCAGCCCGAGGCCGGTGCCGCCGTAGATGCGGGTGGTGGAGGTGTCGGCCTGGGTGAACGGCCGGAAGAGGTGGTCCAGCTGCGACGTCGCGACACCCACACCGGTGTCGGTCACCTGGACCCGGAGCCGCACCAGGTTCCCCTCGTCGGGCTCGGCGCTCGCGCGGACCGCGACCCGGCCCTGCTGGGTGAACTTCACGGCGTTCGACACGAGGTTGGTGATCACCTGCGCCAGCCGTGTCGGGTCGCCCGACAGGGCGATCGGGACGTCGCGATGGCACGACACGACCAGGTCGAGACCCTTCTCGCGGGCGAGCTCGGCCATGACGGCGGACACGTTCTCGAGCAGCTGCCGGACCTCGAAGTCGAGCCGCTCCAGCTCCAGGCGCCCGGCCTCGATCTTGGCGAAGTCCAAGATGTCGCTGATCAGCCCGAGCAGCGTCCGGCTGGCCTCCTCGACCCCGGAGGAGAGACGGTGCTGCTCCGGGGTCAGCGAGGTGCGAAGCAGCAGGTCGTTGAGGCCGATCACCCCGTTGAGCGGGGTGCGGATCTCGTGGCTCATGGTCGCCAGGAAGTCCGACTTCTGGCGGGAGGCCTCCATGGCCTGGTCGCGGGCCCTGGCCACCTCCAACTGGGCCCGCTCGCGCTCGGCGACGCGGGCCAGCTGCTCGACGACCCGCCCCGCCATCGTCTCGATCATCTCGAAGCGGTAGAGCGGGGGAGCCGAGGTGATGGTCACCACGGCGTAGACCTCGCGGTCCAGGACGATGGGCAGGGCCAGCGTCAGCTTCTGGTCGTCCCAGACCCGGGCGGTCGTCTCATAGGCCCGCTGGGCCAGGGCCAGCTCCTCGGCGGCCCGCGGGTCGTGGAGATCGCTCTCGCGGTCATCGTCCACGGGGTAGAGCGGCTCGACCAGGCCGCTGCCGTCCGCGCAGGGCAGGAACGCCCGGGCCCGCTCCCAGTCGTCGTGCAGGAGGACCAGCGACCGAGCCTGGGTGAGCACCTCGGTGAGCGAGGTGGCCTCGTTGGCGGCGGTCGCCACCGCGTGCATGAGGTCGTTCTGGGCGACCTGGTCCTCGAGGGCGTCCTCGCTCGCCTGGAGGGAGGCGATGAGCTCGTGGCGCTCCGTGTCGTCGGAGTAGCGGTGCAGGAGCGCCCGGGTCCGGCCCTCCTCGTCGAACAGCGCGACCTCGCTGCACAGCACCCACACGATCGTGCCGTCGCTGCGAACCCACTGCACCTCGATCGGGCTCTCGTGAGTCCGTCCCGCTCGGACGTCTTCCAGGTGCGCGCGGAACTGCGCGCGGCCGACCTCGTCCAAAGTGTCGAAGACGGTCAGCGCGGCCAGTCCCTCGGCACCGATGCGGTGCATCCGAGCGATCTCCGGGTTGGCGTAGAGAGTCCGACCTTCTAGGTCGATGACCCACAGGCCATCCGGAGAACTCTCCACGATGTCCCGGTAGAGCTCCGAGAGGTCCATGTTTCACCTCCCTGAAGACGCTAACGCCCCGGCAGGGTCTTCCGGGACAGTTTAGGGAAGGTCGGGACGCCGTCCTGGCCTCGTGGTACGCCGAACCAGCCCGCTCTACGGTGGTCTGATGGACGGCTCAGAGCTGCGGGCGTACTGCGAGGCCAAGCCGGGCGCCTGGCCGGACTTCCCGTGGGACCACGACTTCCCGGTGATCAAGGTCGGGGAGGGCGCGCGGGGGAGAATCTTCGCCTTCCTCTGGGACGACTCGGTGGGCGTCAAGGGTGGTGCGACGCGCGAGATCGCCGACGAGTGGCTTCACCGCCACCCCCGCGCCGCGACCGTCATGCGCTATCGCGGCGGCTCCGGCTGGAACTCCCTCGCCTACTCCGGCATCCCCGACGACGAGCTGCTCGAGGCCGTCGACGTCTCCTACCGCCTCGTGGTCGGCAAGCTGCCCAAGAAGGACCGGCCCGAGGGCTGGGAGGAGTCGTGAACGAGCCGGTCCAGCCCGATCGGTGGATCTGCCCGTTTCGCAGCCTGGACCGCTGAGCGTCGGCAGGATGGCGGGGTGGACGGCGACATCGACAAGACAGAGCAGACCACGGGGAACGACGACGAGACGACCGAGGAGCGGCCGGCCGGTGAGGCCGTCACCGCGGAGCAGTTGGTCGGCTACCTGAGGCACGCGCACTTCGAGGGCACCCGCGGCCGCCGCGGGCATCACATCGGAGAGGTCAACGCCTTCCTCAACAGGCTGGTCGAGGCCGTCGAGGCGGGTGAGCCGCTCGCCGACCTGGTCCGGCGGCAGCGGTTCACGACCGTCCGGCTCGAGCACGGCTACGACATCGCCCAGGTCGACGCCTTCCTCGCGGCGGCCGTCGACGTCGACCCGCACGCCAGGGCGGCCCTGCCCCAGGTCGGGCGCAGCGCGCTGGTCACCAAGCTGTTCGGCTGAGCGACCGGGGCACCGGCCTGAGAGTTGGACCGGGGGCGGCAGGACCAGGGGGCTGACGCAGCCGGGTCGGCGTGACACGATCGATGGTGGTCGAAGGGACAGCCATGATCGGAGCGCTCTGCGCGGCCGCGGCCGTGCTCCTCCTCGGTTCGGGCGTGGCCAAGCTGCGCCGGCCCGCGCCCGCCACCCGGCTGCTCGCCGTCCTGGTCGGAATGCCCAATCGGCTGCTCGCGCGCCTGATCGGCGCGCTGGAGGTGGGCACCGCGGCGGCCGTGCTGCTCTCCGGTGGCTGGGTGGCCTGTGCGGCCCTCGCGGCGTGCTACCTGACCTTCACGGTCGTTGCGGTGCGCCTCACCAGCAGACCGCAGCCGGCTCCGTGCGGCTGCTTCGGAGAGTCGGACACCCCGACCCGGCCGCTGCACGTGGCCGTGGACGCCCTCGCCTGCGCCGCCGCCGTCGCCGGGGTCGTCAGCCCGGCCGGCGCGCTCGGCGGCTTCGCGGGGCAGCCCACCCTGGTCGCGGTCGTCGGCCTGGGCCAGGTCGCCGTGCTCGCGGGTCTCGCCTACGTCTCGATGACGGTCCTGCCCGACGTCCTCGCGGCTCGAGAGCGGCTGGTGGCGCGGTCATGATCGTGCTGGTGCTCGTGGAGACCGTGCTGCTCGGGGTGCTGACCGTGCTGGTGGCCGGGCTGTTGCGTGCCCACGGGACGGTGCTGCGCCGGCTGCACCAGCTCGACGGCGGCGGCACTCTCGGAGAGACCGCCCCCGCCTTCGAGCTCCGTCCCGAGCTGACGCAGGGTGCAACGGCTGGTCGCTACGCCGAGGCGCACGACGTGAGCGGAGAGACGCCGCAGGGCGAGGTCGTGGTCACCCGGGTGGCCGACGTCGACCACGACACCCTGCTCCTCTTCCTCTCCAGCGGGTGCGAGACCTGCCACGCGTTCTGGCGCGACCTCGCCGTACCGCTCCCGATCCCGGACGGCACCCGGCTCCTCGTCGTGGCGCAGGGAGCGGAGGGCGAGAGCCCGAGCGAGCTGGCCCGGCTGGCGGGGCCGGAGGTCGACGTGGTGCTCTCGTCCGAGGCCTGGCGTGACTACCAGGTCCCGGGCTCGCCGCACGCCGTCCTCGTCGACGGCAGGACCGGGCGGATCCGCGGCGAGGGCACCGGCCAGTCCCTGCGCCAGGTGCTGCTGCTGCTCGCGCAGTCGACGGGCGACGGGGCCTCGAGCGCGGCCCGGTCGAGCCGCAAGTCGAGCCGCGACGCGCAACAGGAGGCGATGGTCGACCGTGCCCTCCTGGCCGCCGGCATCCTCCCCGGTGACCCCAGGCTCTACGAGGCCGACTCGTGACCGCCATCGCCGCCTACGGGCTGCGGCTGGAGCTGCCCCCCGCCTGGGAGGGACGGCTGCTGCGTCGAGCCCGCCCGCTGCGCACCGCGGGCCATCCGGAGGCGTACGGCCATCCCGACGGCTCGGTCAACCCCGTCCTGCACCTCGCGAACTTCGCGCTGCCGCCCGGTCGGGGCGACTTCGGCACCGGTGCAGTCGAGCGGATGAGGTCCGACCACGTCTTCGTGTCGCTCGTCGAGTACGACGGCACCGAGGCCGACCGCCCGCTGTTCGCCGCCCACGGCGTGCCGCGACCCCGGCTCGCGGACTTCGACCCCCGTGCGCTCCAGCGACACGTTCCGGGCCAGCTCGGCGCGCAGCGCTTCTTCACCGAGAACGCGCGCGCGTTCTGCCTCTACGTCGTGCTCGGCTCGCGTCGACACGCGGAGGAGCTCCTCGCCCAGACCGACGCCGTCCTCGCCGGGCTGGAGGTGGCAGCGCCATGAGCATCGTCGAGGCTCTGGTCAACCGCCTGGCTCGGCTGGGTGCTCCGCCGGCGACGCCGACCCGGCGCGGCTTCCTCGCCGGGGCGACGCTCACCGGAACCGCGCTCGCGGTCGACCCCTGGGGCTTCCTCACCCGGCCCGTCGACGCCTACGCCGCGGCCTGCGGGACCGACACCGCCTGCAGCGACGGCTACTCGGTGTTCTGCTGCACCATCAACGGCGGGCGCAACACCTGCCCACCCGGCAGCTATCCGGGCGGCTGGTGGAAGGCCGACCGATCGTCGTACTGCGGCGGCGCGGCGCGCTACTACATCGACTGCAACGCCAAGCCCGGCACGCACTTCCACTGCCACTGCAACGACACCAGCTGTGACCATCGCCGGGTTGCCTGCAACGTGTTCCGCTACGGGCAGTGCAACACCCAGGTCGCCGGGGTGACGGCGGTGGTCTGCCGCCAGGTCAGCTGCCGCCCGCCCTGGCAGGTCTATCCCCAGCAGTGCGGTCGGTCGAGCGCGACCGACAACAACACCGCGGGGCAGACCGCGCCGTGCGTCGCCCGGAAGCCCGACCCGGTCTGGGTGCCCGGACCATGATCGCCGTCCTCGCCTTCGCCGTGGCCGGCGTCGCGGCGGTCCGCGGTGCGTGGTCGCCGTGCGGGTTGTCCGTGCTGTCCTCGCTCAACCCTGTCTCGGAGCGGGCCCGCGGACATCGGTTCTGGGTGACCGCGGCGTGGTACGTCGCCGGCGCGGCTCTCGGTGGGGCGCTGCTCGGGCTCGCCTGCGCGGTGCCGGCCGCGGTCGTCGACAGGTTCGCGCTCCCTGCCGGGTGGCTGTGGGCGCTGGTCCTCGCTGGAGCGGTGGTCGCGGTGGTCTCGGACTCACGGGTGGTCGGCTGGGCGCTGCCGGACCACCCGCGGCAGGTCGACGAGCGGTGGCTGACGTCGTATCGGCGGTGGCTCTACGCCGGCGGCTTCGGCGTCCAGATCGGCACCGGCTTCGCGACCTACATCATGTCGGCCGCGGTCTACCTCACCACGCTGCTGGCGGTGCTCAGCGGCTCGGCCGCCTCCGCCCTCGCGGTCGGCGTCGTGTTCGGGACGGTGCGCGGCCTGACCCTGCTGCTCGTCGCGTCGGCCACCACGCCCGAGGGGCTGCGCGCGACGCTGGCCCGCGTGGACGCCCTCGCCGTGGCCTCGCTGCTCGTCGCGGCGGCAACCTCCGCCGCCGTCGGCGTGGTCGCGGCCGCGACGCTGGCCGGCCCCATCGCCGCGGTGGCTGTCGGGGTCGGGCTAGGAGTGCTCGTCGGAGCGCGCCGCCGCCCGCGCCACGGTGAGCCCGACCAGCCTCGCGATCACCAGCGCGACGTAGAGCACCCCGGCCACCTGCTCGACCATGACCAACGACCGGGCGTGCGCATCCACCGGTAGGACGTCCGACAGCCCGACGCTGGTCAGGTTGCTGAAGGAGAGGAACAGCAGGTTGAACCACTCCTGCTGCTGGCCTCTGGCGCCCTGGAACGAGTGCGGCCAGATCACCTGGGCCGCGGCGTAGACGTAGGCGAAGGCCCACGCCACGACGGTGAAGGCCGCGCCGGTGGCGTAGAGCTCGTCGCGGGTCACGCGGTCGTCGTGGAAGAGGTAGCGGATCATCGCGTAGGAGACGTAGAAGTAGAACGGCGCGTGCACGGCCGCAGAGGTGAGCACGATCCAGCCGGTGTCCGGCTCGAGCGCCTCGAGCACCGCGAACACCATCGCCGGCAGGCCGAGCAGGGCGGCCACCCACGAGAGCGCCGGGGTCAGCCGGACCGCCGCGACGGCGGTGAACACCACGACCATCTGCACGACGCCGAGGACCGCTCGGCCGCCGGTGCTGTGGTCGAGGAACGGGTAGGCCAGCACGACCAGCAGCTGGCCGACCAGCAGCACGCCCGAGGGGTGCGTACGCACGGCGGCCCAGGCGCGCTTCACGGCTCGATCTGCTTCTTCTTCTGCGCCTCGATCGCCTTGGCCTGCTTCCGCTCGAGCCGTTTCACCTCGCCGGCGACCAGGTCACGCCGGTTGGCGGCGACTCGGAAGAAGTTCATCAGCGCGAAGGCGTTGACGATCAACGGCCAGGGGAAGGCGCTGTCCCACTCGGTCCAGTTGATGGCGACCCAGATCGCCCACGTGACGACGGCCGAGCCAAGGAACGCCATGAACGCCTCGCGGCGGTCGTTGCGCCACTTCTCCTCGGCCCTCCGCTGGAGCTCCGAGGGAGTCGCCGCGGTCAGCGGCACCCGGGCCGAGGAGGTCGCCGGCAGCAGCGGCCGGTCCGGCACCAGGTCGGCCACGAGCGGCGGCAACGCTCCGAGCGTCCGCGCCTGCAGGGTCGCCGTGGCCCGCTCGTCGTACTCCTCGCGGTCGAGCCGGCCATCCGCGAACGCCTCTGTCAGGATGCCGTGGACGATGTCGCGGTCGGCGTCCGAGGCCCGCAGCGCGGCCGCCGCCGGGTCACGCGGGTCGTGCTGGAAGGACGCCCACACGTCCCGGGACCGCTCCGCCACATCGGCAACCTTAGGGCGCGCCCGGGGGAGTTCAGCGGCGTACCTCGAGCCGGCGGGGTAACGCGGGGGCCGTTGGGCCGTTGCACCTAGAACAAGTCCCCAGTTCGGGGTGGGGCGGACGGCGGCCTCGTTGGACCAAAACGAGAACACGTTCTATTCTGCAGGCGGCCGTCGCACGATGGGGAGGTGACCGATGGCGTTCAGCGCTGTGTCGGTCCTGCGCGGCCCCGGTGAGATCGCGGCGATGGTCGTCGAGGTCACCAAACGGATCTTCACCAAGCCCTTCCAGTTCCGCGAGTTCGTCGAGCAGGCGTGGTTCATCACCAGCGTCACGCTGATGCCGACGATCCTCGTCTCCATCCCGTTCGGTGCCGTGATCTCCCTCCAGGTCGGCAACCTCACCGGCCAGCTGGGCGCGCAGTCCTTCGCGGGCGCAACCGCAGTGCTGGCCACCGTCCGGGAGGCCGCCCCCATCGCAGCGGCGCTGATCATCGCCGGCGCGGCCGGCTCCGCGATCTGCTCCGACATCGGCGCGCGCAAGATCCGGGAGGAGATCGACGCGACGGAGGTGCCCGGCGTCGACCCGCTGGAGCGGCTGGTGGCGCCGCGCGTGGTCGCGACCATGTTCGTCTCGGCGATGATCAACGGCATCGTCATCGCCGCCGGCATCGGCGGCGGCTACTTCTTCACCGTCATCGTCCAGGGCGGCTCGGCGGGCGCGTTCCTCGCCAACTTCACCGTGCTGGCGAGCCTCCCCGACCTCTACATCTCGATGATCAAGGCGATCATCTTCGGCTGGCTGGCCGCGATCGTGGGCGCCTACAAGGGGCTCAACGCGGGTGGCGGCCCGAGCGGGGTCGGCCGGGCCGTCAACGAGTCGGTGATCATCGCGTTCATGCTGCTGTTCTTCCTCAACGCGATCATCACCGCCATCTACTTCCAAGTCGTCCCACCCCCGGGGCTGTAGATGGCAAGCATTGGTGCAGTGGGCAGCGCGATCATCCAGGGCCGGCGCCGGTCGCTGGAGCAGTACGGCGACCAGCTGCTCTTCTACCTCAAGGCGCTGACCTGGGCGCCGCGCGCGATCCGGCGCTACCCCCGCGAGATCACCAACACCCTGGCCGAGATCTCCTTCGGTGCCGGTGGCCTGACGATGATCGGCGGCACGGTCGGCGTCATCGCTTTCCTCGCGTTCTTCGCCGGCACCGAGGTCGGCATCCAGGGCTACGCCTCGCTCAGCCAGCTGGGGGTGGCCAAGTTCAGCGCCTTCATCTCGGCGTACTTCAACACGCGCGAGGTCGCACCTCTGGTCTCCTCGATCGCGCTCGCGGCGACCGTCGGCTGCGGCTACACGGCCCGCCTCGGCGCGATGCGGATCTCGGAGGAGATCGACGCGCTCGAGGTGATGGGCGTCCCCTCGCTGCCGTTCCTGGTGACGACCCGGATGATCGCGGCGTTCGTCGCCGTCATCCCGCTCTACGTCGTCGCGCTCTGCGCGTCCTACCTCGCGCCGCGGCTGATCGTCACGCTGATCTACGGCCAGTCGCCGGGCACCTACGACCATGCCTTCCGGGAGTTCCTGCCACCGATCGACATGGTGTGGTCGTTCGGGAAGCTGCTCTTCCTCTCGGTCTGCATCATCCTGATCCACTGCTACTACGGCTACACCGCATCCGGCGGCCCGGCCGGCGTCGGAATGGCCGTGGGCCGCGCCATCCGGACCAGCATCGTGACGGTGGTGGTCGCCGACTTCTTCCTCAGCTTCGCAATCTGGGGCTCGACCACCACGGTTCGGATCACCGGGTAGGCGACGACAGCTGTGCTGGTCAACATCCATCACGACAGCAGGCGGGAGCACAACCGCCTGCTGGTCGCGGGCGTCGTGTTCCTCACCGCCATCGCGCTCCTGATCGCCTTCTCCATCGCGGTCTACCAGAAGAAGTTCGACCGGGTCACGATGGTCACGATCCACGCCGACCGGGCCGGGCTGCAGCTGGCGCGCTTCGGTGACGTCCGCCTCAACGGCGCCCTCGTCGGCCAGGTCCGCTCGGTCGACGACGACGGCAAGGATGCCGTCATCAAGGTCGCGCTCGACCCGGCCGCCGCCAAGGAGATCCCGGCCAACGTGGATGTCCGGATCGTGCCGACGACGCTCTTCGGGCAGAAGTTCATCTCGTTCGTACGCCCGGACAGCCCCTCGACGGACTCGCTCGCCGACGGTGCCGTCATCCCCAAGGACCGGGTCGAGACCAACGTCGAGCTGAGCAAGATCCTCGCCGACCTGTTCCCGCTGCTGCGCGCCGTACAGCCCGCGCAGCTCAACTACACGCTCAACGCGCTCGCGACCGCGCTCCAGGGCCGTGGTGAGCAGCTCGGCCAGACCCTCGACCAGCTCGACGCCTACCTGGGTGCGATCAGCGACAAGCTGCCGACCCTCAGGCAGGACCTGATCTCGCTCGCCAACGTCGCCGACACCTACGACCTGGCCGCGCCGGACCTGATCGACGTCCTCGGCAACCTCACGGTGACGAGCAAGACGATCATCGACAAGGCGGACGACCTCGACGCCTTCTTCTCCGACCTCCAGGGGCTGGCCGACACCTCGACCCGGGTCCTGTCGACCAACGAGCAGAACCTGATCCAGGTCGGCAAGGTCACCGAGCCGGTGCTGCGGTTGCTGGCGCTCTACTCGCCCGAGTTCCCGTGCCTGATCGAGGGTGCCGCCGACTACGCACCGGTGCTGGCCAAGTCGTTCGGGGGCAACCAGGTCAAGCAGTTCCTCGAGTTCGGCACCGCGCAGTACGAGCCGTACCACGCCTCCGACCGCCCGGTCTACGGAGAGGTGGGCCACGGACCGAGGTGCTCCGGACTGCCGCACCCGTCCATCCCGATCGGCCCGGAGTCCTTCAAGGACGGCACCGACATCGACTCCAACCCACCGACCTCGCCGATGCCGACCGCCCTCCAGAAGCTCCAGGGCCAGCTCCAGGGCCAGGGCCGCGCGGGCGCCCTCGGGAGTGCCAACACCAGCGGCTTCGCGGGCACGGACGCCGAGAAGACGATCGTCAACGCCCTGCTCGCCGGCCGCACCGGTCGTCCCGCGGACTCCTACGGCGCCCTCGGCTCACTGCTCTACGGCCCCGTCGTCCGAGGCGGTGGGCAGCCGTGAGCGAGACGGCCACCAGCAAGGCGACGTCGGAGGAGAAGCCGGGCTCGGCACGCAGCGTGGCTAGGCTGCGCAACCGGCGCAACGCCGAGACGATGGCCGCGGGCATCAAGCTGCTGGTCTTCACCGTCGTCTCGATCCTGGTGACCGGGCTGCTCGCGGCGATCATGGGCAACTTCGGCTTCGGGTCGAGCACCGAGTACAAGGCGGTCTTCTCCAACGCCTCGATGCTCGAGAAGGGTGACGACGTCCGGGTCGCCGGCGTCAGTGTCGGCGAGGTCAAGAAGGTCGAGCACTACAAGCGCAGCATGGCGCTGGTGACGTTCCGGGTGAAGAGCGACGTGCCGCTCACCACCACCTCGCGGGCCGAGATCCGCTACCTCAACCTGGTGGGTGACCGCTACCTCGCGCTGGAGGCCGGCGACCAGAACGGCGACGCGCTGCCCGACGCCGCCACCCCGGCCGGCTCCGCTGAGACGGTCGCTGCGACCACCGGGAGCGAGCCGAGGGGCACCGGGACGCGGCTCAAGCCGGGGGCCACCATCCCGGTCAGCCAGACGACGCCGGCGCTGGACCTGACCACCCTGTTCAACGGCTTCCAGCCGCTGTTCCAGGCCCTGACCCCGAAGGACGTCAACGAGCTGAGCCTGAACCTGGTCCAGGTCCTCCAGGGCGAGGGCGGGACCGTCCAGGAGCTGCTGGCCAAGACCGCCTCGCTGACCAACACCCTCGCCGACCGCGACCAGCTGATCGGCCAGGTGATCACCAACCTCAGCGGCACCCTCGACACGGTCAACCAGCGGCACCAGGAGCTCAACAGCCTGGTCAGCGAGCTGCAGCGGTGGATGGGCGACCTGGCCCGCGACCGGCACACCATCGGGAGCTCGCTCGACAACATCTCCGACCTCACCGTGGTGGTCGCGGACCTGCTGCGCCAGGGCCGGCCGCTGGTCAAGGCCGACGTGGTCAAGCTCAAGCGGCTGGCGACCCTGCTCGACAAGCCGAACAACCAGGCCAACCTCGTCGAGCTGCTCGACCGGCTGCCGGAGTCGATGACCGACCAGACCCGCACCGGGACCTACGGCTCCTGGTACAGCTACTACGTCTGCGGCTTCTCCGGCCAGATCACGCTCCCCGGCAACCTCGGCAACATCCCGGGGCTGCAGCAGGTGCTCAAGGGGCTCAGCGACCTGAACTTCCACTCCACGGCCCCCCGCTGCAACGGGGCGGGCGAGACGCCCTCGACCGGTGACACGACGGGGGGCGGGCAGTGAGGCGCTACTCCGAGGGACAGCTGATCCGGCTCGGCGCGATCACCATGGTCGTGATGCTGCTGGTGATGGCGGCGGCGTTCAACCTGAGCAAGTTCCCCGGCTTCGGCGGCGACACCTACCAGGCCTACTTCGCCGACGCCAGCGGGCTGCACAAGGGCAACATGGTCGAGGTCGGCGGGATCCGGGCCGGGCGGGTCGAGGACCTCGAGCTCGACAAGGGCACGGTGCTGGTCACGTTCGAGGTCGACCACGGCGTCGAGTTCGGCAAGGACAGTGAGGCCCGGGTCGAGGTGCTCAACCTGCTCGGGGAGAAGTACCTCAACCTGATCCCCGCCGGCGACGGCCAGCTCGACCGGGACACGCCGATACCGGTCAGCCGCACCTCGTCGTCCTACGACATCGTCGGGGTCTTCGGCGACCTCGCCGAGACGACCGAGAAGATCGACCTGCCCCAGCTCGAGCAGGCCCTCAGCGTCGTGGCCGACACGGTCAACACCTCGGCGCCGGAGATCCAGGCCAGCTTCGAGGGGATTGCTCGCCTCTCCGCGTCGGTCGCCTCCCGTGACTCAGAGATCCAGCACCTGCTGCAGAGCTCGCGCGACGTCAGCGCCCTGCTCGCCGACCGCAGCAGCGACCTGGTCGACCTGATGAAGAACAGCAGCCTGGTCTTCAAGGAGGTCGAGCGGCGCAAGGACGCCATCCACCGGCTGCTCGTGAACGCCCGCTCCCTGGCGACCCAGCTGCGCGGCGTCGCAACCGACAACCAGGCGCAGCTCAAACCAGCGCTGCAGCAGGTCGACGACCTGCTGGACCTGCTCATCTCCAAGGACAAGGAGCTCAAGGCCACCCTGGCCGCCGTCG
>Ga0268264_10000416_pt1 | contig 60203 bp, 65 predicted proteins | sample KBSSwiS32_FD_190357 | JGI IMG/M metagenome (GOLD analysis project Ga0268264, IMG submission 190357) | Switchgrass rhizosphere microbial communities from Kellogg Biological Station, Michigan, USA - KBS Switchgrass S3-2 (SPAdes) (version 2) | ecosystem: Host-associated > Plants > Roots >... | reverse complement strand
GTTCGCCACCCGCCAGCGGCTCGACCTCATCCTCGAGGCCGAAGCCGAGGACGACGGCTTCCTGGAGATCCCGCTCGAAACCCACATCGCCCGCATCGCCAAGGCCCTCGGGCTGAAGCCCCCGCCCCTCGCCGAGGCGGCCGCCAACGTCGCCGAGAACCTCCCCGCCCCCCGGCGAAGCTCCGCCTGACCGCCGTCACCTCCCCCATCGCGGCAGCGATGGCGGGAGGGGGACCGCCCGCCGAAGAGCGGGGGAGGTAAAGGAAGCGCGGACCGTTCGGGTTTTCCCGGGGTTCGGGGTTCAAAAAATGGGGCGGATCACGCCGCCGCCATGGCGCCAGGCGGACCCCGTCGGTTGGCGCCGTCAGGCATCAGCCTCACGTGACGGAATGCGCGAACCCCTTGGCCCGCCAATAGGTCGCGCTATGACTCGCGCCATGGACATCCGCCCCTTCCCGATCGACATCCCCGCGTCCGAGGTGGACGACCTGCGCAACCGGCTCTCCCGCGTGCGCTGGCCCGGCGCCATGCCTGGCGTTGGCTGGGATTATGGAATCGACGACGACTACGCCAAGGCGCTGGCGGCGGACTGGGCCGGCTTCGACTGGGCCGCCTGCCAGGCGCGGCTGAACGCGCTGCCCCACTTCAAGGCGGATGTGGACGGGACCGGGATCCACTTCGTCCACGTGAAGGGCAAGGGCCCCAACCCCCTCCCGCTGATCCTGACGCACGGCTGGCCGAGCAGCTTCTACGAATATGTCGGGCTGATTGGACCGCTGAGCGACCCGGCGGCGTACGGCGGAGATCCGGCCGACGCCTTCGACGTGGTGGTCGCCTCTCTACCCGGGTACGGCTTCTCCGATATCCCGGACCGGCCCGGGATGACGCCACGCAGGATCGCGGATCTCTGGGTCCGGCTGATGGAGGGCCTGGGATACCCCCGGTTTGGCGCGCATGGCTGCGACTGGGGCTCCTACGTCACCTCGCTGATCGGGTTCGACCATCCGGACAGGGTCATCGGCGCGCACATGGGGGCGGTGAGCCTGGGCGTCCGGCGCGAAGCGCGCGAGGCCGCGCCGCGCACCCCCGAGGACGCCGAGCGGGCGCGGGCGCGCAAGCGCTGGGCCGACCGCGAGCGGGGCTATTCCGCCATCCAGGGTTCGAAACCCCAGACGCTGGCCTATGGGCTGAACGATTCCCCCGCGGGCATCGCGGCCTGGATCGGCGAGAAGTGGCGCGCCTGGAGCGACCGCACGGGCGCGACGCCCGGGATCGCCCGCGAGGCGCTGCTCGCGAACCTGTCGATCTACTGGTTCACCAGCACCATCAACAGCGCCTGCCGGATCTACTACGAGAGCCAGAACAGCCCCGTGGTCCTTGAGCCGGGCCAGAAGGTGACGGCGCCGTCCGGTTTCTTCCTGGAGACCCCGCCGGCCCTGCGCGACCCGGCGCGGGCCGAGGCGGCCGCCCGGGCGAGCGCCGCCCAGCGGGCCGTCGCCGAGGCGGCGTTCGACGTCCGCCGCTGGTTCGAGGCGCCGCGCGGCGCGCACTTCCCGGCTCTGGAGACGCCGGACCTGCTGGTGGACGAGCTGCGCGCCTTCTTCCGGCCGCTGCGCTAGAAGCGTCACCCCGCCCCTCCGGAGCCCGCCATGCGAATCGCCACCTGGAACGTCAACTCGATCAACGCCCGCCTGGCGACGGTGGAGCGCTGGGTGGCGCAGGAGCAGCCGGACGTGGTCTGCATGCAGGAGCTCAAGTGCGTGGACGAGAAGTTCCCCGCCGAGCCGTTCGAGCGGCTGGGCTACAACATCGCCGTCCATGGGCAGAAGACCTACAACGGGGTGGCGATCCTCTCGAAGCGGCCGCTGGAGGACGTCAGCCGCGGCCTGCCGGGCGACGACGCCGACGACCACGCCCGCTACATCGAGGCGGTGGTGTCCGGGCCAAAGCCGGTGCGGGTGGCCTCGATCTACCTGCCCAACGGCAATCCGGTGGCCACCGACAAGTTCGCCTACAAGCTCGCCTGGATGAAGCGGCTGGAGGCGCGGGTCCGGGACATCCTGGCGCTGGAGGAGCCGACGGCGCTGGTGGGGGACTTCAACGTGATCCCCGAACCCAGGGACGCCGAACACCCCAAGAACTGGGAGGGCGACGCCCTCTTCCAGCCCGAAAGCCGGGCGGCGTTCCGGGCGCTGAAATGGCTGGGGCTGACCGACGCCTATCTGGAGGCGGACGGGGCGCTCGGGGCCTATTCGTTCTGGGACTACCAGGCCGGCGCCTGGCAACGGAATAACGGCATCCGCATCGACTTCGCCCTGCTGACGCCGCAGGCCGCGGACCTGCTGCGCGGCTGCGTGATCCACCGCGACGTGCGTGGCTGGGACAAACCCTCCGACCATGTGCCGGTGGTGACGGAGCTGGAAGCCTGAGCGATCCGACCACGGATCGCCCTGCGCGCGCCGGCCGCACTTTTTAGCGCCGCCGAAGCGGTCTAGCTTGCGCCGCCATGAGCGATCTTGTGCGGCTTATCCTGTTGCTCGTGCTGGCGGGCGCGGCGTTCACGGCCCTGGGCGCGGCGATCATCTGGTTCCTGGACGAGGAGCGGCGCATCCGGCGCTCCTTGAAGCATGTGCTGGGGGCGGCGCCCGAGGCGATGGTCAGCGCCCACGGCAAGGGGGCCGGCTTCGCCTTCTCCCGCGGGAGCATGGCGGTCGCCTGGGACCAGGGCGCCTGGTGCCTCGTCTACCGGCTGGACGAGCTGCTGGGGGCGGAGGTGGTGGTGGACGGCGAGGTGATGGGCCGGGCCTATCGGCACGAGCCGCGCCGGCCGCTGGACAAGGGGATGGGCGAAGCCGCCCTGGTGACCCTGCGCCTGCTGTTCGACGACCCGGGCCACCCGGACTTCGAGATCACCCTGTGGACCGACGCCGAGGAGCCGCGCAAGGGGCCGCCGTCCCCCGCCTCGGCCGGACAGGAGGCCAACCGCTGGCTGGCGCGCACCGAGGCGATCCTGCGCCGCCAGGGCGGTGCGCCGAAGCCCGCCGCGGTCGCGGCCCGGTCCGAGCCGCCACCGGCGGCCGCGGCATTCGCGCCCGCCGCCGTCGCGCCGACCGGCGAGCGTGACGACCTCCCCGACGACGAGGACGACGACGAAGCGCCCTTCTGAGGCCCCCGGAGATGCGCCCGGCCGCGCTTTCTCCTGACGTCGCAAAGGGTTAGGGTCGACCCTCGCCTTCCGGAAGACCTCCTATGGCCAATCTCGTCGCCGCGACGGCGTTCTTTCTCCTCATCCACCTGGCGGTGTCCGGGACGCGCGTGCGCGACGCCATCACCGGAAGGGTCGGCGAAGGGCCGTACATGGGCTTCTTCTCGCTCGCCTCCATCGGGGGCCTGGCCTGGATGATCTGGGCGTTCGCGGGCGCTCGGGGCGGTCCGGCCTGGTGGGACGTGACGCCCGTGACCCGCATCGTGCAGCTCGTCGTGACCCTCGTCGCCTTCGTGTTCATCGTGGTGGGCGTGACCACCAAGAACCCCACCAGCGTCCGCCAGGAGGGGGCGCTGGAGCGGCCCGACGTGATCAAGGGCATGCTGCGCATCACCCGCCACCCGTTCCTATGGGGCGTGGCGCTGTGGGCGGCGGGGCACCTGCTGGTCAACGGCGATGCGGCGAGCCAGGCGCTGTTCGGTTCGCTGCTGGTCCTGGCGATCACGGGGACCGTCAGCATCGACGCCAAGCGGCGGCGCAAGCTGGGGGCGGCCTGGGACGGGTTCGCCGCGCAGACCTCGAACCTGCCGTTCGCCGCCGTGGCGGCGGGACGTCAGTCGGTCAGGCTGGGCGAGATCGGCTGGTGGCGCATCGGCTTGGCGGTGGCGGTCTGGGCCGGCTTGGTCTGGGCCCACCCCTGGCTGTTCGGCGTGCGCGCCGCGCCCTGAGCGCCGCCGGTCAGCTCGGCCCTGCTGGCGTCAGGAGGCCGCGCCGTATTGCGGGCGCGGCGGGTCGAGAACCGCGCCGATCAGTTTCAGCACCGCGTCGAGCTCCTGCAGGCCCTTGCGCACGCCGTCGCGGTCCGGCAGCGGACGGAAGGCGTTGGCCACCTCGAACAGGTCGCCACCCTCCATGGCGATCAGCAGGTCGCCGTCTTCGAAGGCGCAGCGGATCCGCTGGCCGGCCGCGGCCTTCTCCAGGTCGATCAGCCGGGCCATGAAGGCCGGATGGACGAGGTAGCGGGCCTCCACCTGATCGGAACCCGAGACCTCGAAGGCCCGCTCGAACTCGCTGGATTCCAGGCCGACGCGCTTGAGCCCCTTCGGCGGCCGGAAGCTCGCCCCTTCGCGGGCGACAACGGTCACGCCGAGGAACGACTTGGGAAACCGCACCCGAGCGATCTGGCCGCGGAAGCGGGTGCGGGTCTTATGATCGTCGTCTTCCTCGGTAAGGCGCGCCTCGTAGAGGTCGAAGGGGCAGCCCTGGCGCTCGCCGCTGAACAGATCCTCGAAGGTGGCGGCGTCATGCGACGGGACCAGGCCCAGGGCCCTGACCCGCTGAAACGCCGGCGGCTCGAATCCCTCCCCCCGGTAGGTCAGCCCCAGTGAGCGGCCGAGGTCGGCCAGGATGATGGCCTTGCAGCGCGCCTGGAAGCGGGTCAGGGGCAGGTAACCGAACACTGCCGCGACGATGATGGCGAACAGCGGAATCATCTGGGCGTCGTCGTCGTGGGTCATCGCCATGATCACCCCGGCCGCCACGCCGCCCACCGCTGCGGCGATGGCGATCCAGCGCCAGAAGCGGGCGACCAGGCGGCGGCGCTCGACCTCGTGCGTCGACACCGCCGGTGTGATGACCTGCTCGAACAGGGTGTCGAAAGCCCGCGCGTCCAGGTCGGCGTCAAAAGTCGGCGTCATCGGGCTGCGGGGTCCGTTGCGGGAGCTTGCCAGCCTAAACCCCTATCGCAGAACGCCTTCCGCTTCGTGAACCCGGCGGTGCGGCTCAGATGTCCGCGTAGACGTGACGCTCAGCTTCGCCGCCGGGGTGGGTGACCGCCCCCAGGTGGGCGGGGCCGACGATCTGGGCGTATTTCCATAGGGCGCCGGAGCCGTAGGCGGTCACCTTGGGCGCCCAGTGGCGCATGCGGTTCTCCAGCTCGATGGGATCGACCTCCAGGTCGATGGTGCCGGCCTCGGCGTCGATGGCGATGATGTCGCCGTCCTTGACCAGGGCGATGGGGCCGCCCTCCTGGGCCTCGGGACCCACGTGGCCGATGCAGAGGCCGCGGGTGGCGCCGGAGAAGCGGCCGTCGGTGATCAGGGCCACCTTGTCGCTGATGCCCTGGCCGTAGATGGCCGCGGTGGTGGAGAGCATCTCGCGCATGCCCGGGCCGCCACGGGGGCCTTCGTAGCGGATGACCAGGACGTCGCCTTCCTTGTAGTCGCGGTCCTCAACGGCCTTGAAGCAGGCCTCCTCGCCATCGAACACCCGGGCGGGGCCCCGGTGTTTGGTGTGCGACAGGCCCGCCACCTTGACGATGCCGCCGTCTGGGGCGAGCGAGCCCCAGAGCCCGACCACGCCGCCGGTGGTGGAGAGCGGCCTGGAGGCCGGCCGGATGACGTCCTGGGCGTCGTTCCAGACCACGCCCTCCAGGTTCTGCCGCAGGGTCTTGCCGGTGACCGTCATGACGTCGCCATGCAGCAGGCCCGCGTCCAGCAAGGTGCGCAGCAGCATCGGCACGCCGCCCGCCTCCCCCATCTTCTTGGCCGGATACTTCCCGCCGGGCATCAGGTCGCAGAGGTAGGGCGTGCGGCGCATGATCTCGGCCACGTCGCGCAGGGTGAAACGGATCCCCGCTTCATGGGCCATGGCCGGCAGGTGCAGGCCGCCGTTGGTGGACCCGCCCGTGGCCGCCACCACGATGGCGGCGTTCTCGAACGCCTCGCGGGTGCAGATGTCGCGCGGGCGGATATTGGCCTCGATCAGCTTCAGCACCGCCTCGCCGCTGGCGCGGGCGTAGTTGTCGCGGTCGAGATAGACCGCCGGCAGGGCCGAGGAGAGCGGCAGGGCCAGGCCGATGGCCTCGGAGACGCAGGCCATGGTGTTGGCGGTGTACTGGCCGCCGCAGGCGCCGTCGCCCGGGCAGGCGTGCCGCTCCAGGTCGCTGAGCTCCTCGTCGGTCATCTGGCCGGCAGAGTGCTTGCCGACCCCCTCGAAGATGTCCTGGACGGTGACCTCCTTGCCGCGCCAGACGCCGGGCAAGATGGAGCCGCCGTAGAGGAACACACTGGGCACGTTCAGGCGCAGCATGGCCATCATCATGCCCGGCAGGGACTTGTCGCAGCCGGCCACGCCCACCAGGGCGTCATAGCTGTGGCCGCGGATGGTGAGCTCGACGGAATCGGCGATCACATCGCGGCTGACCAGGGACGAGCGCATGCCCTCGTGGCCCATGGCGATGCCGTCGGTGACGGTGATGGTGCAGAACTCGCGCGGGGTCCCGCCAGCCGCCTTGACGCCCTCCGACACCGCGTGGGCCTGGCGCATCAGGGCGGTGTTGCAGGGCGCCGCCTCGTTCCAGCACGAGGCCACGCCCACGAACGGCTGGGCGATCTCGCGGGTGCCGAGCCCCATGGCGTAATAGTAGGACCGGTGCGGCGCACGAGAGGGCCCCTCGGTCACATGACGGCTGGGCAGCTTGGACTTGTCCCAGGACCCGTCCGGCTTGCGGTGCATGTGGCGTCTCCTCGGGGCTCGTCCCTGACGTGTTGCAGGTTTCCCGGGACGCGCCTTGGGGCTACACCGCACGACCACTCGCGCAAACTAACGATTTAGAGACCCGACAGCATGCCCGCCTATCGCTCCCGCACCTCGACCCACGGCCGCAACATGGCGGGCGCGCGCGGCCTCTGGCGGGCCACCGGCATGAAGGACGCCGACTTTGGCAAGCCGATCATCGCCGTGGTCAATTCGTTCACCCAGTTCGTGCCGGGGCACGTCCACCTGAAGGACCTGGGGCAGCTGGTCGCCCGCGAGATCGAGCGCGCCGGCGGCGTGGCCAAGGAATTCAACACCATCGCGGTCGACGACGGCATCGCCATGGGCCACGACGGCATGCTCTACAGCCTGCCCTCCCGCGAGCTCATCGCCGACAGTGTCGAGTACATGGTCAATGCGCATTGCGCCGACGCCATGGTCTGCATCTCCAACTGCGACAAGATCACTCCCGGCATGCTGATGGCCGCCATGCGGATCAACATTCCCGCGGTGTTCGTCTCCGGCGGGCCGATGGAGGCCGGCAAGGTGGTCCTGAAGGGCAAGACCGTGGCCGTCGACCTGATCGACGCGATGATCGCGGCAGCCGACGATTCCAACACCGACGAGGAGGTGGCCGCCGTCGAGCGCTCGGCCTGTCCCACCTGCGGCTCCTGTTCGGGGATGTTCACCGCCAATTCGATGAACTGCCTGACCGAGGCGCTGGGCCTTTCGCTGCCGGGCAACGGCTCGACCCTGGCCACCCACGCCGACCGCGAGCGGCTGTTCCTGGAGGCCGGCCACCTGGTGGTCGACCTGGCGCGACGGTTCTACGAACAGGACGACGCCAGCGTGCTGCCGCGCAGCATCGCCAGCTTCCAGGCCTTCGAGAACGCCATGAGCCTGGACATCGCCATGGGTGGCTCGACCAACACGGTGCTGCACCTGCTGGCGGCCGCGCACGAGGGCGGCGTGCCCTTCACCATGGCCGACATCGACCGCCTGTCGCGCCGCGTGCCGTGCCTGTGCAAGGTCGCCCCGGCCAAGAGCGACGTCCACATGGAGGACGTGCACCGCGCCGGCGGCATCATGGCCATCCTGGGCGAGCTGGACCGCGCCGGCCTGCTGCACACCGACCTGCCCACCGTGCACAGCCCCTCGCTGGGGAACGCCCTGGCCCGCTACGACGTGCGCCAGACCGAGAGCGTCGCGGTCCACGACTTCTACCGCGCAGCTCCCGGCGGTGTGCCGACCCAGACCGCCTTCAGTCAGGCCCGCCGCTGGGAGGACCTCGATCTCGACCGGACGTCCGGGGTGATCCGCGACGCGGAGCACGCCTTCTCCAAGGACGGCGGCCTGGCGGTGTTGAGCGGGAACATCGCGGTCGATGGCTGCATCGTGAAGACCGCAGGCGTGGACGAGTCGATCCTGGTCTTCGCCGGACCGGCGAAGGTCTACGAGAGCCAGGACGACGCGGTGAACGCCATCCTCACCGGCAAGGTGATGGCGGGCGACGTGGTGGTGATCACCTATGAAGGCCCGCGCGGCGGCCCTGGCATGCAGGAGATGCTCTATCCGACCAGCTATCTGAAGTCGAAGGGCCTGGGGAAGGCCTGCGCCCTGATCACCGACGGCCGGTTCTCCGGCGGCACCTCGGGCCTGTCCATCGGCCACGTCTCGCCCGAGGCGGCCGAGGGTGGCCTGATCGGGCTGGTGGAGGATGGCGACCGCATCGAGATTGACATCCCCCGCCGCAGCATCCGGCTGGCGGTCGCCGAAGACGTGCTCGCCGCGCGTCGGGCGGCCATGACCGCCAAGGGCAAGGGCGCCTGGAAGCCGAAACCCCGCAACCGCAAGGTCTCGCTGGCGCTTCGCGCCTACGCCGCCTTCGCCACCAGTGCGGCGCGCGGCGCCGTGCGCAGCCTGGAGCGCTTCGAGGACTAGGCGAACACCTCGGCGGTGGCGTCCCGCCCCTTGGGATCGGGACCATACCTGTTGACGCCTGCCGTCCCATCCAATGCGCACAACACGAGTATCGCCAGGCCCCCGAAGAACGGGATCAGGTTGCCCAGGACCCACCAGCCCGACCGGTTGGTGTCGTGAAGGCGCCGAACGGAGACTGCGGCGCTGGGGATCAGGATCCCCAGCATCAATACCCCGAGGACAGCCATCAACGTTGAAAGGCTGTCGCTGAGCGGGCCTTGCTGACCGAACCCGCCAACGTCCATTTCCGCCAGCACCTGGAACGGAATGCCAATGGCCAACAGCGGCAACGTGAAGAGTCAGTACTCTGCGCGGCGCGCGCGCCCGTTGAACTGGGCGTACTTGCGCAGAGGTTCGAACATCAGGTTCATCGCGACGCCTCCCCAGGTTGTCGTGGAGACACGCTACGCCCGGAGCGCGACGAGGGCCAGCGCCCTCGCGCGTCGGGCGGATTCTAGCCTCAGGCGAAGACTTCCGCCCCGCCACGGCCTTTCGGATCGGGCCCGAACTTGTTGTCGCCGGGCGTGCCGTCGAGGATGTAGAAATACAGCAGAACGAGGCCGCCGAGGATCGGGATCAGACCAATCAGGATCCACCAGGCCGAGCGGTTGGTGTCGTGCAGGCGGCGGAACGTCACCGCGATGCTGGGGATCAGGAGGCCCAGCATGATCACCAGAAAGACGATCGAGAGCAGGCCGGCGGGGCCCGACGGCGGCGCGCCCGGGTTGGTCATGCCCCCCATGGCGGCCATCAGGGCGTAGTAGATCACCTCGATGATGAGGATCATCAGCGCGAACATCCAGAACTCGGATCGCTGCGCGCGCCCGCTGAACTGGGCGTACTTCTTCAAGGGTTCGAACATCATGTTCATTGCGTCGCCTCCCCAGGCTGTTTGACGCACAGCGTACGTCAGCGTCGGGATGACGCAAGGGTATGCAACCACGCCGGGAACGGCGCGCATTGCGCCCGCCCCTACCCCTGCTCCAGAGCCTGTTCGACCCCGAGGGCTAGGTCGAGGGCGCGGGCGGCGTCCCGGGCGCCGACCAGGGGGGCTAGAGCCTCGCCGCGGACGGCGGCCAGGAAGCTCTCGACAGCGACGGCCAGGGTGTCCTTCGCGGCGGGTGTGTCGGCGAAGTTGGGATTCAGAGGCCAGGCGGTGGTGTTGCGAAAGGTGCGGGCGAGGAAGTCGATCGCCACCTCGCCCGAGGGGTAGGTCACCTTCATGGTCCGCCGCCGTTCAGCCGCGCGCCGGGAGACGTCGAAGGTCGCGGTGAAGCCGTCGTCGAAGGTCACTTCGGCGCAAGCGACGTCCCAGGACACCTTCCCGTCGATCGTCCCCTCGCCTTCCGCGCTGACGGGTTGGGCGTCGGTGAGGGCCAGCGCCAGGTCCAGGTCGTGGATCATCAGGTCCAGCACCACGGACACGTCTAGATTGCGTTCCGAAACGAGGCCGTGCCGGACGGCCTCCAGCCGTCGCGGCTGTTCGGGGATGTCGAAGAGGCCCACAGCCTGGAACAGCGCCCGCTCCTGATGGCCGCAGGCGACCACCAGGCCCGCGGCGCGGCCGGCCGCGTGGATCGCCTCGGCGTCGGCGACGGTGACCGCGATGGGCTTTTCCACATAGACCGGCTTGCCGGCGGCGATGGCGGCCAGGGCCTGCGCGGCGTGGACGGCGGCCGGCGAGGCGATGGTCACCACGTCGACGCTCTCCAGGAAGGCGTCCAGGTCCACGAACGCGCGACCGCCGAGCGGGACGGCCAGGGCGACGGCGCGCTCCACATGCGGGTCCATCACCGCCGACAGCACGACGCCGGGCAGGCGCGCATACTGGCGGGCGTGGTGGCCGCCGAAAACGCCTGCGCCGATGACGCCGCCTCGAAGAATCTGGGACATGGCCAGCGCCTAACAGACGGGCGCGCCCGACGCCACCGGGCGGCGGGTAGGCTCCTCTTCGTCAGCGCCCCTTCAAATCCGCCAGCAGCGGTTGCGGCGTCCAGTCCTGGTAGGTGAAGGCGATCCGGGCGCCGGGCTCGAGCGGGCCTTCGGCGAGCACGGCGGCGTCGGCGACGAAGGCGTGGCGGCCAGCCGGGAGACCGCCTTCCACGGCTTCGTGGTCGAGGGTGATGATCCGGCCTTCCAGACCGGCGATCACGCCTACACCCGAAAGCACGGGTCCGCTCGGCAGGGTCACGCCGGACTTGGCGGCGGGCCTGGCGGGTTGCGCCGGCTTCGACGGGCCGCAGGCGGCGACCACGAGCAGCAGGGCGAAGGGGACGGCGCGGCGCATCTCGGATTCCTCGGCGAAGCGTCGCAATCTAACGACTGTCGTGCGTCTGTGAACGCGCAAGCTGTTGGCCCGCCGCCGCGCAACGGGTTACAAGCCGCCATTCACCCATGAGGACCGCCGTGACGCGCCTTTTCAGCGCCTATGTGATCGTCGACTGGAGCGCGGCGGCCAAGCCCTCCACCGGAGCCGACTCCGTGTGGATCGGCGTGCTCAAGCGTGACGTGCGCTTCCGCATGCATTTCGAGTCGCACAACCCGCCCACGCGCGCCGCCGCCGAGAAGCTGCTGGCCGGCATCCTCGACGACCTGAAGAAGCGGGGCGAGCGGGCGCTGGTGGGATTCGACTTCCCGCTGGGCTTTCCGCGCGGGTTCGCCGCGGCGCTGAAGTTGCCCGGCGATCCGCCCTGGCAGGCGGTCTGGACCCAGATCGACAAGATGGTGAAGGACAAGCCGGACAACACCAACAACCGCTTCGGCGCGGCCTCCGAGATCAACCGGCGGCTGACCGGGGGGCCCTTCCCGTTCTGGGGCTGCCCGCCGAAGGACGCGCTCACCACCTTGCAGCCGAAGCGCACGCGGGCGCACGGACCCGACGACCTGCCGGAATTCCGGCATGGGGAGCTGCTGGCCAAGGGCGTCTCGCCGATCTGGAAGCTGTACTACAACGGCTCGGTGGGCGGCCAGGCGCTGATGGGCATCCCGGCCGTGCGGCGGCTGAAGGCGGCGCGCGGCGAGGCGGTGAAGGCCTGGCCGTTCGAGCTTGGCCTGAAGACCCTGACGCCCGCCGACCTGGAGGGCGTGGAGGTGGTGCTGGCCGAGGTCTATCCCTCGCTCTACAAGGCCCAGCCCGGGCCCGGCGAGGTCAAGGACCTGGCGCAGGTGCGCGCCACCGCCGAGCACTTCGCGCGGCTCGACGAGGCCGGCAAGCTGGGCGTCCAGTTCGGCCCGCCCAAGGACACCGCGCCCGACGTGGTCGTGGACGCCGAGCGCGAGGAAGGCTGGGTGCTGGGGACGGTGGGGTAGCGCCGCCCCCCGCTCAGCAGCCCTGCCGGCCCAGGATCCAGAACCGCGCCAGCAGCAGGCCAGCCGACAGGAAGCTGGCGACGATCACCGCCCAGACGATGCCCATCACGCCCAGCCCCTGTGGGATCGCCAGCCACCAGGCCAGGGGCATCATCACCAGGCAATAGCTGGCCAGGTGGGTGAAGGTGGGCGCCCATACGTCGCCGCGGGCGCGCAACGCCTGCGCCACCACCACCTGCAAGGCGTCGGGGATCAGGAACAGGCAGGAGAGCGCCAGGGCCGGCCCGGCCATGGCCAGGGTGAGCTGGTCGCTCGTATAGGCCCCGACGATCGGGCCCGCGGCGGGCCAGACGACCAGTGACACCGCGATCCCGAACGCCAGGGTGACGGCGAAGGCCACCAGCGCGCGCAGGCGCATCGCCGCGGGATCGCGCGCGCCATAGGCGCCGCCCACGCGGACGGCGGCGGCGACGGCCAGGCCCAGAGGGATCATGAAGATGATCGCGACCACGTTGAGCACGATGGCCCAGGCCGCCACGGCGAGCGCGCTGATCCAGCCGGCGATGACGTTCATGCTGGCGAAGGAGGCCACCTCGAAGAAGTTGGAGGCGCCCGCGCCGAAGCCGATCCGTCGCTGCTCGGCCTCGGCCAGGCGGTCGCGCGGCGGCTTTTCGAAGACGCCGAGGGCGCGCGCCTCGGGCATCATGGCGATATAGGCCAGGGTGACGACGGCCAGGAAGGTGCGCGCCCCGAAGGTCGCCCAGGCGCCGCCCACTGCGCCCAGCGCCGGCAGGCCGAAGGCGCCGGGCACCAGCAGCAGGACAAAACCCAGGTTGACCAGGTTGGCGGCCCACATCAGCCAGGCGGCGGGGCCAGGTTTGGACAGGCCCTCGAGCCACGAGGCGGCGGCGACGGAAAGGGTGATGCCCGGCAGCGAGAAGGCGAACACCACGAGAGCGGCGCTGGCCCCGTCGGCCAGGGTCTTCTCCAGGCCGATGGCGTGCAGGAAGGCCGGCCCCCCGGCGAGCAGCGCCAGGGTGGAGGCCAGCCCGATCCACAGGCTGTAGCCGAGGCCCCGGCGCAGCACGGCGCCGGTCGCCTCGCGCCGGCCCTCGCCCAGGGCGCGGGCGGTCATCACCTGCACGCCGGTGAGCAGGCCGATGGCCATGGTGACCACCACGCTGGTGGGGGCCCAGGCGAGCGCATGGTAGCCGAGCTGGGTCGCCGAATAGCGGCCGACCACCAGCGCGTCCGTGAGGCCCATGGCCATGACGCCCAGGCGCGAGGCCACCACCGGCCCCGCGAGCTTCAGCAGCGCGGCCAGTTCGGTGCGGACGACAGGGGCGCGGACCTCGCGGTCCGCCTCGGCCGGGAGGGCCATGGGATTCACCAAATTCGACGGGCCCGCGAAAATGGGCGGGCGGCGCCATGGGGGCAAGGCTTGGCCGCGTGAACAAATACTACGGGCGGCCAAACGGGTTCACCCGCGGCGGCGCAGCCACACCCCTACCGTTCGGTCCCCCGAATTCGAGGGGAAGGTCTGCTCAGACGGCCGCGCGGCGGTGCATGTCGACGCGGTCTTCCTTGAGTTTCTCGGCCACCAGGAAGGCCAGTTCGAGGGCCTGCTCGCCATTGAGCCGCGGGTCGCAATGGGTGTGGTAGCGGTCGGCGAGGTCGCCTTCCGTCAGCGCCCGCGCGCCGCCCAGGCATTCGGTGACGTTCTGGCCGGTCATCTCCAGGTGGACGCCGCCGGGGTGGACGCCCTCGGCCTTGCAGATCTCCACGAAGCTCTTGACCTCGGAGAGGATGCGGTCGAACGGCCGGGTCTTGTAGCCGTTGGCGGCGGTGAGCGTGTTGCCGTGCATCGGGTCGATGGCCCAGACCACGTTGCGGCCGGCGGCCTTGGTGGCGCGCAGCAGGCCCGGCAGGCGGCCCTCGATCTTGTCATGGCCGAAGCGGCCGTAGAGCGTCAGGCGGCCGGCCTCGTTCTTCGGATTGAGGATGTCGGCCAGGCGCAGGAGCTCGTCGGCCTCCAGGGTCGGACCGACCTTTACGCCGACGGGGTTCTTGACGCCGCGGAAGAACTCCACGTGGGCGCCGTCGAGCTGGCGGGTGCGCTCGCCGATCCACAGCAGGTGGGCGGAGGTGTCGTACCATTCGCCCGAAGTGGAATCGACGCGGGTCATCGCCTCCTCCGGGCCCAGCAGCAGGGCCTCGTGGGCGGTGAAGAACTCCACCCGGTGCAGGTCGGGGTGGCTCTCGGGGGCGATGCCGATGGCGGCCATGAAGGTCAACGCCTCGCCGATCTTCTCGGAGATCTCGCGGTAGCGCGCGCCCTGCGGGCTGTCGGCGACGAAGCCCAGGGTCCAGCGGTGGATGTTGTAGAGGTCGGCGTAGCCGCCGCCGGCGAAGGCGCGCAGCAGGTTCAGCGTCGCCGCCGACTGCCCGTAGGCCTTCAGCAGGCGCTCCGGATCGGGCGTGCGGGCCTCAGGGGTGAACTCCATGCCGTTGATGTTGTCGCCCCGGTAGGACGGCAGGGTGACGCCGTTCTGGGTCTCCGTGGCCGAGGAGCGCGGCTTGGCGAACTGGCCGGCCATGCGGCCCACCTTCACCACGGGCTTGCCGCCGGCGAAGGTCAGGACCACGGCCATCTGCAGGATCAGGCGGAAGGTGTCGCGGATGTTGTCCGCGGCGAACTCCTTGAAGCTCTCGGCGCAGTCGCCGCCCTGCAAGAGGAAGGCGCGGCCCTCGGCCACGTCGGCGAGCAACGACCGGAGGCGCCGGGCCTCGCCTGCAAAAACCAGCGGCGGCAGGGCGCGCAACTCGCGCTCCACGCGGGCGACGGCGGCGGCGTCCGGATAGTCCTCCGGCATATGTTTGCCGGGCTTCGATCTCCAGGAGGCAGGCGTCCAGAACTCGGTCATCACATAGCTCCGCGCCCAGCCGCGAGACTGCGGACGGGCGAAAACGCGCCTTCTACTCCGAGATTGCGGCCAAGGTCGATGATTTCCGCGTCGCAGGGGATTTTCCGGGCTGCGGCGCGGGGACCGGCTGGCGGATCACGGCGGCGGCGGCGGCGGCGGTCAGGCCGCCCAGCGCCAGCCACCATTCCTGCCAGACGCCGAAGCTGACGGCGGCGAAGACCAGGTAGGCGACGCCGCTCGCCACCGCCGCGGCGACGGCGGGATCGCGCGTCGGACGGCTCATGCGCACAAACAGGGCCGCCCAGAAGACGGCGGCCGCCATCGCCCCGATCAGGCCCAGTTCCAGCCAGATCTGCAGGGCCGCGTCGTGCGGGTGGAGCTGGATGCCGGGCGAGAACATGCGGCTGGCATCGAGGCCCCAGCCCCGCAAAGGATGGTCGGCGATCCAGTCCGTCGCGTGGCCCCAATAGCCCAGGCGCTGGGACCAGGAGAGCGGCACGTCCGCCTTCAGGGTCGCAAACGCGCCAGTCACCTTGAGCGTCCACATCAACGCGGGCATGAAGAGGAAGTAGATCGCCGCGAAGGCGCCCAGCGCCCGTGGCGCCCAGATCGGCCAGCGCCAGACGGCTAAGCCGGCGGCCACGGACGCGGCGAGCGCGATGATCGGGGCGTCATAGCCCAGCATGACGCTGCCCACGACCAAGCCGGCAAGCATCGGGACGGCGAGCCACCACGCCTGGACGGTGCGCGCGGCGGCCAGGGTCGCCGCGGGCCAGAAAAGCGCCAGGACGAACAGGGCCTGCGCCGCGTTCTTGCGGCCGAGGTCGGGGCGGATGGGATCGGCCATGAGGTCGCGCAGGGTCAGGTAGAGGGCCGCGCCGGTCAGCGCTTCGACCAGCAGCACCAGACCCAGGGCCGCCGTCCCCCAGGCCAGGACGCGCAAGGCCAGCGTCCGGGTCGCGGAATCGGCCCGCCGGGCGGCGCAGACGACGGCGAAATAGAACCCCGCCTCGGCCACCAGCTTGATCGCCGCGCTTCCCCAGGGCTCGTGCCGGTAGGGGCTCCAGACCGTGGAGCCCGCCGCCCAGATCAGCGCGACGAGCACGGCCAGGTAGCCCGGCCGGTCCTCCTCGGAGATCACCAGCGTCGGCAGGCAGAGCGCGCCCACGATCCCGACCAACGGCGCAAAGCCCAGGGGCGCAAGCCAGGCCAGCAGCGGCGCGACCGCGAAGGCGAAGACCAGACAGCCGCCGCACCAGGCGCCGAATGGGTCGCGCTTGCGCCGTCGCCCGACCCCGGGCGGGTGCGTCCCCTGCCCGGGCTGCTTTGGGGCCGACAAGGCGTCCGTCATGCTCATCCGACGCCGCCGAGCTCCTGGGGCATGTACTTCTCACGCATGGTGACCAACTCTTCGGCCAGGGTCGGGTGGACCGCGCAGGTGGAATCCCACTGCTGCTTGGTCACTCCCATCTTCAGCGCGATGGCCGCCATCTGGATGATCTCCGGCGCGTCGGGGCCGACCACGTGGCAGCCCACGACCCGCTGCGAGGCGGCTTCCACCACCAGCTTGATCAGGCAGCGTTCATCCCCCCCGAAGAAGGTGTACTTCATCGGGCGGAACCGGGAAAAGTAGATGTCGACGCGGCCGAGCGCGTGCCGGGCCTGCGCCTCGGTCATCCCCACCGCGCCGATCGGCGGCTGGGAGAACACCGCCGAGGCGACCATCTCGTGGTCGAAGCGGGTCGGGCGGCCGTAGAACTCGGTTTCGGCGAAGGCCGCGCCTTCGCGGATCGCCACCGGCGTCAGGTTCATGCGGTCGGTGACGTCGCCCACCGCCCAGATGTTGTCGACGCTGGTCTTCGAGTAGTCGTCGACCTTCACGGCCCCCGCCTCGTTGAGCGCGACGCCCGCCGCCTCCAGGCCCAGGCCCTCCACGTAAGGTTTGCGGCCGACCGCGAACATCACGACGTCGGACTCCATCTGGTGGCCGTCGGCGAAGGTGGAGACGACGCCCGAGGTTGTCTTCTCCAGCCGTTCGTGCCGGCAGCCAAGCTTAATGTCGATGCCGCGCTTTTCCATCTCCTCGGCCACATGGGCGCGGACGTGGTCGTCGAAGCCGCGCAGGACGTTGGGGCCCCGATGAATCAGGGTGGTCTTCACGCCCAGGCCGTTGAAGATGCCGGCGAATTCCACGGCGATGTAGCCGCCGCCGGCGATGAGGATCCGCCTGGGCAGCTGCGGCAGATGGAAGGCCTCGTTGGAGGAGATGGCGTGCTCAATCCCTGGAATCTCCGGCGCCCACGGCCGACCGCCGGTGGCGATCAGGATCTTGTCGGCGGTCACGGCCCCGCGCCCCTCGACCTCGACGGTGTGGGCGTCCGTCAGGCGGGCCTTGCCGTGGACCAGCTCGGCGCCGGCGTTGGAGAGATTGGTGACGTAGATCCCGGAAAGACGACCGATCTCCTGGTCCTTCTGTTCCAGGAATTCCGCCCAGTCGAAGCTGGTCTCGCCCGTCGTCCAGCCATAGCCCTTCGCGGTCTTGACCTGGTGCGAGAACTCCGAGGCGTAGACCATGAACTTCTTCGGCACGCAGCCGCGGATCACGCAGGTGCCGCCGACGCGGTGCTCCTCGGCCACCATCACCTTGGCGCCGGACATGGCGGCGAGGCGGGCGGCGCGGACGCCGCCGGAGCCCGCGCCGATGACGAAGAGGTCGAAGTCGTAATTGGCCAACGGGCGGCTCCTCAGGGCTCCAGAGTGACGACGCCGGCGTCGGTCCCGATCAGGGCGAGATCCGCCAGGTCGAGGAAGAGGCCGTGGTCGACGACGCCGGTGACGCTCTTCAGCGCCGCGGCCAGCGCCGCCGGCTCCGGGATCCGGCCGCAGGCGGCGTCATAGATAAGGTTGCCGTTGTCGGTGCGCACGGGGGCCCCGTCCCTGACGCGCAGCCGCGGGGCGACGCCCAGGTCGCATTCGGCGAGGGCGTCGCACAGGCGCAGGGCGGTGGTGGCGTGGCCGAAGGGGATCACCTCGATCGGCAGCGGAAAGGCGCCCAGGACCGGGACGCGCTTGGCGGCGTCGGCGATCACCACGCAGCGCCTCGAGGCCTCCCAGACCAGCTTCTCACGCAGCAGGGCCGCGCCGCCGCCCTTGATGAGGGCCAGACCCGGGCCAATCTCGTCGGCGCCGTCGACGGTGAGGTCGAGCTCGCCCAGGGCGTCGAGATCGGCCAGCGTGAGGCCGAGGCTGGCGGCGAGGTCGGCGGTGGCCTGGGACGTGGGCGTGCAGCGCACGTCGAGGCGGCGGCCGGCCAGGGCGCGGACGAACCAGGCGGCGGTGGAGCCGGTGCCCAGGCCCACCCGCATGCCCGGCTCCACCAGGGCCGCAGCGGCCTCGCCGGCGGCGCGCTTCTGGTCCTCGGCGCTCATCCCTTCTTCCCCTTCGCGGCGCGGAAGGCGGCGGCCCAGCCGGGCTTTTCCACCTGGCGGCCACGGCCCAGCGCCAGAGCGTCGGGGCTGACGTCGTCGGTGATCACCGAGCCGGAGCCGATATAGGCCCCGTCGCCGATCCGCACCGGGGCGACCAGGGCGGAATCGGAGCCGACGAACGCGCCCGCGCCCACATGGGTGTCGTATTTGCCGAAGCCGTCGTAGTTGCAGAAGATCGTCCCGGCGCCGATGTTCGCGCCGGCCCCCACCGTGCCGTCGCCCAGATAGGCCAGGTGGTTGGCCTTGGCGCCCTTGCCCAGCGTCACCTTCTTGACCTCCACGAAGTTGCCAATGTGGGCGTCCTGGCCAATGTCGGCGCCGGGGCGCAGCCGCGCGTAGGGGCCGATCAGCGCGCCCTCGCGGACTTTGGCGCCCTCCAGGTGCGAGAAGGCGCGGATGACGGCGCCGCCCGCCACGCTGACGCCGGGGGCGAAGACCACGAACTGTTCCACCGTTGCGCCGGCCGCGATCTCGGTGTCCCAGCTGAAGTGGACGGTCGCGGGCGCCGGCATCGCCACGCCCTCACCCAGGAAGTGCGCGCGGCGGCGGTCCTGGAAGATCGCCTCGGCGGCGGCGAGCTGGGCGGGGGTGTCGCAGCCCATCACCGAACTTTCCGGGGCGATGGCGGCGCGGACGGCCGCCTGCTCGCCGACCGCCAGGCCGATGATGTCGGTGATGTAGTACTCATGCTTGGCGTTGTCGTTCCCGACCCGGTCCAGCCAGCGGAACAGATCCGCGGCGCCGGCCAGGTACATGCCGGCGTTACAGGTGCGCACCGCGCTTTCCTCCGGGGTCGCGTCGCGCGCCTCGACCACGCGCAGGACGTGGCCGTCGGGGGCGCGGATGATGCGGCCGTAGAGCAAGGGGTCGGCGGGCTCGAAGGCCAGGATCGCCAGGGCCGCGCCCTCGGCGCGCAGCCGGTGCAACGGCTCCAGGTCCTGCGGCGTCAGCAGCGGGCAGTCGCCGTTGGTCACCAGCACGTCGCCATCGAAGTCCGCCAGCGCGGCCCGGGCCGCCAGCACCGCGTGGGCGGTGCCGAGCGGCGGGTCCTGGACGGCGACGGCCCCCTCCCCCAACCGGCGCGCCGCCAGTTCGCGCACGCCGGGGCTGTGGTTTCCCACCACCACCACGATCCGCTCGCAGCCGGCCTGCTCCACCGTGTCGATCACCCGGTCCAGCAGGGTGCGGCCGCCGACCTTGTGCAGCAGCTTGGGCGTCGGCGACTTCATGCGCGTGCCCTGGCCGGCGGCGAGGATGACGGCGGCTCTGCGGGACATGGCGGGACCTCGAATCCGGGAGGGCGTTGCAATCTCCCGGCCTTTAGCGGAAACGGCGAACGCTTGCGATCAGGAGCTTTTCGTGGCCGAGACCAACGTCCTTGCCGGCGCGACCATCGCCTTCGACCTGGACGGCACCCTGGTGGACACGGCGCCGGACCTGGTAGGCACGCTGAACGTGCTGTTGGCCGAAGAGGGCCTGGCGCCCCTGGCCATGGACGCGGCGCGCCCGTTCATCGGCCGTGGCGCGGCCTGGCTGATCGAGCGCGGATTCACCGCGGCGGGCGCGCCGCTCGCGGCCGAGCGCGCGCCGCAGCTCTTCGAGCGCTTCATCGCCTATTACCTCGCCCACATCGCCGATGGCAGCCGGCCGTTCCCGGGCATGGTCGAGGCGCTGGAGGGCCTGCGCGCCGAGGGGGCGAAGCTCGCGGTCTGCACTAACAAGCGCACGGACCTTTCCACCGCCCTGCTGGACGCCCTGGACCTCTCGCGACTGTTCGACGCCGTGGTGGGCCCTGACCGGGCGCCGGCCGCCAAGCCCGACGCGCGCCACCTGCAGGCGGCGGTGGCCCTGGCCGGCGGGGCGATCGAGCGGGCGGTGATGGTGGGCGACGCGGCCACCGACGCCGGCGCGGCGCGGGCCGCGGGCGCGCCGCTGATCCTGGTCAGCTTCGGCTACACCGAGATCCCGGCCGCCGAACTGGCCCCCGACGTGCTGATCCACCACTACGACGAGCTGACCGGCGCCTGCCGCCGCGTGCTGGGCGCTTGCCCGCAGCCGACGGCCGGTTTATAGGCGCAACCCTTCCCGGCCCGGCCGGCGGATGCGTAGCTCAGCGGGAGAGCACCTCGTTCACACCGAGGGGGTCACAGGTTCAATCCCTGTCGCATCCACCATTCTTTCCAAGACCTCGCAGCGCTTGCTGCGTTTCGCCACCCAGGAACCACATCCTGGGGCAATGCGCGCGACCTTGGCCGGCCGTAACGCACGGCCTATATCGCCCCCATGCTGGGTTACACGCTTGCGAAGGCTGGTCAGCGACTGCGAGTCGCCTCCGATATGGATAGTGGCGCCGATCTTGCTGGAGGCGCCTCGGGGTGGTTCTCGATCGAACGCACAGGGTCGCTCGCCGGCATCAAGGCGAGCGTCAGGGAGTCCGCATTGGCCGAAGGCCGGGACAGGCCATGAGCAAGTTGTTCGGCAGACAAGCGCTGATCGCCGTGGGCCTGTGCCTGGCGGCCGCGATGCTCGCTGCGCCGGCAGCGTCCAACGCCCGGGCCGTGAACCGGCCCGCGGAGGCGCCGGGCCTCGCGCGGCCGGCGGCGGGCGCCCGCATATGGTATCCGATCGCCAACTCGCCGACACTCGCCTTGCCGGACGGCCAGCGACGCACCATCCGCAGCGTCCTGAACATCGCTGCGCCGATGGAGTTCGGCGGCTATGTCTGGAACGAAGAGGGGATCCCGCCGGCGGCCATCTGGGTCCGGATCGATCTCGGCCGGCAACTCATCTCGGTGTTCCGCGGCGGGCACGAGATCGGCTCGGCGGTGATCCTCTACGGCGCAGGTAGCAACCCGACGCCCGCCGGCGCGTTCAAGATCCTGCAGAAGGCCAAGGACTATCATTCACGGACGTATGACGCGCCCATGCCCTACATGTTGCGACTAACAAACGACGGAATCGCTATACACGCGAGTAATGTTAGAGATGGTTCGGCGACCCATGGCTGCATTGGCGTGCCGATGGAATTCGCCCGCAAGTTGTTTGCGCAAGCGCAGCGTGGCGATCTTGTAGTAGTCGTCGGAAGTTGAGGGACAAGCTACACTTTCTTCCGCCGAAGGGAAATCATGAAGGCGAAACGTACGCTGCGGGTAGTCGCAACGACTGCCGTGTTGCTGGCCTCGACAGTCAGCGTCGGGGCCGTGCTCTTCAACGAGCGAGGCGTCGCCGTGCTGACAGAGATCGCGCTCGATCCCCTGGCCGCCTTCGGCCAGCGTTCGCCAGGCCAACGACGGCCGGGCGCCCTGTTCCAGACCAAGCCCTCCAAGGCGGCCGCCCAGGAACTGGCTGCGCCGCGGAAACTGGCGGCCCCGCAGGAGCTGGCAGGCGCGCCACCTGAACTCGCACCTGCGCCGCCGGTGGCGCAGGCCGTGGTCGATTCCCTTTGCGAGCGTCTCACGACGCCCGTGTCGGCCGCCGTGTCGGGTCCGGTCAGCCCCGAGGCGGAACGCTTGGCCGGGCAGCTGGTCGCGGCCGTCCAGCAGGCCCTGGCCGCAAACACGACCACCGGGCAAGCCCAGCGCGAAGCGGCGGTGGAGCAGGCGATCCAGGACGTGCTGGAGAACAACGGCGCCACGCCTCAGGTCGCCACGCCCGCCCTGGCTCTCGTTCAGGCGCGGCTCGTCGCCTTGGGGCTGAACTGCGCCCCAGGCGTTTCGCAGGCGATGGAGGTCGCGAGCACGGCCGCCACCCAGGCGGCGCAGCCGGGCGATCAGCCGGGCGCGACCAGCCAGCCCGGCGGCCCGGGGGTGATCGGCTTCCCGCCGGCCATCGGCAACGGCGGTGGCGGCGGCGGCGGCACGACCTATCGGGCCGCGCCCAACGCGGTCGGGCGGTCTTAAACCAGAACTCGAGGGTTCAGGCGGCCGCGTCGGCGCGGCGCCTGGACCTCGCTCGCGAGCCTCGCAAGAGTCGCAGTGAGGAATCGTCCGCGCCCGCGGCGACGCGGAAGTCCTACGCCCGGGCGCGGGCCTATCTGAAGCTCATGCCCGCCCCGGGGAGCTGCGCTCCTGGTGCAATCGGAAGATCCGGGCCAAGAGCTAGGGCTTCGTGCCCGCCCGCAGGCGGCGTCTCCGCGGAGTCTCCGATGCCCTGGACCCGACGCTACGACGAGGCCGAGCCGCAGCGGGTGAACCGCTGGCTGGCGCAGAGCGGCGTGTGTTCCCGGCGCGAGGCCGAGGGGCTGATCGCGCGGGGGTTGGTCTCCATCGATGGGGCCGTGGTGGAGGATCCCGGGCGGAAGATCGAGGCTGGGCAGACGCTGACCCTCGCCGACGATGTCGCCGCGCCGGCGGGCGGGCCGCTGACGGTGGTGATGCACAAGCCGGTGGGGATCGTCTCGTCGCAGCCGGAGGCCGGCCAAGTCCCGGCGGTGCGGCTGCTGACCCGGGGGGCGCTGTGGGGCGAGAGCGAGGTGATCCCGGACCGCGACACGCGGCTGGCCCCGGTGGGGCGGCTGGACAAGGATTCGCGGGGCCTGCTGATCCTCTCGGAGGACGGCGTCGTCGCCAAGGCGGTGATCGGGCCGGCCTCGGAACTGGCCAAGGAATATCTAGTCCGCGTCGCCGGGGCGATCACCGAGCGCAAGCTGAAGATGCTGCGGCACGGGCTGATGCTGGACGGCCGCGTCCTGAAGCGGGCCCAGGTGGACGTGGTCGAGGGGAGCCAGCTACGCTTCGTGTTGCGCGAAGGACGCAACCGGCAGATCCGACGGATGTGCGAAATGGTCGACCTCTCGGTGACCGACCTGATGCGGGTGCGGATCGGCGCCCTGACCCTGGGCGATCTGCCGGAGGGCCGCTGGCGGCCGATGACCGCGGCGGAGCGGGAGACGCTGGTGGGCCTGAGCGCCGCCCCGCTTCAAAGACGGGGCGGCCCTGACTAGGCCCGCGCGAACGGCAGCAGCGCGCGGAGCTTCGCGTCGCGCAGGTAGAGGCCGCCCCAGGCCATGACGCCGAGGTAGACGCCGAACAGCGTGTGGCTGAACAGCGGGTCGCCAAGGCGCAGGTGGCTGGCGATGGCGCCGCCCATGATCCCGGTGAGCAGGATCGCGCCCAAGACCGCGGTGCGCGGAAGGACGTAGAGGACGGTGATCGCCAGCTCCAGGGCCCCAATCCCCCGCGCCAGGCTGTCGGGGTAGCCGAGCTGGGCGAAGGAGTCGGTGACCGGCTGGATCTTGATCAGCTTGATGGCCGCGTCGAACAGCATGAAGGCCGTGACGAGGCCGGTGAGAATCCGCCCGGCCCAGGAGGCGAGCCTGGGCGCGGGCGCGGAGATGGCGGCGGCGGACATGGCGTGCCTCCGTTGGGGGTTGGGATCAGGCCGACTTCGGGGTTTCGCCCAAGGACCAGCAGACGTTGTAGGGGTCGACCAAGGCCCCGAAGCGGTCGCCCCAGAACATCAGCGCGACCGGCATGGTCACGGTGCAGCCGGCGTCGGTCGCCCGCTTGAACCACATGTCGATGTCGCTGACCTGCAGGTGCATCGTGAAGCTGCTCGACGGCTGATAGGGGTGGCCGTGCTCGGGGAAGCTGTCGCTCATCAACAGCGGCCCGCCGTTGATCTCCAGATGGCAGTGCATCAGGCGCTCCCCGTCCTCGGCGGGCAGGCGCATGTGCTCCTTGGCGCCGAAGGCGCGCTGGTAGAATTCGGACGCGGCTGCAGCGCCCTCGACATTGATGTAGGGGGTGACGCCGGTGATCGGGGCGGGTGCGTCAGTCATCTCACATTCTCCGGTTTTCCAAGGGGTTGGCGGAAGCTCTTGCGGGTCTCGTATCGCGGCTCTGAAGCTAGGACGAACGGTGGCGACGGCGGCCGACAGTGGGTGGATGTCTTTTTGAATTTTCTCCACGTCATTCGCGGACGTCGTCCCAAGGATTGAGGCCGGCGTTCAATGACGCGGCGCAGCCTGGCCCGGCGGGTTCGCGCCGTCCCCGCCCAGGTGGTCCAGGTGCATGCGGATGTGGGCGGCCTCGGCGGCGGTGTTGGCCAGGGCGATGGCGCGGGTGAAGGCCTCGCGCGCCTCGGCCAGGCGGTCGAGGTCGCGCAGCAGCGCGCCCTTCAACCCGAAGAAGTGGAAGTAGCCGGACAGGCGCGGCTCCAGGGGCTCGATCATCGCCAGCGCGACTTCCGGACCCCGGGACTTGGAGACGGCGACGGCGCGGTTGAGGGTGATCACCGGCGACGGCTGCAGGCGCTCGAGGGAGGCGTAGAGCAGGTCGATCTGCGGCCAGTCCACGTCCTGCGGCGTCGCGGCCCTCGCGTGCAGGGCGGCGATCGCGGCCTGCACCTGGTAGGGTCCGACCTGCCGGTGGCGCATGGCTTTGTCGATCAGGGCCAGGCCTTCGGCGATCATGGACGGGTTCCACAGGGCGCGGTCCTGCTCGTCCATCAGGATGACCTGGCCCTCGGCGTCGAAGCGGGCGGCCGCGCGGGCGTGCTGCAGCAGCATCAGGGCGGTGAGCCCCATGATCTCCGGTTCGGCCTGGAACAGGCGCAGCAGGAGGCGGCCCAGGCGGATCGCCTCGTCGCAGAGGGGCGCGCGAGCCTCGGCCTCGCCGGGGCCGGCGGAATAGCCCTCGTTGAAGACCAGATAGATCATCGCCGCCACCGCCCCCAGCCGCTCGGACCGCTCCACCGCGCCCGGCGTCTCGAAAGCGACGCCGGCCTTGGCGATGCGGGCCTTGGCGCGGGTGATCCGCTGCTCCATGGCCGCCTCCCCCACCACGAAGGCCCTGGCGATCTGCTTGACCGAAAGACCGGAGACGATGCGCAGGGCGAGCGCGATCTGCTGGGTGGCCGGCAGGTCCGGGTGGCAGCAGGTGAACAGCAGCCGCAGGATGTCGTCGCGGTAGTGGGCGCCGTCCAGCCGGTCGGCGAGCGCGTCCTCGGCGTCGCCGAGGTCGGAGACCTCCGCTTCGTCGGGGAGCGGCTCCTGCTTCGCCTGGCGACGGACGTGGTCGAGACCGGCGTTGCGGCCGACCAGGATCAGCCAGGCGGTCGGGTCGCGCGGCGGGCCGTTCTGGCGCCAACTCTTCAGGGCGCGCAGGCAGGCGTTCTGGAACGCCTCCTCCGCCGCGTCGAGGTCGCGGAAGTAGCGCAGGAGCGCGCCGAGCGCCTGGGGACGGGCCGAGGTGAGCGCGGTGTCGATCCAGGCGAGGTCGGTCACGAAAGGCCGCTCCCGGGCACGAACATGGCCACCGGACGCACTTCGTAGCCGCCCACGCCGGGGTTCGCCTCGGCGAGGTCGCGGGCGGTCTCCAGCGCCTGGTCGAGGTCGGCGCAGTCGACCACGTAGAAGCCGAGCAGCTGCTCCTTGGTCTCCACGAAGGGCCCGTCGAGCACCAGGGGCTCCTGGTCGCCCTTGCGCAGGGAGGTGGCCGCGGTGGTGGGCAGCAGGCGCGCGGCGCCGGTGAACCGGCCCTCGCGGGCGAGCTTGCGATGCACCACGTCGAGCCGGGCCATGATGTGGTCGTCGTAGTCCTTCGACCAGGCGCCGACGATCTCCTCGTCGTTGTAGCAGAGTATGGCATAGAGCATGGCGGGTCCTCGTTGGCCTGAGGACGAACAGATATCGCGGCCGCCGACAGGACGGACCTAAAAAATCCCGGGCGTGCGGATCAGGTCGAGGCGGCCAGAATCCGCTCGCGGGTGATCGGCAGGTTGCGGACGCGAACGCCGTAGGCCCTGGCGAAGGCGTTGGCGATCGCCGCGGCGACAGGACCGTGCACGCACTCGCCGACCCCCAGCGACGGCTGCTCCGGCCGGTCGAGCAGGACGGCCTCCACCTGCGGGACCTCGCTGAACCGCAGGATCGGATAGTCGGGCCAGGCCAGCGGCGGCTGTCCGTCCTTCAGGGTCACCGCCTCCTTCAGGGTCCAGCTCGCGGCCTGCACGGCGCCGCCCTCGACCTGGTTCAGCACGCCGTCCGGGCTGACGATCCGCCCGGCGTCGACCGCCAGCACCAGCCGGCCCAGTCCCAGCGGATGGGCCTCGTCGGTCTCGGCGATCGCGGCGCAATAGGCGCCGGTGTTCTTGTAGCGCGCGAAGCCGAGGCCGAGGCTGCGCCCTTCACGGGGAGCCCCGCGGCCCGCCCGGTCCGCGGCGGCCGTGATCACCGCCCGCGCGCGTTCGTCCGACAGGTGACGAAGCCGGAAGGCGACAGGGTCCTGGCCCGACAGTTCCGCCAACTCGTCGACGAAGGACTCGATGGCGAAGACGTTGGCGAACGCGCCCAGAGACCGCAGGGAGGACACCCGGACCGGCTCGTAGGCGACCAGGTGGCGCGTGACCTGGCGAGCCGGGAAGTCATAGAGCGGCACGGCGTTGCGGTGCGAGCCGCCGCCGCCCTCGATCGGCGGGTCCATCGCCGGAGCGCGCGCCTGGCCCCCGGCTACCTCGGCTGCGGCCAGAAGGCTGGGCTGTTTCGACCGGCCGGGGCGGCCGGTGTGGCCATTGCTCCACAGATCGTGACGCCATGAGACCACGCGGCCCTCGGCGTCCAGGCCCGCGCCCAGGCGCATCAGCATCACCGGGCCATAGGGCTCGTGCGCGAACTCGTCGGCGCGCGTCCACTGCACCTTGACCGCCCGGCCCGGAACCGCGCGCGCCATCAGGACGGCGTCCAGGGCCGCGTCCTCCGCCCCGTTGTGGCCATAGCAGCCGGCGCCCTCCATGTGGTTCACGACGATACGGTCCTCAGCCAGGCCCAGGATCAGGGCCAGCTCGCGCCGGAGCGGAAAGACGCCCTGGGTGTGGCTCCACACCTCCAGCCCGCCCTCGGGATCGAACCGGGCGACGCCGCAGGAAGGGCCGATCGCGGCGTGGGCGATGTAGGGCTTCGAATAGGACGCCTCCAGCGTGTGGACGGCCGACCGGTCCGACGGCTCGTCGGCGACCACCGCATCCGGTTCGAGGGCGTGCTGCACCAGCCAGCTCGCATCATCGGGCGGCGCGATGGGCGGAGGCGTCCAGCGGCAATCTTCGTGCAGGCGCTGAGCCGCGCGCGCGGCGGCCTCCTCGCGCCTGGCCAGAACGCCGATGAAGGCGCCGTCGCGCACGATACGCACGACGCCGGGAACCGCCGCGGCGCGGGCGTCATCAAACGCCTCCAGCCGGCTGCCGGGCCGATGCGATCGCACGACGCGTCCGAACAGCAGGCCGGGAAGCTCCAGGTCCTGGATGAAGCGGGGGCGGCCAGCGAACTTGTCGGGCAGGTCGAGGCGACCCAGCGCCCCCTGCCTGGCCCCGGCCTTGCCGCTCACCATCACGGAATCGATCCGCCGGGCCATGGCGTCGGGCGGCAGCCCATTCCAGTAGCCGACGCCATCGGCGACGACGCCGTCGGCGATCGTCAGGCTGTCCGGGCTGACGGCAAGCCGCTCCGCCGCCGCCTGCAGCAGCAGGGACCGGGCGGCTGCGCAAGCCAGTCGGACGGCGCCGCCGGACACGGAGACCGAAAAGCTGCCGGCGGTGTAGTCCTCGTCCGGACTGCCGCGGGTGCTGACGGCCGGCACGCGGACCCGGCGCGCATCGACGCCCAGCTCCTCGGCGGCGATCAGGGCCAGGGCGGTGAGGATGCCCTGGCCGAGCTCGGCCTTGCCGGTCCTGACGATGACCTCGCCGGCCGGATCGAAAGCCAGCCAGTCGCCGATCCGCGGCGCCTTGGCCAGGCTGCGCTGCGCCAGCAGGGCGCCGATATCAGCCATCGGCCTGCGCCCGGCTCGCCGCCAGCACGGCGCGAACCATGCGATTGTGCGCGCCGCAACGGCAGAGGTGAGCGTCCAGCGCGGCGCGCACCGCGCTCTCATCCGGAAGCGGGTCGCGCGCCAGCAGGGCGGCTGCGCTGACGATCACGCCGCTGGCGCAGTAGCCGCACTGCGCGGCCTGCGCGGCCACGAAAGCGTCGACGAGGGCCGGGGCCCGCGCCCCCACGCCCTCCACCGTGGTCACGGCGCGGCCCGCCGCGGCCCACAGGGGCAGGTCGCAGGCCGGCGTCGGAGCGCCGTCCACCAGCACCATGCAGGCGCCGCAGTCGCCTGCGCCGCAGCCGTAGCGCGTTCCCTTCAGGCCGAAATCGCCGCGCAGGACGTAGAGCAGCTTCTCGTCGGCGGGCGCTGCGACCTCCACCTCGGCGCCGTTCAGCCTCAGGCGGATGGGACGGTCGGGCGGCGCCTGCGTGGTGCCATGGTCCATGACGGCCTCCTCGCCCGCCCGGGCGTCGGGTTCCAGGGTCCCGGCAGCTTCGAAGCGGCGGCGTCCCGAGGCAAGCCCCTCGCGCGGTCAATTTCCACGCTCGGGCTTCTGGTTTCCACGGTCGTTTCCACGCCGGTCTCCACGGGCCGGGCGCATTCCGCCGTCCTCGCCGCACGGCGAGCAAGACCGAGGACGGAACGACCATGTTTTCCACGACGACCCTGGCGGCCGACGCCCCCGCCCCCAATCCCTACGCCAAGCAGATCGCCGCTTCGAAGCGGGTGAGCTGGGACATCGCCGCCGACGTGATCCGCGGGCGGCGCTTCGACTTGGCGCACAAGTTCCTGCCGGATGGCCTGAGCCGCGTCGACGAGCTCCCGTTCCTGACCCTGGCCCAGGCGCGCGCGCTCGGCCAGGTGCAGGGCCGCACCTACGCCAACATGTTCGGCCTGGTGGAGCGGTTCGTGGGCGCCAAGGTGCTGGAACTCTCCCGCGACCACTGGCTGGGCGACCAGACGGCCCTGGAGGCGCTGGTCCGCTTCGGCGACGAGGAACTTAAGCACCAGGAGCTCTTCCGGCGCATCGAGCGGCTGGCCGCGGCGGTCATGCCCGAGGGCTACAGCTTCCCCTGGGACCCCAACGACGTGGCGCGCGCGGTGCTCGCCAAGCCGACCTGGGCGGTGATGTGCCTGACGCTGCACATCGAGCTGTTCACGCAATCGCACTTCCGCGAGAGCGTGGCGCCCGACGAGACCCTCTCGCCGCTGTTCAAGGACGTGCTGCTCTACCACTGGCGCGAGGAGGCCCAGCACGCGATTCTGGACGAGCTGGAATGGCGGCGGGTGGATGCGGGCCTGGACGCGGCGGCGCGCGACGCCGGCGTGGACGCCTTCATCGAGCTGGTGTTCGCGGTGGACGACATCCTGCAGGTGCAGGCCGCGACGGACGCCAAATACTTCGTCGAGACCTTCGCGGCGAACCTGAGCGCCGGCCAGGCGGCGGTCGTCGCCGGCTGCGTCCTGCGGGCCTACCGCTGGCAGTACATCCTGTCGGGCGCGCAGCACCCGCACTTCCGCGCCGTGCTCTCCGAGCTGGTCACGCCGCAGCAGGCCGTCCGCATCGGGCGGGCCCTGGCCGATGTCGCCTGACAACCCACAAGCATCAGACAAGCAAAGGGCTTTCCCATGAACGTTCACGCCACCCCGCAACCCGCCAACATCGTCAACGGCCTGGATATCGACGGTCTCCAGACCCTGATCGAACGGGTCAGCGCCGACTCCGCCACGGGCCAGACCCGTTGGCGCGTGGCCACCGCCTGGCAGGGCCAGACCCACAGCCGCGCCCAGGTGGACGGCTTCGAGATGGGCGACGAGGCGGTCCAGCGCCGCTACGTGATCGACATCGACGAGCCGCTGGAGCTCGGCGGGACCGACATCTACGCCAATCCGCAGGAGCACCTGCTGGCGGCGCTGAACGCCTGCATGACCGTGGGATTCACGGCGCTCTGCGCGCTGAACGGCGTCGCGCTGGAGCAGCTGCAGATCGTCACCGAGGGCGACATCGACCTCCGCGGCTTCTTCGGCCTCGATGCGACGGTGGCGCCGGGCTACCCGTCGCTGAAGAGCACGGTGTGGGTGAAGGGCTCGGCCAGCGAGGCGGAGTTCCGGCGGATCTTCGACATGGCGCTGGCGACCTCGCCGAACGTGCACAACATCACCAAGCCGGTGCGGCTGGACACCACCCTGGTGGTGGAAGCCTAGCCGTAAAGCTCTTCGTCGCGCTCCAAAGGGGCGCGGCAGAAGCCGGATGCGTCCGCGGCGCCGATGAAATCGGGCCGGCGCCGAATGCGGGTCCCCCCACCGCTGGGCCGCATCCCCCTACTCCGCCCTTCCCCCGATCCTCGGGGGGAGGGCTTCTTTTTCACGCCTCCAGGAACCGATCGAATTCCTCGAAGAAGCGCTCGGCGGCGGGCTCGCCCTCCAGGACCAGGTGGTTCTGGCCGGGCAAGGGCACGAATTGCGCTCCGGGGATGCCGGCGGCCATGCGGCGGCCGAGCTCCACGGGGATGTTGGCGTCGCCGCGCGGGTGCAGGACGAGGGTCGGGACCGAGACCTTCTCCAGCAGATGGCGGACGTCGAGGTGGCCGGAGGCCTCGTAGTAGCGCGCGGCGCATTCGGGCGAGGTGGTGCGCCGCTGCAGTTCGTTGAAAGAGTCCATCTGCTCCTGGCTGGCCCCGGGGATGAACATCGAGGTGAAGATCTGGCGGAAAGCCGGGTTGGGCTGGCCCCATCCCAGGCGCATGAGGGTGGTGAGCGCGCGGCGTTTCTCGTGTTCGGCGCCCTCCCCCTCCCGCTTGTAGGTCCCGGCCGCGAAGCCGGCGTAGAGGATCAGGCGGGTCACCCGCTCCGGATGGCGCACGGCGTAGGCGATGGAGATGGCGCAACCTTGCGAGACGCCCAGCAGCGGGAAACGGTCGAGGCCCGAGCAGTCCACCACCGCCTCCAGGTCGCTCACCCAGGCGTCGAGGCCGAGCTCCCCGGCGTCCCAGTCGGACAGGCCGTTGCCGCGGGCGTCGTAGCGCCAGAGCTGATGCTTGCGGGCGAGCCCGTGCAGGAAGTGGCCCCAGATGGGGCTCTCCCAGTCGTACTCCAGGTGATTCATCCAGTTGGCGGCCTTCACCAGCGGCGGGCCGCGGCCCACCACGGCGTAGGCGATCCGGGCCCCGCCCTGGGCGCGGCAGAAACGGATCTCCTGGTGCAGTTCCTCGAGCCTTTCGCGCGGCGGCGCGACAGGCGCAGGCGTGAGCGCAGGGGCGCGCATCGCCTGGTCGAGCACCGGGGTGACGCCGGCGGCCTGGGCGAGGACGGCGCGGGCGGCGGCGTACTGGTCCTCGGCGTCGCGGGTTCGGCCGAGGGCGATCAGCTGGCGCACCAGCCGGGCCCAGCCAGCCTCGTCGTAGGGATCGGTGCGGACCAGCTCGCGCAGGTGCGGCAGCGCCGCCGCGGGGTTGGCCGCCAGGCGGTCGGCGAGGGTCTGCAGCACCTGCCGATGCAGGGCGTGCATCTCCTCGCGCAAGGAGGCGAGCCAGGCCTGGAACGGCGGGCAGCTCGGCAGGTCCAGGTCGGCCAGGAGGTCGCCGCGGAAGCGCGCGGCCGCCGCCTCCAGGTCCGCCGTGGAGGCGGCGTCCACGCCACGGGCCAGGGCGGCGCGCACGTCGCCAAGGTCGATGCCGACGCCCACCTCGCCCAGCGCCACGGTCTGGCGGTCGGCTACAATGAGCGGCGGGTCCGCGTCGTCCAGCAGGCCGCGCAGCTTGCTGAGGCTCCAGCGCAGGGCGCCGCGCGGGTCGTCCGGCACGTCCCAGAACAGTTCGCAGAGTCGCTCGCGCCGGTGCGGCCGGCCGGTGGCGGCAAGGTAGCCGAGGAGCGCGCGGGTCTTGCGGGACTGCGGCAGCGGCAGGACTGCGCCGGCCCACGCCACCTCCAGTTCGCCCAACACCCGAATCTCGAGCATCCGCCCCTCGTCCCTGAGATAGCTGCAAGTCTATCGCGCCGCCCGCCCGGGACTAGCAATCGGATAGTACTGTTTTCTCAAACGGTGGTTCGCCACGCGCCGGGGCTGACGCCCACGATGCGGCTGAAGGCGCGGCTGAAGGCGGCGGCGCTGTCGTAGCCCACGGCGTCGGCGATGTCAGGGAGCGGCCTGCGGGTGGCGCGCAGGAGGTCGCAGGCGATCTGCATCCTCCAGCCGGCCAGGTAGTCCATCGGCGCCTTGCCGAGCACGCAGCTGAACCGCTCGGCGAGCACGCTACGCGACGTGCCGGCGACCTTGGCGAGGGCCTCGACGCTCCAGCGGCGAGCCGCGTCCTGGTGCAGGGCGGCCAGGGCGCGGCTGAGGATGGGATCGCGGCTGGCGGCCAGCACGCCCATCTGACCGTCCGGCAGGCGGCCGGCGTGGCGGCGCAGCACCTCGAGAAACAGCAGCTCCATGAGCCGGCCCAGCAGCGCCGGCGCACCGGGCTGCGGCTCCTGGTCGAGCGTCTGCACCAGGGCCGCGGCGCTGGCCGCCAGGGTGGCGGAGACCGCGTCGCCGGCGGTCTTCTCCACCAGCATGGGCGGCAGGGTGCGGAACAGCGGCGCAGGCATGAGTTCCGACGATTCCAGGAAGCCGCAGATCAACCGCGTCTCCGCGCCGCCGCCGCCGAAGGCCACCACATGGACGCCCGGCACCGGGCCGGGCCGCACAAGGTCGTCGGCCGGAACGAACTCCCCATGGGCGCCGCTCCAGAAGCGGTGCTCCTGGGTGAACGGCAAGAGCACCAGGTCGCCCGCCGTAAGCTCCACTCTCGCGCCGTCGGACATCTCCATGGCGCAGCGGCCGGCGGCGACGAAATGAAAGACGCTGGCGTGGCGCAGGTGCGCGAGCGGCTGGTCGCCCTGCCAGCGCGCCGGGCTGATCACGGCGAAGGGGTCGGAAAAACGGCCGTTCAGGAACACCGACCCGTTCAGCCGTACGCCCTGCAGGAGATCGGACAGGAGATCGTGATCCGGCGTTGCTGCAATCACAGGCGGCCGTCCGGTCATCGCCGGCGCCCGGTTGTCGGTGGGAATGTCCGCATGTCAGCACCTCGCCTTCGGGCGACAGCGCAGCTTAACACCACGAGGAAAGTTATGAACGTCCAGACCCAAATCAAGCCGCAGGCCCCGTCGGCGGACTGGCGGGAAGTCCTGGCCGAGCTGGGCCCGCAGCTAGAGGCCGAAGGCCGCGCCTGCGACCGTGAGAACCGTTTCGTCTCGAAGAACCTGGACGTCCTGGAGGCCGGCGGCTTTTTCGCCCTCGCCGTGCCGCACGAACTGGGCGGCGGCGGGGCGGACTACGCCGAGCTCTGCGCCATGCTGCGGGCGCTCGGCGCGATCGACGGATCGACCGCCCTGACCCTGTCCATGCACACGCACCAGGTGGTGGTGGCCGAGGTCAAGCGGCGGGCGGGCGCGCCCACCGAGGGCCTGCTGAAGCGGGTCGCGAAGGAGGGCGTGCGGCTGGTCTCCAGCGGCGGCTCGGACTGGCTTCCGGGCTCCGGCCTGGCCGAGCCGGTGGAGGGCGGCTGGCGGATCACGGCGCGCAAGGTGTTCGCCTCCGGCGCCCTCGACGGCGACATCCTGATGACCTCCGCCCGGCTCGGCGACGAGGTGCTGCACTTTCCCCTGAGCCTCAATCCCGACGCGGCGGTGCGGGTCGTGGAGACCTGGGATACGCTGGGCATGCGTGGCACCGGCTCCCACGACGTGGAGATCGAGGGCGCCTTCGTGGCCGAGGGCGCGCTGAGCGGCCGCCGGCCGGCCGGCAAGTGGCATCCGATGTTCCACCTGATCGGCAAGGTCGCTTTCCCCCTGGTCTACTCCGTCTACGCCGGCGTCGCCGACGGGATCCGCGAGGCGGCCCTAAAGCTCGCCGCCCGAAAAGGGGCTGACGCCGTGCAGGTGATTCGCGTCGGTGAACTGGAGACCGCGCATGCAGCCATGGACCTGATCCATGAGGCGATCGTCGAAGCCGGGGCCGAGGGCGCGCCGGACGCGGAGCGGACCAACCGGGTGATGATCCTGCGCAACCTGCTCGGCAAGGCGGTGCTGGAGGTGGGCGAGCGGGCGATGGCGTGCGCCGGCGGGGCGGGCTTCTACCGCAGCGCCGGGGTGGAGCAGCGCTTCCGCGACCTGCAGGCCGCCCGCTTCCATCCGTTGCCCGATGGGGCCCAGCAGCTCTATGCCGGACGGATGGCGCTGGGCCTTCCCATCGACGGGTGACGGGTTTTCAGACCGCCTGGCCGGCGCACCAGCCGCTGGCCCAGGCCCACTGGAAATTATAGCCGCCGAGCCAGCCGGTGACGTCGACCACCTCGCCGATGAAGTAGAGGCCCGGGACGTCCTTGACGGCCAGGGTGCGCGAGTCCAGGGCGCGGGTGTCGACGCCGCCGAGGGTGACCTCGGCGGTGCGATAGCCTTCCGAGCCCACCGGCTTCACCCGCCAGGCGTTCACCGCCTCGCCTACGCGGCGCAGCAGCTTATCGGACACGTCGGCCAGGCGTTCGGGCGCACCCTCCTGGTCGGCGAGCAGCTGGGCCAGCCTTCGCGGCAGGTGGTCGGCCAGGGCTGTGGCCAGGCCCTGGCGCGGACGCTGGCGCCTGGCCTCGCGCAGGGCTTTGTAGACGTCGACGCCCGGGGCCATGTCGAGCCGGATCTCCTGGCCCTCGCGCCAGTAGGAAGAGATCTGCAGGATCGCCGGCCCCGAAAGGCCGCGGTGGGTGAACAGCATGGCCTCCTCGAAGCGGGCCTTGCCGCTGACGGCGGCCACGTCCACTGCGACGCCGGCCAAAGGGGCCAGCCGCGAGAGCAGCCCTTGCTCGAAGGTCAGGGGCACGAGCGCCGGGCGGACCTCGGTCACCGGCACGCCGAACTGGGCGGCGGCGTCATAGCCGAAGCCGGTGGCGCCCATCTTCGGGATCGACTTGCCGCCGGTGGCGATGACCAGCGACTGGCAGGCGGCCTGCGCCCCGCCGAGCGCCAGGCGGAATCCGTCGGCGGTGCGTTCCAGGCGGTCGACGGGGGTGGAGAGGCGCAAGGTCACGCCGGCCTGGCGCATCTCGGTGAGCAGCAGGTCGATCACCTGGCGGGCCGAACCGTCGCAGAACAACTGGCCCAAGGCCTTTTCGTGCCAGGCGACCCCGTGCCGCTCCAGGAGGCCGATGACGTCGGTGGGTCGATAGCGGCTGAGCGCGGAGATGCAGAAGCCGCGGTTCTGCGACAGGAAGGCTTCGGGGCGGGTGTGGAGGTTGGTGAAGTTGCAGCGCCCACCGCCGGAGATGCGGATCTTCTCCCCCGGCGCCTTGGCGTGATCGAGCACCAGCGCGCGGCGGCCGCGCCTGCCCGCCTCGATGGCGCACATCATGCCCGCGGCCCCCGCGCCGATCACGATGACGTCGTACTGGTCCAGAGGGAATCCTTTCGGGTGGTTCGCCTTGCGCGAAGGACGGGCCTACGACGCCTGCACCCGCGCCATCAACTCGCGCCGGCGCCAGCGGACCACGGCGAGGTCGTAGGGATAGGCGGCGGCCTCGCGGATGAGCATGCGCCGCCAGTAGGCCGCCGGGGCGTCGGCGGGGCGGCCCGGCGCGCAGGCGGGCTCGCTGGGGGCGCCAAGGGCGGAGAGAAGCATCCGGGCGCGGGGCATGTGATAGCCCTCGGTGCAGACGACCAGGCGTTCGAGCCCGCGGCGGCGCAGGAAGCGGGCGGCGGCCACGGCGGTCTCCAGGGTATCGCGGCTCTCATGGTCCAGGACGAGGCGCGCGGCGTCCACGCCGGCGTCGGCCAGCAGGGCGGCGAGCACATCGGCCTCGGAGGGCTGGCCCCCGCGCGCCGCGCCGGAACAGAACAGCGGCGCCTCCGGGTGCGCCTGGGCGGCCCGGGCGGCGCAGGCCGCGCGCCGCAACAGCGGACCGGTGGGGCCGCCCTGCGGTGTCAGGGTCGCCCCGAAGACGACGATCGCGCGCATGCGCCTCCCCTGCTCGCGTTGGGAAATCCGTAACAGGCGATGGGCCATGGTGCGAGCCAGCGGAGGGCTCGCGTGGACGCCACCTTGATCCTGACCTCGATCGGCTTCGGCGGCGCCGCGGTCTGCATGGGGGCGTATGCGTACGGCTATGTGGCCAAGCCGGCGGGCTTCCGCTGGCTGAACATCCTCAGCCTGTTCTCCACCATCGTGGCGCTGGCCCAGCTCACCTTCGTGCTGCAGCTGGGGGCGCCGCCCGGGGGCTCAGTGAATGCGATCTACGCCCTGGTGTTCCTGCTGATCGCCGGGTTGGCGCAGTCGCTGATGGCGGTGAAGAGCCGGCCCGAACGGGCCCGGGAGCCCGCGGACCAGACCCCATCCTGACGCCGTGGGCTTCCACCCGAACGCTACGCCGCCGGGCTCTCGCCCTGCGCATCGCCACGGCGGGCCTCGCCCGTGTTCATGGGCGGCGCGTAACCGCCGATCATATCATCGAGTTCCTCGCGGCGGACCGCGCTCTTGACGTTCAGGCGGGTGAGAACCTCGACGTCGCCATAGCGCTCCCGCGCCTCCTCCAGCTGGTCACGCCAGACCCGGCCGGCCAGGTTGTCGGTCTCGCCGGCCATGACGATCGTCCGGGACTGGCCGTTCCGCTGGGCGATCACATAGTTGGCCCCCGCCGGCGGCAGGAAGCGGTCCTCGTCCAGCGGCGTGTAGCGGTAACGGGCGCCGGACTTGCCGACGAATTCGATTTGTTGGGACAACGCAGTCTCTCAAGCCTGAAGAACACGAGGCGGCCTAGCACTCGGCCGGGATTAGGGATACCCGCTCGACTAGGGCGAAAGATGGGCGACGCCGGTGCGGCGGAATCACCTCTGCGCGAGGCTGGCGCCGCAACGTGTGCGGAACAACCCGGGGCAGAAGGCGTTCGGCCCGTAAGCCCGGCGCTGCTAAGCTTGCGCTCCAAGGGGGTGCGACTCGACGGCGTGCTCCGCCGCTCGTAGGAAACCGCGCCGAAAATGGACGAGCCTGCCGACTTCAGCCTGCAGAAGTCCGCCGACAAGGCGTCCGTCGTGCTGACCGGCGACTGGACGGCGATCACCCTGGGCCCCGCGGGGGTCGGCCTGAACGAAGCCCTGGCCGGAGCCCCCCACATCGAGCTCGACCTCACCCGGATGGACCGGATGGACACCGCCGGCGCCTATGCGGTGATCCGCGCGGCGGGCGAGCGGTTCGACCTGGACCAGATCCAGGCGCGGCCCGAAACCCTCCGGCTCCTGAAGCTGGTGGACGACGCCTACCGGGTCGAGCCGGAGGCGGTGCGCAGGCTCCCCAGCTTCCATCAGCTGACCGTGCGGATCGGCAAGGGCGTGATGGACCTGGCCGGCGACGGCTGGGACACCATCATCTTCCTGGGCCACATCCTGGCCGTGCTGGGGCTCTCCATCATCAATCCGCGGCGCATCCGCTGGGCGGCGTGCATTTCGCTGGCCGAGCGGGCCGGGCTGGATGCGATTCCGATCGTGGCGACCACGTCCTTCTTCATCGGGGCGGTGGTGGGTTTGCTGGGCGCGAACATGCTCCAGCAGTTCGGAGCCGAGGTTTTCGCCGTCGAGTTGATCGGCATCGCGGTCCTGCGGGAATTCAACATCATCATCACGGCGGTGCTGCTGGCCGGCCGGTCGGCGTCGAGCTTCGCCGCCGAGATCGGCTCGATGAAGATGAACCAGGAGATCGACGCCATGAAGGTGATGGGCGTGGACCCGTTCGAAGCCCTGGTGTTCCCGCGGTTCTTCGCCCTGCTGGTGACCATGCCGCTGCTCACCTTCGTGGCGACCCTGGCGGGCCTGTTCGGGGGGCTGGTGGTGACCTGGTCGGTGCTGGGCCTGGGCCCGGCCTTCTTCCTGCAGCGGATCATCGACAACGTGGGCGTGACGCACTTCTGGGTCGGGATGTCCAAGGCGCCGGTGATGGCCATGGTGATCGCCGGCATCGGCTGCCGCCAGGGCCTGGAGGTGGGCGGCGACGTGGAGTCCCTCGGCCGGCGCGTGACCGCAGCGGTGGTGCACGCGATCTTCGCCATCATCCTGATCGATGCGATCTTCGCGCTGATCTACATGGAGGCGGACATTTGAGCCTCGATCCGCCCTCCGTCGAAGGCGAGGTCGACGAGTACGGCCTGGCGACCACCGGCCCGGCCGTGGAGGTGCGCGGCCTGGTCTCCGCCTTCGGCTCGCAGGTGGTCCACGAAGGCCTGAACCTGGCCCTGCGGCGCGGTGAGATCCTGGGCGTCGTGGGCGGGTCGGGCACCGGCAAGTCGGTGCTGCTGAACACCATCATCGGCCTCAGGATCCCCCAGGCCGGCGTGGTCAAGGTGTTCGGCCAGGATCTGCAGCGGGCTTCGAGCCGACGCTGGACGGTGATCGAGCGGCGCTGGGGGGTGCTGTTCCAGCAGGGGGCGCTGTTCTCGAACCTGACGGTGAAGGAGAACGTGGCCGCGCCGATCTTCGAGCACACGAGGCTGACGCGCAAAGAGGTCTACGAACTGGCCGACCTGAAGATCGCCCTGGTGGGCCTGGGGCCGGAGGCGGCGGGGCGCAAGCCCGCGGAACTCTCGGGGGGCATGCGCAAGCGCGCGGGCCTGGCGCGGGCGCTGGCGCTCGATCCCGAACTGCTGTTTCTCGACGAACCCACGGCGGGACTCGACCCGATCGCGGCGGCGGCGTTCGACGAGCTTATCAAGGACCTGCAAAGCAGCCTCAGGCTCACGGTGCTGATGATCACCCACGACCTCGACACCCTCTATGCGATCACCGACCGGGTGGCCGTGCTGGCCGACCGCAAGGTGGTGGCCACCGCGCCGGTGCGCGAACTTGAAAAGTCCAACCATCCGTGGATTCAGGAATATTTCCTGGGTCCGCGCGGACGCGCCGCCAAGGGCGCGGAAACGGCCGGGGCCTGATGGAAAAGAACGCCAATTACGCCCTCGTCGGCCTGTCGTCGCTGATCCTCACCATAGGGTTGGTGATCTTCCTCGCGTGGATCGCGCGGGTCTCCTTCGCCCAGGACTATGATCTCTACGACATCCTGTTCGAGGGACCGGTGCGCGGCCTGAACCAGGGCGGCGAGGTCCACTTCAACGGCATCAAGGTGGGCGAAGTCACCAAGATCCGCCTCAACGCCGCCAATCCGAGCCAGGTGCGGGCGACCGTAAGGGTGACCTCGGACGTGCCGATCCGGGTGGATTCCTACGCTACCCTGGAGCCCCAGGGGATCACCGGGGTGAACCTGGTGCAGATCACCGCCGGCACCACGTCCAAGCCCCTGCTCAAGGACGTCACGCCGCGCGACCAGATCCCCGTGATCCGAAGCCAGAAGAGCGCCCTCTCCGACCTGCTGGAGGGTGGCGGCACGGTGCTGACCCGGACGATCGAGGCGCTGGACCGGGTCAACCGGGTGCTCTCCGACGAAAACATCAAGACGGTGTCGGCGGCGGTCTCGGACGTCCAGGCGGTGACCGCGGAGCTTCGCGAGCGCAAGGCGCTGATCGCCGACGCGCAGAAGTCGCTGCAGAGCATCGACACCGCGGCCCAGTCGTTCACCGCCCTGGCGAACAGCGGCAGGACGCTGATGGACGGCGACGGCAAGCGCACGCTGGCGAACCTGGCCGACGCGGCCGAAGAGGCCAAGGGCGCGGCCGCCGAGGCCCGCAAGCTCATCACCCAGCTCGACGCGCCGGTGGGCGACTTCGCCACCACCGGACTGCCGCAGCTGACCGCCGCGGCCGTCCAGATGCAGCAGTCCGCCGAGGCGCTGGAGCGGCTGGTGAACGACGTCCAGTCCAGCCCCCAGAGCGCGCTCGGCAAGTCGCCGTCGGCGGAAATCAAGGTGAAGCCATGATCGCGGGCAAAGCCCTTCTGCGCGCGGGGGCGCTCGCCCTTTGCGCCGCGGCTCTCTCGGCCTGCGTGTCGCTGCTGCCGAAGGCGAAGCCGGCGCAGCTCTACCGCTTCGACGGCGCGCCGCCAGCCGCCGCCGCGCCCGCCGAAAGCGGGCCGGCCTTCGGGGTGTTCAAGGGGCGCGGAACCTTCGACCGAGCGGCGGCGGGCGACCGCATTCTGACGGTGGACGGCCAGCAGGTCGCCTACATCGCCGAGGCGCGCTGGGCGGCGCCGGCGGTCGTACTGTTCGACCAGGCGCTGGCGCGGGCCTTCGACGACAACGTGGGTCCCGCGCGGCTGGTCAGCCGCGGCCAGGCCGGCCGCTCGCAATATGTGCTGCAACTCGACGTACGCGACTTTGCGGCGGTGTACGAGAACGGGCAGAAAGCTGCGCCCACGGTGCTGATCCGGGTGCGCGCCAGCCTGACGCGCCAAGGCGACCGGTCGCTGGTGGGCGAGCAGACCTTCGAGACCAAGGTGAGGGCCTCCGACAACCGCGTCTCGGCCATCGCCGCGGCGTTCGACAAGGCGGTGGGCGATGTGATGAACAAGCTGGTCGCCTGGACGAACACGTCGGGCAAGAGCGCCTAAGCGCCGCCCTACCCGATGCCGGCGATGCGCTTGGCGGCGGTGACGGTGTTCTGCAGCAGGCAGGCGACGGTCATCAGGCCCACGCCGCCGGGCACCGGGGTGATGTGGCCGGCCACCAGGCTGGCGGCCTTGTAGGCCACGTCGCCCACCACCTTGGTCTTGCCGGCCGCCGCCTTCTCCGGGTCGTCGAACGGCACCCGATTGATCCCCACGTCGATCACCGTGGCGCCCGGCTTGATCCAGTCGGCCTGGATCATCCGCGGGCGGCCGACGGCGGCCACCAGGATGTCGGCCTCGCGGCACACCGCAGGCAGGTCCTTCGTGCGGGAGTGGGCGATGGTGACGGTGCAGTCCGCCTGCAGCAGCAGCTGGGCGATCGGCCGGCCCACCAGCACCGAGCGGCCCACCACCACGGCGCGCTTGCCGGTGAGGTCGCCCAGGGTCTCGCGCAGCATGATCATGCAGCCCAGCGGGGTGCAGGGGATCAGCGCCGGCTGGCCGCTGGCCAGGCGGCCGGCGTTGACCACGTGCAGGCCGTCCACGTCCTTGTCCGGGTCGATCGCCGCCAGCACCGCCCTTTCGTCCAGGCCCTTGGGCAGCGGGAGCTGGACGAGGATGCCGTGGATCAGCGCATCGGCGTTGAGGTCGGCGATCAGCGCCAGCAGCTCGTGCTGGCTGGCGTCGACCGGCAGGCGGTGGGTGACCGAGTGCATGCCGGCGGCGCGCGAGTGCTCGCCCTTCGAGCGCACATAGATCTCGCTGGCTGCGTCGGCGCCCACCAGCACAACGGCAAGGCCCGGCTGCAGGCCGTGAGCCTGGCGCAAGTGCGCCACCTCGGCGCCCACCTCGGCGCGCAGGCGCTCGGCCAGGACCTTGCCGTCGATGATCTGGGCTTCGGGCATGGAGGACTCCGGGAGGGATTGCGCGCCCGCACCTAGCGGTTCGCGACGAGCCTGGCAACGCGGCCGGCGTCGCACGTCGTCGCCCAGCCCGGGGGCGCGACGACCAGGCTCAGCCCTTCATCGCCGCAGCCACGCAGCCACCGCCCAGGCATGGGCGTCGTGGCGAAGAGCCTCGATGGCGGCGTAGGGGTCCAGCCACACCAGCGTGTGGTCGTCCTCCGTCTTCAGCGAGGCGTCCTCGGCGACCATCCTGGCCGTCCAGAAGCCGGCGCGGTTGTTGAACGGCCTGCGCTCGGTGTTGACGAAGTACTGGTCGGCGCGCGCGAAACAGGAGCCGGCCTCGACCACCAGCCCGGTCTCCTCGCCGAATTCGCGGACCAGGGCCTGGGCTTCCGTCTCTCCAGGATCGAGCGCGCCGCCGGGCAGATCATGCCACGCGGCCGCACCCGGCTTTTCGATCCGAACCAGGGCGATGGCGCCGGCCTGCTCGACGATCCCGAAGGCCGCGGGGCGATCCGGGTAGTCGCGGCCCGGTTCGGGATCGCCGAACTGTGGGACTGCGGGCATCAATCGGCTCCGTAGAGGGCGTTGTACGGATCAACGCGCCCGGCCTCCACATCGGCCACGGAAATCGGTTTCCAACCCACCTTCATGGACGCGCTCATCCGCCAGGCCAGAACGATGAGGTCGCGCAGCTCGGAGGCCCCAGCGGCCAGCCGTTCTGCGGCGAAGGCGGTCCCGCGCGGATCGCGCGGCTTGAAGCCGCCGGCTTTTTCAAGAACGTAGAACGGCTCCACCTGGTGGAATGTCGCGTTCAGGTAGGCGGCCACCTGTGCTTCCAGAGGGTCGGCGGGGACCTTCAGCGGCGCCATCTTGGCGGTCACCATGGGCTGGCGGAGGTTGTCGCCGACGAAGGCGTCCTCGAAGGGGCTATGCACCTTGGCGTTGCTGTATCCCTTGGGGTTCGGATAGTCGCCCCAGCCGTTGTAGTGCGCCGAGACGTGCAGCGGCTGGCTCCCATCGCCGACGAAATGGGCCAGGTCGCCCAGCGACGAAAACATCAGCGCCTCGCGACGGCGCCGGTCCTGGGCGAACCAGGCGCGGTGAGTCCGCCAGCGGGGGTTCCGCTCGCCCGCCGCCAGCACGCGCCAATAGGCGAAGTCCTTGGCCAGCTGCTGGGTGCGGTCGACGATCGAATAGGGAAGATAGCCCGCCTGCCACTGGTCGGTCCCGGCAGCGCGCAGGGCGGCTTCATACTCGGCCCGGGTGGACGGCAGGTTCAGGAGCGACGGCCCGCCCAGGATGCGCCCGTCGTCCTCCACGTCCACGAAGTGCCCGGGGTTGCGGTCGTGATCGTGAACCTTGCCGGCGTCCTTGGAACGGTCAGGCTCGCGGGCCAGCTCGCCCAGGTCGGCGGCGAATTGGGGCTGACGCAGGAAGGCCGGGATTTCCGGCGGCAGGGCCCGGGCGGCGGCGGCGCCGATCAGCCGGTGGCCCACGCCGCCCCAGGCGAAGGCGTCCCGCGGCGCGGCCAGGAGCACAAGGACGGCCGCAAGCGCGAAACGGAAGGTGCGGGACACGGCGGCTCCTCAAGGCGCGATGTGAAATGCGGCCTCGACCCGGGCGATCCAGCCCGTGATGCGCGGATAGGCGGCCAGGTCGAAGCCCCCGTCCGGGGCCATGCGCGTATAGGCCACCAGCGCGACATCGGCGAGACTGACCCGCTCGCCCACCAGGAACGGGTGATCCGCCAGCCCCTCCTCCAGGCGACGAAGCGCCGCAGTCCCCCGTTCCACCAGTTTCGGGTCAAGCTCTGCCACCGGCTTTCCGAGGTACTTCACATGAAAACGGGCTACGGCGACGTAGGGCTCGTGGCTGTACTGCTCCCAGAACATCCACTCCAGCATTCGCGCCCGGTCGTAGGTGGCGGTGGGGATCAGATCACTGCCTTCAGCCAGGAAAAGGATGATGGCGTTGGATTGCGCAAGCGCCCGGCCGTCACCCAACACCACAACCGGCACCTGTCCGGCCGGGTTCAGCGCCAGGAATTCTGGCGTGCGGGTCTCGGATTTCAGAACGTCGGTCTCAATCCACTCGTAGGCGACCCCAAGATGGTCCGCAGTCCACTTTACCTTGAGGCAGTTTCCCGAGATAGAGTCGCCATAGATCCGCAAATCAGCCTCCGTTGCTCTAGGCGTTCGCCGATCTGCACCTGGATCGGGCAGCCCGCGTAATTGGGCGAGATGTTAACTATGTTGCGTTCGCACGGGGTTGCGGCCCCGGAAGACTCTGGTTAGGTTCCAGACGCTACCAGATCAACGACGAAGGAGGACGCCGTCATTCGACGCCGCCTCGCCGCACTGGCCGCTTTGAGTGTCCTTGTCACGGGATTGGGCGCCCATGCTGCGCCCGCAGACCCGATCGGGGACCTGCTGATGTCCGCCCTGACCGGGTCCATCCCGGGCACGCCGGCGTACACCCTCAAGGCCACGCTCTACCACGCCGGCGCCAAGGGCGTGGGCGCGCTCGACTCGCTGGGCTGCCGGGTGGTGGCCATGCGCACCGCCGCGGTGGATTCCAGCCTGATCCCGCGCCGGACGGTGCTGTTCATCAAGGAGACGGTGGGCATGCCCATGCCGGACGGCACGGCGCATGACGGCTACTGGTACGCCTCCGACGTGGGCGGCGCCATCAAGGGCGAGCGCATCGACCTGTTCACCGGCAAGGGCGGCGCCTCCATGAAGCCGATGATGCCGCTCAACCTCTCCCGGCTCTCCGCCGTGAAGGTGGGCAAGTTCGACGGCTGCCCGCCGCGGTAGGCGCGCCGCTCCGGCCCGGCCCAGGCGCGAATCTTCTCCTCCAGCATTTTCACGCCGCCGCGGTTGCGAGGCGCATGCCCCCGCACGACATCTGACCGAGGCCTTGCGGGAGAGACATGATGGCGAAGGACAAGACTGCGGCCACGCCGGGGCCGAGCATCAACATCGGGATCAGCGAGGCGGACCGGGCGGCCATCGCCGGCGGCCTGTCCAGGCTGCTGGCGGACACCTACACGCTCTATCTGACGACCCACAATTTCCACTGGAACGTCACCGGGCCGATGTTCAACACCCTGCACCTGATGTTCATGACGCAGTACACCGAGCTGTGGAACGCGGTGGACCCGGTCGCCGAGCGGATCCGCTCGCTGGGCCATCCCGCCCCCGGCTCCTACGGCCAGTTCGGGGCCCTGGCCTCGATCAAGGACGCGCCGGCCACGCCGCCTCAGGCGACGGACATGATCCGCATCCTGGTGGAGGGCCATGAAGCCGTGGCGCGGACCGCGCGTAGCGTCTTCCCCATCGCCGACAAGGCGGGCGACGAGCCCACGGCGGACCTTCTGACCCAGCGGCTGACGGTGCACGAGAAGACCGCCTGGATGTTGCGCTCGCTGCTCGAGGCCTAGCGGGCCGGCTCAGGTCTCGACGAAGGCTCGCTCGAGCACATATTCGCCGGGCTTGGCGATGGAGCCTTCCTGGTAGCCGCGCTCGACCATCAGGGCCTTGAGGTCGGCCAGCACCGAGGGCCCGCCGCACATCATCAGCCGGTCGGTCTCGCGGTTGAGCGGCGGCACGCCGAGGTCCGCGAAGAGCTTGCCGGAGGCGATCAGGTCGGTGATGCGGCCCTGCGTCTTGAACGGCTCGCGGGTGACGGTCGGGTAGTAGCGCAGCTTGGGCCCGACCAGCTCGCCCAGGTCCGGGTCGTTCGGCAGATCCTGCTCGAACAGCTGGCGGTAGTTGAGGTCGGCGACCTGGCGCACCGTATGGGTGACGATCACCTCGTCGAACCGCTCGTAGACCTCGGGATCGCGGGCCAGCGACAGCCAGGGCGCCAGGCCCGTGCCGGTCCCCAGCATGTAGAGCCGCTTGCCGGGGGTCAGGCCGTCCAGCACCAGGGTGCCGGTGGGCTTGCGGCCCACCAGGACCGGGTCGCCGACCTGGATCTTCTGCAGCCGGGAGGTGAGCGGGCCGTCCTGGACCTTGATGGAATAGAACTCCAGGTGGTCGGCCCAGGAGGGCGAGGCGATGGAATAGGCGCGCACCAGCGGCCGGCCCTCCTCCGTCGTCAGGCCGACCATCACGAACTGGCCGGACTCGAACCGCAGCGCCGGATCGCGGGTGGTGCGGAACGAGAACAGGCTGTCGGTCCAGTGCTGGACCCAGGTGACGGTCTCGACAAGGAAGGCGCCGCTGGCCTTGGCGAGCGGCTTGGCGACGGTGACGTCGGTCATGGGTTCGTCAGTCTCTTGAAGATGGCTGGCTCGTACAGATGGCTGGCGGTCAGATGTCGCCGCCGACGTTGGTGACGGCGCCGGGGGCGCGGGCCAGATGTATGCCGCACTCGGTCTTATCCAACCCCTTCCAGCGGCCGGCGCGGGCGTCCTCGTCGTCGTCGGCAGGCTCGGTGCAGGGCCAGCAGCCGATGGACGGGAAGCCCTGGGCCACCAGCGGGTGGGCAGGCAGCTCATGCTCGGCCGCATAGGCGTCAAGCTCGGCCTTGCCCCAGTTGGCCAGGGGGTTGAACTTCAACTGATGGCCCGCCTGCTCGACCACCGGCAGGCTCAGCCGGTCGCCGCCGTGGAAGCGCTTGCGGCCGGTGATCCAGGCGTCGAACTCCGCCAGGGCGCGGTCCAGCGGGACCACCTTGCGCACGTTGCAGCAGGCGTCGGTGTCGGTCTGGTGCAGCTTGGCCTCGGGGTCGGTCACGGCGAGGTCCTGATAGTGCGGGCGAAGGTCGCGCACGTCGGTGAGGCCCAGGCGCGCGGCCAGCGTCCTGCGATAGTCCAGCGTCTGGCCGAACAGCATCCCGGTGTCGAGAAACAACACCGGGATGTCCGGCTTGATCTGGGCGACCAGGTGCAGCAGCACCGCCGATTCCGCCCCGAAGGACGAGACCAGCGCCAGCTTGTCGCCGAAGGTCTCCACGGCGGCGGTCAGGATGGTGGAGGGATGGGCGTGCCGCAGTTCCGCATCGAGCCGCGCCGCCAGCGGCCGGGGCCGCTCCAGGTCATCGTAAGCCATGCTCACTCCTTGCGCTCCACGAACGCCGGCGTCCGGCCATCGGCGGCGCGCTGGTAGACGTGCCGGAAACGCTGCGCGGCGTGCTCCCAGTCCTGCGGCGTCGAGCCGTCGGCCGGTTCGAAGGCGTCGAAGCCGCAGCGGACCATGAACTGCGCCTGCTCGCGCAGGACATCGCCCACCGCCCTCACCTCGCCCTTGTAGCCGAACCGCTCGCGCAGCAGCCGCGCCGAGGTGTAGGCCCGCCCGTCGCGGTAGCCGGGAAAGACCAGGGCCACCACCGCGATTCGCGGCAGGTCGTAGGCCAGCGCCGCGGCCTCCTCATGGGATTCCAGCCGCACGCCCACCGACCGGCCCTCGCCCAGCAGCCGGTCGCCGTCGTTGGAAAACCGGGTGAGCGAGATGATCACGTCGCCCCGGGGAAGATCCTCGTCGTCCGCCGCCTTGGTGAAGCAGTCCTCAACCAGGGAGAAACGGCCCGCCTCGTACTTAATGAACGTCGGCATAGACCGCCTCCTTGAACGGCGCCGCGCCCGTGCGGCGCAGGGTGTCGAGGAAACGCTCGCCGTCCTGGCGCTGGGCGAGATAGACCTCGACCATGGTGTCGATGGCCTCGGCCACCCGGTTCGCCGGCAGGGCCGGGCCCAGCACCTTGCCCACCGAGGCGTCCTCGGCGCCGGAGCCGCCCAGGGTGAGCTGGTAGAACTCCTCGCCCTTCTTATCGACGCCCAGGATGCCGATGTGGCCCACGTGGTGGTGGCCGCACGCGTTGATGCAGCCGCTGATCTTGATCTTCAGCTCGCCGATCAGTTCGGCGCGATCCTGGTCGCGGAAGCGCTCTGCGATGTGCTGGGCCACCGGGATCGCCCGGGCGTTGGCCAGGGCGCAATAGTCCAGCCCCGGGCAGGCGATGATGTCCGAGATCAGGTTGATGTTGGGCGTCGCCAGGCCGGCCGCGGCCAGCGCCGCATGCACGGTTGGCAGGTCGTCCAGCTTCACATGCGGCAGCACGAGGTTCTGCTCGTGGGTGACGCGGATGTCGTCCTGGCCATAGCGCTCGCCCAGGTCGGCGATCACTTCCATCTGCTCGGCCGTGGCGTCGCCGGGTGTTTCGCCGATCGCCTTCAGCGAGACCTCGACGATCCCGTAGCCGGGGATCTTGTGCGGCTTGACGTTGTTGCGCACGAAGCGGGCGAAGGCCGGGTCGGACCCCTTGGCCGCCTCGAAGGCCGCAGAGCGGGCCGGCAGGGTCTCGAAGGCGGTGGGCGCGAAGGCCGCGCGGATGCGGGCGAGTTCGGTGTCGGGCAGGTCGGAACCCGGGCCCATAGCCTCCCACTCGGCCTCCACCTGACGGCCGAACTCCTCGGCCCCCAGGCTGGCGACCAGGATCTTGATCCGCGCCTTGGTGCGGTTGTCGCGCCGGCCGAGCCGGTTGTAGACCCGCAGGATCGCCTCCAGGTACGAGACCAGGCGCGCCGCGGGCAGGAACTCGCGGATCGTCGGGCCGACATAGGGCGTGGCGCCCAGGCCGCCGCCGACCATCACCTCGAAGCCCATGGCGCCCTGGCGGTTGCGCTTGATGGCCAGGCCGATGTCGTGGACCCGCGCGGCCGTGCGGTCCTTGGCTGAGGCGGTGATGGCGATCTTGAATTTGCGCGGCAGGAACGAGAATTCCGGGTGCAGGCTGGACCACTGGCGGATCGCCTCGGACCACACGCGCGGGTCGTCGATCTCCTCGGGCGTGGCGCCGGCCCAGGGGTCGGCGGTGGTGTTGCGGATGCAATTGCCGCTGGTTTGGATGGCGTGCATGTCGACGCTGGCCAGGTGGTCCAGAATGTCGGGCGCGTCGGCCAGCTTGATCCAGTGGAACTGCAGATTGGTGCGCGTGGTGAAGTGGCCGTAGCCCTTATCGTAGGTGCGCGCGATCCAGGCCAGCTTGCGCAGCTGGGTCGGGTTCAGCGAGCCGTAGGGGATGGCGATCCGCAGCATGTAGGCGTGGAGCTGCAGATAGAGCCCGTTCATCAGCCGCAGCGGCTTGAACTGGTCCTCGGTGATCTCCCCTGTCAGGCGGCGGGTGACCTGGCCGCGGAATTCGGCGGCCCGGTCGGCGAGGAATTCCTTATCGATGGTGTCGTAGCGGTACATCGCGACTCACTTGCGCTTGATCAGGTCGACGCGGCCCTTGGAGCGGGCGGCGCCGGATGCATGCTGCAGGGCCTCGACGATCGCGCCCCCCTCGGCCTGCTTGCCATGGTGATGGTGGTTGGTGGGGCCGAGCGCCCGCAGCCGTTCGCGGTAGCTGAGCGGCGCCCAGACCTCGCCCGATTCGATCAGGTCGATCAGGTAGGGCTCGACCACCAGGGTGGTCTCGGTCTTGGCGTGCCCCTCGGCGGCCTCGGCCGCCGCTCCGTCGCCATCGCCGAACAGCTGGGCTTCGGCGAAGCGCTCGACCCAGCGGCCATGGTTCCAGAACACCACTTCGCCGTCGGCCAGCCGGTTGGCGGTCAGCGCCCTCATGATCGTCCCCGCGCGTTGTCGATGCGGCGCGCACCCATAACGGGGATTGGCTCCACGTCGAGTCCGGTTTCGCCCTGGCCCGTGTCGGCGAGCGCCATGGACTCGCCCACGATGAGCAGCGCGGGGCCGCTCAGCTGTGCGGCGGCCTCGGCCAGGCCGTCGAGGCGGGCGGCGATCCGCCGCTCGTCGGCGCGCGAGGCGTTCTCCACGATCAGGGCCGGCGTCGACGGGGCGCGGCCCGCCGCGATCAGGCGTTCGGCGATGGCGGCGGCCATGGTCAGGCCCATGTAGATCACCACCGTCTGGTTGGCCCTGGCCAGGCTCGCCCAGTCGAGATCCGGCGCATGGCCCTGTGCGGCGTGGCCGGTGACGAAGGTGACCGCCTGGGCCGCGCCGCGGTGGGTGAGCGGCGCGCCGGCGGAGGCGGACGCCGCCAGGGCGGCGGTGACGCCGGGCACGATGCGGCATTCGACGCCGGCCTCGCGGCAGGCCTCCAGCTCCTCGCCGCCACGGCCGAAGATGAACGGATCGCCACCCTTCAGCCGCACCACCGTCAGCCCCTCGCGGGCGAAGGCTGTCAGCATGCGGTTGATCTCGTCCTGGCCGTAGGAATGGCGCGACTTGCGCTTGGCCACCGAGATGCGCCGCGCGGCGGACGGCGCCAGCGCCAGGATCTCGTCGGACACCAGGCCGTCGTGGACCAGCACGTCGGCGGCCTGCAGCGCCTTCAGCGCCTTGATGGTCAGCAGCTCCGGATCGCCCGGCCCCGCCCCCACCAGCCAGACCACGCCCGGCGCCCGCGCAGGTCCGCCGCCCAGGACCACAAGGCGTTCAGCGCGGAATTGGCGGGGCTCGCCGTTCGACATTGCTTTAGCTTCTCTAAAACCTCAGGACCCGGAAACGAGACGGGACGGGCTTGCGCCCGTCCCGTCGGCCGCCCGTCGACGAAAAGGGCCGATACATCGCCGGACGCTTGCAAACTGGGGCGGGGGGCGCCAATTCGCAACCCAAGGACTTCTGCCCGGGGTGCCAGGAAAACTTATGGAACGCGCCGCCGAGCGACGCCGCCTGCCGCCTCTCAACGCGCTGCGCGCCTTCGAGGCCGCGGCCCGGCACCTGAACTTCAGCCGCGCCGCCGACGAGCTGTCGGTGACGCCCGGGGCGGTGAGCCAGCAGATCCAGAACCTGGAGGACTATGTGGGGGCGGCGCTTTTCAAGCGCACGCCGCGGGGCCTGCTGCTCACCGACGCGGCCCAGACCGCCCTGCCCGCCCTGCGCGAGGCGTTCGACCGGCTGGCGGAGGCCGCATCCCTGCTGACGGCGGCCGTGGACGGCCGGCGGCTGACGCTGACGGCGGCGCCCTCGTTCGCCGCCAAGTGGCTGGTGCCGCGGCTGGGCAAGTTCGAGACCGCCTTCCCGCAGGTGGACATCTGGCTCTCCGCCGGCCTGGAGCTGGTGGACCTGACCGCCGGCGAAGTGGACGTGGCGATTCGCTACGGCGCCGGGCGCTATCCGGGTCTCGAGGTGCGCCGGCTGATGAGCGAGACGGTGATCCCGGTGGCCAGCCCGGGCCTGCTGGCCACCACGCCGCTGGCCGCGCCCGGCGACCTCGCCCACCACATCCTGTTGCACGACGGCTCGCCAGAGCCGGACGATTCCTGCCCGGACTGGGCCATGTGGCTGGCCGCCCGTGGCGTGAGGGGCGTCGATGGCGCGCGCGGGCCGCGCTTCAATCAGTCGAGCCTGGTGATCGAGGCCGCCGTCAACGGCCGCGGCGTGGCGCTCGCCAAGCGCACCCTGGCCCAGGCCGACCTGGAGGCCGGGCGGCTGATCGCCCCGCTGCAGATCGCCACCGCCGTGGACTTCGCCTACTATCTGGTCCACCCGAAGGCCAAGGGCCGCCTGCCGCAGGTGAAGGCCTTCGTGAACTGGATCACCGCCGAAGCCGAGGCGCACGAGCAGGCCCTGCGCAACATCGACAACGGGGCGGGAATCTAGCGACGGCGCGGGCCGCGCCAGGGGACCGGCATGGATCACATGCTCCTGCTTGTCGCGGCGGGCTTCGCGGCCGGAGCGATGAACGGCCTGGCCGGCGGCGGCTCGTTCGTCACGCTCCCGGCGCTCATCGCCGCGGGCGTGCCCTCGGTCGCCGCGAACGCTTCGAGCACCGTCGCGCTCTATCCAGGCGGCGCGGCCAGCGCCTGGGTCTACCGCGACGGCCTCGGCGCGATCTGCGGGATCCCGGTGCGCCCGGCGCTGGTCGCCACCCTCATGGGCGGCCTGATCGGCGCGCTGCTGCTCCTGTGGACCCCGACGCGCCTCTTCGACCAGGTGTTGCCGTGGCTGCTCCTGGCGGCGACCGCTGCGCTGGCGTTCGGCCCCAGGGCCGGCCCGATCATTCGCGCCCGGTTCAGCGCCGGCCCGCGGACGGTCCTCTCGATCCAGGTGCTGCTCGGCGTCTACGGCGGCTACTTCGGCGGCGCCGTGGGGCTGATGATGGTCGCCGCCTGGAGCCTGCTCAGCGCGGCGAACGTCAAGGCGCTCAATGCGCCCCGCACCCTGATGGTGACCGCCGCCAACACCATCGCCGTGCTGTGTTTCGTCCTGGCCGGCGCCGTCCGTTGGCCGCAGGCCCTGCTGGTCGGCCTGGGCGCCCTGGCCGGCGGCTTCGGCGGGGCCTGGCTAGGGCGGCGGCTTCCCCCGACCGCGGTCCGCACCGGGACGCTGATCGTGGCCGTCGTCATAACCGCGGCGTTCTTCATCCGGGCGTATCAATAGCGCCGCACATCGGAGACCACACCATCGAAGGACGATGGTGGGTGCAGTAGGATTCGAACCTACGACCCGCTGATTAAGAGTCAGCTGCTCTACCAACTGAGCTATGCACCCGTCGCGACGTGTGGCCTATGGGGCCAGCGGCGAGGGCGCGGAAAATACGCGAATCGAGCGCGATAGCAAGGCGTCGCCTGGCGAGGCGTTCAGAGGGGAGTTTGGGGCATGGCCAGGCGCGATCTGACCGGGGCGGTGGACTTCGCCTACCTGGAGGATTTCGCCGCCGGCGACCAGCAGGTGGTGGACGAGGTGCTGGCGCTGTTCCGCGAGCAGGCGGCTCTGTGGTCGGCCCTGCTGGACCCGGCCTCGGAGGGCTGGCGGGACGCGGTCCACACCATCAAGGGTGCATCCCGGGGCGTGGGCGCGTTCGCCCTGGGCGAGGTTTGCGAGCGCGCCGAGCGCACTGGCCCCGAGGGGCTGGATTCCGTCCGGCACGCCCTGGCGCTCGCCCTGGCCGACATCGCCGCCTACGCCCACGAACAGGCGCTGAAGTCGCTGAAGTCGCCGCGGTAGGGATCGCGCCGGGGTTCGGGCAACCCGCAGGTCGGCCGCGTGTTTCCCTCTCCGGCGCGACGCCGCGCACGCTCATCGATTGTCAGGAGGCGCGTTTGGCCGAGGCCCTGGATCCCATCCTGCCTGGGCGGATCGACACGCTGGCGCAGCAGGTGCTGAGCGAGGCCTGCCTGCGGGGCTTCGGCCTGGCCACGGCGGAGAGCTGCACCGGCGGGCTCCTGGCCTCGCTGCTCACCGACATTCCCGGCCGTTCGCACGCCTTCGACCGGGGGTTCGTGGTCTATACCGACGAGGCCAAGTCCGACCTGCTCGGCGTGCCAGCCGAGCTATTGGCGAAGGCGGGTGCGGTGTCGGAGCCGGTGGCCCGGGCGATGGCCGAGGGCGCCCTCGCCCGTTCGGCGGCCGAGGTGGCGCTCTCCATCACCGGCTGGGCCGAGGCCGGCCCGCGGCCCGACCAACCGGCCGGCCTAGTGCACTTCGGCTGCGCCCGCCGCAATCGCCCCACCGCGCATCACGAGGCCCGGTTCGGCGATATCGGGCGGGCGCGGCTGCGCGTGGCCTGCCTGGAGACGGGGCTGCAGATGATGCTCGACCAGCTGACGGGTTGAGCGCTCGACGCCTATTGCGCGGCGATCGGCAGGGCGGCGCGGACCGCGTCGATGATCGGCCCGGCCTCCGTGCGCACGAGCCAGTCGGGGCTGACGTCGGCGAAGCGGACGATCCGGTCGGGACCGATCACCACGACGGTGGGCTGCGGCAGTTCCCACGTGCCGGTGCCCGTGACGTCGCCGATGAAATTCCCCTTCGCCTGGGTCGCGGCGTTGGCCGTGTAGAGGACGCCGAACCGGCGGGCGAGCACGGCGTCGCGGTCGGTCGCGACCTGGAAGCTCAGGGCGTGGCGCCGCTTGATCTCCACGAGGCGCTCCGGGATCTGCGGGCTCACCGCCACCAGCGTCGCGCCCAGCGCCTTCAGCGCCGGAGCCAGCTCGCGCTCATAGAAGGGCAAGGCGATGTTGCAGGCCGGACAGCCGGCGAAACGGAAGAAGACCAGCACCGCCGGGCCGTGGGCGGTCAGCCCCTCCAGCGTCAGCCGCTGGCCGTCGACCTCCTCCAGCTCGAAAGGCTCGACGCGGTCGCCGGCCTTGATCCAGCGCCCGGGATCGGCGCTCTCCACCAACTCCCGGCGTTGATCGCTGTTGAGCTGCAGGGCCGCGGGCTCCCACGTCCGCTCGCGCTCGGCATGCAGATCACTCAGCAACTCACCCAGCGTCTTGGCCATCTTCAGCTCCTTGCCCTTTTTGCTCGTCAAGCACCCGCGATGTCTTCAGGTAAGCGACGGAAAGAGCTCAGGAAACTGAGTAATTCTGATCCTTTGTATTTGCGCGGGTGATGAACCGCCGGCAAGTCGTCGACGGCGCCCGGATGGTCCAACGAGCCCGCACGGGCCGAGATCAGGCGAACGCCGCAGGCCGCAGATCGAGCACCGCGGCGCCGATCATCTCGGAGAGCCGCGCCACGGTGGGGTGGAGATTGGAGCGCACCTGCCGCACATAGGCGACCCCCGGCAGGGTCGGCAGGTCCGCGGCAGGCTCATCGGCGAGGCGGCGGCCGGCGAAGATCTCGGTCCGGCAGGTGACGCCCAGGCCCGCGCTGACGGCCGCCCGCAGGACCGAAAGGCTGGGCGTCTCGAGCACGATGCGGAAGGGCCGGCCCGACGCTTCCAAGGCCCCCAGCATGGCGTCGCGGAAGCGGCATGGACGCTCCAGCACCGCCACGGGCAGCACCTCCTGCTCCAAGAGGTCGTCGTCGCCCAGCCAGATCGTCGGCGCGGTGCGGATCGCGCCAACTTCGTCCGAGGCCCCCATGCAGAGCACGATGTCGAGGCGGTCGGACGTCAACAGTTCCATGAGCTCGTGCGAGCCGCCCACCCGGACGTGCAGCTGGGCGTCGGGATTGAGGTGAGCGAACTGCGACAGCACGCCCGAGAGCAGGGTCTCGGCGAAGTCCTGCACCAGGCCCACGCGCGCCGGTCCCGCCAGGGCGTCGCCGCTGACTGCGGCCACGGCCCGGTCGTTCACCGCCAGCAGCTCCCGGGCATAGGCGAGCAGGGTCTGGCCGACGGGCGTCAGCACCAGCCGGCGGCCGTCGCGGTAGAACAGCGGCGCCTGCACCGTCTCCTCCAGCCGCTTCATCTGCAGAGAGAGCGCCGACTGGGTCACGAAAACCCGCTCGGTGGCCCGCAGCATCGAGCCGGAGTCCACGATCGCGGCGAAACTTCGCAGCAGTTCGGTGGGCAGGTTCACCGCCATGGGTCGGTCCTTCGCATGAGATATTCTGATACGACGCATCAGGATAAGTCTATTGAGTTGGTAGGAATTAGGAGGCTTCTTCCCGAAACGCAAAGTCCAAATCGCCGGGACGGAAAATTTCGCGGAGCGCCCCAGTGGCCCTATCGATCCCTTTTAGAAAAACTGACGCTCCACCGCTCAAATTGAAGCTCGGCGAGGCGCGTTGGGCGTCGCCGTTGCTGTTCCTGTTGCTATGGGAGCTGGGCTCGCGCACCGGCGTGATCCCGACGCGGATCCTCGCCGCCCCCTCGGTGGTTCTGGAGACGCTCTGGTCGATGATCGTCAGCGGCGAGCTGCCGTCCAACCTCGTGGTCTCGCTCGGCCGGGTCGCGGCGGGCCTTTCCATCGGGGTGGTCGTCGGCACGGTCCTGGCGCTGGTCTCCGGCCTGTCGCGGCTGGGCGAGACGGCGGTGGATCCGCTGCTGCAGATCAAGCGAACCATTCCCAGCCTGGCGCTGACGCCGCTGTTCATCGTCTGGTTCGGCATCGGGGAGACGCCGAAGATCACCCTGATCGCCGTGGCGACCACCTTCCCGATCTACCTGAACCTGTTCTCCGCCGTGCGCGCCGTCGACGCGCGCCTGGTGGAGGCCGCGCGCAGCTTCGGCCTGAGCGGCCTGTCGCTGATCGCCCACGTGATCCTGCCGGGCGCCCTGCCCGGCTTCCTCTCAGGACTGCGCTACGCCTCCGGCGTGGCCCTGCTGATCCTGGTGGTGGCCGAGCAGATCAACGCCCAGGCGGGCCTGGGCTATCTGATCAACAACGCCCGCGACTTCATGCGCACCGACGTGATCGTCGTCTGCCTGCTGGTCTATGCGGCCCTGGGCCTCGCCGCCGACCAGGCCGTGCGCACCCTGGAAGGCCGGGCGCTCGCCTGGCGGCCCTCGTTCCTCAAGTACTGAACCCGCACAGAAGGTTTAAGCCCCGTGCCGCAACCCGTGATCACCTTGCGCCGTCCCACGGCCATCGGAGCCCCGCCGACGGACGCCGTCGTGAAGGTCCGCGACTTCACCCGCCGCTTCGGCGCCACGACGGTCCTCGAGGATCTCAACCTCGACATCGCCCGGGGCGAGTTCGTCGCCCTGCTCGGCCGCAGCGGCTCGGGCAAGACGACCCTTCTGCGGACCCTCGCCGGCCTCGACGCCGCCGAAGGCCAGACAGTCGTCACGCCGCCGGCCAAGGCCATCGTCTTCCAGGACGCCCGCCTGTTGCCGTGGAAGCGCGTCTGGCGAAACGTGGCCCTCGGCCTTTCCGGGGCCGACGTGCGCCAGCGGGCCGAGGCGGCGCTGGGCGAAGTCCAGCTCGGTCACCGCATGGATGTCTGGCCCGCCACCCTGTCGGGCGGGGAGGCGCAGCGGGTGTCCCTGGCCCGGGCGCTGGTGCGCGAACCCGGCCTGCTGCTGCTGGACGAGCCCTTCGCATCCCTGGACGCCCTGACCCGCCTTCGCATGCACGAGCTGGTCCTGGCGCTCTGGCGGCGGCATGCGCCCGCGGTGCTGCTGGTCACCCACGACGTGGACGAGGCCATCGCCCTGGCCGACCGCGTGCTGGTGCTCGACGGCGGCCGCGTCGCCGCCGAGGAGCGCATCGACCGGCCGCGCCCGCGCGATGTGGACGCCGGCTTCCAGGCCGTCCGCACCCGGCTGCTGGCGCACCTCGGCGTAGGCGCGCCGGAGCCGCGCCCGCCGCAGTCCCCCGACCGCGGCCTCGTGGCCTTTCCCAGCGGGGAGATGGTGTCGTGAGCGTCGCCCTGGCGCGCACCTCGCCGGACGGCGCCCCGGATCTCGACGAGGTCCTGCCGCGCCTGACCGAGGCCTTCGCCGCCACCGCGGCGGAGCACGACCGCGACGGGACCTTCCCGTTCGCGAACTTCGAGGCCCTGCATCGCCACGGCCTACTGGCGGCCGCCGCGCCCAAACGGTTCGGCGGCCTGGAGGCGGATCTGCCCACCAGCCTGCGCATCGTCCAGGCCGTGGCGCGCGCTGAGCCCGCGACCGCGCTGGTGCTGGTGATGCAGTACCTGTTCCACACCTCCCTAGACGGGCGCGCGGGCTTCACGGAAGCGCTGAAGGCGCAGGTGGTGGGCGATGCGGTCCACAACGGCGCGCTGATCAACGCCCTGCGGGTCGAGCCCGAGCTCGGCACCCCGGCGCGCGGCGGCCTGCCAGCCACCGTCGCGCGGCGCACCGCCGACGGCTGGAGCCTCACGGGCCGCAAGATCTACTCCACGGGCGCGCCAGCGCTGACCTGGATGATCGTCTGGGCCCGGACCGACGAGGAGACTCCGCGCGTCGGCGGCTTCCTCGTCCACCGCGACGCGCCCGGCCGGCGGATCGAGGAGACCTGGGACCATACCGGCCTGCGCGCCTCGGGCAGCCACGACGTGGTGTTCGACGACACGCCGATCCCGGAGCACCATGCGCTGAGCCCACGCCCGGCCGGGGCGCCGCAGCCGTCGGACCCTGCCATGGCCGTGTGGTCGCCGGTGCTGACGGCGGGGATCTACGACGCCGTGGCCCGCGCCGCCCGCGACTGGTTCGTCCGCTGGGTGATCGAGCGCGAGCCGGCCAACCTCGGCGCCTCGCTCTCCACCCTGCCGCGATTCCAGGAGCTGGTCGGCGGGATCGATGGCCTGCTGCTGCAGAACCGGGTGCTGCTGGACGCCGCGGCCGAGGGCGGGCTGGGACCCGCGCATGGCGGCCTGATCAAGCACCTAGTGACCGAGAACGCCATCGCCGCGGTGGAGAAGGCGATCACCGTCTCCGGCAACCCGGGCCTTTCCCGCCACAACCCGCTGCAGCGCCACTACCGCGACGTCCTGTGCGGGCGGATCCACACGCCCCAGGCCGACGTCGTCCTGACCGGCGCCGGCAAGGCCGCCTTCGCCAGCCTGGCGGCGGTCTGAACCCCCTTCCTCCCCGGAGCCTTCCCATGTCCGACACGCCCAAGCTCGAGATCCTCGGGCTGATCTCCACCCAGTACGCCTCCGAGACCCACGCCGCGCAGAGCCCGTGGATCGACAAGACCTATCTCGCCGCCCACGCCAAGGCGCACGAGTACGCGGGCTTCGACCGGGTGCTGATCGGCTACAACTCGGCCTCGCCCGACGGCTTCCAGGTGGCGGCCTACGCCGCGACCCAGACGACGAAGCTGAAATTCCTGCTCGCCCACCGGCCGGGCTTCACCGCGCCCACCCTGGCCGCGCGCCAGCTCGCCAGCCTGGACCAGCTCAGCGACGGCCGGCTGGCCGTGCACATCATCACCGGCGGCTCCGACGAGGAGCAGCAGCGGGACGGCGACTTCTTGACCAAGGCCGAGCGCTACGCCCGCACCGACGACTACATCGACGTCCTGCGCAAGAGCTGGACCAGCGAAGCGCCGTTCGACCACGACGGCCCCTACTACCGGGTGCGCGGCGCGCCGGCGGCGGTGAAGACCCTGCAGCAGCCGACCATCCCGGTGTTCTTCGGCGGCGCGTCGGACGAGGCGATCGAGGTCGCGGGCCGGCGTGCGGACGTCTACGCCCTGTTCGGCGAGCCCGTGGACCAGGCGCGTGAGGTGGTGGAGCGGGTGCGGGCGTCCGCTGCGCGCCACGGCCGCAGCATCGAGTTCAGCCTCTCGCTGCGCCCGATCCTGGGCCGCACCGAGCAGGAGGCCTGGGATCGCGCGGAGGATATCCTGGAGACGGCCAAGGCGCTCAAGGAGAGCGGCCAGGGCCGGTTCGGCTGGCGCGGCAGCCGCTACACGACCGCGCGCGGCGGGCAGCGCCTGCTCGAGGCCGCGGCGGGCGGCAAGGTGCGCGACAAGCGCCTGTGGACCGAGATCGCCGCCCTGACCGGGGCGCAGGGCAACTCCACCTCCCTGGTGGGCACGGCCGAACAGGTGGTGGAAAGCCTGCTGGACTACTACGACATCGGCATCAGCAAGTTCCTGTTCCGCGGCTTCGATCCGCTGGAGGACGCCATCGAGTATGGCCGCGAGTTGCTGCCTGGGCTGCGGGCGGCGGTGGCGGCGCGCGCCGCGCCCAAGGTCCTGGCGGCGGAATAGGCCATGAGCCGTCTGGTCATCGCCAGCCAGCTCAACGCGACGTTCAACACCGCCTTCGCCGAGCGCCTGCCGGACGTGGAGTTCGTGAACGTGCCGGCCGGCTCGACCGCGGACCTGCCGCGGGACGCGCGGGTGCTGATCGCCGCGCCGTTCCGCAAGGCCGGCGGCTCGCTGCCGGCCGGTCCGCCGCCCGGCTGGCCCTTCGCCGTGAAGTGGGTGCAGCTGGTCTCAGTGGGAATCGACGTCTATCCGGACTGGCTGTTCCAGGGGCCGGTGGTCACTTCCGCGCGGGGATCCTCCGCCACGGCCCTGGCCGAGTTCGCCCTGGCCGCCATCCTCGCCGAGGCCAAGCGGATTCCGGAGATCTGGATCGACCGCTTCGAACGCTGGACGCCGGTTCCTATCAAGCTCGTCGCCGGCACGACGCTGGGCGTCGTCGGCTACGGCTCGATCGGCCAGGCGCTGGCGCCGCGGGCCCGAGCGCTCGGCCTGAACGTCCTGGCCATCCGACGCTCGGGCGCCCCGATCGCGGATGAGGGCGTGGAACAGGTCCATGACCTCGTCGAGCTGTTCGCCCGCTCGGACCACGTGGTGCTGGCCGCGCCGTCGACACCCCAGACCCGCCATCTGATCAACGCCGAGGTGCTGGCCCACGCCAGGCCCGGCCTGCACCTGATCAACGTGGCCCGCGGTGCGATCATCGACGACGACGCCTTGCTGGCGGCCCTGGGCGACGGCCGGGTGGCCCTGGCGAGTCTCGACGTGACGCACCCCGAGCCCCTGCCCTTCAGCCACGCCTACTATCGCCACCCCAAAGTCCGGCTCTCGCCGCACACGTCCGTCCACACCCCGGACACCCGGCGGAACCTCGCGGCCCAGTTCGCCCTGAACCTGGTGCGATTCCGCGAGGGTGCGCCTCTGGAGGATGTGGTCGATACTGTGCGCGGCTACTGACCCTCGGAGACCGACATGACCGTCCAGCCCCTCCCCCGCCCCGTCTCCCACCAGGCCGCCAGCCACCCCGCCAAGCTCGAGACGGTGCTTCCGGACCGCGGCTTCGATCGCGACGCGGCCCTCCCGCCGCGTGCGAGCTTTGAAGAAGAACGGCTCTATCGGAAGCAGCGGCTGGCGGCGGGGTATCGCCTGTTCGCCCGCTCCGGCTTCGACATGGGCGGCGCCGGCCACATCACCGCGCGGGACCCGGAACATCCGGACTGCTTCT
>Ga0268264_10000415_pt1 | contig 60291 bp, 52 predicted proteins | sample KBSSwiS32_FD_190357 | JGI IMG/M metagenome (GOLD analysis project Ga0268264, IMG submission 190357) | Switchgrass rhizosphere microbial communities from Kellogg Biological Station, Michigan, USA - KBS Switchgrass S3-2 (SPAdes) (version 2) | ecosystem: Host-associated > Plants > Roots >... | reverse complement strand
GCGAAGCATTCCTTCAGTGTGGAGCCTTCAACTTCAATCCGCATGCGCTCGTCGATTGTGACTGTGGCGCCCATGCGCCCGAGCAACTCGACGGTGGTCGTAACATCTTTGAGATGAGGGACGTTTGCGACGACCACCGGGTCGTCAGCGAGCAACGCGCCGGCGAGGATGGGCAGGGTCGCGTTTTTCGCGCCCGAAATACGTACCTCGCCCTCGAGGGGCACGCCCCCCGTGATCTGTAGCTTATCCATGGATCACTTTGGTCCTGACTCTTCGGGTGTCAATGCTTCGATGGATAGCGCGTGGATCTCATTTCCCATGCGCGACCCAAGCGCTTTGTATATGAGCTGGTGGCGAGCGAGGCTGCGCTTGCCCGCAAATTCAGAAGAAATGACGCGCGCGGCAAAGTGAGTGTTGTCATCCGATTCGACTCGGACGTCGGCTCCGGGCAGGCCCGTCCGGATGAGTTGTGCGACTTGTTCAGGGTTCATAGGCAGCAGTTTAACCTGTGGAGGCTATAATCCGCAGGCTATGCAGTCTCCTGTCGCCATTTCGACACTCCCGCCCGACGATTCGCAGTTGCTCGCCTACGGGCGCCGCGCCCTGGAAATCGAAGCTCAGGCCGTTGCGATCCTGGCGCCGCGGCTGGACGTGGGATTTGCTGCTGCCTGCCGCATCTGCCTTGGATGCGAGGGTCGCGTGGTGGTGACCGGAATGGGCAAGTCGGGCCACATTGCACGGAAGATTGCTGCGACTTTTGCCAGTACTGGAACTCCCGGATTCTTCCTGCATCCCGCCGAGGCAGGCCATGGCGACCTGGGGATGATCACGCGAACCGACGTGGTGGTTGCGATCTCCAATTCAGGCGAGACACCTGAGCTCGTGCTTCTGCTTCCACACCTCAAGCGTTTGGCAGTGCCACTCATCGTGCTCGTCGGGAAGCTCGACTCGACGCTCGGCCGCGCCGCATCAGTCGCCATTGACGTCAGTGTTCCGGAAGAGGCGTGTCCTCTGAATCTCGCCCCAACGGCGAGTACGACCGCCACTCTGGCGATGGGCGATGCGCTCGCCGTTTCGGTGCTGGAAGCCCGCGGTTTCACCAAGCAGGATTTTGCGATGTCGCACCCGGGCGGATCGCTCGGACGGCAGCTCCTGTTGCACGTCGAAGACGTGATGAGAACGGGAGCCGCGCTTCCTCGGGTGTCGGCCGACGATCTGCTCGGCACCGGCTTGATTGAAATGTCGAAAAAGGGCTTGGGTATGACTGTGGTCGTCGGTCAGGACGACCTCATCCTCGGAGTGTTTACGGACGGCGATCTGAGACGTGCTTTTGACAAGCAGATTGACGTGCACAACACGCCGATGCGCGCTGTCATGACTCCAAATGGCAAGACCATCGGCCCGCGAGCGTTAGCCGCCGAGGCAGTGCATGTGATGGAGACGCATCGCATCACGGCTCTGCCGGTTGCGGACGGACAAGGTCGGCTCATCGGCGCGCTCAACGTGCACGATCTTTTCCGCGCGGGCGTTGTTTAAGTCGATGACGAAAAAAGCGGCGGCCGCAATTCGTCTACTGATTCTCGACGTTGATGGCACATTGACAGATGGCCGGTTGTATTACGGACCCCGGGGTGAAGCCCTCAAAGTGTTTCACGTGCGCGACGGTGCGGGCATCAAGCACCTCAATCGTTCCGGAATCCAAGTCGCGGTCATTTCCGGGCGCAGCTCGAAGATGGTTTCGGTGCGTTGCCGCGAACTAGGCGTGGAGCACGTCATCCAAGGGGTTGAAGACAAGGCTGCTGCTTTCGAAAAACTGCGCAGGAAACTGAAGATTGATGCGTCAGAAAGCGCTTGCGTGGGTGACGACACCGCGGACGTGCCGCTCATGAAGGTCGTGAAGCTCGCGTTTGCTGTGGCTGACGCTCACAAAGACGCAATCCGCGCGGCCCACGTGGTGACGTCGCTACCGGGTGGAAAGGGAGCCGTTCGAGAGGTTTGCGACTACCTGTTGGATGCGCGCAAACGATGATTTTCCGCTTACTCGCTGCCCTGCTGGTCATCGGAATCATCGTGGGATCGTTCTTTCTCGGTGGGGAACAGCGCGAGGCGACCTCGACCACGACCACCCTGGATGCCTCGGGCGCCGATCTGGGCTACTCCGCGCGCAACGCAACCCTGGTGGAAACCGGAGCCGACGGCTTACCGGTCTATACACTAAACGCCAACGTGATTCGTCAGCATCCAGGAGACGGCGTAGAGTTTGAGCAGGTGCAGATGTCGTTCCGGGATAACGAGGGTCAGATCTGGAAGGGCCGCGCCGACCAGGGCGAGCTGACCACGGATACCGGGAAGGTCGACCTGAGCGGCAACGTGCACGTCACCGGCCTGCTGCCGGGGTCCGCGCAGCCGGCCGATATGACAACCGAGAAGGTTTCCGTGGACACACACGAGGACATCATCAGTACAGCCGAGCCGGTCACGGTGACCTCACCCGGGCGCTCGCTGAAATCCAAGGGCCTGGTGGCCAAGTTGAAGGAACATCATCTGGTACTCGAATCCAACGTCCATGGCGCGTTCACTCCCTAGCAAGATGCCCCTGCTGCGACGAATCGCCGTGCTCGCGCCCGCCGTGTTGGTTCTCAACGGCGCCGTGGCCGCGACTCACATTGCCGCGGCCAACCGGAACTCGATCCCGGCGCCATCCAAGGACGCGCGCAAGCTGCCCATCAATGTTACGTCCTCCAAAGTTGAAGCCAAGGGCGACACCGTCGTTTTCCAGGACGTTGTGATCACACAGGGCGATACCCGCGTACAGGCGGATCGCGCCCACGCCGTCGGTATCGACAACTTCGACAACAGCCGCTGGACGTTCGAGGGCAATGTCAAAATCACGGGCGAACAGCATGGCAGCCTGAAGTCTGATCTCGCGGTGGTGGAGTTCAAGAACAAATACATCGCGAAAGCCACGGCAACCGGCAATCCAGCCGAGTTTGAGCAGAAGCGAACCGACATCGACGAAGTTGCCAAGGGCCACGCCCACGAGATCATCTACGACGTGACGGATGGAACGGTGCGTTTGTCGGAAGATGCCTGGGTCTGGGATGGTCACAACGCGATGAGCGCCGCGCAGTTGGTTTATGACATCCGGGCGCAGCACGTATCGGCCACGTCGGATCCGAAGAATGGCCGCCCGGTGACATTTACGATCGATCCGAATTCCAGCGGCGGAGATAACGACAAGAAACCATGACCGCTCTCAGAGCCATCGGCCTTGCCAAGAGCTACAAGTCGCGGCAAGTCGTCCGCGATTTGTCTGTTGAAGTTGCGAATGGGGAAGTAGTCGGTCTGCTCGGACCCAACGGCGCCGGCAAGACAACTGCGTTCTACATGATCGTGGGGCTCGTTCCCTGCGACTCTGGACGCATACACCTCGGAGACGTTGACGTCACGGGCCTGCCAATGCACAAGCGTGCACGCCTGGGGCTCGGTTACCTCCCGCAGGAAGCGTCGGTTTTCCGCAAGCTGTCAGTCGAAGACAACGTGATGGCCATCCTGGAGACACGCGACGATCTCGATCGTGCTGCCCGGGAACAACGTCTCGAGGAGCTGCTGGAGGAGCTGCGTATCGGACACGTTCGCCGCAGCATGGGACTGTCACTGTCCGGCGGCGAGCGTCGTCGGGTCGAGATTGCCCGCGCATTGGCCGCGGAGCCCCGTTTCATGCTTCTGGATGAGCCCTTCGCCGGGGTTGACCCGCTTTCGGTCCTGGACATCCAGCGCATCATTCGCGAGCTGACGAGCCGGGACATCGGTGTCCTCATTACCGACCACAACGTGCGGGAAACCCTGGGCGTCTGCAATCGCGCCTATATCGTCAATCAGGGCACCGCCATCGCGGCAGGAACTGCGGAAGAAATCCTTGCCAACCCCCAAGTGCGTGAGGTGTACTTGGGTCAGTCGTTTCGCCTCTGACCCGCCGCGGGCCGGCACCGCCCGGTGCGAGGAGAAAGTTAAAATCTTTCAATTACTTACAATTGGAATGCCCACCCTGTCGTCCGTGTCGCCATGCTGAAACCTTCTCTGCAGCTCAAGCTGGGTCAGCAACTGACCATGACCCCGCAGCTGCAGCAGGCAATCCGGCTCCTGCAGCTCCCGGCACTCGAACTGCAAGCTCACATTCGCGAGCTGCTCGAAACAAATGTGATGCTCGAGCCCACGGAAGATGCCGAGGGTACGGGGACATTCGAAGCCGCCGACAGCGACACGCCCGTGGCCGCCGACCAGGATCGGGTTCGCGAGCAGCCCGAGGCGCCGGAGCGCAGCCAGGAAGAAAGTAACGTTGAGGTCGTCGACGAGGGCTGGGGAGAACAGAGTGTCGGTTCCTCCGAAACCCCGTGGAACAACGATGACGACGAGCGCCAGCAGGAGTTCGCGGACGCCGCCGGTCAATCCCTGCAGGATCATCTGTTGTGGCAACTGGAGCTCGCCAAGCTCGAACCGCGCGAATTCGCCATTGCGCGCGCGATTGTCGATGCCATCAGCGATGACGGCTACCTGACCGAGTCGCTGGACGAAATTGCCAACACCCTGCGGCCGGAAATCGAATGTGACGCCACCGAAGTCGAGTCCGTGTTGGTGGGTGGGGTCCAGGCGTTGGATCCTCCCGGCGTGGGCGCCCGCTCCGTGGGCGAGTGCATCGAGCTGCAACTTCGCCAGCTCGATCCCGCGACTCCCGGATTCAACACCGCGATCGAGATCGCGCGTCATCATCTCGAGCTCGTGGCCGAGCGCGAGCTGTCGCTGCTGCGCCGTGAGCTGCGCGCGACGGAGGAAGAAATAGCGAGCGCCCTGGCGCTCGTGCGCTCCTGCCATCCGCGCCCGGGCGCCACTGTCAGCACGGGCTCCGCCGAGTATGTTGTTCCCGATGTATTCGTGCGCCGGACCGATCACGGCTGGTCGGTGGAAATCAACTCCGCCACCCTGCCACGCGTGCGCCTCAACAACAGTTATGCGAGCCTGATCGGCCGCAACGCCAGCCACGCCACCATGCGCGCCCAGCTCCAGGAAGCCCGGTGGTTGCTGAAGAGCCTGGAAATCCGCCACGAGACGCTCATCAAGGTCGCGCGCTCCATTGTCGAGCGCCAGCAGGCCTTCCTCGAGCACGGCGACGAACACATGCGGCCGATGATCCTCAAGGACATCGCCGAAGCCGTCGGCATGCACGAGTCCACCATCTCGCGCGTCACCTCCGGCAAGTACATGCATACACCGCGTGGCGTTTTCGAGCTGCGCTATTTCTTCTCCAGCCAGGTTGAGGGAGCGGACGGTTCGGGCACTTCGTCCACCGCCATCCGCGCCAAGATCAAGAAGTTGGTAAAAGAAGAAGATGCCGAGACGCCTTTGAGCGACGGCCGTATCGCGGAGCTGTTGTCCGGTGAAGGTATTCCGGTCGCGCGCCGCACGGTGGCCAAGTATCGCGAGGCGATGGGCATTGCGCCCTCGAATGAGCGTCGACGAGCGGGAATGAGACAAATGTAAGTCGAGAGTGAACAACTCAAAGGAGACGGCTATGCAGCTCAACGTCACCGGCCACAATATCGAGGTCACTGCGGCCTTGCGCGGATATGTGGAAAAGAAACTCGAACGTATCGCGAGGCACTTCGATCAGGTCATCGACGTTCACTGTGTGCTGACGGTTGAAAAGCTGCGACAGAAGGCCGAGGCAACGATGCATGTGAGCGGCAACTCCATCCATGCGGATGCCTCGGAAGCAAACATGTACGCCGCCATCGACCTCCTCACCGACAAGCTCGACCGCCGCGTCAAAAAGCACAAAGAAAAGAAATGCGATCATCACGCGAGTGAAGCGCAGCGCTCCGCCCGCAATATTCCATCTCTTTAGGCCCGTCCCTTCGCCCGGAAATCCGCGCCGGCGCGGTTTTTTTGACCGCGCCGGCCTCGGTCACAGGTCTTTAACCGTTCGGCTCTTGCAGCGGCACCGCTGCTGGCGCTAACGTCCCTCCCGTGCGCATCATCATCCTCAGCGGCCTGTCGGGATCCGGTAAGAGCGTGGCTCTGCACATGCTCGAGGACCTCGGCTTTTATTGCATCGACAACATTCCGGCGGCGCTGCTGAAGCCGTTCATTTCCTACACGGTGCGCAGCCCGGAGCCCACTTACGAGCGCACGGCAATAGGTCTCGATGCGCGCAACACGGCGGCCGAGATCGCGACGGTCCCGCAACTGATTGACGAGCTGCGCCGAAGCGGAATCCAGTGCGAAGTGATCTTCCTCGTGACGAGCGACGAGGAGCTGCTGCGGCGGTTTGCCGAGACGCGGCGCAAGCACCCGATGAGCGGGCACAACGTCGACCTGCGCGACGCCATGGCACTCGAACGGCAATTGCTCGAGCCCATCGTCTATGCGGCCGATCTCGTGATCGACACTTCGAAAATGGGCGTGCACGCTCTGCGGGAAATCATCCACGAGCGGGTGGAACAGCGCAGCGTGGGGCGTCTGTCCATTACCTTCGAGTCGTTTGGGTTCAAACATGGGATTCCGGGGGATGCGGATTTCGTGTTTGATGCCCGCTCGCTGCCCAATCCGTACTGGGAGCCGTCGCTGCGCAATCTGACCGGGCGCGACCCGGAAGTCATCCGATTCCTCGAAGCCCAGACGACGGTCGCCACCCTGATCGCCGACATCGTGCAGTTCATGTCGGCGCGCATTCCGGAATACCAGGCCAGCAATCGCGGGTATCTCACGGTGGCGGTGGGCTGCACCGGTGGCCAGCACCGATCGGTCTACATCGTGGACCGCCTCGCCGAGATTTTCGCGGGCCGCTTCTCCAACGTGAGTGCCCGGCACAGCTCGCTGACGGCCAGAAGCCAGCGCCTGCGCCTCGCTTAGTCCCGCGTTTTCGCGGGCCATTTCAAATCGCGTTTTCGCGGGCCATTTTCAAATCTTGAACAGCGCCCCCACGCGCTTACCCAACAGCGAGTTCACCAGGACCAGTATCAGGGTCAGCAACAGCATGGCCCACGCGCCGAGCGCGCTGGCAATATACGGCCCGTCTCCCAGACGTTGGAACAACTCAAATATTCCACGGGTAATCGGCCAGTAGGATTGTTTTTGCACGAGGATCAGCGAATCGCTGACCTCCAGCATGGTGAAGGCGAACACCATCAGCGCCCCGGCCACCAGATTCGCGCCCAGCAGCGGGGTCGTGATTCGCAGGAGCGTCTGCGTACGGCCCGCGCCGATGTTTCGCGCGGCCAGCTCCAGTTCCTCCGGGGTCTGTTCCAGGCCTGCCACCGTGCTCCTGACGACGTATGGCAGACGGCGGATGGTGTAGGCCATCACAAGCAACAGAGTTGGATTCTTCTGGACGTCGATGACGCTCAGCAGCCACTTCCAGTCGGGGAACCACGCCTTGATCTGCAGGCTCACGGCGAGGTATCCGAACGCCAGCACCAGGCCAGGCACCGCCAGGGGCAACATGGACAGGCTGTCGATCAGGGCTTTCAGCGCGAAGGGCAGCTTCGAGCGGACGATGAGAATCCCCAGTCCCAGGCCGAGCGCAACATCCAGCACTACGCTCAGGCCGGAGAATATGAGGCTGTTGCGGATGGAGGGAAGCGCCAGCTCATGTGTCAGGGCGTGTTGGTAATGCGCCGTAGTAAACACGCGCGGCAGAACGCTCTCGTACCACTGGCCCGTCTCGGAAATGCTGCTCAGGAGAACTCCGATGTGTGGCAGCAGAGCCAGCCCTATGACCACAACGAACGGAAGCGCCACCCGGACGCTCGAGAGGCCCGTCAGTTGAATGGTACCCAGCGCCGCTGGAGTTTTGGTCCAACCCATCTGATTACGCCAACCGACCGCCAGCTTTCCAAGAGCGTACACCAGGCAGCATCCCAGCATGGTGACGATCAGTAGGGCGTAGGGAAGCGGGTTGTTGGAAACTTGCGTGATGCGAAAATAGACCTGTACGGGGGTGACGTCGTAGAAGTCGAACATCAAGGGCGTGCCGAGCTCGGAGAAGCTCCAGATGAACACAATGGACGCGCCGGCAAACACACCCGGCAGCATCAAAGGCAAGGTCACTGAGCGAAACACGCGCCACGCGGATGCACCCAGGTTGGCCGCAGCCTGTTCCAGCGATGGATCGACGAACGAGAGCGCAGTCAGGACGTTTACAAACAGGATGGGATACAGGCTGAATGCTTCGCTCACGACCACCGCGCTGAACGCATGCTGGGCCAGCCAGTTTATCGGTGTTCCTGGCGCCACCAGGCCCAGTTGTTGGCACAAGGCCGTCAGCGCCCCTTGCGCGCCAAAAATAAACCGGATGCCAATGGCGCCGACAAACGGCGGCAGCACCAATGGCACCAATAGCAGCGACGCAAACAGACTTTTCCCCGGAAACTCGTACCGCCTGTTGAGAAGGGCCAGCGGCACGGTGATCAGCACGCAACACACAGTCACGAGCGTCGCGATCACAGCGCTGTTGATGGCCCCCATCCGGAACTGCTGGTCCTGGAAGACCGCAGCCAGATACGCCCCCACCGAGGCCAGCTTCACCCCCGGCGTCGACAGCCCCAGCCCCGTGCTGATGACAGTCCACACTGGCCACACCAGGAACATCCCGAACAGGACCAGCACGGCTGCGAAGGCTGTATACCTGACCGTCCTCGCCACCGACAAACGCGCCATCACCGCGCCACCGCCTGAGGGCTGGCCGTTGCCTGGCGCGCCGGCACTTCGGCGGCACGCCGTAGCTCTCGATACTCTGCGCGAAACTGATCCCGCCACTGCCGCTGCAGCGTCAACCAATCCTCCGGCTTACCTTTCAACATCTGCCGGTGAACAGCCACTCCAACCTGTGACGCGGCCTGGCTGACCGGGAAAGTTCCCAGCTTCGCATCCAACTCCGCGGCCCGGGACGAAGCGAATATCGCTCGTCGCGTATCACGCAGATCGGGCAGTAAATCGATGCAGCACAGAGCAATGAGCTCATCCATGAGCCCGAACGCGGCGCGCCGGCTCGGCTTCGTGTTAAACCCGCCAGCCGTCGTGAACGGATTGGTGAACTCTGTGAAATCAATCGGGTGGTCATACACTGACCGCACGACCGGCAACCGCTGCAACGCCATCTCCGGCGTTTCGCCAGGCCCCGGCCGGGTAATCCACAACCGCTGCCCCGCATCGCTCAACACAAACTCAATGAAGCGCCCGGCAACCTCGGCATGCTGCGCACCCTTCGCCAAGGCAATGGGCTCTGGAGTCACCATGGTCGCCCCCTGCGGCTCCACATACCCTACCCTGTTGCCGCCGACTGCTGCGATCTGCGAGCGCGCATAGAAATCGATCGACATTGCCGCGGCAACATCGCCATTGCTGACGGTGCCGGGCAACTCATTGGCCGCCTGCGTAAATCCCTTCGCATTGGCCGCAATCTGCCGTATCAACCCCATCCCGCGCGCCCACGCTTCCTGCTGAGGCCTGCGCTCCTGACTCGCGGTCTCGATCTCGCGTTCAACAATCACCTGCAGCGCCGCTTTGGCGGACGCCGAGCGGGTTGGATCCGCAAGCTCCAGCCAGCCGCTGTAGCGAGGGTCGGCAAGGTCAGCCCATGTTCTGGGCTCCGGAAGATGCAGGTAGGCCAGCACGTCCCGGTTGTACATGATCCCAAAACTCGACAGCGCCGCCCCAAACCAACGCGGGCCACCGGGCGACTGATCGTAAAGCGGCACCCCGCCAATGTCGGGTGTCGGAAACGCCGCCTCCAGCACGCCGGGCTCCAGCGCCACTGTTTCGAGGTACTTGCTGCCGAGTGCGTCGCTGAACAGGGAGTCGCTCCCGCCCCAGACGAGATCAACGTTGTAGGTACCCGTCCGCTCGAAGGCGGCTTCGCTGGCCTGGAAGAACTTGACGATCTCGCCGCCCCCGAAGCTCAGGTATTCGATGCTCACGCCACGGTGGTATTTGTTTGCGTACCAGGCAGCAAACGCGCGATCAAACTTGCGGCGCACCGTCTCGAGGTGCGGCGTCATGATCACGAGTTGGTCAGCCGGTCCCGAGCGCACGGCCACCCCTGGCGCAGTCATCAACAGCGACCGGAAAATGAACGGCAACAGCAGCACCAGGATGACGAGCACCAGCAGGACCCGGGTGCCCCAGGACTTCATCCGCCCAACACCACCACATCGGTCGGATCAAATTCCAGGGCAACCTGTCCCGCGAGTCCCTGCCGCGGCGGCGCCGACACCACGTTCAACCGCCTGTCACCAACAGCAACCAGATGCTCGCTGGACTGACCCAGGAATGTATCCTCGACCACGGTCCCGATCAGGCGATTGACGCCGGCACTGCCACCATTGCCGTCGCCTCGCTGAAATATGCTGATCAACTCCGGCCGAATGCTGACCGTCACCGGCCCACTGGCCGGCCCCGCCCTGGCAACAATCTCACCGATGCCCGTGGCCACATGCACCCACCCATCCGCCACCGCCACAACCTCGCCCTCAACCAGGTTGGTCGGGCCCATGAACTCAGCAACAAAGGCATTTCTGGGTGAGCCATAAAGCTCCTGCGGCGTCCCAACCTGCACCAATCTCCCATCCTTCATCACCGCGATCCGCGCGGCCGTACTGAGCGCCTCCTTCTGATCGTGAGTGACGTAGACGGTAGTAATCCCCGCCTCACGGCAAATTCGCTGAATCTCCCGTCGCAACTCCTGCCGGAGGTGTGTATCGAGATTGCTCAACGGCTCATCGAGCAACAGGCACGCCGGCTGCACTGCCAATGCACGCCCCAGTGCCACCCGCTGCTGTTGTCCACCTGATAGTTCCTGCGGTTTCCGATCCGCGAGGGCGCCCATCTGTACGATATCCAGCGCCTTGTCTACCTGGGCCTGCTGGGTCTGCGGCGTCTCCCCCGGAGTCGCCCGCACCGACAAACCAAACCGGATGTTTTCGCGCACGGTCATATGCGGCCACAGGGCATAGCCCTGAAAGCACATCACCGCATTGCGTTTTTGTGTCGGCACGGCCGTAACATCATGGCCATCGAACAGAATCCGCCCGCTGGACGGGGTCTGTAATCCGGCGATGGTGCGCAGCAAAGTGGTCTTGCCACAGCCACTGGGACCCAGCAGAAAGAACAACTCCCCACTGCGGATCTCGAGATCAACCTCGTTCAGGGCATGCGTGTCGCCGTAGATTTTAGTCAGGCGTTCGATACGAATTTGAGTCACGGCCCGAGGATAGCGTGACGCGCCCCTAATAGCGTGATGTGGCTCTATGAATCACCCCAACTGCTCAGGTACTGTTCCGGTAGGTGCACCAACCGCACGAGGGAACCGCACTGTCATGAGGGATCAAATGACCCACTCCCGTATACGCCTCTTCTGCCCGCTCCTGCTGCTCACAGTCGTTGCAGGTTGCGCGACGGAATCTCACCAGGCGGTGCAGACCGAACATACAGCCTCGTCGACCGTCGCCTACCGCGGCGTCCGGAACTCGATCGCCGTCGGCAAGTTCGACAACCGTTCAACGTACCTGCGCGGACTGTTCTCCGACGGTGTTGATCGGCTGGGCGGCCAGGCAAAGACCATTCTCGTCGGGCATCTTCAGGAAACGGGCCGCTTCAATGTCCTCGAGCGCGAAAACATGGACGAGAATGCCCGCGAAGCCCAACTCAGTGGCAAGAAGCAAATGCTGCAGGGCGCGGATTACACCATCACCGGTGATGTCGTCGAATTTGGCCGCAAGGAAACGGGCGACGCCCAGTTGTTCGGAATTCTCGGTGAAGGCAAGAAACAGGTTGCCTACTCCAAGGTCACTTTGAACGTCGTCAATGTACTGACCTCGCAGGTCGTTTATAGCGCTTCCGGTGCTGGCGAATACGCCCTGAGCAACCGCGAGGTGCTGGGATTCGGTGGCACGGCGAGCTACGACTCCACGCTGAACGGCAAGGTCCTCGACCTGGCCATCCGCGAGGCGGTCGACAACCTGGTCCAGGGAATGGAGAGTGGAAGTTGGTCACCACGCGCATCCCGATGATCCGCGCCGCCCTGTTGCTGAGCGCGGCTCTCGCACTGACCGGCTGCGTCACGCAGCAGTCGAAGTACGAGTGGGGCAGCTACGAAGAGGTCGTCTACGCCTCTTACCTGGCAAAGGACGACGTCCCGGCGGAGAAGCAGGTCGAGGTCCTCGAGAAGGACTATCAGACCGCGCGCTCGGAGCACAAACGCATGCCGCCCGGATGGCATGCCCACCTGGGCTATCTGTACTACCAGGTCGGCAGGGGCGATCAGGCCCGCCAGGAACTCATGACCGAGAAGGCGGAGTTCCCGGAGTCAGCCGTGTTTGTGGACCGCCTGCTCGCGAATGTGAAACACCCATGAGCCTCCTCAACCGCTTCAGTTTCCTGGCCGTCCTGGCGAGCTCATACCTGCTCACCGGATGTCAGACCGTAAAACCCTACGACTACACGGCCTTCCGGGCGCATCCGCCGAAGTCCATTCTGGTGCTGCCGCCATTGAATGAGAGCACGGCCATCGAAGGCACCTACGGTTACCTCACCACCGTGACACGCCCGGTTGCCGAGCGCGGCTACTACGTGTTTCCGGTGGCTGTTGTCGACCAGTTCATGAAGGAAAACGGACTCCCCAGCGCCGCGGAAATGCAGCAGGCGCCTCTGAGCAAAGTCGCGGAAATCACCGGCGCCGATGCCGTGTTGTTTCTCGACCTCCAGCAATATGGGGCCCACTACCAGCTGTTGAGCAGCGTGGTCACCGTTCAGGTGCACGCGAAGCTCGTGGATACGCGCACCGGCACATTGCTCTGGGAAGGCACCGGCATGGCTCAACAGGGCTCAGGAGGCTCAGGCAGCCTGCTCGCCGACCTCGTGGCAGCGGCGGTTACTCAGGCCATCAACAAGAAGTCCGACAAAGCGCATCAGGTGAGCCGGCTGGCCAACGCCAACCTGTTCTTCCCGGACCAGACAGGCCTGCCCTACGGCCCGTACAGCGAGAAATACGACAGGTCGCATTAACGACCTGCCGCCGGGGGCCCGCCGCGGCCCTGCGCCGGCGCCTCAGGTAGCCTGGGCCACGACCCCAGGCGAAGTAGCGACCACCTGCGGCGTCTTCTCGCCACTCATGAATGCATCGAGCGCATCCCGCGCCTCCATGGCGTCACGGTATCCCAGCTCAATCAGCTCACGCGTATAGCCTGACTCAAATGTCAGATAACTTGCCAACTGGAACCCGGACGCATCGCGCCCGCCGATGACGCGCAACAGCGCGCGCAACCCTCTCGGCAACTCATTGCCGTGTCGGCTGGCAATCTCCCGGGGATCCACACTCGGCGCCAGCATCAAGGTCTCGACGTGCCGCGCGCCGCCGGCCGCCTCGGGAGCCAGCTTGACCAGCTCGTTGATTTTATCGAGCTGCTCCAGGTCCCCATAAATCTGGTCCGTGAACAGCGTATCCAGCATGTAGCCAAAGATCTCACCCGGGCTCGGCATCATCGGCTGAGTCCGTGTAACCGGCACACCGGCCGATTGCCGGGCGCGCACGCCGATAATCAACACCCGGTCGGAGCCCAGGTGAATGGCCGGACTGAGCGGATTCAACTGGCGCATGGCGCCATCACCGAAGTACTCGTCGCCGAGCCGCATGGGAGGAAACAACAACGGAATCGCAGCGCTCGACATCAAATGATCCAGCGTCAACTCCGTGCGCCGCCCCACACGCTGTACGCGAGACCATTCCGTGCAGGCCTCGATGCCATCGTAGAAAGCAACCGAATGACCCGTGACGTAACTCGTCGAACACAATGCAACAGCGCGCAGGTGGCCGCGCGCAAGGCTCCGGCGAATTCCCGCAAAGTCGATATGAACACCCAGCAGATGCCGCAGCGGACTGTTGTCGAGCATGGACTTGGGCGGCGTCAACACCATTCCACCCGACGCCAACGCGAGCACCCAATGCATTCCCGCGCGAAGCATATGCACAGGGTCGACGTGGAAAATCTGCTCGGAGCGGAAGTTGGCCCACACGCGCTCGAGACCCTGGACCGCGCGGCGCCATTGATGCGCTTCAGCCGCCAGGACCGCGGCAGCCATTGCGCCGGCAGACGTCCCGACAATCACCTGGAACGGGTTGCGCGAGCGTGGCCATAGTTCAGACAGCGCGAGCAGCGCGCCCACCTGATACGCGGCACGTGAGCCGCCACCGGTAAGAACCAGCCCTACCGTGGGACGACCGCCGGAGCGGTGAGATTGGAAAGAGCCGTCCGTCATGAGCTATGCGGAATTATGGGTGCCCTCCGTAATCCCAGGTGTGACCGACTTCGCGCGCAAAGCGCCGATAGCGGCATCCAGTCCCTGTATGGTCACGGGAAACATCCGGTCATCCACCAGCTCCCGCGTAATCCGCACCGACGCGGTGTAGTCCCAACGATCCTGCTTCTCGGGATTCAGCCACACGAACCGAGGGTACGCCGCTGTTATGCGCCGCATCCAGACTGCCCCCGCCTCCTTGTTCCAGTGCTCCACACTGCCGCCCGGCTGGGTGATCTCGTACGGGCTCATCGTGGCATCTCCCACGAAAATGACGCGATAATCGTGCCCGTAGGTGCGCAAAATCTGCATCACCGGGGTCACCTGGGAAAACCGGCGCCGGTTGTCCTTCCAGACGCTCTCATACAGAAAGTTGTGGAAGTAGAAATACTCGAGGTGCTTGAACTCAGTGCGCGCCGCCGAAAACAGCTCCTCGCACACCCGGACGTGGTCGTCCATCGAGCCACCTACATCCAGGAACAACAACACCTTCACGGCATTGCGACGCTCGGCCACCAGCTTCAGATCCAACAGTCCCGCATTGCGCGCGGTTGCGTTGATGGTGCCGTCGAGATCGAGCTGATCCTGCGCGCCTTCGCGGGCGAATTTGCGCAGCTTGCGCAACGCCAGCTTCATGTTGCGCGTACCGAGCTCGACCGTATCGTCGAAGTTGCGATATTCGCGCTGGTCCCACACCTTCACGGCACGGCGATTGCGCGAGCCCGCCTGACCGATCCGGATTCCTTCCGGGTTATAACCATACGCACCAAACGGCGAAGTACCTCCGGTGCCGATCCACTTGTTACCGCCCTGGTGACGCTCTTTCTGCTCTTCCAGCCGCTTGCGCAGAGTCTCGAGCAACTCGTCCCAGCCGCCCAGGGCCTCGACTTTCTTCTTTTCTTCCTCGCTCAGCGTGCGCGCCGCCACGGCCTGCAGCCATTCGGGTGGCACGTTGGCCACGATCTCATCGAACAGTTTCTCCGCGCCGTTGAAGATTTCAGCAAACACCCGGTCGAACCGGTCGTAGTGGCGCTCGTCCTTCACGAGCGTCGTGCGCGCCAGAAAGTAGAAATCCCGGGCTGACGCCCAGGCAACACCGGCGCGGAGGCCTTCGAGGAGAGTCAGAAACTCAGTGAGGGTTACGGGCACCCCGCCCTTGCGCAGCTCGAAAAAGAATTTGACGAGCATCCTACCGGGCGCGTCGGTTGAGGAAGATCAGCTGCTCGAACAGGTGCACGTCCTGTTCATTCTTGAGCAACGCACCGTGGAGGATCGGCAGAGTCTTCTTCGGATCCTGTGAGCGCAGCACCGCCGGATCGATGTCCTCCGCCACCAGCAGCTTGATCCAGTCCAACAGCTCCGAGGTGGAGGGCTTCTTCTTCAACCCGGGCGTCTCGCGAAGCTGGAAGAAAGCGCCGAGCGCCTCGGACAGCAACTCCTTCTTCAAACCGGGGAAGTGAACCTCCACGATCCGCGACATCGTGTCCTGGTCGGGGAAACGGATGTAGTGGAAGAAGCAGCGGCGCAGAAACGCATCCGGGAGCTCCTTCTCGTTGTTGCTGGTTATGACAATGATCGGACGATTCCGCGCCTTCACCAGTTGGCGCGTCTCGTACACATAGAACTCCATGCGATCCAGCTCGCGCAGCAGATCGTTGGGAAATTCGATGTCGGCCTTGTCGATCTCGTCAATGAGCAGCACGGGCTGTACGTCGGACTCGAAGGCCTGCCAGAGGCTGCCTTTGAGAATGTAGTTGGCGATGTCGTGCACCCGGGCATCGCCGAGTTGCGAATCCCTCAGACGCGAGACCGCGTCATATTCATACAAGCCCTGTTGGGCCTTGCTGGTCGACTTCACGTGCCATTCGAACATCGGCTTGTTCAGGGCGCGTGCGATTTCCTGCGCAAGCTGCGTCTTGCCGGTGCCAGGCTCGCCCTTGATGAGCAAGGGCCGGGCCAGCGTGACGGCCGCGTTGACCGCCATCATCAGATCGTCGGTGGCAATGTAGCGATCGGTGCCGGAAAAACGTTCGCTCATAATTCTCACTCAGAGTGCAGCGTCAGCCGGTGTTCTGAAGCTCCTGGCAGAAACGGTGAGGGGTTGCCCTGCACCCAGTCCATGAACCCGGCCCTGTAGTAGGGCGACAGCGGGTGCCCGCTCTGCCCTCCAGGCATGTGAATATAGCCCTGATCTTCGTGCCCCGGCGACACCGCGAACCGTTCCGAAGCGCCCACGTTACCGTCCTGGACGCGCGGCATGTCGTGGTCGCCCGGCAACTGCACTTCCGGCATGTCCAGCAGACCGGACAGAAGCGGAATGGCCTTCGACAGCGGATGCTGAATATGCACGGGTTTACGCGCGCCCCAGGTACATTTCGCCAACTCGGGGCAGCTCTCATGGATCTCTTTGATCGTGGCGTCCACCTGCGCCAGGAGGAACTGGCGCCAGTCGGTGTAGGCCGGAGCCAGCATGTGCATTGGCCGCTGCGACACCAGCAGCAGCAGGGAGTCATCAAATCTCGCCGGCACGAACTCCCCGTCCGGCGGGAGCTTCAGACCATCCAACATCATGGTCCAGACGGACTGGGCCAGGCGGTCGTGAAATCCCCGCACCAGACGGTAGCCCACGGCGTCAACACTGGCGCGGGCATTCCAATCCACCACCAGCTTTTTGAACTGCGCGCGCTCGGGATGGTCAGCGAGCGCCGCTGCATCGAGCAACTCGGTCACCACTCCCCGCCACGGGGTGAGGAACCGGGCCCGGTCATCGAGTTGGATGTGAAGCATGTCCTGGGGGACAGCCGGACCCGGCAGTTGCAACAGATCATCGCGGATCTGGCGCGTCCGGGCACCCAGGTCGTAACCGGCGCCCACGGTGGCGTCGCGTGCGCCGATCACAGCCTGTTGGCTCGGATCCTCCGTCGAACGCGAATTGGCCGTCCAGAGCCGCCCGATTTCCGGATCGACGATGCGGGGGTGAGCCTCGGCGCTCACCCAGGTGGCCGAGCCGCTCGAGCGTGTTGGACCGGTACCCGCCGGAATGCGGCCACCAATGGTCCAGGCGATGTGTCCTTCCTGGTCGCCAATTACGAGGTTCTGATGGGGAATTCCGAGCGTCGGCGCAATCGCGAGCGCCTGCGCGACGGAAGTCGCGCGCTCCAGGTTCATCAGGTTGACGTTGGTCGCGGAGGGTTGCTGGGCCAGCCACGATACGAACCAACAATGCGTCCCATCGGGGTCCACCCGATACAACATGCCCGCAGGCCCCGACCGCACGGAGAAACTGACATCCGGCGCCCCGTGAACGCGGATCGTCTCCTGTTGAGACGCATCGGCAACAGAACAATCGGCCGCGGTGACATCGATCCAGTCGCCGTAGCTATTGGTAAATCCCCAGGCAATGTGCCCGTTGGAGCCGGCGACCATCAACGGCGCCCCTGGCAGCGTAACGCCATTGAGATCGAGAGCCGGCTGTGTTCCTGATGCCTTTACACGCAAGCTTGCGCGATACCAGACGATCGGAACCCGGGCGCGCAGATGCATGTCGTTGGCAATCAGCGCCGCACCGGTAGTTGTAAAGCGGCCGCTGACAGCCCAGTTATTGCTGCCGATCCCGATCTCAGGGGACAAAGGCGCCAGACGAGCCGAGGCCGGAGCGGCGGCGGCGCGAATATTCAACACCTCCGGCGCCGGAACGGCGGCAGTCCCATACCCCGTAGAGCCCCGGTTTACGACGCCGGTGGGGGCGTTGGGCGCATCAGCTTCCGTCCTGGAAGGATAGAAGAACTGCATCGCGCACTTCCACCCACCCTCGCAGTCCGGCCCGTGCAACCGCTCATTGATCCGCATCCGCAGAATCTCGACGTCGATTCCCGAATACTGCAGATCCCACCACATGGCAAGCGAGGCGAGCATCGTATCCTCAGGCCGCCAATCCACCGGTGCAGAACCTAACACCCAGTATTCCCACGGCCGCGAACGCAAGCTCGCCAACCCCGCGTTCACACCACGCGCATAGGCTTCCAGCACCGCCCGCTGCTCAGGCGTGGCCTGCTCCAACGCGGCTCGTGCAACCTGCCGAAAACGAAACAGCCGTGCCTTCTGGTCCTGCTCGACCGCTGCTTTCCCAAAGACTTCCGACAGCTCACCCCCGGCAAAGCGCCGCGACAGGTCCATCTCGAAAAACCGGTCTTGCCCGTGCACATAACCGATTCCGTAGGCGAGGTCGACGCGATTGGCCGCCTCGATGGTGGGCACACCCTTGGCGTCCCGGTCGATTGTCACCGGCGCGACAACACCGAGGTGGCGAGCCTCCCCATCCAACGATGGAAGGGAGGCGCGCAAAACGAAGTGGACGGCGGTGAGCGGCACCAGAACGAGCGCCGCGAACGCCGCCGCCACGACGTATTTGAGTCTCACAATGCGTCAGCTCTCGAGAGCCACCTTGAGAATGAGCATGGAATTGGTGCCGCCCGTGACTCCCGAAAGCTCACCCTTCGTGAGAATCACGAGATCATTTTTCTTCACGAGCTGCAATTCCAGTAACCGCGTAAAGAGCTCGCGGTACAAACCCTCGTTGGACCCCGGCGCGGTGACATCAAATATCACTGGATACACGCCCCGGAACATGGTGACCCGGCGTCGTGTCGCCTCGTGCCGCGTGAAGGCATAGATGGGAATATCCGACCGGATACGTGACATCCATAGCGGCGTCGCGCCTGTCTCCGTCAACGCAACAATCGCCCCCACCTTCATGTGATTGGCGGTGTACATGACGGACATCGCAATCGCTTCTTCAGTCCCTTTGAACTGACCTTCGACCCGATGTCGTGTGCGAGTGTGGGTGAGCTGATACTTCTCAGCACCCTCGATGACCTGCGCCATCGCCTGCACGGCCTTCACCGGATAGCGGCCAGTCGCGCTCTCCGCAGAGAGCATGACGGCGTCGGTTCCGTCCATCACGGCATTCGCGACGTCGCTCACTTCGGCGCGCGTGGGCACCGGGCTCGTAATCATCGACTCCATCATCTGAGTCGCAGTGATTACTACGCGGTTCCGCGCACGGGTCTGATGAATGATCGTCTTCTGCAAGCCGGTCAGCTCGGCGTAGCCCATCTCCACACCGAGATCACCGCGGGCAACCATCACGACATCGGAGGCATCAATGATGCCAGCCAGGTTCGCGACTGCCTCGTGGCGCTCGATCTTCGCAACAATGCGCGCCGACCCTCCCGCCTCGTGCAATAACGACCGCGCCTGTTGAATGTCAGCCGCGTCCCGCGCGAATGACACCGCCATGTAGTCGATGCCCTCCTGGGCAACGAACCTGATGTCCTCCCGATCCTTATCGGAAATGGCCGGCGCCGAAATGCCGCCACCCTGGCGATTCACGCCTTTCCGATCGGACAGCTCGCCGCCAACCCGGACCTTCGTTTCGATACGGGTGCCAGTCACCCGCTCGACGTCCAGGACGATCAGGCCGTCAGCCAGCAACAACGTATCGCCGGCAACGACGTCCTTCGGCAGGTCCTTGTAGGCGACACCGACCACCTCCGATGTACCCGACTTCGGATCCAGCGTCGTGTCGAGCGCGAAGGCCTGGCCTTCCTCGAGCACCACCTTGCCGGTGCGGAATCCTTCGATGCGGATCTTGGGCCCACCCAGATCGAGCAGCACGCCCACACACTTGTCAGCGCGTGCCGCGGCCTCTCGAACCAATGCGAGCCGGCGGCGGCGATCCTCCACCGTTCCATGCGAAGCATTCAGGCGAACGACATCCAGGCCTGCCCGCATCATCTCAATCAATACGTTCAGGTCATCCGTCGACGGGCCCACCGTCGCAACAATTTTTGTGCGTCTCAACATGTATCCTTGGCAAATAAGAGGACGGCATCCCCCGAAGCCGTCCATTTGACCCACTACCTTCCAGCTCTTTCTTCCAACACGGCGACCGCGGGCAGCGTCTTACCCTCGACGAACTCGAGGAAGGCGCCACCACCGGTCGAAATGTAGGAAATACCGTCTTCGATGTTGTACTTCTCGATCGCCGCCAGCGTGTCACCGCCACCCGCGAGTGAAAACGCCTTGCTGCGAGCGATGGCCAGCGAAATGGCCCGCGTACCTTCACCGAACTGCTCGAATTCGAACACACCCACGGGACCGTTCCAGATGATCGTGCCCGCGCTCTGCACCAGCTCACTGAAGCGATCGGCCGTATCCGGACCGATGTCGAGAATCATCTCGTCACTGCGCACATCGTGCACAGTGCGCACATCCGCGTGTGCAGTCGCTGCGAACTCCTTGGCAACCACGACGTCGGTGGGAAGCGGAATTTCCGTCCCCTTCTCCTTCGCCTTGGTCATCAATCGGCGCGCAACATCCAGCATCTCACCCTCGTGCAGCGACTTGCCCACGTTCATGCCCGTAGCGGCCAGGAACGTGTTGGCAATGCCGCCACCGACGATCAGCTTGTCGACCTTCTCGAGCAACGACTCGAGGACCGTCAATTTGGTCGACACTTTCGAACCACCGACGATGGCAACCAGAGGCCGCGCGGGTTTATGGAGCGCGGTCTCCAACGCTTCGAGCTCGCCCACCAGCAGCGGGCCCGCGCAGGCAACCTTCGCGAACTTCGCCACGCCGTGCGTGCTGGCTTCCGCGCGATGCGCCGTACCGAATGCATCCATCACGAACACATCGCACAGCTCCGCCATCTTCCGCGCGAGCTTCTCGTCGTCCTTCTTCTCGCCCTTGTTGAAGCGAACGTTCTCGCACAATACGGCGCTGCCCGCCGGGCAGTCCACGCCGTCGAGCCAGTCCTTGCGAAGTTGAACCGGCTTGCCGAGCAGCTCCGACAAGCGGGTTGCAACCGGCGCGAGGGACAAGGACTCGTCGTACTTGCCCTCCTCGGGGCGGCCGAGATGGGAGAGGATGAACACCTTCGCGTTCTGATCCAACGCGTAGCGGATCGTGGGCAGAGCCGCCCGGATCCGCGCATCACTGGTGACCACCCCGCTCTGCACCGGAACGTTGAGATCCTCTCTGATCAGCACCCGCTTGTTGCGCAGGTCGGTATCCGTCAGTCGCAGGACCTTCATGACGCTTTGGACCAGGCCACCGTGGTGTCAATCATGCGGTTGGAGAAGCCCCACTCATTGTCGTACCACGAACAGACCTTCACCAAGGTTCCATCGGTGACCTTGGTCAGCGTCGCATCAAATACGGATGAATGTGAGTCGTGGTTGAAATCAACCGAAACCAGCGGCCCGTCGTTATAGCCCAGGACCCCCTTCCACCCGGCGGTCGCCGCGGCTTCCTTGAGGATCTTGTTGACTTCCTCGACGCTGGTGGCGCGCTTGGCCGTGAACACCAGGTCCACGAGCGAGACATTGATTGTCGGCACGCGAACGGCAAATCCGTCCAGCTTGCCCTTCAACTCCGGCAGAACGAGACCAACCGCAGCGGCCGCACCCGTCTTTGTCGGAATCATCGACATCGTTGCCGAGCGAGCGCGACGCAGATCGGAGTGATACACGTCGGTCAGCACCTGATCGTTCGTGTAGGAATGGATCGTCGTCATGAGGCCGGCAACGATGCCGACACTGTCATGCAACACCTTGGCCATCGGCGCCAGGCAGTTCGTCGTGCACGATGCATTGGAGACGACGGTGAAGTCCTTCTTCAGCACCTTGTGGTTGACGCCATAAACAACAGTTGCGTCGACGTCATCACCACCCGGTGCCGAGATCATCACTCTCTTCGCGCCACCCTTGAGGTGGGCGCCGGCCTTGGCCTTCGATGTGAACAAGCCAGTGCACTCGAGAACAGTGTCAACGCCGAGCTCGCCCCAGGGCAGCTTCGACGGATCGCGCTCGGCAAGCACGCGGATGCGATCGCCGTTGACGACCATAGAGTCGCCGTCAACGCTCACTTCGCCAGGAAACTTGCCATGCGCGGTGTCGTAACGCGTGAGGTGCGCATTAGTCTTCGCATCGCCCAGATCATTGATCGCAACGATCTGAACCTCTGATGTGCGCTTCGCCTCGTACAGCGCGCGCAATATGTTACGCCCGATTCGACCGTAACCGTTGATTCCCACCTTTATTGCCATGCCCCTCATCCTTCCGGAAAAAAGTGTCTCGAACGATGGTTTACGACTGAAGATCAGCTCGCGGATCAGCCACTATCTTTAATCAGCTCGCGGATCAGCCGCGAGACATTATCGGCTGTGAACCCGAAGTGTGGAAACAGATCCTGAACCTTCCCCGAGGCGCCGAAGCGATCGATACCCAGGACCCGGCCATCCAATCCCACGTATTTCCACCATCCGAGGCTTGCTCCGGCCTCGACGGCGACCCGCGCCCTGACGCCCTTCGGGAGCACGCTCTCCCGGTAGGCTTCATCCTGTGCATCAAAGACTTCGGTGCAGGGCATGGAAACCAGGCGGACCCTCAACCCTTCCGCGTTGGCGGCCTTCACCGCATCTGCAGCAATACCGATTTCCGAGCCCGAGGCGATCACAATGCACTGCGGAACACCCTGCGTCTCAATGAGGACATAAGCGCCACGCGCGATATCCGACCTCTGCTGTGGCGTCCGCTGCTGCTGAGGCAGCGCCTGGCGCGTCAGGATGTGCAACGTCGGTCCCTTGCGCTCAACCGAGGATACCCAGGCCACCGCCGTCTCGACGCCATCACAGGGCCGCCAGAGCGTCATGTTCGGCATGGCGCGAAGGCTGGCCATGTGCTCGACCGGCTGGTGCGTCGGTCCGTCTTCGCCGAGACCGATCGAATCATGGGTGTAGACCAGAATCGTGTGAGTGTTCATCAGGCACGCCAGACGGACGGCGTTGCGCGCGTAGTCGGAGAAAGTCAGGAACGTACCGCCATAGGGAATGAATCCACCGTGCAAAGCGATGCCATTCAGAGCGGCCGTCATCCCGAACTCGCGCACGCCGTAGTGCAGGTAGTTGCCTGTGAAATCTTCCGGCGTGATCGTTACGGCGTTCTTGAACTGCGTATTGTTGGAAGGCGTCAGATCGGCCGAGCCACCCAGGAACTCCGGCAGTCCCGGCGCCAGCAGGTCGAGGACCGCCTGGGAAGATTGACGGGTCGCCTGCGGCTTCGACTGCGTACCGAGAGACTCCACTGCCTTCGCCGACGTGTCACGCCACGTCTTGGGCAACTGTCCTGAGGTACGCCGCTCGAATTCGGCGGCCAGCTCCGGATATTCCTTCTGGTAGCGGGCAAACAGATCCTTCCAGATTTTCTCGGCGGCTTCACCGGATTTGCGGTGATCCCATTGCGCCTTCATTTCCTCGGGAATGACGAAGGGCTCGGAGGACCAGTTCAATTGCTTGCGCGCCTTGGCTACTTCTTCAACACCCAGCGCCTCGCCGTGAGCTGACTTCGTTCCCTGCTTGTCGGGAGCGCCGTAGCCGATGATCGTCTTGCAGATGATCAGGGTCGGGCGTGTGGTTTCCGCCTGAGCCGCTTTGATGGCCGCGGCAATCGCATCGGGGTTGTACCCATCCACGTTGGGAATGACGTGCCAGTGATAGCCCTCGAAACGCTTCGCCGTGTCATCGCGGAACCAGCCCGCCACCTTGCCGTCGATGGAAATACCGTTGTCGTCGTAAAACACGATCAGCTTGCCCAGCCCCAATGTGCCGGCCAGTGAGCAGGCCTCGTGCGAGATGCCTTCCATGAGGCAACCGTCACCTGCAAACACGTACGTGTAGTGATTGACGATGTTGAAATTCGGCTTGTTGAATTGCGCCGCGAGCATCTTCTCCGCCATCGCCATGCCGACGGCCATCGCAAGTCCCTGACCGAGCGGCCCGGTGGTGGTCTCGATGCCGACTCCCAGCTCGTGTTCCGGGTGACCGGCGCAGCGCGAGCCCAACTGCCGGAACGATTTCAGCTCATCCAGGCTCAACGGATAGCCCGTGAGATACAGCAGTGAATACAGGAGCATGGATGCATGCCCGTTGGAGAGCACGAAACGGTCGCGATCCACCCACTCCGGGTGTCCCGGGTTGTACTTCAGGAAATCGCCCCACAGGACCTGGGCGATGTCCGCCATTCCCATCGGAGCACCGGGATGTCCGGACTTGGCGTGCTCGACAGCGTCCATCGAGAGCGCACGAATGCAGTTGGCCAGCTCGCGTCGTGTAGTCATAGGTTCTTCGTCAGGGGGTCGAAGGGAGGGTGCGAAAACGAACAGTTTGCCATAGTGCAGCGCGGACCCCCCAGCTTGTGCGGGCACGCGGCCGGCGGACATCGGGAATCCCCTCCGTTGGGACTACTGTGGTCCGTCTCATTGGGCTTGGCTCATGTGCTGTCTGGCAGCACCGACATGGGTCTATTCACACGCGACATAGGGCCCGGTCGATGCGACTATATGTAGGCGTTTGGCTTCACAATTTCTGGCGGCTACACGGTACTGCGTCATGTTCGCGAACACCTGCCGCGCCTGCATGACCCAGTTCACTGCAGAGCCCCAGGGACCGTCTGCTACGCTGTCACAATCATGAGTGGTTTGCGCCTCATTCAATTCACCGATCCGCACCTGTACGGGAGCGAAACGGAAACCCTGCGCGGGATAGCAACATTGCCCGCGCTCGAGGCCGCGCTTGCCGACGCGCAGCGCTCTTCGGCATGGCCACCTGATGTTGTGCTCGTCACCGGCGATCTCGTTCAGGATGACCCGACCGGGTACAAGCACATCCGCCGCATGTTTGGACATCTGGGTATGCCGGTCCTGTGTATACCGGGCAATCATGACGATCCTTCGGTGTTGCGCCGGGAGTTGCGCGTCGACCCGTTTACTGTCGAGGGTCACCGCGATTACGGTGCGTGGCGCATCGTGCTCCTGGATAGCGCGCTGCCGGGTTCCGCCAGCGGCCGCCTCAGCGACAAGACGCTCGCGCAGCTCGACGAGGCTCTGAAGAGTGCCGAGGGTCGGCACTGCATGGTCACCCTGCACCATCATCCGATCGCGATGGGGAGCCGGTGGTTGGATCGGGTGGGGCTCGAGAACGCCGCGGAATTTTTCGATTGTGTCGACCGACACGATAATGTACGCGCCATCGTCTGGGGCCACGTGCACCAGGCGTATGAAGGAATGCGCAAGAACGTGCGCTTGTTAGCGACACCCTCGACATGCGCACAGTTTGTGCCGTATGCCGACGAGTTTGCCGTGGACCGGCGCCCGCCTGCCTACCGCACTCTCGAGCTGCGCTCGGACGGCTCGTTGCTTACGGAGGTTGTGTGGGTCGAAAAACGTTTGGCTGGCTCCTCGCACTCGGTCTACTCGGCAGCGTAACCGCCCACGCCTCGAGTCCCGTCTGGGCGATTCACGGCGATCACAACACCGTCTATCTCGCCGGCTCCGTTCATTTGCTGAAGGCAGGGGACTCGCATCTTCCGCCCGGCTTCGATCGTGCCTACAAAGGCTCCAAGGCGATTGTCATGGAGCTCGCCATCGACAAGATCGACCCGATGGCAACGGCTTCGTGGATGATGGAAAACGGCCTGTTGAAGAACGGCGCCACGCTGCGAGCGACGATCGGTGAAGAGCGTTATCGACGTGTGAGCAAGGAAGCCGAGCGCCTGGGTGTGCCCGCGGAAACCATCGACATGATGCAGCCATGGGTGGTCGGCCTGCAGTTGGTCGAGATGCAGTACATGCAACTGGGCTTCGATCCGCAGAGCGGCGTCGAGCAACAACTGGAGCACGAGGCGCAAGCGGATGGTAAGCCCATCAGTGGCCTGGAAACCATTGATGAGCAGCTCGGCGCCCTGCAGGGCATGTCCAATGCGGATCAGGCCCGCTTCCTCGACATGGTGGTGAGTGAGATGCACGACGTCGAGAGTGAAACCCAGTCCGTCGTGACGGCCTGGCGAACGGGCGATGCACCGAAGCTGGCTGCGCTGTTGAGTGACGAGTACAAATCGTTCCCCAACCTGTACCGTGTGCTCGTGAGCGAGCGTAACAAGCGCTGGGTCCCCCAGATCGAGAAGCTCTTACACGGCAACCAGGATGTCTTTGTAGTCGTCGGCGCCCTGCATCTCGTCGGCGAAGGTGGCCTACTGGAGCTCGTGCGTCACGACGGGTTCAAACCCGAACAACTGAATTAGGGGGACAGCCCTTTCGTCAGCATGTACAGCCCCAGGTATTTACGGCGTACGTAGTTCGCCTCGACGAGGTGAAACACCATTCCCCGCCATCCGTCGAGAAATCCCAGCCGCAACACATATCCGCGGAAGAAACGCCACGCCGGATTGAACAGCACCTTCGACAGTCCGCACCGCTTCCCGCGTGCATACAAAGCACGCGCCATCAGATCGGCGTAACGCGCCATCCGACTGTGATGGTCTGTGAGACTTCGATACGAAAAGTGTTCGAGGTGCCCGTGCAGCCGCCCGACACTCCCCGTCACGCGGGTGTTCTCGTGAATCTCCTCTCCTGTCCAGCCGCCCCGCCGCCGGTCGAACAGCCGGATGAGTCGATCGGGATACGCGTTGCCGTGACGTAGAAACTGCCCGAAATAGTCCGTTATTCGCGGCACTGACCAACCGGCATGCTCCGCAAAGCCGCGGGTGCGCAAGGCCTCAATCTCCTCGCGCAACCGACTGGTCACCCGCTCGTCCGCATCGAGGCACAGCACCCAGTCGTTGCTGGCGGCTTCGACGGCGAACTGCTTTTGCGACCGGTACCCGGGCCAATCGCGCTCGATGACCCGCGCGTTCAGGCTGCCTGCGATCTGGCGAGTAGCGTCTGTCGAATGCGAATCAACGACGACAATCTCGTCGCAGAAGCTCAAAGACCTCAGGCAAGCGTCGATCCGATCCGCCTCGTTGAACGTGATGATGCAGGCGGTCAGCTTCATTGGCATAGAATACCGTTAATGAGCTCCGTGTTGTTCTATGACCCATCCTGCCAGCGGCCGTACGACACACGTACGCTTCGCCAGCAGGCCACTGGCGGTACAGAGGCCAGCGTTACCCGTATAGCGGATGCGCTCGGCGCATTCGTCATGCAGCACAACCGTACCGAGCCATACGGCTCGTACCTGCCGCCCGGAAAGATCGCCGGCATCGAACACGTCATCCTGAATCGTGATTCGCGCGCGCTTCCCAAAGTGCGCGAGCTGTACCCAGACGCAAAGACGTACCTGTGGGTACATGATCAACTCAATCCCGGCTCGAAGCGGGGCAGGCGCCTGGCATCCACCGCCAAGCATCTGCGTGAACGCAACGTCACGATCGTTTGCGTCTCCGATAGTCAACGCCGGGGTGTAGAAGCGACAGTGCGCCGAATTGGCGTCGCCGACGTGGTACGGGCTGTAACAATCTACAATCCGGTCGCCGATGATCTCGTGCCCGACGACACGCCGGTCGATGAGCGCAAGCTGGTCTTTTTCTCCTCGCCCAACAAAGGCCTCGCCTTCAGTCTCGACGCCTTCCGCGCCCTGCACAGGCGCATGCCGGACCTTCGGTTACGAGTCGGCAATCCCGGTTACAAGATTCGCAAATCCTCGGCCATCGACGGCGTCGAGTATCTCGGCCCGCAGCCCCAGGAACGCATCCACCAGGAAGTCCGCAGCGCCTTGTGCACGTTCTTCCCGAACTTCGTACTGCCGGAAACCTTCGGCCTGGTGTTTGCGGAGTCCAGGGCCGTTGGCACGCCGATTCTCACGTGCGACTGCGGCGCGGCCGCCGAGATCGTCGGCGACCCGCAGCAGGTGCTGCCCGTTACCTTTGGCCAGCGAGCCTACGAAGGAACATTCCAGAACCTTTCACCCGGCTGGCGCCGTGGACCTGCGCGAGTCGCCGACAGCCTCGGACTGTTTGATGCGTACATCGAGCGCATCCGGGCCTGGCGCGCCGGAGGCCGCCCTGCCACGGGACCCGATCCGCGCTTCCGCCTCAGTCAGGTTGCGGATCAGTGGCGCGCGATGCTGGGGATCCGGTGAAGCTGTTGTTGGTCGTCCGCTGGTCGGCCGTGATGAGCCCCAACCGCTCGAGGCGAGCCTCGATCGCGCGCAGAGTTCGCCCGTGTTTCGCTGCGATATCCGACAGCGAATCACCGGACTGGAACTCCGATACCAGCGTGCGCTCCTCATCGTCCGACCACGGCAAGCCAACATTCTCCGGTAATTGCGCCCGCCTGTGCGCCCGTGCGGAAATCTGCTCGAGAGCCGCGACGCCGGCCAGCAGAGCGCGGAGGACATCCGCTCGCTGCAGCACCGTGCCAGCCTCGAGATCCGCACCCGTCGTTGGATCCACTCCCTGTACGAGAGCCTGAAGTATTTTACGTGCTCGTTGTTCCTGCATGACGCAACCTTCCATGGTTATTGATCACAATGCCATTGTCATTAGTCGACAAACGCGGCGACACTCCAACAGCCTCCGGCTTTGCGCACTAATTAGGAGGCCTTGCTGATGCGCGCATTCCTCTTGTTTTTCGGGCTGATGCTGGGGGCGCTGGCCTCAGTCGCCGTATTCACCTACCCGGCCTGGTTGCTTCTGCACCCCCACTTCGATTGGCCGTTTCATCGCATCGGTGAGCGCATTGGAATGCTGGCGCTCGTCATCGGCTTCATCCTGGTCGCACGCCGCGTTGGGCTGTCCGACAAGCAAAGCGTCGGCTACGCGCTGCCCCGCCCGCTTTTTGTCCGGGAGATGTTGACCGCCCTCGTCCTCGGTGTGGTCGGCATGGGTGCGATTGTGGGAATCATGACCGCGCTGGGACTGCTGGACTGGACACAAGCCTCCACTGCCACGGGCGGCAAGCTGGCGAAGATCGTCTTCAATCGCCTCCTGAGTGGCATCGCCGTCGGCTTCATCGAGGAGACGATGTTGCGAGGGGTCATGTTCGCGGCCATCCAGCGCGAATCCGGGACGAAGTGGGCGATATTCCTGACATCCGTCGTCTACGCGGCCGTGCACTTCCTGGCCAAGTACTACATTCCACCCGAGCAGGTGACCTCACACAGTGGATTTACCCTCCTGGCCGGTATGACCAACTGGTTCTCACGGCCGCTGGAGATGGCGGATGCGTACATGTGTCTGTTCGCAGTGGGGATGGTCCTCGCCATCATCCGTGCGAGAAGGGGCAACATCGCAGCCTGCATCGGGATGCACGCAGGCTGGGTATGGGTGATGCTGATCGCCCGCGAGCTGACCAATCCGGTACGCGATCAACCACTGAGCTTCCTGCTGAGTCAGTTCGACGGATTTATCGGCTGGTTGGTGTTTGGCTGGACGGTATTGATGGGATTCGTACTCGTGCGGTTTTATCCGCCCCAGATATCGCGGGCGTAACGGACAAAATTCCGGCCGAGAATCTTCTCCACCCGGGCGGCGGCGTAGCCTTTCTTCTGCAGGCGATCGGCCAGCTCATGGAACTGGTTGACGCCGCGCAGATCGATGACGAACGGCACCGTATCAGGTCCTTCGCCGGGCGCGCTGATGCCCGCTTTGACGCGCGCCTCATGCTCCTTGGCGAGCACCGCCATGTAGCCTTTCAGATCGTCAATGGCGGACACCGAGCCATCCGTGCCGATCCCAACAGCATCCTCGCCGCAGACGTTCACGGCATGATCTATATGGGCCACGACATCGTCCGCGGTAGCGTGACTCGTCTCGTTCAGGAAGGGCATGAAGTAGATGCCGACGAATCCCCCTTTTGAGGCCACGAGTCGCAGCTCCTCGTCAGTCTTGTTCCGGGGAACATCCACCAGGGCGCGGCAGCCTGTGTGGTTGATGGAGATCGGCTGTTTGGATGCGCGCGCGGCATCCAGGCAGATCTGCTGACCGCTGTGCGAGAGATCAACCATGACGCGGTGGGCGTTCAACTCGTCGACCACTTCGTGACCGAAGGGAGTGAGCCCACGGTTCTGCGGCGCCATGGAGCCATCACCGAGCGCATTGGGTCCGTTGTAAGTCAGTTGAATGACCCGGACACCCAGCCCCGCGAAGATCTCCACGCGCGAGGCATCCTGACCCAACATGGCCGCATTCTGAAATCCGTAGATGAGCCCGATCTTGCCTTCCGCCTTGGCGCGCAGTATGTCCGCGGCACTCCAGACCTTCAGCAGATCCTTGCCATCGGCGCGTACCTGAGAGTCTGTTTTGGCAATGTCACGCACCGTTGTCTCAAATGGATCGCCATCGCCAAACACATATCCCAGTGTCAGGTTGACGGCGGTGAGGCCGGATGCATGCGCCTCGCGCATCACTCGTTCGTCAGACGGTTTGGGGTTCGGATCCTCCAGGCCACCGAGAGCATTCACGATGATCGAATCCGACCAGTGACCGGGCACTACCGCTGCCGCACCGGCCGTTGCGAGAAATGCCCGCCGTTTCATTCTTCCGCCTTGCGAATCAAAGGGCTCAGGCGCGCCAGCCGCGCGATGGGGTCATCCAGCTCCAGGCAATACTGCTTTTCTGACGAGGCGATCGGCAGGATTTCGGCCAACCGGCAGCCCACCCAGGAGGCCTTCGAGAAATGTTTGGGCACGTTTGCGTACAGCTCACCCAACTCCGGCAACACCTTGCGCAGCAGCTCCCCGAGGTGCTCGTACTCGAAGGGTAGATCCACGGCCTCCTCGGGCTCGATGAGCTCCACGTCCGCGACGTGCAGACCGTCTTCCTGCTGCCAGTGCTTCGACACTTTGAACTTGCGTTCCCCCTGACACGTGATGCCGAGCAACCCGTCGGGCAATGGGTTGAAATCCATGATCCGCGCCGTCGTACCAATGGGGCTGGTCTCTCCTACGGCGCCCGTGCCCACCTCGGATCCGGCCCGGATGAGCACCACGCCAAAGGATGACTGCTCCCGCATGCAGTACCGGACCATGTCCACATACCGCGTCTCGAAGATCCGCAACGGCAGCGGACCGCCAGGGAACAACACCGTGTTGAGTGGAAACAGAGGGATCATTTCGCGGCGGGCTTGGGGGTTTTCTCCAATTCGGTGAGCACCTTGCCATGCAGGCCGCCGAACCCGCCATTGCTCATGATGAGAATGTGGTCACCCGGCCGGGCTGACTTCGCCAGCTCCGTGGCCAGCGAGCCGATCTCGTGACTGGCATGTCCCTTCGACCCCAGGGAAGCCACGATGGGGCTCGCATCCCAACCGAGATCCGGCGGCGTAAACAACCACACCTCATCGGCTCCCAGCAGTGACGGTCCGAGGGTTTTCTGATGCACGCCCATTTTCATGGTATTCGAGCGGGGCTCGAGCACCGCAATGATACGGGCATTTCCAACCCGCCGCCGCAATCCATCCACGGTCGTCGCGATGGCGGTGGGGTGATGCGCAAAATCGTCGTAAACGCGCACGCCATTGACCTCGCCACGCAGTTGCATGCGCCGGGCAATCCCCTTGAACGATTCCAACGCCTCGATGGAGTGCTTCACGGTGACGCCTGCATGGCGGCCCGCAGCAATAGCGGCAAGCGCATTCTCCATGTTGTGGGCTCCGATCAAACCCCAGTGGACCGTGCCACGCGGCTTGCCGTCCTCCATGACCTCAAACTGCGAGAAGTCATCGGAGTTGCCTGTTGGACGGGCCGTCCATAACGCATCGGGTGCGCCAACGCTGGAGCGCGCAAAACCCTCGCACGGAGTCCAGCATCCCATCTTCAGCGTCTCCTCGAGGCGCGCATCCGAGGCATTCCAGATGATGCGGCCGCTGCCGGGGACGATTCGCACCAGGTGATGGAATTGCCGCTGAATCGACTGGACGTCCGGATAGATGTCCGCGTGGTCATATTCGAGGTTGTTGAGAATCGCGGTCCGCGGCCGGTAGTGCACGAACTTCGCGCGCTTGTCGAAGAAGGCCGTGTCGTACTCGTCCGCCTCGATCACGAAGAACGGCGCCTCGCCCAACCGGGCGCTGGTGTCGAAGTTGGAAGGCACGCCGCCGATCAGGAAGCCGGGCGAGAGCCCCGCTTTCTCCAGGATCCACGTCAGCAGGGAAGTCGTGGTCGTCTTGCCATGGGTGCCCGCAACTGCGAGGACCCAGCGGTCCTTCAGCACCTCGCGTGACAGCCACTCCGGACCCGAGGCGTAGGGAATACCCAACTCCAGCAGGGCTTCGATGACCGGCTGCCCCCGGGTCATGACATTGCCGACGACGACGACATCGGGCACCGGATCGAGTTGGGCCGCCTCGAAGCCCTGCACGATGTTGATCCCCAGCGCCTCGAGCTGCGTGCTCATGGGTGGATAGACATTTTTGTCAGAGCCGGTCACGCGGTGGCCGGCCGCTCGGGCAATGGCGGCAATGCCGCCCATGAATGTGCCGCAGATTCCGAGTATGTGGACGTGCATCGTTAGTCGCTACGAGGTTAGGATTGAAACAGGGTGAGTGCCAGGAGCTCGCCCACCAGGGTTTGCAGAATGACGAGGGCAACACTGGGTGCCATGGACCATTCCAGCGCCGCCTTCACTATGTGACTGTTGGCCGCGACGATCCAGATGAACAGCGCCAGGGTGATCCACGACAGGGGATATTGCCAGACCGACTCCTTGTCCAGAACCTGCTGCAGGCCGGCTATGGCAATCGACGGGGGCAACAGCAGAATCTGAAAGCCGTAGACGGCGGTGCCGGTCTGCAGAAAGCGCTCCGGCTTCTTCACCAGATACATCAGCAGTGCGTACCAGACAAACGTGAACGCGACATCCAGGAGCAGGCGATTCATCCAGGGCCCCTTCATGGGCGGCAGCAGTGTACCGACAACCCATTGGCCCCCGAAATAAACGCCGATTGTCAGCGCGAGCAGGACCGGCGAAGCCGGCACCTCCTCCGGACTTTTGCGCATCATGGCGAGCTGGGCAAACAGCCGGATCAGCTCCATCAGCACCGGCTCACCCTTCTTGATACGTTCATTACTTTGTATACCGGCGCCTGACTCGCATAATGTGCAGCGCCGGATTGTACAGCCCCCATGAGCCATGTGACCTTCGACCGTTGCAAACCATAGTCACGACATCCCCTGCCCTCGACGAGCTCGCCGCCGAGCTGCAAGCGGGCGCCCTGATCGGCCTCGACACGGAATTTCTGCGCGAGCGGACCTATCGCGCGGAGCTGTGCCTCGTACAGCTGTCGTCACGCAGCGACGCCTGGTGCGTTGATCCGCTGGCGCTGAGCGATCTTTCACCACTCGCCGGGATCCTGACTGCGCCCGCGATCACGAAAGTCATGCATGCGTCGCGACAGGATGTCGAAGTGCTGTTTCCCGTGGCGGGACTGGTGCGCCCCGTGTTCGATACGCAGATTGCCGCGGCCCTAACAGGGCTGCCCGCGCAGATCGGTTATGGCGAGCTCGTGCGCCGCCTGCTGGGCAAGGAGCTTGCGAAATCACACACCCGGACGGACTGGTCGCGTCGGCCACTGTCTCCGGAGCAGATCGAGTACGCCCTGGATGACGTTCGTTATCTGCTGCCGCTGAAGGCTCACCTCGAGGAACAGCTCGAGCGTAGCGGACGGCTGGGATGGTTGAAGGAAGAACTGCTCGAGCTGGAGGACACCCGCAACATTTCGACAGATCCCGACGAGGCGTGGTTGCGCGTGAAAGGACTGCGGTCGCTGGACCCCGCGCGTGAGCGGCTGGCACGCCTATTGGCCGCCTGGCGTGAGCGCCGCGCTATCGACCGCAATCGGCCGCGCGGCTGGATCCTCGATGATGCAGCGCTCCGCGATATTGTCATACAGGTGCCCCGCACACTGGAAGCAATTGCAGCGCTCCCGGAGTTCCCGGCCGGCGTGCTGAAACATTGCGGTGCCGAAATTCTCGAATGTATTCGCGCGGCTGCGGTTTCCGACCCGCCGCCGCCAATCAATGTGCGCATGCGGCCTGACCCGGCCAGGACGGCACTGGTGAAAAAGCTCGGCGCGCTCAATCAGACGCTTGCGGCGGATCTCGGATTGAGCCCGGAAGTGTTGGCGACGCGCCGGGATCTCGAGCTGCTGGTCGAGGGGCGCCGCGACGTTGGAGTGCTGCGTGGCTGGCGGCGCGAAGTTGTCGGTAATCGGATGCTGGCCGCGCTTTGAACTAATCAATGTTAAAGTGCGTCGGAAAGTTCAGATCGTGACTGATGCTGGTCTCCCCATGAAAGAGTCCCTCGATGAGCTGCAGGCCATGCTCGAATTCGAGCGCGCCGCGCGCATCGAAGCCGAGCGCGCGGGCCGGCTCAAGGACGAGTTCATTGAGGCCCTGGGCCAGGAGCTGCGGCCGCCGCTCAACTCCATCCTCGGCTGGTCCCGGCTGATGGAGCTGGGTCGCCTCGATGCCACCGAGACACAATCTGCCGGTCAGACGATTTCCCGCAATGCACGACACCTCGCCCATCTGGTGGATGACCTGCTCGACCTGAGCGCCGTCACCAGCGGCAAGATCCGCGTCGATCCCGAAGAGACCGACATCTGCGAGATCGTGGAAGCCGCGCTGGATATTCTGCAGCCCATGGCCAAGGCCAAGGGCGTGCAACTGCGCAAGGAATTCTCCAAGCCCGACTGCCTGGTTTTCGGCGATCCGCACCGGCTGCAACAGGTGATCTGGCACCTCGTGAGCAACGCCATCAAGTTCACGCCGCGTGGGGGACTCGCGCTCGTGACGTTGCGGTCGGAAGGCTCCGACTGCGAGATCTCGGTTACCGACACCGGCACGGGCATCGCGAGCGACATGTTGCCGTTTGTGTTTGATCGCTTCTGGCGTGCGGACACCTCTCCCGAGCAACGTTTCTCCGGGCTCGGATTGGGGTTGGCGTTGGCGAAGCGGTTGGTTGAGTTGCATGGCGGCACGGTTACGGCCACCAGCGAGGGACCCAACAAGGGTTCAACATTCACCGTGGTGTTGCCACGCGTGGCGCCGCGCGCCAGGACGCCGGACCAACACTCAACAGGCACATCCAGTGCCGCCGACCTGCTCAAGTTTGACTCGCAGGTCAACGTCAGGGAGTTGCAGGGCGACTGACCCGGCACGAGTCGCCTGTTTCTAGCGGGCGCGCTTCTTGGCCTTTTTCGCGGCCGACTTCTTCTTCGCTGGCACGCGGCGCACCGGCGCCTTCTTGGCCTTGCGCCCCGCCTTCGCCACGGCCGTGCGACGACGAGCGCCCTTCGCCGCAGCTTTGCCCGTAGCCTTCTTTGCCGCGGCCTTGCCGGCAGCTTTCTTCCCGGCCGTCTTCTTGCCCCCTGCTGACGTCGCCGCGGTCTTTTTGGCAGGCGCCTTCGCCGAGGCTTTGCCGCCCGACTTCTTCGCGGCGGCTTCGACACCTGCGGACTCTCCAGTCGCACGCCTCTTCGCCGACTTTCTCACCGGCGCGGCCTTCCGCTTCGCCGCAGGCTTCTGCTCAGAAGCCGCCTGCAGCGCCTCTTCCAACCGCTCCGTAATCTCCTCAACGTCGCCTTCGGCGTCGATGGTCTGCAGAATCCCCTTCTGGCGATAGAAATCGATCAGCGGCCGCGTCTTTTCTTCATACACCTGCAACCGCCTGGCAACGGTTTCCTCGGTGTCATCCGGCCGCTGAAACAACTTGTGCGGCTCACCCGTCTTCGGGCACTTGTCGTTCTCGATCTGCTCGGCAGGCGAGGTCAACACGTTGAATACGGCCCCGCAGTCCGCGCAGCTCCGGCGGCCGGAGATGCGGCGCATGAGCTCGTCATATTCAACGTCCATCTGGACAACCGCATCCAACGGCTGAGCCAACTCGGTCAGCAGCGCATCGAGCGCGTCAGCCTGCAACAGGTTGCGTGGGAAACCGTCGAGGATGAAGCCGTTGGCAACATCGGGCTCCGCCAGCCGCTCGCGGATCATGCCCAGCACGATCTCGTCCTCGACGAGCTTGCCGGAATCCATTGCCTCCTTCGCTCGGACACCTAATGGAGTGCCCTTGGCAACGGCCGCACGTAACAGATCTCCCGTGGAGATCTGAGGAATCCCGTGCTCCTTCACCAGACGCTGAGACTGCGTTCCCTTGCCCGATCCGGGCGCCCCCAACAGAACGATGCGCATGATGTGATTTATTCGGTTCGTGTCGACAGAAAGGCCCGCCACGTTACCGGCCGTTCCGGGCAAGGTCAAACCGGCCGTCCGCACCCGCAAGGACCGGTTCCCTGCGCTATCCTTGGGTTAACTCCCTCAATCACCGCAACTGTCAAACATGGCCAAAAAGAAGACCGCCCCTGCGCGGGCCGCCTCCAGAAACGCGTTTTATGCCCAGTCCGGCGGTGTCTCCGCCGTCATCAATGCCTCGGCGGCCGGTGTCATCGACACCGCCAGAAAGTACCCCCGCCAGATCGGCAAGCTCTATGTCGGGCGGCACGGCATCATCGGGGCGCTGACCGAGGACCTGATTGACGTTTACAAGGAAAGTCCCGCGGTTCTGAAGGGCCTGAAGTACACCCCGGCGGGTGCCTTCGGCTCCGCCCGCTTCAAGCTCAAGGGCCTGGAGCAGAACAAGGCCGAGTACGAGCGCCTGATCGAAGTGTTCAAGGCGCATGACATTGGATATTTCTTCTACAACGGCGGCAACGACTCCATGGACACCGCCCTCAAGGTCTCGCAGATCGGCGAGTCCCTGGGGTATCCCATCACCTGCGTGGGTGTTCCAAAAACGGTCGACAACGATCTGCCCCATACCGACTGCTGTCCCGGATTCGGCTCGGTGGCGAAATACATCGCCGTCTCCACGCGTGAAGCGGGGCTCGATGTCGCCTCCATGGCGCGCACCTCGACCAAGGTATTCGTCCTCGAGGTGATGGGCCGGCACGCGGGCTGGATCGCCGCCGCGGGCGGGCTCGCGGGCCGCAAGCCGGGCGAGCCGCCGCACATCATCCTCCTGCCCGAAGTACCGTTCGAGAAAGAGAGGTTCCTGGCCAAAGTGAAGCAGTGCGTCACCGACTACGGCTTCTGCGTGATCGTCGTTTCCGAAGGCACTGCCACTGCTGATGGCAAGTTCCTGGCGGACGCCGGAACGAAGGACGCATTCGGACACACCCAACTCGGCGGCGTGGGACCTGCGATTGCCAACATGGTGCGCGAAGCGCACGGCTACAAGTACCACTGGGCGGTGGCAGATTATCTTCAGCGTGCTGCCCGGCACATCGCATCGCAGGTGGACGTGGACCAGGCCTACGCGGTCGGCAAGGCGGCCGTTGAGCTGGCAGTCAAAGGCTCCAACGCCGTGATGCCGACGATCGTTCGCAAGGCATCAAAGCCCTACAAGTGGACAATCGGTCACGTTCCGCTGGGCGAAGTGGCCAACAAGGAAAAGAAACTGCCACCGGAGTACATCACACCGGATGGTTTTGGCATCACTGAAGCATGCCGCCGTTACCTGGAGCCGCTCATTGGCGGTGAAGCCTACCCGCCGTTCAAGGATGGGCTGCCGGACTATGTGCGAATCAAAGGGGTCGCGGTAAAGCGCAAGCTGAAAACCGACTTCAAAGTCTGAACCTGCGTTAGCCCTTAGGCCGTAGCGGGGGGCACTGGCGGTTGTGCTAGAGTGCCCCGCGCTCAATTTCTGGCGGATCGTTATAGCTGTAATAAGTTTTGCAAGTCGCGCGCCCTGAAGCGCGCGGCCACCTGCTCAGGTCCGCTGAACCGAACTACAACCTGTTGTTTTGGGGGAGGAAGCCTGTGATCGATGCTGCTTCTTGGCTGTGGGTTGCAATCGCTGCTGGTGTCTTGGCCGTCCTGTACGGCGTTTTCTCGATGATGTCCATCCTGCGTCTGCCGGCGGGCAATGCCCGCATGCAGGAAATCGCCGCAGCGATTCAAGCGGGCGCCAAGGCTTACCTCAATCGTCAGTACACGACGATCTTCATTGTCGGAATCGTTCTCTTCATTGCGCTGGGATTGTTCATCGGCTGGGCAACGGCCGGCGGCTTTGCAGTTGGCGCCGTTCTATCCGGCCTCACGGGATATATCGGCATGAACATCTCCGTGCGGGCGAATGTGCGCACCGCTGAAGCAGCCACTCACGGGTTGAATGCAGCGCTGAGTGTTGCATTCCGCGGCGGCGCAATCACCGGGATGCTGGTCGTGGGACTCGGCCTGATCGGTGTTGCAGGTTATTTCGCCGTCCTACGCGGTTCGATCGGAGACGACGGTGCGCTGCACGCCCTCGTCGGGCTCGCGTTCGGCGGATCATTGATCTCCATCTTCGCGCGTCTCGGCGGCGGCATCTTCACAAAGGGTGCGGACGTGGGCGCCGATCTCGTCGGCAAGGTTGAAGCCGGAATTCCCGAGGATGATCCGCGTAACCCCGCGGTTATCGCCGACAACGTCGGTGACAACGTTGGTGACTGCGCCGGCATGGCTGCCGACTTGTTCGAAACCTACGCCGTAACATTGGTCGCTACGATGTTGCTCGGCGGCCTGCTGTTTGCGGGTGACGAGGCCGTCAAGTTCAACGCGCTGGTGTACCCACTGGCCCTGGGCGCCGCGTCCATTGTCGCCTCGATCCTCGGCACCTTCTTTGTTTCCGCGAAAGAAGGCGGAAAAATCATGAACGCCTTGTACAAGGGCGTCATTGTTTCCGGCATCGTGTCCGCGGTCGCCTTCTACTTTATCACCCACCAACTGATGAGCGGCAGCGGCAACCTCAACTCACTGTACGGATGCGCATTGGTTGGTCTGGCTCTGACGGCTGCGCTGATCATCATCACCGAGTACTACACTGCAACTGAATACACGCCGGTGCAGCGCGTAGCGGCCGCCTCTCAAACGGGCCATGCGACCAACATCATCGCGGGACTGGGCGTGTCGATGAAATCGACCGCGCTGCCCGTGATTGCCGTCTGCTTTGCAATCTATGGCTCCTACCAACTCGGCGAATCCTTCCATACAGGCATGGGCCTGTACGGAATCGCCATTGCCGCCACGTCCATGTTGTCCATGACCGGAATGGTTGTCGCGTTGGACGCCTACGGCCCCATTACGGACAACGCTGGCGGCATCGCGGAAATGTCCGGGCTGCCGAAGTCAGTTCGTGACATTACCGATCCCCTCGACGCAGTCGGCAACACGACCAAGGCCGTAACCAAGGGCTATGCCATCGGCTCCGCCGGTCTTGCCGCGCTCGTTCTGTTTGCGGACTACACACACAACCTCGAGGCCGCCGGCAGACACACGGGCGAGATGTTCTCGCTGTTTGACCCCGCGGTCGTTATCGGCCTCTTCATCGGCGGTCTGGTTCCGTACCTTTTCGGTGCGATGGCGATGGAAGCGGTGGGCCGCGCCGCCGGCTCAGTCGTCAACGAAGTCCGGCGTCAGTTCCGCGAGATCAAGGGAATCATGGAAGGCACCGCGAAGCCTGACTACTCGCGCGCGGTCGACCTGCTGACCCGCGCGGCCATCCGCGAAATGATCATTCCCTCGCTGCTGCCGATCCTGGTTCCGATCGTGGTCGTGTATGTCGCCAAGTTCCTGATGGGAGAAGACGCCGGCGTCAGGGCGCTGGGTGGAGTGCTCATCGGCACGATCGTCACGGGTTTGTTCGTAGCTATCTCCATGACCACCGGTGGTGGCGCCTGGGACAACGCGAAGAAGTACATCGAGGAAGGCAACTTCGGCGGCAAGGGCTCGGATGCTCACAAGGCCGCGGTGACGGGCGATACGGTCGGCGATCCTTACAAGGACACGGCCGGCCCCGCCATCAACCCGTTGATCAAGATCATCAACATCGTCGCGTTACTTCTCGTGACGATCATCTGACAGTCCACGCGGGCGGGCGCCTCGGGCGCCCCGCTCCGGGCGGCCGTTCAGGCCGCCGGTGTAATCGGTTGAATCCCGCTCAGCAGCCGGTGCAACGTCGCCGGCGACGCCGGCTTCACGAGATGGTGATCGATGCTGGCTTCGCGTGACCGCCGCCGATCCTGCTCGTGCCCCAACCCGGTCAGGGCGATGATCGTCGTCGAGGTGCCCTCCGGCAGAGAGCGGATCCGGGCAGCCGCCTCGAGCCCGCTGAGCTCCGGCATGCTGATGTCCATGAAAACCACGCTGGGCTGGACTTCACGGAACAGCTCGATCGCCTCGCGAGGACCGTAGGCCGTATGAACGTCGTGTCCCATCAGGGACAGCATGAAGGCGATCGCGTCCGCTGAGTCGGCCTGGTCATCGACGACAAGCACCTTCAACGGCACCTCGGCATGAGGCATGTCTTCAATCATTCCCGGCCCTCTCAACTCCCGAAGCCGCCCATGTAGCAAGAAATGTGCGTCTGCGCGGCCGGTTCCCCCGGGCCGCGGTTCGGGCCCGAATTTCCTACGGGCGCCCGAAGTTATGTCACGAGACCGTTCACCCTGCGACGCGGTGGCAATGTACTACTACGCCTGCCCGGAATGCGACTCCACCAGGACCGCGCTCACCAGCTCATTCAACCTGGCGTAGTAGGCTGTTACGACGGGTTCCCCGTTGTCAGCCTCCCCCAGCTTTTCGGTCAATGCGCTGCGGATTTCGGTCAGCCGCCGTTCCATGCGGCCATCAACAGTCATCTTCCTGCAGATCAAAGCGCTGGCGCAGGCGGTGATCTCCGCATCCAGGGCCCGGGCATTGCTGCCGGCTATCTCGACTCCAGCTACTTCGGTCGGGCAACCGGCGGCCAGGTGCTCACGCCACAGTCGTGCAAGTTGCATATGGGCGCGTCCGTTAGTCGTTGTGGTGTTAGGACGGGCGCCCTTCTTACCACGGCCCCTGGCTCGACGCCAGAAGGCTGCCAGGCGGCTTTCGCACCCTCAGGCGACATCAGGCGGCCATCGACAGCAATTGCGGCCTGCCGACCACGTAACCCTGGATATAGTCCACGCCCATCCGGCGCGCCGCCTCGAGCCCGGCCTCGTCCTCGACCTGCTCGGCAATCACCTTGAAATTCAAGGTCCGCGCCAGCTTGATCATGGCCGTGACCATTGCCTGGTTCACCGAGTCGCGGGCCAGGTTGCGCATGAACGAGCCATCAATCTTCAGGTAGTCCATGGGCAGGTTTTTCAGGTTCGAGAACGACCCCACGCCCGAGCCGAAATCATCCAGGGCGAACTGGCAACCCATGCCATGCAGGACACCGACAAAGCGCCGCGCGTGATCCAGGTTGGCCACCACCGCGGTCTCGGTAATCTCGAAGCACACCTGTGAAGGAGTCACACCCGTGCTGTCCAGGCACTCCACAACAAACTCGAGGAACTGAACGTCACCGAGAGTCTGACCTGACACGTTGATGGCAAGACTGCGATTGGCCGGAATGGGAATCGCTCCCCGACCGAGCGCCGCCAGCGTCGTCTGCACGACCCAACGATCCACCAGGCTCATCAGGCGATACCGTTCCGCCGCGCGGACAAACTCGGAAGGCGGCACTTCGTGTCCTGCCTCATCCTGCAGACGGACGAAGACCTCCATCGCAGGCCCACCCCCATTTGTCCCGTACGCGGGAACAATGGGCTGGTGATACAACTGAAAGCGATTCTCCTTCAACGCGCTCTGGAGCTTCTGCAGCCACTGGATCTCGCCGGTGTGACGCGCCAGAGCCTCATCGCGCGCGGAGTACACCGCCACGCGTCCCGACCCCTGCTTCTTGGCCACATAACAGGCCGAATCGGCGGCGGCCAGCAACTCCTCGAGGCTGCCGCTCTCGCGCGAGATCTCGACCAGCCCGATGGAGACTCCGATGTTGAAGATTTTGTCCTTCCACACAAACCGGTAGTCACCCACCGCGCGGCACACATCATCCGCGATCTGCCGCGCCTTCTCGAGGGGACACCCGATCAGCAGCATCCCGAACTCGTCACCGCCCAGGCGCGCGACAGTGTCGCTGTCGCGAACCGCATCGCGCAGCACCTTCGCGACCTCACGCAACATGCTGTCGCCGGCGAGATGCCCGCTGGTGTCATTCACCACCTTGAAGCGGTCGAGATCGAGATAACACAACACGTGCTGGCCATCGCCCCGTTGGCCGCTGTCGATGGCCTCTTCGGTGCGGCTTTCAAATTCGCGGCGATTCACCAGCCCCGTGAGCGCATCGTGCGTTGCCTGGTACGACATCTGGCGCGCCAGGCCGCGAAGCTCAGTCACATCGTGCAGCAGCACGACCGCGCCAACCAACTCCTTGACATCATTGCGGATGGGAGAGGCCGACAGCTCGATCGAGCGCTCGCTGCCATTGGTCCGCGACAACAACATGGCGCGGCGGCTGAGATTTACCGGCGCCCCGCTGGTCAGGGCCTGCCGCACCGGATCGGACAAAAGCCGGCGGTCCGTCTCATCGACAAACCCGACGATATCCTCGAGAGACTTGCCGACCGCGGCCGCGGACAGGCTGCCCGTCAAACGCTCCGCCGCGGGATTGATGTAGGTAATGAGCCCGGCGGCATCGGTTGTAATGACCGCCTCGGCGAGCGATTCCAGCGCCAGCGAATGCATGCCCGGCTCGCCCGCGCCCAACAGCTCGGTCGGCAGCCGCAACTGCTGCACGGTCTGTGTCGGAATGATCTCAACACCCGTGATCAACAGCGCGGCCGAGCCTTCGTAATCAACAATCGCGGTGGTGATCTCGAGGCGGCTCACCTGGCCCTGCAGGCCCACCATGTCGATCTCATAGCGGTCCGGGGCTTCCTCACCCGCGAAACGGCGCCGGATGTTTTCATTGACGAGATCGGCGTATTCCGGCGGCACGAGGTCCCCGAGCCGGCGGCCCACGAGATCGATGCGGTCAACACCGACAAAAGTCGCAAACTGCCGGTTGGAGTACAGAATGACATCGCGGTGGACCAGCACCGCTTCGTGAATGCGATCGCCCAGCTCGGCAAACAGTTTCGGCGTGGTGCGCGCGCCTGCGCTCTCGTTGGTGGCGGCGACGCGTGTCAGCAGGTGATTGATGGAAGTGGTGAGGAGCGAGATCTCGGGTTGGTCACTCTGCAGATCCACACGCCCATTCAGACGACCGCCGACCGCTATCCGCTGAACCTGCTGGGATAGCTGCTCGACGCTGCGAATCTCGCGTCTTTGCACCCAATAGAGCACGAGCAGGAGGCTCGCGACCAGCGCAAAGAGGAGGCACAAAAGCCCGACGATCGACATCTACTGTTCTCATCGCCTCAGTTGGGGAGCTCGTTCCACCGGATCCTTTTCATTTTCGTCGTGCCGGGGATACGTACAGGTGCAGCATATAGCAACCGGACCGTATCCCTAGCCCCATTTCACTATATCTGTCTATTCCGCACCTCCGGTGCGTGGCTGTCATTCCACGCGCGAATACGCGCGCGGTGACTTTTCAGGCACATAGTTTGCCTTCGCGCACGGTTTGCCGCCTGCGATCGTTGCTCGTCGCACCGACGCTTGGCAGAACCCTGCAAAACCCTTAACTTTGCCCGCGCTTTCACTGATCAGTATTAAGTTTAATTGGAGTCCCCTGATGCAGACCGCCAACGCCCGCGAACAGATGATCGAACAGCAGGTGCGCGCGTGGGACGTGCTCGACGAGCGTGTGCTCGGAATCTTCCGCAAGATTCCCCGCGAGCATTTCGTGCCGGAAAGCCAACGCTACAAGGCCTACATGGATCTCGAGATTCCACTGCCGAAGGGCCAACACATGCTCCGGCCGAGCGTCGTTGGCAGACTCCTGCAGGCGCTGGAGCTCACCGGCACCGAGCGCGTGCTCGAGATTGGGGCCGGATCGGGATTTATCACCGCCTGTCTGGCGGCGGTCAGCGCTCATGTCGAATCCATCGAAGTCATTCCGGAGCTCGCTGAGCTGGCGAAGAGCAATCTGGCCACCCTCAGCATTGGTAACACGCACGTCGTGACGGCGGACGCCCTGGCAACGACAACAGGCACGGCTCCCCCCAAGCGCTACGGCGCCATTGCGGTCACCGGTTCCATGCCCATTCCGGACGATCGATTCCAGCGTCAGCTGGAAATCGGGGGACGGCTGTTCATCATCGTAGGTGAGGCACCGGTAATGACCGCACGGCTGATCCGCCGTACCGCCGAGGACGCCTGGACCTCGGAAAGCCTGTTCGAAACCGTCGTCGACCCTCTGATCAACGCACGACGACCGCAGGAGTTCACGTTCTGATGAATCGCTCGATCGCCTACCTGTTCGTTGCGCTCGCATCCACGAGCACGGCGAACGCCATGGACTTGGTAGGGGTTTATCAGGACGCACTGAAAAATGACCCCACTCTCCGACAGGCCGATGCCAACCGCCTGGCGTCGCGCGAGGCAAGGCCTCAGGCCTGGTCAGCCCTGCTGCCGCAGATCTCTGGGACGCTATCGCGTACGGATGACCGGCAGAACGGCAGTGAGGCGGAAGGGGCCATCGGACAGGGAAGCGGCACACCGACCGGTCCGACCCAGCCGATAAACGGGTCGACCTCGAGCGTTCCGTTCGCCATCAATACCGTCAGCAAGGGCTGGGGCCTCAACCTGCGCGAGAACCTGTTCTCCTGGTCGAACTGGATGTCCGTGAAGCAGGCCGGGAAGGAGGTCGCCCAGGCTGAGGCCACCTACCAGGCGGCCCAGCAGAATCTGATCCTTCGTGTCGCACAAGCGTATTTCAATGTGCTGTCGGCGCTCGACGGGCTGGACGCGAACCAGGCCTCGCTGGAGGCGATCTCGCGCCAGTTGGATCAGGCGAACAAGCGATTCGAAGTCGGCTTGATTGCCATCACGGACGTTCAGGAGGCCAAAGCGGCCCGGGACACGGCGGCCGCCGCGGTTATTGCCGCCAAACGTACGCTGGCGACGGCGGGCGACCAATTGAGCGAGATCACCGGCCAGAAATACGACTCGCTGAGCAAGCCCGGCGATGCCATGCCCCTGAACACTCCGCAACCGGCAGACGAGGATCGATGGGTAACCGTATCCCTCGATCAGAACGTCTCGCTGCTTTCGAATCGTCTGCAGGCGGACATTGCACGCGAGAACGTGAGAATCGCCATCGGCGGGCATCTGCCCACGCTGGACCTGGTCGCGAGCAAGTCTCGAACTCAGGTTGACGGTGACGAGAACGTGTCGGGCAATCCCTTCAGCCTGAGTAACACCATCAACGACCGGCAGTACACCGTGCAGGTCACCGTACCGATTTTCAGTGGCGGCTTCACCCAATCGAAGGTCCGCCAGGCGCAGTACCAGTGGATTGCCGCCAAGGAAGGAGTGGTCCAATCGTCCCGTGCAACGGAGCGACTGGCTCGCGATGCCTATCTGGGGGTGATCAGTGGTATCGCTCGCGTGCAGGCGCTGCGGCAGGCGCTCGAGTCGAGCCAGACCGCGCTGAAAGCCACCGAAGCGGGTTATGAAGTTGGAACGCGAACCGCTGTCGACGTTCTCAACTCACGACGCACGCTGGTCCAGGCGCAGACTGATTATGCGGTCAGCCGCTACGACTACATCGTCAGTGTGATTCAACTTCGGCTGGCCGCCGGCAACCTGTCGGCCAACGATGTGACTGAAATCAACAAGTGGCTGGCGGTGTCGGCCCCGACCGTGCCGGCGCAGCCCATCCAGGCGCCCGACCAGGCGCAGGTACCGGAACAACAGCAGCCCGGCGCCGCCGCGCAACCCGCTCCCGCGCCCATCACCCCGCAACCGCCGCCGGAGCCACCCGGAAAGCAGTTACCCCAGACCCCACAGCCCCGGCGCTGACCACCGGCGCCGCCCGGCCATCACGCCAACGCGCCGCCGTGGCCCCAACCGCTTGGCCGACCGCCGCCCGCTGTGCGCCACGCCGTCCAACAACGCCGCGCCAGCCCAGCCGCCGCGGCTACCCCCGTAGCAGCGGCTCAATCAACCCCAACAACTTCCCCAACGCCCCGCGATTGCTGTCAACGCAATCGCGGCCGATCGCCCCAATGCGATCACGCTCTTCCGGATCCGCCAGCAGCGCAGCCACGCGGGTGCCCAACTCCTCAGCGCCATGCACCACCTCAGCCGCGCCGCGCTCGATGAGCAACTTCGCAATATCCGGACCGTTGCCGTTGTAAGGGCCCGTCAGGATGGGCAACCCCAGGGCGGCAGGCTCGAGCAGGTTGTGCCCCCCGATGGGCACCAGGCTCCCGCCCACAAACGCAACATCAGCCGCCGCATAAAAATCCAACAACTCACCGAGCGTATCGACGAGCAACACGTCAGCCGACCCGGCAGCCACACCGGCCTTCTCGCCAGCTCGCTGCGAGCGCCTCACAAAGCGGATCCCCGCGCGCTGCAGCCCGTGCGCAACCTCCTCAAATCGAGGCGTATGCCGAGGCACTACAGCCAACAGCGCCCTCGGATGCGCCCCGCGCACAATCTGATGCGCTTCGAGGACGATCTCCTCCTCACCTCCGTGAGTGCTGCCAGCCACCCACATCGGCCGGGAGGCAGCATAAAATTCACGCAGGCGCCGCCCCCGTTCGCCAATATCCTGCGGTACGCTGAAATCAAACTTGATGTTGCCGGTGACATGCGTGCGATCGGGATCCGCTCCCAACGACACGAAGCGACCGGCATCAACCTCGCCCTGGGCAGCCACAATCGCGGGCCGCTCCAGCGTGTCCCGGAACAGCGAGCCCAGCCGCCGGTACCGGCTCACCGAGCGATTCGAAATTCGGGCGCTGGCCAACACCAAGGGCACCTTCCGGCGCCCACTTTGGTAATACAGGTTCGGCCACAACTCGGTCTCGAAAATCACGCCCAGACGCGGCTGCACACGCCTGAAGAAGCGCCGCACCGACCCGGGCAGATCAAACGGTATATATCGAACCTGCGCGATTTCCTCGAACAAAGCCTTCGCGCGCACCGCACCTGTCGGCGTCAGTGTCGTCACCAACAGCGGGATGTTGGGGTACCGCTCATGAAGCGTGGTAACGAGAGCCGCAGCCGCGTTCACTTCCCCAACAGACACGGCATGGACCCAGATACCACCCGGCGGCAACGACTCCCCGAATCCAAAGCGCTCTTCGAAGTGGGCCCAGTAAATCCGATCAAACAATCCACGCCACAACATCACCAGGCTGATCAGGGGAGCCGCCAGGTAGACCGCCAGTATGTACAGGTAGCGCACGCCTGAAGAGGCCGGAAGATCAGGTTCCGACGGCCAGGGGCTGATCGCCTGAAGTCTGCCGGTAGCCATCCAGCAGGCCGTGCCAGTCGGCTTCCCCGAAGCGGTCGCGAGGCAACCCGTACGTGATTTTCTCGAGGGACCGCCGCAGGCGGACCAGATTGCCGTCGCGCCACAGCCCCGAGCGGCGCAACTGGCACTGATCGAAATCGATCATGTAGACCTTCGCGTCCTCATTCAACAGCAGGTTGTGAGAGTTGAGGTCCGCATGGCACACACCCAGATCATGGAACCGGCGGATGCAACGGCCGATCTCGATCCAGGTAAGAATGGACAACGCCCCCTGGGCGAGACACTCAGCCAGCGATCCAACTGTGTTGAGACGCTCGGTGATGATATCGCCGGTGTAGGTCATGCCATCGTGTTGGTAGCGGGCGGCAAGTGGCGCCGGCACAGGCAGTCCCGCGCGATGCAACCTGTAAGTCAGTTGCCATTCCGCAAACGGCCGCGTCTCCTGCTCGCTGCGCCAGAAGTACTTGTCACGCGAGAAGCGCGCGGCGAGGCCACCCCGATGGTAGTGCCGCAGCACAAACTGCCGGCCGGCGGATTTGATGTAGTGGACCGAGCCGCGACCGCGGGCAGTTCCCTCGATCTCGCCGCGCGACTCCCAATGCTTCGGATCAAACCAGGCAGGAGCCAAATTGCCGACGCGGGAACCGTCATATAGCATGGCACCGCCCGGCAGCGCCGCATGCTTGACTTCGGACCCCAACGACCATTTGTTACTCATGCGCCGCGCCCGATCATTACGTCATCCATCCTAATGGCCCAACCAGCAAGCGTTTGTCTCCTGCGACTGTCAGCGATCGGCGATACGTGCCATGTAATACCGATCATCCGTACGTTACAGCATGTATGGCCGGCCACACAGCTCACATGGATCATCGGCAAGACGGAAGCTCGCCTGATGCAACTCGTCGACGGCGTGGAGCTTATCACCGTCGATAAGCGCTCCGGCTTGTCAGGGTTGCGCAATTTGCGCGAGCAGCTTTCGGGTCGACAGTACGACGTACTGCTTCACATGCAGCTTGCAATCCGGGCGAGCGTGATGGCGCGCACCGTGAACGCGCCGATCAAACTGGGCTTCGACCGCGCCCGTGCGCGCGAGCTGCAATGGTTGTTTACGAACGAGCGGATCGCTCCACGCACCCGGGAGCACGTTCTCGACAGCTTCTTCGGCTTCCTCGCAGCTCTTGGCATACACGAGCGCGTCCTGCGCTGGGACATTCCTCTGCCCGCGGATGCGATCAGCTACGCCGAAAATCTGATCCCGGATTCGCAGCCGACCCTCGTGATCAGCCCCTGCTCCAGTCATTCGCTTCGGAACTGGGCAGTCGACCGGTACGCGGCCGTGGCGGACTACGCGGTCCAGAAGCATGGCATGCGGGTCATTCTGGCCGGCGGTCCCACCGCCCTCGAAAAAGAAGCCGGCGCCGCAATCGACCGCCAGGTCAAAGTCCCGGTCGTGAATCAGATCGGCAAGGACACCCTTCCACAGCTCCTGGCCCTGTTGAGCCGGGCCCGGGTCCTCATCGCCCCCGACTCCGGCCCGGTCCACATGGCCACCATGGTGGGCACGCCTGTGATTGGCTTATACGCGGCTACGAACCCTGCGCGCAGCGGCCCCTATCTTTCGCGCCAGTGGTGCGTGGATGCCTACCCGGAGGCTGCCTCGAGGTTCTGCGGCAAGCCCCCGGAAGAGCTGCCCTGGACCCGCAAAATCGAAGTTCCCGGCGTCATGGACCTCATTACCGTCCCTCGCGTGACCGGGAAGCTCGACGAGCTGTTACGTTAAACTCGCGACCATGAACGACGTACTGGTCCCGATCTCTCCCGGCGAGCTGCTGGACAAGATCACCATCCTGCGCATCAAGGCCGTCCGGATCACCGATCCGGCCAAGGTCGGCAACGTGCGCCTGGAGCTGAGCCTTCTCGAGAAGACCTGGAAGGACAGTGGCTGTGCTGCTGCCGACGTTGCCGCCGATGAGCGGGCGCTGCACTCCGTCAATGAACGCCTCTGGGACGTCGAGGACCGGATCCGCGAGAAGGAAGCGGTGCAGACGTTCGACCGCGACTTCATCGAGCTGGCACGCGCGGTCTACGTCTATAACGACGAGCGGGCTGCGATCAAAAAGCGCGTAAACATTGCCCTCGGATCGCGCATCGTGGAAGAGAAGTCGTACAAGCCCTACCGGGCCGGAGGGCACTCCGCTCCATAGGAGCCTGTCTGAGAGGCCCCTACGATTTGAGCGTGTACTCAGCTCCGCAGTAGGGGCACTTGGCCCAGCCGGTCTGCTGGATCGGCAGGTATACCCGCGGATGCGAATTCCACAGGTACATCTGCGGCATGGGGCACGAAAGCGGCAGATCCTCTTCCGTCACATCGTATTGGTTCTGGGCATTGGGCTGGATCAGCGCCTTGGTCGTCACGGCCATGGGTCAGCTATACGCAAATGAAAGTGGAGGCGGGATTATAGATCACGCCGGATCGTCGCTCATGGCCCGATTCCAGATCCGGGTGACCGCGGCCCGCTCAGCCGCGAATTCTGTGCCGTCCACAATGGGCTTCTCGTTCATCAGCGACAGGTGGTGCGTACGCACACGATAGGCCTGATATGCCACGATCAGCAGGTCGACGGTGACCTGCGGCACCAGGTCCGCGGAGGCGACGGACTCGAGCTGCCGGATCGTGTCCGAGAACATCACGATCGGCGGATATTCCTTCGCCCAGCGCAGCGCCCAATACTGCGCAAGGAACTCGACGTCCGCCACGCCGCCTGCGTCCTGCTTGATGTCGAACTGCGAGTCTCGAGCCTTCGACAATTCCTTACGCATTCGCTCGCGCATCGTCCGGACTTCCGTCCGCAAGGTATCCCGCCGGATGTGGTTGGCCAACACATCCATCCGGATCGCTTCGAACTCCGCACGCAACTCAGGGGCACCCGCGACTGAACGAGCGTGCAGCAGCGCCTGGTGCTCCCACGTCCACGCCTCTTTGCGCTGATATTCAGCGAATGCATTGATGCTCGTAACGAGCATTCCGCCTTTGCCACTGGGTCGCAGTCGGACATCCACCTCATAAAGCCGACCCGCAGCGGAATGCATCGTCAGCAAATGCACGATGCGCTGCGCCAGACGCACAAAAAATACCTGGTTGTCGAGCGGCTTGGCGCCGTTGGTTTCCTGGCGCTCGCCCCGCGAGTCGTGCAGAAATACGAGATCCAGGTCCGAGGAATAACCGAGCTCCATGCCGCCCAACTTGCCGTAACCGGCAGCCGCCACACGGACCTCGCGCAAACCATTTCCCTCATCGCACAACGGCGTGCCGTACTGAGTCGTGATCTGCTGCCAGCTCAACTGCATCGCGCGTTCGACAATCAACTCGGCGATATCAGTCAGTCGATCGCTGACCCGCATCACAGGCAGGCGGCCGGTCAGATCGCCGACCGCCACCCGGAAGATGGCCGCACGCTGAAACTGCCTCAATGCCTCGACCTGACGCTCCGGATCTTCCTCCTGAACGAGCTCCATCCGCAGATCGAGCTCGCGGGACAGATCCGCACGTTCTGTCACCTCCGACAGGACGCGCCCATCAATCAACTCATCCAACAAGAGCGGATACGATGCGATCTGCTGCGCGAGGAAATCACCATGCCCACAAAGCTCCACGAGCCGCACACGCGCCGGAGCGCTCTCCTGAAGCAAAGCGAAATACGCGGAGCGCTGCCCGATTGCCTCGACGATTCTCAACACTCGCTGCAGCACGGCGAGTTGTCCCCCGCTGGAGGCAATATCGGACAGCAACGAGGGCAGGAGACTCTGCAGCCGTTTCCGGCCTGGCTCATCGAGCTTGCGGACGAGTGAGGACGCCCTCAACTCCAACAGAATGCGCGTTGCCTCACCGGCCTCCTCGAAGCCGGCTCTGGCCAGGGACTCGGTCAGCGCGGCGGTCTCGGCCTGCGAATCCCAGAAACGCCCCAGGTCGATCCGCACTGCATTTCGATCGGGATCACTGCCACCGAACACCACGAACTGAAACTGGCTGCTGACGCGCGCACGATGTTGATTCAGCTCCTGCAGCATCGTCGGCCAATCGGGCGAACCCATGGCGGCGGCAATCCGGCCTCTCGAGACGACGTCATCCGGCAGCTTGTGAACCTGCGCGTCAGCCAACATCTGCAGCCGATTCTCCAGGCGGCGCAGGTACACGTATGCCTCGCGAAGGTCGGTAACCACATTTCCCGGCAACAGGCGCGTCTCTCCCAGCACGCTCAAGGCCTTCAACAACGATGGAGTCTGTAATCTGCGATCCCGGCCGCCGCGAATGAGCTGAAAGGCCTGGACGATAAACTCGATCTCGCGAATGCCGCCCGGCCCGAGCTTCACGTGATCCGCCAGCTCGCGACGCTCCACCTCGCGCGCAATCAGCGCCTTCATTTCTCTCAGGCTCTCAAACACTCCGAAGTCGAGATAGCGCCGGTAGACAAACGGCCGGATGGCCGAGGCTTCGATCTCCTCATATTCCCGGCGAGCAGTAATCGCACGCGCCTTGACGTAGGCATACCTCTCCCAATCTCTTCCGTGGCGCGGGAGGTAATCTTCAAACGAAGCAAAGCTGGCGACCAGCGGACCGCTGTCCCCGAACGGCCGCAGCCGCAGATCAACACGAAGAACGATTCCTTCCGACGTAGGCGTCTCCAACATCCGCACGAGCCCCTGCCCCAACCGGGTGAAGAACTCCTCATTCGAAATGGAACGCTTGCCGTTCGTCTCACCGTATTCTGGAAAGAGCAGCACGAGATCGACGTCGGATGAAAAGTTGAGCTCGCCACCTCCGAGCTTGCCCATTCCAACAATGACGAGCGGTTGCAGACTGCCGCTTTCCGAGCACGGTTCTCCATACCGGGCGACGAGCGGCTGACGCGCGAACTCGCATGCGATACTGATCGCCGCGTCCGCGAATGCAGTGAGATCGGCAAGCGTCTCCTCGAGGTGCGCCCAGCCGGCGAGGTCCCGCCACGCAATGCGCACCATCTCCCGGCGGCGCCACCGGCGAAGGTCCTCGAGGAATCGGGGCTCCCCCTCAGAGCGGGGCGCCCGGGCGGTGAAGTCCGCCGCGGACAGCTTGCGCTGCAGATCGTGGCTGGCAATCAGCTCGGACAGCAGCCGGGAGTCACGCGTACAGGATTGAGAAACGAAATCGCTCGCCGCAAAAACAAACGCGAGCGAATCGCGGACCGATTCCGGCGCCGCCTCAACGGCGACGCGGACCTCTTCGGTCAGTTCCAGACATTGCCACCCAGGTCGTGAAATGAGGAGCTCTCCAGACGCCGCGTCAAACCCTTGAACCGGGATGACTGCGCGTATACCTGGGCTCCATCGGATGCGTCCACCGCACCCGAATCACCATCAATCTCGCTGTTCTTGATGTGCACGTTGGCTGCACGAGCCAGAACCCCTATGCCCTTTGCACTGATGTGCGAATTGGTGATGTGAATCTCACAGCCGTCTTCGGCCGTAATGGCGTCACCATCGAATTCCAGGTTGCGATTGTCAATATGTAATAAGCGCGCGCCCTGACAGATGATGGGATCGTGCAATCGCTCCAGGGCACCGTGCGGTGCCGAAGCAGGCGACACCGTCGCCGCGACGCTCTTTGGCCCAGTGGCCTTGATGCTGTATCCGGGCCCCTCAGCCAACACGCTTCCAGGCCGCGCATGGGCAGCGGACTCGGCACGAGGACCCTTCACTGACTCAGCAGCCTGTGGAGGCCCGGCGGCCTCTCCGCTGGAGGCCACCGTGGGATTGCTCATCTGCTGCGAGGGCCCAGGCAGCGGTGTTTCGCTGTGTGCTGGAGCGACCGGCGGCGGCGCGGCTTCCGGTACAGAAGTTTCGGGTGCCGGTGGTGGTGGTGCCGGAGCTTCGGAAGATTTGCTCGTCGGCGTCACCGACGCCTGTGTACCTGACGCCGACAACCCGGCCGCGGGTCCGGCAATGATCTGATCGACCGGAAGGACAACCAGTTGCCCTGAATCCTTCACGCGAACCGTGAAGGTCTTGGCCTGCGTATCGGAGGCAACCACCTCGATACGATCGTTCCGCTCGAGCGCATCTTTGGCCCAGGCCATCTGGTCCGGACCTTCACCGCCGAATTTGGAACACGCGCTGAGCGCGAGTAGCAATCCGCCGGCGAGAATCGTTTTAACAATAGTTGGCATTCTATTCTCCTCTCATCGCGCCCCCCAAACAGGGGGCGCGACGAATGGTTAGAACATAGCACGCCGTTCAATCATTGATCAGCACCGCGAGCCGCGTGACAGTAAACGTATTCGCCATACTGTCATATTGTCCAGTCGCCGCGAGATCGACGACCGTGGCAGCCGGCGTGAGATCCGCCGAAAGTGCGGCAACAAACGATGCAAACGTATTGAAGTTCTCCGTCTTGTATTTGCCACGATGACCGATGGCGAAAATCTGGTTCATTGCGGTTGCATCCGCCATGAGGGTCGGCGGCGTAGCCAATGTTGTCAGATCGAGGGTCTGGGGCCCGATCTGAATGAAGTGCAACTTGTCGACACCTGTCAGATCGAGTGTCAGTGTCGTGCTCGTGGCCGTCAGGCCCGTGAAGGCAGTAGCCGATCCCTTCTGCGCCCAATCAACAATCAACGCCTCCGGCACGCCGGAGAAGTTGACCAGCGTCGCTGCCGTGAAGTTGGGCGGCGACTTGCCGAACGGGGTCACAAATCCCATCACGCGGGCAGGCGACTTCACCGCCAATCCGGTCTGGCTCAGAGCACCTGTATCGATGACGTAGGCGGCGGCGCTGGCATCAGACGCCGTGGCCGCTCCTGTGCCTGCGAAATTGAAAGCGCTCACCGGCAGGCCATCGAGGGACTGCAGGTTGACGGTGACACTTCCCGAAGCCATGGCGGTGACCACACCCCAGGCAGGGGTCATGTCGAGGCGCACTGCACCGGCAGTTGCATCCAGGGTCTTGCTGCTGTCACTGCCACTCGCGCCGGAGCCGTTGCTCGAGCCGACCATGCCGAAAGCCTCGATGTGCTGACCCACCGAGATGTCGGCAATCGTGAATTTTCCTGTCATGCCCTCTTCTGTGACCGCCGTTCCGTCCGCAACCGTCACTGTGACGTCATGGCTCTCAGAGCCGAAATCGCCGTCGCGACGACACAAAGTAGCGCGACGCAATGTCAACGTATTCCCGCTGCGAGCGATCACCGTACCGAAAACCATGTCCTTGGACGGATTCTCGAAACTGGTGCCGGCCAACACGGTCGTCGCGGTGAAGGTCTGACTGCTGGTTTGAAGCGTTCCAAACGCTGCAACCATGGTATCCGCAGGTAGAGCCGCAAGCGCCGCGAGACCCGCCGCGCCCACATACGCCATGCCATTGACCTGATAGGTCGTCGCCATGCCGACCGTGATTGTCGCCTGACCATTGGTCTTGGACTGGTCGTGGAACGGTTGCACTTTCAGCACGAAGTCGTTGGCGGTCGTGCTGGCACTGACCAACTGGCCACGCACCCGTACCTTCTTGTTGTCGGACGGAACGACAGTCGCTACCAGTGTGGGCGAAACAGCCACCGTCATGGCCGTCAGGTCGACCGTATTCGAGGCCGCGAGGTTGAAATCGAAAGCCAGACGACCGGTTCGTCCTGCGGTAATCAACAGGTGATGCGCATTGTCCAACTTGACGGATACCGTGACAGGAGCCGCAATAGCCGCACCGTTGCTGTCAACGGGCTTCAGCGCGACTGCCTTTCCGGTACCGTCATCCGCAGTGATATTCGCGCCTGTGTAATCCAGAGTCAGCGTGGCGCTGACATATTCCGCAGCGGGAATCTGTCCCGCGCTGATGACTTCGGTGAGGTCTACGAGTTGCGCAAAGTCGACTTTGGTAACCGCCGGCAGCGTCTCCACGGTTGCACCGGAAGCTGTCTGCAACTGCAGTGATGTCATGTTGACCGTGTAGCTGAGGAAATCGCCCTTGGCATCGGTCATCGTGAGCATCGCGGGTCCGCAACTCGAGGAGCCGCATGCGGCGGGCGTGTTCGCGCCACTGCTCATGCCGCCCATACCGCTCATTCCGTTATCGCCGCAGCCGGCCAACAGCAGTACGCCGCAGGCTGCGAGCCCCGCGAGCGAGCTGCGCATGGTTTTCGATATGAACATGGTTTGTGATCTCCGAACGAGGTGTCTCGTGGCGCAAACGGTAAGCCCACAGAGGGGTTGACGTAGAGCGTATTTCCGTCACCGGCTGGCGACAAAACGCTCTCAGGAACAACAACCTGCGTCATGTCAGAGATAAGTTTGATTGACCGCCGCCGCATGTTGGGTAGTTGCGACAACGGTGTGTTGGCGCGCACCGACGAAAGCCTGAAGAAGAGTTAACGCCGCCTTAACAGACGTTAAATGCGCCGCGGCGTGTTCCGTATCCGAACAGTTGTTGTATGCGCCTTCATGCGGGCCGTAGACGTCATCCGCGCGGGAAATCGCAGATTTCCCGCGCCAAATGAAAAAAAACCCGGCCGAAGCCGGGTTTCAATAATGCGCGGAATAGGGGGTCTTGTTCCGCGTCTTTCGGGGTTACGCCGCACTTAGGGGGCGCGGCAGCAACCCTTAACCGTCATGAGTATCTTATCGATGTTGTGTTACAGATTCGATATCCCTTTTGGGGGGGGACCTACATATCCATTCCGCCCATGCCGCCCGGCGGCATTCCGCCACCGTGGCTGTGCTCCTCATCCTTCGGAGCCTCGGCAATCATCACCTCTGTCGTCAGCAACAGACCGGAGACGGAAGCCGCGTTCTGCAGCGCCAGACGCGTGACCTTGGTCGGATCCAGAATGCCCGCTTCGAGCATGTCACCGAATTCGCCCGTGGCCGCGTTGTAGCCGAATGCGCCCTTGCCTTCCTTCACGCGGTTGAGGATCACGGCAGGATCTTCACCGGCGTTGTCGACGATCTGACGCAGCGGCTCCTCAATCGAACGTCGCAGGATCGCAATGCCGACCTGTTGGTCTTCATTGGAACCCTCGAGTTTCTCGAGAGCCTTCTGGGCACGGATCAGGGCAACACCACCGCCCGGGACCACGCCTTCCTCGACGGCTGCACGGGTTGCATGCAGAGCGTCTTCGACGCGGGCCTTCTTTTCCTTCATTTCGATTTCGGTCGCAGCGCCGACCTTGATCACGGCAACACCGCCGGAGAGCTTTGCAACACGCTCCTGCAGCTTTTCCTTGTCGTAATCGGAAGTGGCTTCTTCGGCCTGCTGACGAATGGACTCGATGCGAGCCTTGATGTCGGACGCCTTGCCGGCGCCGTCGATGATGGTTGAGTTCTCTTTCTCAACCACGACCTTCTTGGCTTCGCCCAGGTCATTGATCGTCGCCTTCTCGAGCGACAGACCGACTTCGTCGGAGATGACCGTGCCACCCGTGAGGACCGCGATGTCCTGCAACATGGCCTTGCGGCGGTCACCGAAGCCGGGCGCCTTCACCGCCGACACCTTGAGGATGCCGCGGATGTTGTTGACGACCAGGGTCGCCAGCGCTTCGCCTTCAACATCTTCCGCAATGACCAGCAGCGGACGGCTGGACTTGGCCACGCCCTCGAGGAGCGGCAGCATTTCGCGGATGTTGGAGATCTTCTTGTCGACCAGGAGGATCAGGGGCTTTTCGAGCTCGGCCGTCTGGTTCGCCGGGTTGTTGATGAAATACGGTGACAGGTAGCCGCGGTCGAACTGCATGCCCTCGACCACTTCCAGCTCGTTGTCGAGTCCGGAGCCTTCCTCAACCGTGATCACGCCTTCCTTGCCGACCTTTTCCATCGCATCGGCAATGGTCTTGCCGATCGACTCGTCGGAATTCGCGGAAATCGTGCCAACCTGCGCAATCGCCTTGGAGTCCTTGCACGGCTTGGAGAGCTTCTTCAGCTCATCGACAGCGGCGGCGACGCCTTTGTCGATACCACGCTTGACGTCCATCGGGTTGCGGCCGGAAGCGACGGCCTTCAGGCCCTCGCGGATGATGGCCTGCGACAACACCGTTGCGGTGGTCGTGCCGTCACCAGCCTCGTCGGAGGTGTTGGAAGCAACTTCCTTCACCATCTGCGCGCCCATGTTCTCGAACTTGTCCTTCAGCTCGATTTCCTTCGCGACCGACACGCCATCCTTGGTGATGGTGGGGGCGCCGAAGCTCTTCTCGAGCACCGCGTTACGGCCCTTGGGGCCCAGAGTTGCCTTGACGGCATTGGCGAGGACGTTGACGCCTTTAAACATGCGCTGACGCGCATCGTCGCTGAATCTGACTTCTTTAGCTGCCATTGTCGTGATCCTTTAATTACTTGGACTCAATCACGGCCATAACGTCTTCCTCTCTCATCACAACAAGATCTTCCCCGTCCACTTTCACTTCTGTGCCGGAGTACTTGCCGAAGAGGATCTTGTCGCCGATCTTGACGTCGAGAGGACGGACCTGGCCGTCTTCGAGAATCTTGCCTTTGCCGACCGCTACAACCTTTCCCTCGACCGGCTTTTCGGCCGCGGAATCGGGAATCACGATACCGCCCGGAGAAGTGCGCTCACTCTCCAGACGTTTCACGATGACGCGGTCATGAAGAGGACGTATCTTCATGGAAGTCGCTCCTTAGAAGCTGATGATTTAAAACAGAATATGGCTACCCGGGAGCTTGTTAGCACTCTCCCCGGGTGGCTGCTAATGATAGTGGCAGAACGTGTAAATTCAAGCTTGCCGGGAAGTTTTTTCGCTCTGTGTGGTCAAACCACTGGCGAGCCGTACGGCCACCTACGAAAATCCATGCTCATGAACACTATCTTTATGTCCCCCATGGCCTTTCGCCGAGGACTCCTCACGGGTTTTGCGGCGGCCGCGCTGCTAACTTTGCTCGCAGCCGCCGCGCCAGCCCATGCAGATGTGGACATTCCGTCGAGCGCAAACTCGAAGCCCGCGACAGGCATTGCCGCAGTTCTGCAGTCCGCACAGAAAAACTCCGGTGAGCCACTCCCGGTCGACGAAGCTTTCCGCTTCACCGCCTTGCCGGACGGTCCGGACTCGATTCGCCTGATCTGGGGAGTTACCGACGGGTACTACCTTTACAGGTCCCGCATCAAGGCTTCGAGCGATACCCCCCAGGCGAAGCTGGGCGAGCTCACCCTGCCGCAGGGTGAGACAAAGATGGATGAGTACTTCGGCAAGCAGGAGGTCTATCACCACGACATCGTGGGCTCGATCTCCGTTGCCCGATCCAGCTCTGGCGAGCTGACGGTGCCTTTGAAGATCAGCTACCAGGGCTGTAATTCCATCATTGGGCTGTGCTACCCGCCCGTCACCAAGGTGGTGAACGTAGCCCTACCCGCGCCCGGTGCCGGTGCGCCCCACGCCGGCGGCCCGGCCAGCGGCGGCGGCGCCAATACCGCAGGCCCTGCCGGCTCCCTCTCCAGCGCGGCGAACGCCGCCACGGCAGCCCCGACCACCGCCGGCGCCTTCGTCTCCGAGCAAGACAAGCTCGCCGTCCTCATTCGCGACGGCAACCTCGTCGTCGTGCTGGCCACCTTCTTCGGCATCGGCCTCCTCCTCTCCCTGACCCCGTGCGTGCTCCCCATGATTCCCATCCTCTCGGGAATCATCGTCGGCCAGGGCGACAAGGTGACACCCACTCGCGGTTTCTCGCTGGCGTTCACGTACGCGCAGGGGATGGCGCTGACCTACGCAGCCGCCGGAGCGATCTTCGTGCTCGTTTTCAAACAAGCGCCACAGACGTTCTTCCAGCAGCCGTGGATCATCGCGCTGTTCGTTACCCTCTTCGTGGCATTGGCACTGGCCATGTTCGGGGCCTACACACTGCAAATGCCGAACGCGTTGCAGACGCGACTGACGAGCGTCAGTAACAACCAGAAGTCCGGTACCTATATAGGTTGTTTCGTCATGGGCGCATTGTCAGCGTTGGTAGTGACTGCTTGCGTCGCCCCTGCGCTGATTGCGGCGTTGTCGGTCATCAGCCAGACCGGCAAGATTGCCCGTGGAGCGGCCGCGCTTTACGCAACAGGTTTGGGCATGGGCGTACCCCTCCTCCTCGTGGGCGCCTCAGCCGGATCGCTGCTTCCGAGAGTCGGTCCGTGGATGGACACCGTGAAGTCGCTCTTCGGCGTGTTGTTCATCGCCCTGGCAATCTACTTCCTGCAGCCATTGATATCTGACTCGATCGGAATGGTGTTGTGGTCCGCTCTGGCGGTCATCGCCGGATTCTGGATCTTCGCGCTGAAGGCACGCGACGGCGGCCCCGCGCCCGCGGCCCTGCGAGCTCCCGGCCTTCTGGCCATCGTCTACGGAATCATCCTTCTTATAGGAGTCGCAGCCGGAGGCACCGATCCCCTGCAGCCGCTGAACACGCTCCGCGCCAGCACGGGCGGCGGTTCCGCTTTCGTCGCGAAGGAGCCAGCTCTCGCATTTGAAACGATCAAGTCACTGGACGATCTCAACAGGAAGGTCGCCGCAGCGACTGCCGCCGGAAAACCGGTGATGCTGGATTTCTATGCAGACTGGTGTACGTCATGCAAAGAGATGGAGCGCTACACCTTCAGCGACAAATCAGTGCAATCGGCCCTGTCGAACGCGGTGCTGCTGCATGCGGATGTCACTGCCAATGACCCGGTAGACCAGGAACTGATGCATCACTTCAACATCCTCGGCCCTCCAACCATTGCGTTCTATGGACCCGACGGTGAAGAACGCCAGAATTTCCGCGTCGTCGGCTATATGAAGGCTAACGACTTTGCTTCCCTCGTGACCCGCGCCATCAGACC